>WNGD01002144.1_pt1 | contig 20800 bp, 19 predicted proteins | sample 5400671 | NCBI WGS metagenome assembly WNGD01 (sample SAMN13153369, study PRJNA577476) | soil metagenome | isolation source: 40 cm soil or saprolite under grassland replicate 2 | place: USA:California | collected 2016-06-15 | reverse complement strand
TGGATCCCGGCTGGCACTCGCTGCGCTCGCGCCGCCGGGATGAAAGCTTCGCTTTCACTTGATCGCCTGCGGGTTGATCGGCGAGCCGGTCCCGCCGGTGATCACCAGCGGCGGGCCGCAGAAGAAGAACTCGTAGACCTTGTCGCGCGCGCAATCCTCCGCGAGCTCTTTCAGATAGAACATCTCGCCCATGGTGAGCCCCATCGCGGGGATCACCACCCAGTGCCAGGGCTGGTTGACCTCGGTGGTTTCATTGGGCCGCACCTCCACGCCCCAGGTATCGGCGCAGATCGCCGCGATCTGCTTGTCCTGGCACCAATAGCAATTCTCGAATTTCACCCCCGGCGCGTCGCCGCCCGCGTAGCCGCCCCATTTGCCCGACTGCAGGCAGCGCTCCATCTGGCCGGTGCGGACAATCACGAAATCGCCGCGGCGGATTTCCACGTTCTGCGCCTTCGCGGTCCTGTCGAGCTCGTCGTTCGAGACGCCGTAGCCGTCCTCGAGATAATCGACGCCCTTCTGCCGCGCGATGTCGAGCAGCACCCCGCGTCCTGCCATCTTGGCTCGCGCGTGTTCGATGCCGAGCTTGCCGAGCCCGTTGCAATCGACCAGCCGCGCGTCGTAGCCGTTGTACATCTTGTCATCGAGAAAGATGTGGCCGAGCGAATCCCAGTGGGTCGCGGCCTGCACCGGCATGTTGATGGCGTCGTCGGCGTAGAGCAGCTTGCCCTGCCGGCCGGCGGCCGCATCGGTTCCGGTCGCCAGCATGGTATGGATCGGGTTCCAGCGTCCGCCGAACAGGCCGGTCTGCGGGCCGTTGCGGTCGAGCGGAATGCCGAGCGCGAAGCTCTCCCCGCGCTTGATCAGGCCCGCCGCGGCGACGACATCTTCCGGCGTGACGTGATTGAGCGTGCCGATCTGGTCGTCGCGCCCCCAGCGGCCCCAGTTCCTCAGCTTCTCGGCGGCTTCGTACACCGCCTGCTTGTTGACGCTGATGCTCATCGGCGCTCTCCCTGTTCTTGTTTGGACCGCCATCGGTCAGAACCCGACCTGGTCGCCGCCCTTGAGCGAAAGAATCTCGCGGGCTTCGTCCGGGCTCGCGAGCTCGAGCCCCAGCCCCTCGACGATCTGGCGCGCCTGTTTGACCTGCATGGCGTTGGATTCGGCGAGCTTGCCCGGCCCGATCCACAGCGAGTCCTCGAGCCCGACGCGCACGTTGCCGCCCATCGCGGCCGCCATCGCCGCGATCGGCATCTGGTTGCGGCCGGCGCCGAGCACGGACCAGTGATAATTCTCGCGCCCGAACAGCCGGTCGGCGGTGCGCCGCATGTGGATCACGTCCTCCGGATGCGGGCCGATGCCGCCGAGGATGCCGAACACCGATTGCACGAACAACGGCGGCTTGACCACGCCGCGCTCGGCGAAATGGGCCAGCGTGTAGAGATGGCCGATGTCGTAGCACTCGATCTCGAACCTCGTGCCGTTCTCGGCGCAGGTGGTGAGGATGTGTTCGATGTCCGCGAAGGTGTTCTTGAAGATGCGCTCGCGCGAGCCTTCGAGATACGGCTTCTCCCACTCGTGCTTGAAATTCTTGTAGCGCGCCAGCATCGGGAACAGCCCGAAATTCATCGAGCCCATGTTGAGCGAGGCGACCTCCGGCTTGAAGGTCGCGGCCGGCCGCACCCGCTCCTCGATCGACATCGTCGGCGCGCCGCCGGTGGTGATGTTCACCACCACGTTCGAACGCTGCTTGATCACCTTGAGGAACGGCGCGAACGCCTGCGGCGACTGGTCGGGCCTGCCGTCCTTGGGATCGCGCGCGTGCAGGTGCACGATCGCGGCGCCGGCTTCGGCGGCGCCGATCGCCGCATCGGCGATCTCGCTCGCCGTGATCGGCAGGTGCGGCGACATCGTCGGCGTATGGATCGAGCCGGTGACCGCGCAGGTGATGATGACTTTGTGGCCCTTGGCCATGAGGTTGCTCCCTTTATGAACGGTTGAACCGTGATCCGTCATCCTGAGGTGCTCGCGCATTTCGATGATAAACCTCATCCTCGGCGGCGCGTAGCGCGAGCCTCAAAGGATGCACGGCCATCGGTCGTCCGTTGTTTCCAAGGTCCGTGACCGTCGCCCTTCGAGGCTCGCGCCGCGCTTTGCTGCGGATGCCGATCGACCTCACCTGCGCGAGCACCTCAGGGTGACGGAGTAAGCGCGTCATTCTTGGCTGCCGCCCATCATGAGCGTCACACCTTGCCCAGCGCGGCGAGCACCACGCCGGGCGTGATCGGCATCTCCGTGATCGGCTCGGCGCCGAGCGGGGCGAGCGCGTCGTTGACCGCGTTCAGGACCGCGCCCGGTGCGCCGGCGGTGCCGGCTTCGCCCGCACCCTTGGCGCCGAGCTCGGAATCCGCGGTCGGCGTCTCCACGTGGGCGACGTCGATGTCGGGCATTTCCGCCGCCATCGGCACCAGATAATCGGCCATGTTGCCGTTGAGCAGCTGGCCCTGCGCGTCGTAGACGCAATGCTCGAACAGCGCCGCGCCGATGCCCTGCACCACGCCGCCACGGATCTGCTCGTCGACGAGCTGCGGATTGATGATGGTGCCGCAATCCTCGACCACGAAATGCCGCAGCAACTTGACGAAGCCGCTCGCGGGATCGACCTCGAGCCAGCACGCCTGCAGGCCGTTGGTGAAGGCGAACGGGTAGGCGCGCGGCACGTAATGCCGCACCGCCATCAGCTCGGCCTGGAAATCCGGCGGCAGCGTATCGGGGCGGAAATAGGCGATGCGCGCCACTTCCTCGAGTTCGATGCGCTCGCGGCCGCTGTCGGCGTCGACCACGATGCCGCTGCGGATGTCGAGCGCTTTCGCCTCGGCCTGCAGGATGCTGGCGGCGACCGCGAGCACGTTCGCCCGCAGCGCCTTGCCGGCCTGCCAGGCGGCTTCGCCGCCGATCCCCGCGCCGCGCGACGCCCAGGTGCCGCCGCCGTAGGGCGTATGGTCGGTGTCGCCGGTGACCACGCGCACATGCTCGATCGAAACTCCCATCGCCGTCGCCACGACCTGCGCGATCACGGCCTCGGTCCCCTGTCCCTGCTCGGTCACCCCGCTGTGGCAGATGATTGCGCCGGTCGCGTCGAGCCGCACCAAAGCGCCGTCCTGCGATGAGATGCGCGCGCCGCCGACCCCGTAGAACGCCGCGCTCGGATTGGTCACTTCGATGAATGCGGCGAAGCCGATGCCGCGAAAGACGGCGCGGCGGCGCAGGCTCTCCTGCTCGCGGCGCAGGCTTTCGTAATCCATCAGCGCGATCAGCTTATCGAGGGAAGCGTGGTGCGACAGCTTCTCGAATTTGAGCCCCGATGCCGATGCGCACGGATAGGAATCGTCGGCCACGAGGTTGCGCCGCCGCAGCTCCAAAACATCCATGCCGATTTTGCGCGCGGCGAGCTCGACCAGCCCTTCGGTCACCGCGGCCGCGATCGGATGGCCGACCGCGCGGTACTGGCACATCACGTTCTTGTTCTGGAACACCACGCGCGTCCGCGCCCGGTAATTCGGGCAGGCGTAGGGACCGCCCACCAGATTGACGATCTGGTTCGCCTCGATGCCGCTGGTGCGCGGATAGACCGAATACGGGCCGATGCCGGTGAGATCGTCGATCTCGAACGCGGTGATGCGGCCGTCGTTCTTGACCCCGATCCGCGCCTTGACCCGGTGATCGCGCGCGTGAATGTCGGACACGAAGCTCTCGATGCGGTCGGCCACGAATTTCACCGGGCGTTTGAGCAGCTTCGAAAGCGCCGCGGTCGCCATCTCATCGGCATAGACGTGCACCTTGATGCCGAACGAGCCGCCGACGTCCTTGCACAACACCCGCACTTGGTGCTCGTCGAGCCCGAGATGCTTGGCGAAGATGTTCTGCATCATGTGCGGGGCCTGGGTGCCCTGATAGACGGTGAGGCGCGCCTCGCCGGGATTCCAGTCGGCGACGATCGCGCGCGGCTCGAGCGTCACTCCGGTGTGGCGGCCGAACACGAACGTCGCCTCGACGACGGCATCCGCATCGCGGAACGCCTGATCGACCTCGCCGGCGTCCAGCCTGCGCTCGAACGCGAGGTTGTCGCCGAGCTCGGCGTGGATGACCGGCGTTCCCGGATCGAGCGCGGCCTCCGGATCGGCGACGGGCGCGAGCGGCTCGTATTCGACGCCGACGAGCTCGGCCGCGTCCTCGGCCAAGGCACGGGTCTTCGCCAGGACGGCGGCGACCGCCTCGCCCTGCCAGCACGCCTTGGCGACCGCGATGGCGTGCTGCGGAGCCGATTTCAGTCCCTTGAGATGCGTGAGCACGCCGACCCACGGCGTGCACACGTTTGCGAGCTCGGCACCGGTGACGACCGCGACGACGCCGGGCGCGCGCTTTGCCGCCGCCGTATCGATCGCGCGGATCCACGCATGCGCGTGGGGGGAACGCACGAAACAGACATGCACCATGCGCGGCAGCACGACGTCGCTGACGAACTGGCCGCGGCCCTCGAGCAGGCGCTTGAGATTCGGCCGCGGTACCACGCGGCCGATATAGGAGTTCGGCCGGTCGAGCGGAGATAACCCGGAAGTTTTGTGGCTCTTTTCCATGATGTTCACCGACCCCGCCCCGGATCGCCTTCGGCGATCCGACCCTTCCCTTGCAGGGGAGGGATTTTTGCTCTGGCGCGGGCGACGGTCTCGATCGCGTCCACGATGGCCTGATAGCCGGTGCAGCGGCAGTAATTGCCGGAAAGCTGCGCGCGGATTTTTGCGCGCGACGGCACGCCGCCCTCGTCCAGCAATTGCGCGGCGGTGAGCAGCATGCCGGGCGTGCAGAACCCGCATTGCAGCGCATTGCGCGTCGCGAATGCTTGCTGCAAATCGGCGATGGTTCCGGAATCCGCCACGCCCTCGATCGTGTCGACCCGGGCGCGGTCGCATTGCACCGCCAGCATCAGGCAGCCGCGCACGATGGCGCCGTCGAGCAGCAATGTGCAGGCGCCGCAAACGCCGTGCTCGCAGCCGATGTGGCTTCCGGTGAGCCCGAGGTTTTCGCGTACGAACTCGACCAGGGTTTGGCGGGCCTCGACGCTCTCGCAAAATTCCTCGCCGTTGACGGTGAGACGGATCTCGTGGCTGTGTCCGCTCATGTGTGTCCCGCCATGAGCTGCTGCGCGACGCGCTCGAGCAGCACGCCGGCCAGATGTTTCTTCACCGCAGCGCTCGCCTGCAGGTCGTCGGGCGGATCGAGGTCCCGCGCGAGCGCGGAGGCTGCGGCGGCAATTCGCAGCGGATCTGCGGCCAACGCGGCTTCGGCGTTGCGCGCGCGCACCGGCGTTGCGCCGACCCCGAAATAGACCAGGCGAATCGCGCGCAGGCCGTCACCTTCGGCCCGCGCCTGTGCGGCCAGCCCGACCATCGCGTAATCGCCGTGCCGGCGGGAAAATTCGGCGAAACCGAACCGGCTGTCGCGAGTAGCGAGCGGCACGCGAATGGCGGTGAGCACGTCGCGCGGCGAGAGCACGGTCTCGAACAGGCCGCGGAAAAATTGCTCCGCCGCGACGCTGCGCCGGCCGTCCGGGCCGGCCAGCGACACCTCGCCGCCGAGCGCGACGAGACAGGCGGGGAGCTCCGCGGCCGGATCGGCGAACGCAATCGAGCCGCCGATGGTGCCGCGGTTGCGGATCGCCGCGTGCCCGATGTGCGGCAGTGCCATCGCGATGAGGGGAGCGTACCGGGCAACGAGATCGGAGCGCTCGGCTTGCGCATGCCGCACCAGCGCGCCGATCTCCAGCATGCCGTCTTTGACGGCAATGCCGTCGAGCCCGGGAACGGCGTTGATGTCGACCAGGAGGTCCGGACTCGACAGCCGCATGTTCAGCGTAGCGATCAGCGATTGGCCGCCCGCGAGCACACGCGCCTCCGCGGAGGCGCCGCCGAGAAGCTCGATCGCATGGTCGAGCGAAAAAGCCTTCGCGTAGGCGAATGCCGCGGGCTTCATCTCCCTCCCCGTCGCGCGCGCGTTTCATCCGGCGCTTGCGCGCATCATCGAAGATCGGCCGGCGCCCAGCAAGCCGGGAAATTCACGGCCGGCTGCGGTCGGAACGGGAAACCTTGAGTTTCGCGGGAGCGGTGCGCCGATCGGGCTCGAGCCGCAGCCCCATGGCGGCAGGCGACGGGGGCGGCGGCGTCGCCTCGTTCCTGGCGAACTGGAAGCCGACGATGCCGCAGGCGGCAACCGCATATTGCCGCTCGAGGTCCCCGATGATGCGGGTCGTGCCGGCGTAGGCGGGCGACTTCGTCTCGTCGGCGGAGATGATCAGGCCGAAGATTTCTATGGTGTCGGCGCGGGCTTCGCCGGGCTTGACCGCGAGCTGCCGGGTTTTTGCCGATAGCACGTTGTCGAACTTGTCGAGCAGGTCGACCGTCACCCCGTCGATCGGCCTGATGCCGGAGTTGCGGATCGACAGGCCCACGCTGACCACGAAGATCTGCCCCATGCCGTCCTTGAACACGGATTGCACATTGGCGCGGCAGGGCTCGACGTAGAGATATTTGTGCTCGTTGGCGTCGAACGTCTGCGCGAGCGCGGCGCTTCCCGCGCAGCAGATCGACAGAATCGGAGCGAGCAAACCGATGGCGCGCATGTTCGGCTCCCCAGCCGTGCCGACCGCAATGCCGCGCCCCTCACGCAACGACAGCGCCGAGCGGTCGTTGTTTTGAACGTCCCGTGTGACAAATGGTTCCTAGGAATTCGATGCGGGCAGCCGATTGCCGGTTCAGACCTTTGCTAAGGACGAAGTTTTAATGCCCCTACCGAATCGAGGCGGTTGGTTCCCCTCCCCCGCGAGTGAAGCGAGCAGCGGGGAGGGGTTAGGGGTGGGGGGCGCTTTGAATCGCATCATCCCCGGCCCCCCACCCGGCTCGGTGCAGGCCAAGTCGGATGTTTCCGACTTGGCCAATGATCATCGCCGAAATCGGCAACAGCCGATTTCGGGTGGCACCTTGCCACCCTCCCCGCCGCTCGTCCAAGTCGGATGTTTCCGACTTGGACCAATCATAAAATGGCCGAACCCGGGAACACCCGGGTTCGGCGGGGGGGAGGGTATCTGCTCTCGTTGTTTGTGACTCAACTCTTGCAAAATGTGCGGACGCTAGCTCCCGCCGGCCTTGCGCGTGGCGTCCCACCACGGGCAGGTGCCGGGCGCGAGCGTGTAATTGCCCTCGATCACCTGCACCGGCTGGCGCTGTCCCTCGAGCGCGGCGCGCCCGCGCATCTCCCGCGCCTGCGCGAGCTGGTCCGCCGGAATCCAGGTGCGCTCGTGACCCCACAGGCTCGGCCCGTGGGTCATCTCCACCGCTTTCCAGCTGTCGGGGTCGATCGAGCGGCCGCCCCAGCCGTACTCGACCAGGAAGCCGGACGGCGTGCGGGAATAGAACGAGGTCATGAAATCGTTGGTGTGCCGGCCGAGCGTCGCGGCGATGCGGCCGTCCTCGCGCGAGGCGAGATCATAGGCCTGGCCGACGTCGTCGAGCATGTAGAGCTCGACCATGAGATGATGGATGCCGTTCTGTCCGGTCTCCAGCACCGCGAAACTGTGGTGGCGCGGATTGACGTGGAAGAAATAGATCTTGAACGGCTCGAGCATGTAGTCGCTCAGCCGCAGCCCGAGCACGTCCTGATAGAACCACAGCACGTCCTCGACGCGCTCGACCGTGAGCACGACGTGGCCCATGCCGAGCGGCCCGGTGCGGAACCCGGAGATGGCGCGGCCCGGCCGGAACGGCTCGACCGCGATCTCGGCGCCGTGAAACGCTTCGAGCCGGTTGCCCAGCGGGTCGACGAACGCGATGAGCTCTTGTACGCGGCGCGCGTCGGCGAGCGCCTTCGGCTGGCGCTCGACGCGTACGCCCGCGGTCTCGAGCCGCGCGGCGAGCTGGTCGAGCGCGGCGGCGTCCGCGACCTCCCAGCCGAGAAAGGCGGGCCCGTCGGCATCGTCGGCCTCGACGATGAGCCGCTGGCTGCGGTCGTCCATGCGCAGGCGCAACGCGGCCCGGCTGCGCTCGACGAGCTGCATGCCGAGAAAGTTTTCGCCGAAACTCGCCCAATCCTCGAGGTTGCGGGCGCGCAACCCGACATAGCCGAGCGACTGCAGTGCCATGTGCGCCTCCTGATCGCGGGGAGCGTCCGCGTGCCGCGGCTCTTGTACCGCATCCGTCCGGTTCCGTTGAGAGCTTTCCATGGGCCGGCCGGGGAGCGACCGAGCGCCGCCTTGCCCCAAGTCGGCCAAATTTCGTTCTATAGATGCGGCCTCGGGCCGCGTGTGCGCCGGCCGGACCGTTGCCCGCTGGCGGCGGTAGCCGGCAGCCGCTCGCACCAGGATCGCCCGGTTGGCGTTCGCGGTTTGAGGCAGCCGAATGGCGGGCGCCGGATTCGACGAGGCGCCCGACCCGCACGAGACGAGACACGGAGCATCCCATGAGAATGGCCGCCCTTATTGCCGGACTGCTGCTGTCGTGTGCTTTTGCCGACGCCCAGCCTCCTGCGCCCGGCGCCAAGCCTCCCGCCGCGCCGCCGCCTCTTGCCGCGGCGCAGCCCGCGATCGAGATCCTCGAGTTCGCCATCATGCGCAAAGGCGAGCAAATCGGCACACACAAGATCGAGCTGCGGCGCACCGGCAAGGAGACCTCGGTCAGCGTCGAGACCAACGTCGAGGTGAAGATTCTGTTCGTCACGGCGTACCGCTTCCAGTACACGGGCACCGAACGCTGGGTGAACGGGCGTCTGGTCGCGCTCAGTGCCGCGACCGACGACAACGGCACGCAGCACAAGCTGACGGCTGCGCTGAAGGGCGCCGCTCTCGAGGTCGACGCGGACGGCAAGGCGGCTCAGGTCGACAAGAACATCATCCCGGCGAGCCTGTGGAACCCGGAGCTGGTGCGGCAATCGGTGATGCTGGATACGCAGACCGGGCAAGTCATGCCGATCTCGGTGGTGGACGGCGGCTCGGAGGAGGTGACGGTGGAGAGCGGGCCGGCGATGGCGCATCGCTACACCATCAAGGGCAAATTTTCGCAGGACGTCTGGTACGATTCCCGCGGCCGCCTGGTGCAGTCGCAGCTCGTCGGCAGGGACGGTTCGGTCATTTCCTACAAGCTGATGTGATTTCCAGGGGTCGGATATCAGAAGTCAGAAATCAGAATCCATGACGTTGATTTTTCGGACTCCGACTTCCGATCTGTGAAAAATCAGAAGCCGGGTGTCTGCCTTCCGAGTTCCGATTTTCTGATTTCTGACTTCTGACTTCTGACCCCTGCCCCGGCGGCGCCGATCACCCGGCCGGCCACCGGAACGCGGCGGAGCGCGGCGCTCGCCGCCCAGCTCAGAACGAGGCTAACCGCGAGCACGATCCCGCCCTTGGCAATAGCGGGCAAGGACACGTCGAGCAGCAGGTATTGCGTCCAGAGCACGAATACATAGTGGAACAGATAGATCCCGTAGGCATTGTCCGAGACGCCGTCCAAGATCGGCAATCGGACGGCAGCAAAGCGCAAGAACACCGCCGACAGGCCGAAACAGGCGCTTGCCGCGAACAGCACGGCGCCGAGATCGGCGAGGATTTGCAGGCCCGGCAGCGCTGCACCGTGACCCTTCACGATCAGCCCGGTGGGAACGATCCACAGCACGAACGATGCCGGAATGCCGGCGAGCCAAAAACCCCAGCGCCGCGCCAGCATTGCGTCCGATGCCAGCAGGCCGCGCTCGAGCCCATACGCTCCCACGCCGACGCCGGCGAAGAAGAACAGAATATATTGAACCGCGGGTCCGGGCTGGAACCCGAAAGGCCCGAATTCCACCCATTGCCAAGGGGTAAAGACGGCGGCCACGGGCACATAGGCGAGCGCCAAGACGGCGACCAGCGCGATGAAGAACCGGCCGGGATCGGCGGCGCTTTTGGCCGCAAGCCGGGCCAGGAACTCGCCCGAGCGCGGCGCAAGCCGGTACATGCCGGCCGCGGCGATGTTGAGCGCCAACAGGAACCACAGGAACCACATCGGTCCGCCCGGCCAGAACGGCAATGCGGTCCAGTGCGACCAGAACGCGGACCAGCCCGGATCGACGGCGGTGACGCGGTAGACCGGGTAGTACGCCAGCGGCATCAGCACGGATACGCCGAGTACGAACGGCACGCCGACGCGCAACAGACGGTCCTGCAGAAACGTTTTGGCGCCTTTGCGCCGGAGGCTCGGCCACACGAACAGACCGGAAAGCAAGAACATCAGCTGCATCAGGCAGAGAAATTCGAACGCACAGATCAGGTCGAACCCGAGCCAGCGATGGCTGTCGACGATCGGGTTCGCCGTCCAACCATAAGGGGGGCTGTCGAAGGGCAGCGGGGAAGCAGGTTGCGAAACGATGTAGGCGATGAAGGAATGGAAGACGAGCACGTTGAGGATGACGAAACCGCGCAAATTATGCAGAGCCAAGCTGGTTTTGGACATGCTGGTTCCGGGCCTCCGCCGGGCTCCGTACAGTCGCAGATCAGGGAATCATTGCCCGCCGTCGCGAAAGCATACGCCATGCTTCGCGGTGCCGACAACGAGCACGTTGGGGTGGGGTTGCGGCAGCGATTTCCGCACGCAGAGCGACCTAGAGCATGTTCCGGTGAAATGGAGTCGTGACACGTACGGTTTGCGCGAGCTGCATACTCGTTTCCCCTCTCCCCTTGTGGGAGAGGGTGGCTCGTTGCGAGCGTGAGCGAGCAACGAGCCGGGTGAGGGGTAGAACCTATTGGGTGCGCCGGCCGCGGCCGCGAGGCCGGTTCGCAGCCGCGGGATCGCGCCGTGATTCTTCCGCATGCTTCCTCGCCGGCCGATGCAACGCGCCTCGCTCATTATATATATAATATACGCCGTCCACCGGCATATACGCTGTCCACCGGCACCCGCCATGGAACCAAATCCGAGAGGGCGGGGTTCCGATGCCGGAGCCTCCGCCATGAATCTTCGCCTCCCCGCCGCTGCTGCATTTGCCGCAACGCTGGTTTGTTTCGCAGCCGCGGCGGCGTTCGCAGGGGACGCCGCACCCGAGGACGATGCGGTGTGCACCGGTCGCGCGCCGTTCCGGGAGGTGGCGCAGGACGAGATCTATACGTTCGCCGAGCTATGCGGCATCCGGCAGGATTTTCTCCGTGCTGATCGCGGACGCACCGGCCTCAGCGCCGTAGGTTGGGCGAAGGGACGTAGCGCCGCACCACCGCCCAGAAACTGACGATCCTTCCGTCTTGTTGTCTGCTTCCCGTGGACGCGGCGCGTCCGCGCGTTTGCCCAGTCTACCGCCCGGCTAGCGTCTCGCGCAGCCAGCGTTCGATGCGGTCGAGGATGACTTCGTAGACTGCATCCTGGGAGATCCCGGCTCGCTTCGGCACTTTGAACGAGTGGTCGCCGCCCTCGACGACATGAAGCTCGGCGGGCGCATCGAGCTTCGCGAGGATCGGCCGCAGCTCGGCGGGCGTGCCGAATGCGTCGCGCGAACCTTGCACGAACAGCATGGGGGCCGCGATGTCCGTCAGGTGTTTCGCGCGAAGCTGGTCCGGCCTGCCGGGCGGATGCAGCGGATAGCCGAGAAATGCCAGCGCCGCCATGTCGTCCGCGCCGGCCGCGGCGACCTGGGAAGCAATGCGTCCGCCCATGGATTTTCCGCCGATCGCGAGCCGGTTGCGGCCGAGCTTTTCGTGATCGCGCACGGTCGCGATCGCGGCGCGGTAGCAAGCTTCCAGTTTTGGGTTCGGATCGGGAGCGCGGCGGCCGTGCTCGATGTAGGAAAAATTGAACGTGACCGCATCGATGCCGCGCGCCGAAAGCCCGGTCGCGAAGCGCACCAGGAACGGGCTCTTCTGCCCCGCGCCGGCGCCGTGCGCCAGCATCAGCGTGATCCCCGCGCGCGTCCGCGCGTCCGCCGCATAGACGAGCGCGCTCACGCGCTCGTCGGTGGCGATGTCGATGCGAAACGGCTCCGTCATTTCGTGCAGCGCGATCAGCCCGGAAGCATCAGCGCTGGGTCGACGCCGCTCGCGCGGCATAGACCGCTTGCGCAGGCACGGTCCCCTCGCGCGGCCACAACGATCGCTCGTCGAAGAACCATGCCGCCCGTTCCTCGCCGTGGCGCATCAGCCGTTCGATGAACGCGCCGGTGCGATCGAGCTTCGAGGGATAATCCAGTTCCGGGATGCCCAATTCGACGACGCGGATGCAAATGGGCTTGTAGGGGTGCTCCAGCGACGCATGCTCTTTGAGCAGCTGGTTGATCTTGTCGACGAAATAGAGCTCCTGGCCGAGCGAAAGATTGCCCGAGAGCTCGTTGCGCCGGTCGGCGATCTCCCGCACGGTTCGCGGTTCCCCGGCACGGCACTGCGGATTGATCTGCACGACCCAGATTTCATCCGGCCGCTCCGGCTTCGGCAAATCCGTGAACTCCCGGACCGGAGGGTTGGTGGTGAAGAGCCCATCCCAGAACCGCCGGCCGTGCGCATGAACGGCCCGATAGAGCGGCGGGATCGCGTCCGAAGCGATCAGATCGTCGTAGGTCAGGGTCTCGCCCTCGAAGATCGTGCGCTCGCCGCTGCCGATATCGGTGGCGCCGATGTACAGCTTCGGCCGGCTACGGCGATGCGGATCCGCCGGAAGCGCCTCGATCGCCAGATGCCGGAACAACAGCTCTTTCATCCTGGCCGCGGCGACCGGCTCGTAGGCGTACGGGCTGATCTCGAGCGTGACCGGCATGCGCGCCAGAAACACGCTCCAGAAATTCGCCGCGGCGTCGAGCAAGTCGTGCACCTCGAGATCGCGCCAGAAGCGAGTGAGGCGATCGATGGCGTCGTCGTGGCTGCCCATGACCAAGCCCGCCCACGCCAGGGCGGCGCACATGGCCCCGCCCGACGTGCCGCTGAGCGCGACCAGATCGAACTCGCTGCGCAGCTTCGAACCGAGCAATGCTTTGAGAACGCCGGCGGCGAACGCGGCATGGCTGCCGCCCCCTTGGCATGCGATGGCAACGTTACGCACTGGAGACGCCTTTCGGTTCTGGATTGCAGCCGCGGGACCCACAGCGAGAAGTGGATACTAGCACCCGGGACGCCGAATGACAGCGAGGCGCAACGCGACGCGCACTCTCGCTGCGCCGCGCCTCATCTGTGGCCCGGATGGAGAGCCCGCGAGGCGGGCGCGGAATCCGGAACCGGACATCGGGGGATCTCGGATTTCGCTTCGCTGCATCCGGGCTACATCCCGTGCGGACTACAGCCGCGACAGATACTTCGGCAGCTCGCGCTCGAATTCCGGGAAATAGCGCGCGATGAGGGTCACGTCGAAGCGTCCGAGGATCGATTCCTTCGGCTCGCGGTCGAGCAGGAAGAAAAACGCCGCCTCGATCAGGCGCTCCGGCGTGTGCTTGCCGCCGGTCAGGCGTTCGCAGGTTTTCCGCGACATCGTGACCTGATGGCGGGTCTCGCCCTTGCCTTCGCGCACGACGACCCCGAACCCGAGCGGGTCGCCGTCTTCCGTGCGCCGGACCTCGATCATGTTCGTACCCGTCATCCTGAGGCGCTCGGCGCGTAGCGCCGAGCCTCGAAGGATCAGCGCTTGCGGCCGCCCAAACAAAGTCCCGCGCGGGCCTCGATTGAATCCTCAGAAATTCGCCGACGGTACGGCCAACTCGAATCCGGCGCTTCGAAGGAACAGCCCGCCATTAGGCTCATCCACCTTGCCATAAGCACGCGCAAGATGCATCGTGCCGCTGGGTTTACCTGGGGACTTATAGGGATGGCAAATGGCTAACCCGGTATCTGGATTTTAACGACGCCTTCGATCCAACCCAATTTGTCCAGTCGAAGGAACATAAATCCGAGCAGTACTCTGTCCGATCGGAGACTAGCGCTTTGAACTTGAGAGTTGGAGAGTTTAGTCCATCAGGGGATTTCCCGCCTATCGAACGAGCGCTGCAGCCGGGCCAGAAGGTGCAGATTGACTATACGTGGCGGTGGTTCGATAACGGGAATTGGTGGGCCAAGGTACAGCTTCCGTCGTGAACTCGGCTCAATCTTCGCAGGGTCAACGAGGCGCTCGGGCTCGTCCGCACCGCCGGAGCCGTGCGCCTCGCCCAGGCGTTCGCGGCGATGTCGGCCGATGCGCGCGGGCATTTTCTGGCGCTGGTGGAGATCGTCGCCGAACGCGGTCGGCCCCACCGAACACGGTGATATGCTTCAGCTGAGTCGCGACCAGCCTTTCTCAGAAGCACCCCAACAATCTCACGCCGAGGAGGGGCGCCGCATCGCGCCGTAAGTCGCAGCGCCGCTGCTGCCGAGCCTCGATTGACCGCGCAGAGGCGGATCGTCTACGAATGCGGGTCGAATCGTCTCCCAAGCAACCGAGGTGGCGTCCGTGCGCCCGAACCGTATTTTGCGCCGGCTGATCGGGTTGTTGGTCGCATCGTCGATCTGCCTGGGACCGGCGGCGCTGCGAGCGCAAACGCTGGATTCCGCCACCGCGGCCAACGCCGCGAAACTCTCGCAGCTGCTGAAGGAAACCGGTCTGCGCTATAATACCCATTCCGGCACGACCTGGTCGGTCGACCTCCAGCGCAAGAACATCGGCAAGGTTCGTGTCATCACCTCCGTGGGTACCGATGTCGTCGTGACCTTTGCGATTCTCGCCAAGCAGGCGGCGATACAGAAAACGTTGCAATTGCTCGACACCCTGGCGTCCGCCAACCACGAATACGATTACGCGAAAATCGGCCTCGACAAGGACGGAGACTTGTTCGTGCGGATCGACACCCCTTCGCGGCTGATCGATGCCAAGGAATTGAAGTCCGCCATCGACCAGGTCGCCAACGCCTCCGACGAGGTGTTCGCGAGAGTCTCCGGTTCCATCAAACACTAGCCGGTCGAGGCTCGTGCGGTCGCCGCCCAGCCGCCTTTTCCCCCGGCACGATCGCTAGGCGCTCGCGCGGACGATCTCTTCCTCGAGGTCGCGCAGCCGATCCTTGCCGAAGAAGATCTCCTGGCCGACGAAGAAGGTCGGGCTGCCGAACGTGCCGCGCGCGACCGAGGCCTGCGTGTTCTCCAGCAGGCGCTGCTTGACCTCGGGCTCCTGCACGCGCGCGAGCAAACGCGCGGCGTCGAGCCCGGACTCGTCCAAGGCCGCGCGGACCACCTCGGGATCGTCCATCTTCTTCGGCTCGGCCCACATGTGGCGGAACACCTCGTCGACGTAGCGCTCGAACGAGCCCTCGAGCTGCGCCGCGACCGCGCCGCGCATGATCAGCAGCGTGTTGACCGGAAAGAACGGATTGAGCGTGAAGCGCTCGATGGCGTGGCGCCCGACGAAGCGCCGCCGCTCCAGTTCCTCGTACTCCGGCTTGTTCTTGATGCCCTGCAGGCTCTCGGCAGGTGAGCGGTTGTTCGTCAGCTTGAACACGCCGCCCAGCAGCACCGGCACGTATTCGAACTTCGCGCCGGTGCGGCGCTCGATCTGCGGAACGACCAGGTGAGCCAGGTAGGCGTTCGGGCTGCCGAAATCGAAGTGAAATTCCACCTTGGCCATGATCACCACGCCTCCCGGTACGGACGAACGTCGAGCTCGAAGGTCCAGGCGTCGCGCGGCTGGCGATAGAGCTGCCAATAGGCCTCGGCGATCGACCCGGGATTCATGAGCTGGTCCGGCTCGAGGCGATCGAGCGCCTCCGCGCCGGACCGCTGCCGGATGCGCTCGCGCACGAAGGCGGTATCCACGCCGGCATCGATGATGAGATGCGCGACGTGGATGTTGTTCGGACCGAGCTCCCTCGCCATGCTCTGGGCGACGGCCCGCAGCCCGAATTTGGCGCTCGCGAACGCCGCATAACCGACGCCGCCGCGAACGCTCGCGGTCGCGCCGGTGAAGAAGATGCAGCCTTTGCCGCGCGGCAGCATCAGGCGGGCGGCTTCGCGTCCGGCCAGGAATCCGGAATAACAGGCCATTTCCCAGACCTTGCGAAACACCCGCTCGGTCGTCTCGAGCACGGCAAAGTTGACGTTGGCGCCGACATTGAAGATGCAGACTTCGAGCGGGGCGTGCCCGTCGGCCGCGCGCAGAAAACCGGCGATGTCGTCCTCCTTGCGGGCATCGAGGCCGCGCGCGACGATCTCGCCGCCGGCGGCTTCGATGTCGGCGACCAGCGGCGCGAGCTTGTCCGCATTGCGCCGGCCGGCGAAGATCGTGAACCCTTCGGCCGCGAATTTCTTCGCGATCGCGGAGCCGATGAAATCCCCTGCACCGATGACGGCCGCGGTGGCATTGCGCTTGGTCAATTTCCTGCTCCGTGGTCTCTCGCGAACGTTGCGGTGGCGGTCTCGCCCACCTTTACGCCTTTCGGCCTCCGGCGTCCGCCGCCTCGCGTCGCCGGCTCCACTCAATGCGCATCCGCCGATGGCACGCTGGGCACCGCGACCTTGCGCATCAGCGGCGCCGTCACCACGGCGAGCACGAAGCACGCCGCGATGACGAGGTAGGCGTCCGCGAAGGTCTCAACCTGCGCCTCCCATTAGGCGAGCAGCCGCAGCTGTTTTAAAGCTGCGGCCTGACCGTGCACGGGATCGCCCAAGGGGGCCCCGCGCGGGGGGCACGGGTGCTCGCGCAGATAGAACGCACCGCGCTCGACCCCGCGCGATGCCGTGACCGGCGCCATAGTTCTGGTCTGTGCCATCACGGCACCCTATATGGGTGGATCACCGCGCCCCGAGGAACGAAAACGCGAGACCTCCTTGCATCGATCGGCGAATGGCGGGCGGGCGTTTGCGCACGCTGCCGATCGATCCGGCCCGGCTGAAATCGGCCTGGCCGGATGCGAGCTGATTGAAACCGCTGGCGAGTCGCGAATGACGATGTCTGTCCCAAAAAAACCGTCGATCTTCGACACGCGACGCCACCAGATGTTCCCCGCCCTGGAGACATCCGAGATCGAGCGGGTGCGTCGGTTCGGCGTGGTGCGCTCCTACGGCGTGGGGGAGGCGCTGGCCAAGGTCGGCGAGGTGGGCGACGGCCTGATCATCATCCTGGCCGGGAAGGTCGACGTCACCCAACACGATCAGTCCGGCCGCCGTGCGCCGATCGTCAGCTACGGCCCCGGCGCGTTCCTGGGCGAATTGGCGCAGCTGGCGGGCCGGCGGGCTCTGGTGGATGCCTACGCGCTCGAACCGGTAGACGCCTTGGTCGTTGCGCCGGACCGGCTCCGCGCGTTGCTGATCGCCGACGCGGAGCTCGGGGAGCGGATCATGCGCGCCCTGATCCTGCGTCGCGTCGGTCTGCTCGAGACCGGAGCCGGCGGGCCGGTGATCGTCGGCGATCCCGAGAGCGGCGATGTGCTCCGTCTCGAGGGCTTTCTCGCGCGCAACGGCCATCCGCGTCAACGACTGAACCCCGAGACCGATCCGGAGGCGAAGGCGCTGATCGAGCGCTTCCACATCGATCCGGGCCAATTGCCGATCGTTCTGTGCCCGTCCGGGCAGCTGCTGCGTAATCCCAGCGAGATCGAGCTCGCGCGCTGTATCGGGCTGGTGGGGCCGATCGATCCGGACCACCTCTATGACGTGGCGATCGTCGGGGCCGGGCCGGCGGGTCTTGCCACCGCGGTCTATGCCGCTTCGGAAGGGCTTTCCGTCCTGGTGCTCGACTGCCGCTCGTTCGGCGGCCAGGCCGGCGCCTCGTCACGGATCGAAAACTACCTGGGATTTCCGACGGGAATCACCGGCATGGCCCTGATGGCGCGTGCCTACAACCAGGCGCAGAAGTTCGGCGCCGAAATGGCGATCCCGGCCGAGGTGGTCGGCCTTCGGCCGCCGGGCGATCCGGACGCGGAACGCTTCATCCTGGGTTTATCCGATGCGGAACGGGTGAGCGCCCGCTCTGTCGTAATCGCCAGTGGCGCGCGCTACCGACGGCTCGACGTCGCGGACCTGGAAAAGTTCGAGGGCTCGAGCGTGCACTATTGGGCGTCGCCGTTGGAGGCCAAGTTGTGCGCCGGGCAGGAGCTCGTCCTCGTCGGCGGCGGCAATTCGGCGGGCCAGGCGGCGGTCTATCTGGCGAGCCAGGCCGCCAAGATTTGGCTCCTGGTTCGCGGGCCGGACCTCGACGCGAGCATGTCGCGCTACCTCGTCGAGCGCATCGCAGCGCTTCCCAACGTGGAGGTGGTGAGGCAAGCCCAGGTCAGCGGCCTGGAAGGCGGCGCGGGCACGCTCGACGCGGTCCGCTGGCGTCAAGGCGCGCCGGGCAAGGAAGTGCGCCGGCCGATTCGCCACCTGTTCCTCTTCATCGGAGCGGAGCCGAACACGAATTGGCTATCCGGATCCGGCGTAAGCGTGGACGCCAAGGGGTTCGTGTTGACCGGCGCAGACAATGGCCATCGCCAACCGCTGGAGACAAGTCGGCCCGGCGTCTTCGCGATCGGCGACGTCCGCTCGAGCTCGGTCAAGCGGGTCGCCGCAGCCGTCGGCGAGGGCGCGCAGGTGGTGGCGGCGCTGCATGCGTTCCTGGCTGCGGCCAACCGCGAGTCGGCGCTCGGCGCGCGCCATTAGGAGAGTCCGATGCCGGCGAAAAGCGTTTCTGTCGAGATTGAAACTTCGACGTCACGCCCGGTGTTGTGGTCACGAAGGGACGCGGGTGGCAGTGAGCCCTCCCGGCAATATCAGGAGCAAGCATGACCAAGATCACCTATGAAATCGTCGAGCACGACGGCGGTTGGGCCTACCGCGTCGATGGGGTGTTCTCCGAGACCTTCCCTTCCCACGACCTGGCCCGCAGAGCGGCGGAGCGCGCGGCCAAGGAACAGGTCGTACCGGGGGTCACGACCGGCATCGAGTACGAGGACAAGGACGGCCGTTGGCACGACGAAGTGGCGCCAGGCGATGATCGACCCGAGACCGACGTCGAGGGCTAAGCGAAGAGCCTCGGTGCAATGATCGTCTGCCGGCAACATGGCGCTTCGGCCCGGGCCATCCGCGCCGGCCGGTGAGGCCCATGACCTCGACGATCCAGCTCCTGATCCTGCTGCTGGTGGTGGTTGCCGCGGCTGCCGTCCTCGCGACGTGGCTGAGGATCCCGCACGCAATCGTCCTGGTGCTCATCGGGGTGGTGCTGGCGCTCATCCCGGGCTTGCCGAGCGTGGAGCTTGCCCCGGAGCTGGTGCTCCTGCTCGTGCTGCCGCCCGTCATCTATTCGTCCGCGGTGGCGATGAGCTGGCGCGAATTCCGATTCAATCTGCGTCCGATCGCGCTGTTGGCGGTGGGCTGCGTCGTCTTCACGACCGGCGCGATCGCCACCGTGTCGCATTATCTGCTGGGGCTGGCGTGGCCGGTGGGATTCTTGTTGGGCGCCATCGTTTCGCCGCCGGACGCGGTGGCCCCGCTCTCCATCGCGCGCAGACTGGAGCTCCCCAGGCGCATTTTGGTCATCCTCGAAGGCGAAGGGCTGGCCAACGATGCGACCGCGCTGATCCTGTATCGCTTCGCGGTAGCCGCGGTCAGCGCCGGCGCATTTTCGTTCGGTGAGGCCGCGGCAATGTTCGCCGCCATCGTGGCGGGGGAAATTCTCTGGGGGATCGCGGTCGGTTGGCTGATGCTGCGGCTGCGGCGCTGGGTCGGCGATCCGCGCGTCGAGATCGCGCTCTCGGTTCTGACGCCGTTCCTCGCCTATTGGCCGCCCGAGCATCTGGGCGGCTCCGGCGTGCTCGCGACCGTGACCGCCGGACTCTATATCAGTTGGAACGGCCTGGTTCTCATCAGCGCCGCGACGCGGCTCCAGGGCATCTTCTTCTGGGATTTTCTCATCTACCTGATCGAGGGCATGGTGTTCCTCATCACCGGCCTGCAGGCGCGCACGCTGATTGGCCGCATCAGCTCTTATTCGCTATCCGAGCTGGCCGTCTCGGTCGCAATCGTCAGCGCCGCGGTGATCGTGGCCCGCTTCGTCTGGATCTACCCCGCGACCTATCTCCCGCGCTGGCTGCTTGCGGCGGTCAGGCGCAAGGATCCATCCCCGCCCTGGCAGTGGCCGTTCATCCTGGGGTTCACCGGGGTCCGCGGCATCGTCTCGCTCGCGGCGGCGCTCGCCATCCCGTTTGCAACCGACAGCGGACAGCCTTTCCCCAACCGCGATCTGATTCTGTTCCTGACGTTCTCCGTCATTCTGGTGACGCTGGTGGGTCAAGGCTTGATGCTGCCGTCCGTGATCCGCGCGCTCGGCCTTGCCCACGCCGGCCGCCGCGAGCGCCGCGCCGACCGGGTCGAGGAGCACGACGCCCGGCGGCAGGCCATCGAAGCAGCGATCGAGCGGCTCGAACAGCTCCGGGCGGAACGCAGCCTGTCGGAGGGGTTCGTGCGCCCGCTTCGTGCCCGTCACCGCGAGCGGCTCAAGCACGTCAAGCACGGCGGCGATAGTGACGAGCGCCACCGAAGGCTCACCGAGATTCACGAGGAAATCGAGCTCGAGCTGATCGCCGCGGAGCGACACCACATCAACGAGCTGTTTCGCGACGGCCAGCTCAAAGACGAGGCGCGCCGCCGGATCGAGCGGGAGCTCGATCTGCGCGAGGCGCATCTCGCCAGCCGGCGCGCCGAGGAATGAAGCCGGGCATGCATGCCGATCTTCCGAAGAATTGAGTGGGCTAGGCAATGGGGCCGTACTGATGTGATTGTTTGGGTGAACGTCGCTAAGTTCAATGAATCATGGAAGCGCGA
>WNGD01002138.1_pt1 | contig 20819 bp, 20 predicted proteins | sample 5400671 | NCBI WGS metagenome assembly WNGD01 (sample SAMN13153369, study PRJNA577476) | soil metagenome | isolation source: 40 cm soil or saprolite under grassland replicate 2 | place: USA:California | collected 2016-06-15 | reverse complement strand
CGGTGCCGCGAATCAAGTCCGCCAAGAAGGCGATGCGCCAGGCGCGGGCGCATACCCAGCACAACCGCGCCCAGCGCTCCGCGTTGCGAACCGCGCTCAAGCGCGTGCGCAGCGCCACCTCCGCCGACCAGGCGGCTCAGGCGTATCGGGCGGCGGTGCAACTGCTCGATCGCGCGGCGCGCAAAAACCTCATTCATCGCAATACCGCCGCGAGACACAAGTCCCGCCTCGCAGCCGCCGTTAAGAAGCTTTCCAAGTAACAAGAGACGTCACGAACCGACGTCTTCCCGTGACGTTTCCTCGTGACGGTTCTTCGTGACGTTTTTCCGTGACGTTTTTCGTTCTTAGACTGCGGCTAGCTCAGCCCCGCATTGCGCGCAGTACCACTCGGTCGCCAGGTTCATCGTCCCGCACTCCTTACAGCGAAGCGTCTTCGCCGCTTCTTCGTCGATGTCCCCCTCGGTGGGCTCCGGCACGATCGGCGCCGGGACGGGATTGGCGGCACGCATCGGCGTGCGCGGCGGATCACCCGGGATCGACGGCTGGAATTGCGCGCCGCTGGCGCGCCGCGCCGACGGCGCCGACTGATCGTCCTCCGTCACGGACTTGATGAACGCCAGCTCGTCCTCCGCCGCGACCTTCTCCGGCCTCGCGCGGGGCGCGGCCGGACGCGACGCTGGCTGAGCGGGCGGGGCGGTGGGGGCCGAGGGGGCGGCCTGCGGAGACGGAGCCGGTCGGTGGCTCACCAGCGCGTCCAGCTCCTGCAGCTTGTGGATGTCCGCCTCGACCGACTGGAGATCTTCCCGCACCGATACGACCTCGGCCAGGACCTCCTTGTGCACCTGTTCCCACTGCGACTCGTCGTACTCTCCGACCGCGTGGCGCAGCTCGGTTTCGGTGAGCTTCTCCGCCGCGCGGGCTTCCTTCTTCTGGAGCTCGCCCCGCAAGTAACGCTTTTCCTCTATCGCCTGGCGGGCGCTTTCGGCGTGGGCCTTGAGCTCCTCGGTGACGGCCGCGAGCCGCGCCTCGTAATCGGAGCGAACCCGGGCCCGCACGTGCCCCGGCGTCGCGTCCGCCGAGTCGTTCAGGCGCGCGATCCAGGCCTCGTACTGGCGCCGCTCCTCCAGCAGCTGCTGGATGATGACGGTGCCCTTGGAAGGTCCCTTAGGCATGCCACAAATCTAGCAAATGACCGGCCTTCTCCGGTAAGTCAAAATCAGTCATGGCGTTGCAGCGCTCACCTCGTGCACGAGCGCGCCCCCGACCAGCGTGAGCACAGGCCGACCGGTGAGCGTGCGCCCGGCGAACGGCGTGTTGCGGCTCTTGGAGTGGAAATGTGAGGGGTCGACCGTCCAACGCGCGGTGACGTCCAGCACGACGAGGTCCGCCGGGGCGCCGGGGGCGAGCGAGCCGCCGGGCAATCGGAATGCCGCCGCCGCCGCGGTGCTCATCCGCGCGATCAGCTCGGGGAGCGTGAGCACCCCGCCCAGGACAAGCTCCGTGTAGGCCAGCGCGAACGCCGTCTCAAGACCCACGATGCCGAAGGGCGCGTCGTCGAACGCCGCCTCCTTGGCGTCGTACGCGTGGGGCGCGTGGTCGGAGGCGATGCAATCGATCACGCCCTGCTTCAGCGCGGCCCGCAGCGCCGCCACGTCGGCCGCTTCCCGCAGCGGCGGATTCATCTTGGCGTGCGTGTCGTAGCCCTCGCAGGCGTGATCGGTCAGCGTCAGGTGGTGCGGCGTCACCTCCGCGGTCACGCGCAGACCTTGCTCCTTGGCGCGGCGGATCAGCTCCACCGAGCCGCGCGTGGACATGTGGCACAGATGCACGTGGCCGCCGGTGAGCTCCGCGAGCAGGATGTCGCGCCCCACCATGATCTCCTCCGCCGCAGCCGGGATCCCCTTCAGTCCGAGGCGGGTGGAAACGAGGCCCTCGTGCATGACGCCACCCGTGGCGAGCGCCGGCTCTTCGCAATGATCCGCGACGGGCACTCCGAAGGTGCGGGCATACTCGAGTGCCGTGCGCATCAGGTGACTCGACACGACGGGCTTGCCGTCGTCCGACACGGCGACGGCGCCGGCGGCCACCATCTCGCCGAACTCCGACAGGTGCTCGCCGCGTTGTCCCACCGAAATCGCCCCGATCGGAAACACCCGCGCGAGCCCGGCCCGCGCCGCCTGACGTACGATGAACCCCACCGCCGCCTGGTTGTCGGTGACGGGATCGGTGTTCGGCATGGCGCACACGGCCGTGAATCCGCCCGCCACGGCGGCGCGCGTGCCGCTCGCGATGGTTTCGACGTCTTCGTTCCCCGGCTCCCGCAGGTGCACGTGCACGTCCACGAGGCCCGGGGCGACGACTTTGCCGCGCACGTCCCGCACGTCGACCCCGTCCGGGGACCCGAGCGCGGCGTCGAGCGCGGCGATCTTGCCGTCCTGCACGAGCACGTCGGTCGTGCGGTCGAAGTCGCGGCTGGGGTCGATCACCCGGCCGCCCTGGAGGAGGAGCGGCCGCATCACTCGGGTGCCGCCGCGCGGTTGGCTGCATCGGCGAGCTCGGGTCGCCCGCCGGCCAGCAGGTACAGGACGGCCATGCGCACCGCCACCCCGTTCGTCACCTGAGCGAGGATCACGCTGTGCGCTCCGTCGGCGACGCGAGAGTCGATCTCGACGCCGCGGTTCATGGGTCCGGGGTGCATGATGGTGAGCTCGCGCGGCGCCCGCTCGAGTCGCTCGACCGTGACGCCGAAGACCCGGTAGTACTCGCGCAGGGACGGGATGAACCCCCGCTCCATGCGCTCCAGCTGCAGTCGCAACACGTTCAGCACGTCGGCCCATTCGATCGCTTCCTCGATGCGCCGGAACCGGCACACGCCGAGCTGCTCGATGCCGCGCGGCATCAGGGTGTCGGGCCCGCACACGCCCACTTCGGCGCCGAGCTTCAGCAGCCCCCAGATGTTGGAACGGGCCACGCGCGAGTGCAGGATGTCGCCCACCAGACAGACTTTGAGCCCGGCGATCTTGCCGTGGCGGTCGCGGATCGTGAGCAGATCGAGCAGCGCCTGGGTGGGGTGCTCGTGCTGGCCGTCGCCGGCGTTGACGACGTTGGAGCGAATGCGGTCGCCGAGGAATTGCGCGGCTCCCGACGACGGATGCCGGATCACCACCATGTCGATCCGCATCGCCTCGAGGTTCTTCGCGGTGTCGACGAGCGTCTCGCCCTTCTGCACCGAGCTGCCGGACGCGGCCACGTTCACCGTGTCGGCCGAGAGGCGCTTTTCGGCGAACTCGAAGGAGATGCGCGTACGGGTGGAGGCCTCGAAGAACAGGTTGACGATGGTCTTGCCGCGCAGGGCGGGCACCTTCTTGATGGGTCGCTCGGACACTTCCTTGAACGGCTCGGCGGTATCGAGGATGAGCCGGATCTGCTCGGGGGAGAGGTGCTCCAGCCCGACCAGATCCTTGCCGAGCACGGCGGTCATCCGGGCCCCCCGCGCCCGCTCACCAGCTCCACCGAGTCCCGGCCGTCCAGCTCCTCCACCAACACGTCCACACGTTCGTTGCTATTCACCTTCACCTGTTTCCCTACGATGTCGGGCTGGATCGGCAGCTCCCGGCCACCGCGATCGACCAGCACGCACAACGAGATGCGTTTGGGGCGCCCGAAGTCGGCGAGCTCGTCGAGCGCGGCGCGCACCGTCCGGCCGGTGTAGAGCACGTCGTCCACGATCACGACGTGCTTGCCGGTGAGATCGCCCGGAATGCGGGTTTCCCCGATCACGGGCTTCGGGCCCACCGTCTGGAGGTCGTCGCGGTACAGGGTGATGTCGAGGGCGCCGCGGGGGACGGCTACGCCTTCTTGCGTCTCGATCTGCTTGGCGATTCGCTCCGCCAGCTCCACGCCGCGCCGTTGGATGCCGATCAGGACCAGATCTTCGGTCCCGTGCGCCAGCTCCAGCACCTCGACCGCCATACGCTGAAGCGCCCGCGACAAAGCGCGGGCGTCCAGGATGGTGGTCCGTTCGGGCCGGCTCATCTCAGGCGTCAAGTTAACCTCGGGAGCACCGGGGTCAACGGCGCATCGCCCGCGAGCACCGCCCGGACGTTCGCCAGCGCGATCGCCGCCATACGGCGCCGGGTCTCCGGCGTGGCGCTGCCCAGGTGCGGCAGCAGCACGGTGCGCGGCGCGGCCAGGAGTCGCGGGTGGATCTGCGGCTCGTCGCCGTAGACGTCGAGTCCCGCGGCGCCCAGTCGACCCTCCTCCAACGCGATCGCGAGCGCCTCCTCGCGGATCAGCTCGCCCCGTGCCGTGTTGATGAGAATCGCGCCCGGTTTCATCTGCCGCAGCACGTCGGCGTTGATGATGCCCTCGGTTTCGGGCACCGCGGGAGCGTGCAGCGACAGCACGTCGCTCTCTCGCACGAGCCGCGAGAATTCCACCCGCACGGCCCCCGTCTCCCGCTCGAACTCCGGCCGCGGGTGGCGCGCGGTGTAGAGCGTGCGCATCCCGAACGGCGCGGCTCGGCGCCCGACCGCCTGGCCGACGCGTCCCGCGCCGAACAGGCCCAGCGTCCGTCCCTGCAGCTCGAGGCCCAGCAGCAGCGCCGGGTGCCAGCCCGCCCACCGGCCGCTCTTCACCAGCTCGCTCCCCGGCACGACGCGCCGCGCGCAGGCGAGGATGAGCGCCCATGCAAGATCGGCCGTCGCCTCGGTGGCGACGTCGGGGGTGTGGGTGACCGCGATGCCCCGCAGCTCGGCCGCGACCAAGTCCACGTTGTCGTGGCCCACGCCACAGTTGGCGACGATCTTGAGCTTGGGGAGGTGCTTGAATTCCGTGCCACCGACCCAGCGCGAGCCGAGCGGCACGATCGCGACATAGTCGCCCCGCAGGGTCGGCTCGTCGGCGGCGATCCACGTGACGTCGAGTCCGGCCAGCTGCGCGGGCTCGAGCAGCGGCTCGAGCTCGGCCGCCAGGAGGACGCGGTGACCCACTACCTCCTCAGCTGGGCCCGTCGGATCGAATCGTCCAGCGCGAGCGCCCGGTCGGGGCTCCACTTGTAGTACAGCTGCAGACAGGCGCCGGGCTGCATCCCTTTGCGCCCCGTGCAGCTGCGCACCTCCTGGCGGTGCTTCGACGCGTTGGTGCGCCACAGCGAGTCCTCGGTCGCCTTGGCGCGTGCCTCGGCCCAGCCGAAGCCCACGAGGCAGCGGGTCACGTCACCCGAGGGATCGGCGGCGCATTGCTTGATCTCTTTCCCGTGTCGCGCCGCGTCGGCCCGCCAACCGGAGTCGGCGGAGACCTGGGCCGTGCTGTCCTGCTCGTGCTGGAAGCGCCGCGCCGCCGTGAGCGCCTGGTCTTTCTTCCAGCGGTACTGCAGCACGAGGCAGTTGGCGGCGCCCGCTGCATCCATGGTGATGGCACTGCAACTGCGGACCTCCGCCAGCTTCTTGGCTTCCGACTTACCGCAGCTCGTCGCCGCCAGAACGCAGAGCGCAGTCAGGCCCGGCTTCGTCCAGCGCATGGGTCCCCCGTTGGCTGCCAACTGTTCACCACCGCGCGTCTGTGCGTCCGTTGCCGTTCACTGCCATCCAGCCTGCTACGGACAGGGTGGGATTCGAACCCACGGTACCCTTGCGGGCACACCGGTTTTCGAGACCGGCCGTTTCAACCGCTCACGCACCTGTCCACGGATAGGGTGGGATTCGAACCCACGAAACGGTTACCCGTTTACACGCTCTCCAGGCGTGTGCCTTCAGCCACTCGGCCACCTATCCAAACTGCTAGACGCGCAGACGCACAGACGCACAGACGCGTAGTAAATACACAGGGCGTCACGGTTTCGCCACAGCTGGGCCGGCCGATGAACCCTGACCGCGCTCCCGTGCGTATCGTGTCGGTGATCCTGCCACCCTTCGACCTCGAGGAGGCACCAGTGAGCAACCTTCCGAGCAAGCGCGATCCTGCGCCGCCCGACGCGGAACCGCCCCCCACCTGGCGCGAGCTGACCGAGCGGGTGCGCGACCTCATGAAAGACTTCATTCAGGAAGGCAAAGAGCTGGAACGCGACCTCGAGCCCAGGCTGCTTCCGGCGTTGAAGCGGATGAAGCTCCAGATCGAGAAGCTGATCGCCAAGCTGGAAGAGCGAGCGGGGAAGAAGCGGGGCTAGAGCGCTACGGGCGTCTCAGCCGCGCGCGATCCACCTTCCCCAGGTGGGTCCGCGGGAGCGCGTCGAGGAAGATGACCTCCCGCGGAGACTTATAAGCTTCGAGCCGCTCCCGCACGAACGCTTGCAGCTCTTCGGCCAATCCCTCGCGCCGCTCCTGCGCCACCACGAAGGCGTGCGGCTTGGTGAGTCCCCCGGCGCCGACCACACCCACCACGGCCACCTCCTTCACGGCCGGATGCCGCAGCAGGCAGTTCTCGACCTCCTGGGGTGAGAGCCACTTCCCCGAGACCTTGAGCATGTCGTCGACGCGGCCGCAGTAGGTTACGTAACCCTCCGGATCGCGGCGGATCATGTCACCGGACACGTACCACTCTCCACGGAATCCCTGCTTGGTCTTGTCCATCTGCTGCCAGTAGCAGATCGCCCGGGAGTCGCCGCGCACCCACAGAGCGCCGACCTCACCGTCGGCCAGCTCGCGGCCAACTGCATCGCAGACTTTCACCTCGAAACCCGGAACGACCGTCCCGAGCGTGCCGGGGCGCACCTGCCCCGGACGGTTCGAGATGAAGATGTGCCACATCTCCGCCGTGCCGAGACCGTCCAGGAGCTCGACCCCGAACGTGCCTTTCCAGCGGTGATACAGCTCGACCGGCAGCGGCTCGCCCGCCGACGTGGCGAGGCGCAGGCACGAAAGGTCCCGGGTCGCCGCCGTCGGGTGACTGACCATCTGGTTGATCATCGTCGGGACGTTGATCAGGATGGTCGGCTTGAAGCGGGCGATCCTCTGGAACAAGCCGTCGGCGGTCGCGGCTTCGGGGAACAGCACCGTGGCCGCGCCGACGGAGAATGGGAACAACAGGTTCGAGCCGGTGGCGTAGCCGAAATAGAGCTTGGGAACGCTCAGGGTAACGTCGCGCTGGGTGTAGCCGATCACGCCTTTGGCGTAGCATTCGGTGGTATTGGCGAACGATCGGTGCGTTTGTAAGACGGCCTTCGGCTGCCCCGTGGTGCCCCCCGAGAACAACCAGATGGCTACGTCGTCGCGGTGCGTCGGGAACGTGTCGAGCGCGGCCGGGGCTTGCGCGAGCCGCGCGTCCCATTCCCTCTCGCCCACCACGCACGTCGTCAGCAAGTGCCGGGCGCCGCGGGCCGCCGCCCGGAACGCGTCTACGCTGTCCCGGTGCGCGACGATCACACGAGCGCGCGTGTAGCCGTAGAAATATTCGATTGCGTCGGGCTTGAGCTGGGGGTTCACCATGACGACCACGGCGCCGATCTTCAGCGTCCCGAACAGCGCAGCGACGAACGCCGGCCCGTCGGGAAGGGCGATCATGACGCGCTGCTCGGGCTGCACGCCTGCCTCGCGCAGCGCGTGGCCGAACTGATTCGCCAGCGCCGCGATCTCCCGGTAGGTGAACGTCGCCCCGTCCGTGAGTACCGCCGGCCGATCGCCCTTCCCCTCTCGCACGCGGGCGTCGAGGAAGTAATCGGCGATGTTGAACTGCTCGGGCGGCTCGAAGGCCATGCTGACAGATGATCGGCCGCCGACGCCTGGCGGTCAACCGCCCCGCCCGGTACGATACAGCCAGCCATGGCGGTGCTCGACCTCGCGCAGCTGACCTGGGAGGAGGTTCGCGACCTCGACCGGGCGAAGGCGGTGGCCATTCTGCCCGTCGGTGCCGTCGAGGCGCACGGCCCGCACCTGCCGCTTGCAACCGACGTCATCATTGCGGAGACGATGGCCCGCGCTGCCGCGGCGAGGCTCGCCACTCATGGCTACGATGCCGTGCTCCTCCCGCCACTCGCCTATACCGCGGCCGAATTCGCCGCTGGGTTCCCCGGAACGGTCTCCCTGCGGCCGGGAACCGTGACCGCCTTGCTCCTCGACCTCGCGCGCAGTCTGACGCGGCACGGCCTCCACGTGCTCGCGGTCGCGAACGCGCATCTAGACCCTGCGCACGTCGCCGCCCTCGAGGCCGCCGTGGCCCAAAACCAGCGCGAAAACGGCACCCGGATCGTGTTTCCCGACGTCACCAAGCGGCCCTGGGCCCTGCGACTCACCGAGGAGTTCCGGAGCGGCGCCTGCCACGCGGGGCGGTACGAGAGCTCCATCGTGCTGGCGGCGCGTCCGGAGTTGGTCCGCGACGCGATCCGCCGGGCGCTGCCCTCCAACCCCCGCTCGCTCAGCGCGGCGATCCGCTCCGGCCAGACGAGCTTCGAGGAAGCGGGCGGGCCCCGGGCGTACTTTGGGTCGCCCGCCGACGCCGGGGCCGACGAGGGCGTGCGCACGATCGAGATCCTCGGAGCGATCCTCGCAGAGGCCGTGCTCGCGGAGCTTCCCGGGTGACGCTGTCCGGACGGGGGGCCGTAGTGACGGGTGGGGGCCGGGGGATCGGGATGGCGGTCGCGCGAGCGCTGGCCGGGGCCGGCGCGGCCGTCGTCGTGGTAGCGCGCACCCGGACCGGGATCGAGGCGTTCGCGACGGAGCTCCGCGCCGCCGGACGCCAGGCCTGGGCCGTGCCGGGCGATGTGACGGACCCGGCCACCGTGTCAGCCCTCGCGCGCGCAGCCGAGACGCGGCTCGGGCATGTGGACATCCTCGTGAACAACGCCGGGGTCGCTCACTCGGCACCACTCGCTAAGCTCACGCTCGAGGACTGGAACCGGGTGCTGACGGTGAACGCCACCGGCACGTTTCTGTGCACGCAGGCCTTCCTCCCCGGAATGCTCGAGCGGCGCTGGGGCCGGGTGGTGAACATCGCCTCGGTGGCGGGGCTCCGCGGCGGAAAGTACATCGCTGCCTACAGCGCCGCTAAGCACGCGGTCGTCGGCTTCACGCGCTCGCTGGCGGCGGAGGTCGCTGGAAGCGGTGTGACGGTGAACGCGGTGTGCCCCGGGTACGTCGACACGGATATGACCCGGGAGTCGGTGGCCCGCATCGCGACCAAGACGGGGATGTCGCCGCCGGACGCCCTGCGCGCGGCCCTCGCGGCCGCGGGCCAGCGCCGGCTGATCTCGCCCGAGGAGGTGGCCCGTGCGGTTCTGGGGCTGTGTGACGATGCGCAGCGTGATACCAACGGCGAGGGCGTCGTGATCGTCGGGGACGGGGGGGACGCCAGCCGATGACATTTCGGATCGTGAACCCCGATGCACTGGGACGTCCCAGCGGCTGGAATCACGGACTGCTGGCGTCGGCCGGCGGGCGGGTGCTGTTCGTGGCCGGGCAGACCGCCCCCGACCGCGCGGGGCTGGTCGAGCAGTGGGCGGGCGCGCTCGAGCGTGTGCTGGAGGTCGTGCGCGCCGCCGGCGGGGGGCCCGAGCACGTCGGTCGCATGACGGTCTACGTCACCGACCGGCAGCTGTACCTCGCGAGCCTCAAACCGCTGGGCGAGGTCCACCGCCGCTTCATGGGGCGGCACTATCCCGCCATGACGCTCGTGGAAGTGCGAGCGCTCGCGGACACGCGCGCCACCGTGGAGATCGAGGCCACGGCTGTGCTTCCCTGACCGACACCGGAGATTCCTGCATGCCGCTCGCGCCCGAGTCCTTCCTCTACCAGCACGACCCGCACACCGGCGTTGCCACCATCACGCTCAATCGTCCGGATCGACTCAACGCCCTGACCTTTGACGTCTACCGCGAGCTGCGCGACGCCTTCCGCACGCTGGACGGCGAGCCGGGGGTCCGGGCCGTGATCATCACCGGGGCCGGGCGGGCGTTCTGCTCGGGCGGCGACGTGGAGGACATCATCGGGGCGCTGTTCGCACGCGACGCTGCAGGGCTGCTCGAGTTCACTCGCCTCACGTGCGAACTCATCCTCGCGCTGCGACAATGCCGGCGTCCCATCGTCGGCGCGCTGAATGGCACCGTAGCGGGAGCGGGCGCCGTCATCGCCGCGGCGTGCGACATGCGCGTTGCCGCCGAGTCGGCGAAGATTGCGTTCCTGTTCACGAAGGTCGGCCTGTCGGGCGCCGACATGGGAGCGGCGTGGCTGCTGCCTCGCATCGTCGGGCTCGGCCACGCGACTGAGTTGCTTGTGACCGGCGACTTCATCGATGCCCAGACGGCCCTGCGGATCGGCCTCTACAATCGGGTCGTCACGGGGGCTAGCGTGATGCAGGAAGCCCGCAGGTTCGCCGAGCAGCTGGCGCGCGGGCCGTCATCCGCGCTCGGGGTCACGAAGCAGGCGCTCAATCGCGAGGCCCACATGGATCTCGCCAGCGCCCTCGAGGCGGAAGCGCAGGCGCAGGCCGAGTGCATGCGCAGCCCCAACTTCCGTGAAGCCTACGACGCCTTCAAGACGAAGCGCGAGCCCAAATTCGTCTGAACGTGCCCGATTCGACCGTCGTCTCCGCCTTCCTGACCGAATCCCACGTCGCCCTGGCGGGGCGGATCACGGCGTACGCGGCCCGGGAAATCGCTTCGCTCCCGGAGCCTGCCGACGACACCGCCGCGCGCGCCCAAGCGCGCGATCTCGTGGCGCGGCTCGGCCGGGCGGGCTGGTTCGCGTCGATCGGGGAGCTCGATCTGCGCGCGGCGTGCCTGGTGCGTGAGACCCTGGCCGGCGCCTCGCCCCTGGCTGACGCGGTGTTCGCGCTCCAAGCCCTCGGCACGGTGCCGATCCTCCTGGCGGGCGATGCTCAGCTCAAGCAGCGCTGGCTTCCCGCCGTGCTCGCGGGCCGGGCCATCGCTTCATTCGCGATGACCGAGCCCGAGGCGGGCTCGGACGCGGCAGCGATCGCGACCACCGCGTGGCGTGACGGCGCGGACTACGTCCTCAGCGGCACCAAGACCCTCATCTCAAACGCCGGCATCGCGGACTTTTACACCGTGTTCGCCTCCACCGACCGGGCCAAAGGCAACAAGGGGATCTCGGCGTTCGTAGTCGCAGCCGACACGCCCGGGCTCAAGTTCGTGCGCCCCCTGGTGCTTTCGGCGCCGCACCCACTCGGCGAGATCGCGTTCGAAGACTGCCGCGTGCCGGCGTCCGACCGTCTCGGCGCCGAGGGCGAGGGGTTCAAGCTCGGGTTGGCCACCCTCGACCGCCTGCGTGCGACCGTCGCCGCGGCGGCGTGCGGGATGGGGGCGCGGGCGCTACAGGAGGCGTTGGAGCACGCGACGAGACGTCGGCAATTCGGCCGCGCGCTCGCCGAGTTTCAACTGGTGCAGGAAAAGCTCGCGCGCATGGCGACCGACCTGACCGCCGCGCGCCTACTCACCTACCGCGCGGCCTGGGAAAAAGACCGCGGCGCGGAGCGGGTGACGCTGGAGGCGTCGATGGCGAAGGCGTTCGCGACCGAGGCCGCCCAGCGGATCGTGGACGACGCCGTGCAGATCCTGGGGGGCCGCGGGGTGCTCGCGTCCCACCCCGTGGACCGCCTGTACCGCGCGGTCCGGGCGCTGCGGATCTACGAGGGCACGACGGAGATCCAGCACCTCATCGTGGCGGGGCAGCTCCTCAAGCAGGCGGGCGCATGAGGGTCGTCGTGCTCGGGGGCGGGCCGGCCGGGCTGTACTTCGCGATCCAAATGAAGAAGGCCGATGCCTCGCACCACGTAACGGTGATTGAGCGGAACCCCCTCGATGCGACGTTCGGGTTCGGCGTCGTCTTCTCCGACGCGACCCAGGACAATCTGGCCGAGGCGGACCGCGCGACCCACGAGGAGATGGCACGCCAGTTTCATCATTGGGACGACATCGACGTCCACTTCAACGGCACCGTCGTCACCTCCACCGGTCACGGCTTCAGCGGCCTGTCGCGGCGGGCGTTGCTCGCGATCCTGAGCCGTCGCGCCGAAGCGGTGGGCGTGTGCGTCGAGGTCGGCAGGGAGGTCGAGGATGTCCGCGCCTTCCTGGACGCCGACCTCGTGGTCGGCGCCGACGGATTCAACAGTATCGTGCGCCGGCAGTTCGCCGACCGGTTCCAGCCGACCGTCGATTGGCGCCCCAACCGCTACGTGTGGCTCGGCACCTCCCGCCCCTTCCGCGCGTTCACCTTCTATTTCAAGCGCGATCGTCACGGCCTCTGGCGCGTCCACGCGTATCAGTACGAGCCCGAGCGTTCGACGTTCATCGTCGAGGCCACGGAAGCGACCTGGCGGGCTGCCGGGATGGACCGCGCCGACGAGCACGCCACGCTGGCGTTCTGCGAGGCGTTGTTTCGGGACGAGCTCGAGGGACGCCGGCTGCTCACGAACCGCTCGGTGTGGCGCAGCTTCGGGACGCTACGGACCGAGCACTGGCACCACGCAAACGTCGTGCTGCTCGGGGACGCGGCCCACACGGCGCATTTCTCCGTGGGATCGGGCACGAAGCTCGCCATGGAGGACGCCGTGGCCCTGGCCCAGGCGCTCCACGCCACGACGGGGCGCGACGTCCCTGCGGCGTTGGCGGCGTACGAGGCGGAGCGGCGCCCCGCGGTCGAGAGCCTGCAGCGTGCAGCGCAGGTCAGCCTGCAATGGTTCGAGGACACCGAGCGCTACATGGACCTGGAGCCGATCCAGTTCGCGTTTAACCTGCTGACCCGGAGTCTGCGGATCACGCACGACAACCTGAAGCTGCGGGATCCACAGTACGTCGCAGCGGTGGACCGCTGGTTCGCCGCGAGCACCGCGGAGCAGAGCGGCGTGGACGTGCCGCGCCACCCCCCTCCGCCACCGCTGTTCACGCCGTTCCGGCTGCGGGACCTGCTGCTCGCGAACCGGGTCGTCGTGTCGCCGATGTGCCAGTACTGCGCCGAGGACGGCACGCCCAACGACTGGCACCTCGTGCACCTGGGCGCGAGAGCGATCGGCGGCGCCGCCCTCGTGTTCACGGAGATGACCGACGTCTCGCGGGAGGGGCGCATCTCGCCGGGGTGCACCGGCATGTACAAACCGGAGCACGTGCCGGCGTGGAAGCGGATCGTGGACTTCGTGCATACCCACAGTTACGCGAAAATCGGCCTCCAGCTCGGCCACGCGGGCCGCAAGGGCTCGACCCGCCTCGCGTGGGAGGGGATGGATGAGCCGCTTCCCGAAGGCTGGCCCATCATCGCCGCTTCGCCGGTCCCCTACTTCCCCTATAGCCAGGTGCCCCGGGCGATGGACCGGCACGACATGGAGGCGGTGCGCGACGACTTCGTGCGGGCAGCGCGAATGGCGGAGGAGGCGGGGTTCGACATCCTCGAGATCCACTTCGCGCACGGCTACCTGCTGGCGAGCTTCATCTCGCCGCTCACGAACCGCCGCACCGACGCATACGGCGGGTCGCTCGCGAACCGGATGCGGTTTCCTCTTGAGGTGTTCGATGCCGTGCGCGCAGCATGGCCCCAGCACAAGCCGATCTCCGTGCGGGTCTCAGCCGTCGATTGGGCCCCGGCCGGCACCGAGCCCGCCGACGCCGTCGAGATCGCCACACTCCTCAAGGCGCATCACTGCGACATCGTGGACGTCTCGGCCGGCCAGACCGTGCCTGACGCGAAGCCCGTCTACGGCCGCCAGTTCCAGACGCCGTTCGCCGACCGCATCCGCCACGAAGCGGGGATTCCGACGATGGCCGTGGGCAACATCTCATCCTTCACCGACGTGAACACGATTCTCGCCGCGGGGCGCGCCGATCTCTGCGTCCTGGCGCGCGCGCACCTGTGGGACCCCTATTGGACGCGCCACGCCGCTCACGAGCTGGGGCAGCCGCTTCCCTGGCCGCCCCCCTATGCCACACTCGACTCCTACAAGCCGCGGTTCACGTGAGCCGCAGGACCCCGGCATGCCATTGACCTACGCGGACTACCTCAAGCTCGAGGAGCTCTTGTCCCTGCAGCAACCGCGGTCTGCAGGACCGGAGCACGACGAGATGCTCTTTATCGTCATCCATCAGGTGTATGAGCTGTGGTTCAAAGAGATGCTCCACGAGCTCGGCTACCTCGAGACGCTGCTGCGCGGCAACGAGACGTCGCGCGCCCTGCACACCCTGAAGCGCATCCTCACCGTGCTCAAGGTCATGGTGGCGCAGATCGACGTCCTCGAAACCATGACACCGCTCGAGTTCCTGTCGTTCCGAGACCGCCTCGAGTCCGGCAGCGGATTCCAGTCGTTCCAATTCCGCGAGCTCGAGTTCCTCCTCGGGACCAAGAGCCCCACGGCCATCGCGCGCTATCCTGAGGGGAGCGACCCCCGGCGGCGGCTCGAAGCCCGGTACCGCCAGCCCACGTTGTGGGACGCCTTGCTCACCTATCTCGCGCACAACCAGTACCCCGTCCCGCCGGCGCTGCTCGGCCGGGATGTCACGCAGCCGCCGGAGCCGTCACGCGAGGTGCAGCAGATCTTGATCAAGGTTTATCGGACGAACCCAGCCGTCTCTTCCGTGTGCGAGCGCCTGGTGGACCTGGACGAGGGGTTCATGGAGTGGAGGTACCGGCACGTGAAGATGGTGCAGCGTACCGTCGGGACGAAACCGGGCACGGGAGGAACCGCGGGGGCGGAGTACCTGGCGACGACGCTCAACAAGCCTGCCTTCCCAGACCTCTGGGCCATCCGCACGGAGCTGTGAGCGCGCCGTGAAACCAGCGGCGTTGTACACGAGCCCGAACGCGCTCGCGCCGCACTACAGCCGCTTTCGGGTCGCGGAGCGTCTGCTCCTGACGGGCCACTCCCATCAGGCCTGGCCCGACGTGGGCTTCGCAGCCCAGCAACGCGCCTGGCTCGACGCCGCGGAGTGCGTGGACGAGAAGTGGGAGCTTGCGTTCGCGCAGGCCGAGCGCGTGCGACGCGGCTTCGCGCGGCTGCTCGACGATCCGGATGGGACGATCGCGCTCGGCGCCAACACGCACGAGCTGGTCGTGCGCTGGCTCTCGGCCCTTCCCCTCAGACAGCGACCCCGTCTCGTGACCACGACGGCCGAATTTCACACGATCCGGCGCCAGCTCGACCGCCTGGCTGAGGAAGGGATCGCTGTCGCGAAAGTCCCGGCCCTCCCAGCGGCCACCCTCGCGGAACGGCTTGCCCGCACTGTCGACGACCGCACGGCGGCCGTGCTCGTCTCGGCCGTCCTGTACGACAACGCCCACCTGGTGCCCGACCTCGGCCATGTGCTCGAGGCGTGCCGACGGGCCGGGGCGGAGTTCCTGGTGGACGCCTATCACGCGCTGAACGTGGTGCCGTTCTCGCTCCGCACCGCAGGGCTCGGAGCCGCGTTCGTGGTCGGCGGAGGCTACAAGTATTGCCAGTTGGGTGAAGGAAATTGCTTCCTGCGCGTGCCCGCGAGCTGTGCGCTGCGGCCCGTGATCACCGGGTGGTTCAGTGAGTTTGCGCTGTTGCCCTCGGCGCCTGTCGGGGGTCAGGTCCCATACGGCCCCGGCCCCGATCGATTCGCCGGTGCGACCTACGACCCCACCAGCCACTACCGGGGGGCAGCGGTGTTCGAGTTCCTCGAGCGGCACGACCTCACGCCGACGCTGCTGCGCGAGGTGAGCCAACATCAGATCCGGCTCCTGGCGCAGCTGTTCGACGATCTAGACGTCGATCCCGCCGTCCTGAGCCGAGACCGGTCGGTCCCGATCGAGAACATCGGGGGGTTTCTGGCGCTCCGATGCCCGCGCGCCGAGGCGCTGAGCCGCCGGCTCCGCCACGACGGCGTAGCGACGGACTCCCGCGGCGACCTGCTGCGCCTCGGGCCGGCACCGTACCTGTCGGACGAACAGCTGCGGGCGGCTGTACGCCTGTTGGGGCAGGCCGCCGCGAACGTGTAGGCTCGTCTTCGTTCACGGTGCCTTTCGATCGCCCGTATAGCGAATCGTGCACCCCAGCGACGCCGAGACCTCCGCCGCGTCACTCACCCGGAACCGATACGTGCCCGTGTCGGTGAAGATCGGCACGGCTGGGTAGCCCGGCGGCGCCCCCTGGAGCACGCGCCCCGTCGCCCGGTCGGTCGCGAGCGAGAAACGGTTGCGGTACTCGAAGCGATCCGCCGGAGGCGCTGTCTGCGACGCGTAGTCGACGACGTACAGAAACCCTTGCGCCGGCGTGAAGACGCCGAGCTCGCCGCCGTGGGCACCGATCATGCGCAGCGTGAGTGTATCACCGCGCGCCAGCGTCGCGGGCGTGCAGGAAAACGGGGCCGGCATGTCGGGAAACACCCATCCGCCGGGATAGAGCAAGCCGAGCACGAGAAACATCCCAGCCCCGACCGGCGGGACCACGAGCAAGATCCGAAACAGCAGCCGCCAGAACCCTCCGAACCAGTCCAGCAACTCGGTCCCCACGCCGTCCGCCGCCGAGTTCGAGTCGCTGCCGGCGGCGCGCAGCGCCCCCCATCCTTCCCAGCCGACGACGTACAGCACGAGCGGCAGGGCCAGCCAGCCGAGCGTAAGGCGGAGCTCGGCGTCGACGTAGGCGATCATGCAGGCGAGACACGCCGCGTCGGAGACCGCCTGGCCCACCAGTGGCCAGGCGCGCCGGCCGCCGAACGCGGCGGCAAACACGAACGCGATGGCAAGGACCGTGCGGAGCACGGCGTAGACGAGCGCGCCGGACGAGGAGCCCACGGTCGAGGATATCCGGGACGGGATCGGTTGGGTCGCTAAAGATACTGCGTGCTCCCGTCAATCGTCGCCCATTACCACCCACTTGCGGCGCAGGCAGCTTAACCACCGTAAACGCTGCCGTCGCGTCCCGCGTCTCACTTTCGCGCGGCGCCACTCCGGAGACCGGTTGAGCGACACCAGGCAGCTGGACGATGCAGTGGCCCCTCTCGTGGGGCGCGCCCAGGCCGGCGACGCCCGAGCCCGGGACGAGCTGCTGCGGCGCTGCCATGCGACCGTGTACCGCTGGGCGCTGGTGCACACCGGCGACCCGGACGACGCGGACGACGTCGCTCAAGAGGTGCTGGTCCGCCTGTACACCCGACTGGACCGCTACGCCGGGCGCTCGCGGTTCACGACCTGGCTGTACCAGGTCACCCGCAACGCGGCGATCGGATTCGGTCGGCGGCTCGCGAGCGGACTGCGGCTCGCGCACAACGTGGCCCGACAACCGGAGGCGGAGTCGGCTGCCCGGGAGGATCCGGTGGAGCGAGTGCAGGAGTCTCAGGTGCGGCAGATCGTGACGGAGCTGTTTCGCGCCTTGCCGGCGCGCCAGCGGGAGGTGTTTCACCTGACCGAGGTCGAAGGACTTGCTGCGCCGGAGATCGCCGAACGGCTGGGGATGAGTCCCGTGACGGTGCGCGCGCACCTGTTCCGCGCGCGTCGCGCCCTGCGGACCAAGATTCTGGCGCGTCACCCTGAACTGGCGGAGGACCGAGAGTCGTGACGTGCGCCGAGGCACGCGAGTGGATGCTCGAGGCAGACCGGACGGACTTGAACGGTGCGACCGAGTCCGAGCTGAGCCTGCACCTCCGGACGTGCGGGCGGTGCCGGCGAGCGGCCAATCGAATACTCGCGGCGGAGCGCGAGCTGTGGGGAGCGTTGGCCGCGGCGACGCCGGGGCGCGGGGCGGACGAAGCGGTGGGCCTGGTCCGCCGCCGAGCGCGGCGCCGTCGTTGGATGTGGCGCGCCGCGCCGCTCGCCGCGGCGGCGGTGCTCGCCGTGGCCCTGATCGCGCGGCGCGAGCAGGTCCAACAGTCGCTGCCGCCGGCGAGTGCGCCCTCAATCCGGTCGGGCCGGTCGGGCCTGGCGGTCGAGGGGCCACCGGGCCGGAGCGTAGCGGTGTTCCAGACCGACAATCCCGACATTGTGGTCATTTGGTTCTTCTAAAGGGAGCTGACATGAACTCACGTACGTCGTGCGCCATCGCCGTCGCCGCCCTGCTGGCCGGGTGCTCCCCACGCGGCCCGAACCTCGACACACGCACCTTCGCGCTCAAGTACCTCCGCGGTTCGGATGCCGTTTCGATCGTCGTGCCGTACATCTATACCGACCGGCCTAATGCCAAGGGCGTGTTCAGCGTGTCGGACAATGCGATCACGGTGCGTGAGACCCCGGACAACCTCGACAAGATCGCCCGCGTGCTGGCCGAGTACGACCGGCCCCGGCCGTTCGTCCGGCTCACGTTCCACCTGATTGAAGCGGACGGAGCGACGACGACCGATCCGGCCATCCGGGACGTGGAGGCGGCGCTGCGGCACTTGTTCCGGTTCCAGGGCTACCGTCTCGTGGCGGAAGGCGTGGTGAGCGCCACGGAAAAGGGCGAGGTGACGCAGAGGCTCGGCACGACGCCCAACAACCTCTATGTGCTGTCAGCCAGTGTGCAGCGCCTCGCCGGCTCGGCGGACAGCGCCACGGTGGAGCTGAACGTGCGTTTGGATCTGATGATGGGAGGCAACTTTCGTACGACGGTGACAATTCCAGTGGGCAAGACGGCGGTGCTCGGCAACGTTCAGGCGCTACCGAACGGACGCACCCTCATTCTGACGGTACGTCCCGAGCTGCTCACGATCTCCGATTGAGGCCGCCGGGCCGAGCCGAACCTCATCAGCGCCGGGCGCGGAAGAATTCCTGGAGCAGCGCCCCGCACTCCTCCACCAGCACACCCCCGATCACCTCGACCCGATGATTGAGGCGGGGGTGCCGCAGCACGTCTCCCACGCTGCCGCACATGCCGGCCTTGTCGTCGTACGCACCAAACACCAGGCGTCCGAGTTTGACGAGCACGATCGCGCCGGCGCACTGGGCGCACGGCTCGAGGGTGACGTAGAGGGCGCAGTCCGTGAGGCGATCGGTTCGGAGATGCCGCAGCGCTTGTTGCACGGCGAGCAGCTCGGCGTGAGCCGTCGGATCGCGCCGCGCGACGGTCTCGTTGTAAGCCCGAGCAACGACGGCGCCGTCGTGCATCACGACGGCGCCGATCGGCACTTCCTCGCGGGAGGCGGCGCGCCGCGCCTCCCCCAGCGCGACGCGCATAGCCACCTGATCCGCGTCAGGCACGCGCCGCTTCGGGTGCCGCCGCAGGCACGCGCTGGAACGTGAGCGAATTCCCATCCTTCGCCCGGTCCACGCGGATCCGGTCGCCTTCCGCGAACTTCCCCTCGAGCACGGCGAGCGCGAGCGGGTTCTGCAGCAGCCGCTGGATCGACCGCTTGAGCGGCCGGGCGCCGTACACGGGATCGTAGCCTTCCGCTACGATCAGCTGCTTCGCCCCGGGGGTCACCTCGAGGCGCAGCTTGCGCTCCGCCACGAGCCGCTCCACCCGCGCGATCTGGAGATCGACGATGCGAGCGATGTCCTCGCTCGAGAGCGGCCGGAAGATGATCACGTCGTCCACCCGATTCAGGAACTCGGGCTTGAACGTCTGCCGCAACAGCTCCAGGACCTTGGTCTCGACCTGCTCCCAGTTCTGCGTGCCCATCTCGAGGATGTACTGGGACCCGATGTTCGAGGTCATGATGAGCACGCTGTTCCGGAAGTCCACGGTGCGACCCTGGGAGTCGGTGAGCCGGCCGTCGTCCAGGATCTGCAGCAGCACGTTGAAGACGTCGGGGTGCGCCTTCTCGATCTCGTCGAACAGCACCACAGCATAAGGCCGCCGGCGCACCGCCTCGGTGAGCTGGCCGCCCTCTTCGTATCCGACGTAGCCCGGCGGGGCGCCGATCATCCGCGCCACGGCGTGCTTCTCCATGTACTCGGACATGTCGAGCCGCACCATCGCCTTCTCGTCGTCGAACAGGAACTCGGCGAGGGCGCGCGCCGTCTCGGTCTTGCCGACCCCGGTGGGACCGAGGAAGATGAACGACCCGGTCGGTCGGTTCGGGTCCTGCAGCCCGGCGCGCGCCCGCCGCACGGCGTTCGCGACCGCCGCCAGGGCCTCGGGCTGGCCGACCACGCGCTGCGCCAGCTCGGCCTCGAGCCGGGTGAGCCGCTCGCGCTCCGACTCGAGCATCTTCGAGACCGGAATGCCGGTCCACTTGGCGACGATCTCGGCGATGTCCTCGGCGTCGACCTCTTCCTTCAGGTACTTCCCTTTCTTCTGTATGTCGGCGAGGCGTTTCTCGAGGGCGCCGATCTCCTTCTCGAGCGCCGGAATGCGGCCGTAGCTGATCTCCGCGGCTTTCTGGAGGTCGCCGCGCCGCGTCGCCTGGTCCGCCTCGGTGCGCAACTGCTCCAGCTCCGCCTTCTTGGCCTGCAGCTTCGTGATCGCGTCCTTCTCGGCCTGCCACTGGGCCTTCATCGCATTGGACCGGTCGCGCAGCTCCTTCAGCTCCTGCTCCACGCGCTCGCGACGCTCTTTCGAGGCCTTGTCCTTTTCTTTCGCCAAGGCCGCGAGCTCGATCTGGTACTGCACGATCTTCCGCTCGACCTCGTCGATCTCCTGAGGGAGCGAATCGATCTCGATCCGCAGCCGGCTCGCCGCTTCGTCCACCAGGTCGATCGCCTTGTCGGGGAGGAACCGGTCGCCGATGTAGCGCTGCGACAGCGTCGCCGCCGCGACCAGGGCGTTGTCCGTGATCCGGACGCCGTGATGGACCTCGTAGCGCTCCTTCAGCCCGCGCAGGATGGCGATCGTGTCCTCGAGCGACGGCTCGCCCACGAACACGGGCTGGAAGCGCCGCTCGAGCGCCGCATCCTTCTCGATGTGCTTGCGGTACTCGTCGAGCGTCGTCGCGCCCACCACGTGCAGCTCGCCGCGCGCCAGCGCCGGCTTGAGCATGTTGGAAGCGTCCACGGCCCCTTCCGCGGCGCCCG
>WNGD01002137.1_pt1 | contig 20830 bp, 19 predicted proteins | sample 5400671 | NCBI WGS metagenome assembly WNGD01 (sample SAMN13153369, study PRJNA577476) | soil metagenome | isolation source: 40 cm soil or saprolite under grassland replicate 2 | place: USA:California | collected 2016-06-15 | reverse complement strand
TCGACGAATTGCTGGTGGTGCTCCACTCTTGAGTGAAGCCTGCTGGGACATTGACGGTCGTGGCCACCGTGATGCCAACCGCGTAGACTAACATATCATTGGCCGTCGTGGTGGTCAGCCCCGAATTATCCACATTACTAGTTGATGCGTTGTATTGGGCATGACTGGCGTCCACCGGCGTGGTGGTGTTCACCCCGATGTAGCTAGCGATGCCGCCTGAGGCCTCACCTGCTGTCCCGAAGTTCCAGGTATAGCTGGTCGGCTCCGATAAACCTGCCACCTTCACATAACTAGCAGTCGAGATCGATGAACCGCTATCTTGCCGCAGTACGAGAGTCCACCCTGCTGGCGGAGTAATCGTATTGCCAGCCGTGCGAACAATCACATGGGCGACCATCACATCACCATTTGTTGTTCCGGCCGGTAGCCCGATGGTGAGTGTTGACCCGCCTGCGCCATTGTTGCCTGTGGCCACTGTGCGCAGCGAAATACTCCCTGGTGGCGGTGTGGGCGTGGGCGTTGGCGTTGGCGTGGTTCCCCCCGCGGGTTTGAGCGCAATCAGCAAGGTGATATTGGAATTGGCTCCGCCATTATGTGTGCCATGAATCGTGCCGGTCGCCCCCACCGAGGAGAAGAGCTCCTGCGACATCTCGGAGGTGGTCGACGTTCTACTGCCGGTGCGCCACACTTCGGTAAACCCTGATGGGACATTGACGGTCGTTTGGACAGTGATGCCAACCGCGTAGACTAACATATCATTGGCCGTCGTGGTGGTCAGCCCCGAATTATCCACATTACTGGTTGATGCGTTGTATTGGGCATGACTGGCATCCACCGGCGTGGTGGTATTCACCCCAATGTAGCTGGCAATCCCGCCCGAGGCCTGACCGACTGTCCCGAAACGCCACGTATAGCTTGCTGGCTCTGATGAGCCCGCGACTTTCACATAACTGGCGGTCGAGATAACTGAAGGACTGTCTTGCCGCAGTACGAGAGTCCACCCTGCCGGAGCAGTGATCGTATTGCCGGCTGGGTGAACAATCACATGGGCCACCATCACATCACCACTCGTTGTTCCTGCCGGTAGCCCGATGGTGAGTACTGAATCTCCTGGGCCATTATTACCTATGGCTGCTGCTCGCAGCGAAATACCCCCAGTTGGCGGTGTGGGCGTGGGCGTGGGCGTGACCGTCGGACTAGAAATGGTAAAAGAATCAGTAAAATTATTAGGAACAGTGGACCCCGTAAAATTCGCAAAAACAGTCAGTTGATCGGAAGATACGGTAAACTTAGTCAGCCCATTGGTTGGGTTAATGTTGTTACCCATCCACTTAGCAAAGTAGCCGGTATCTCCATCGGAGGTGCTAATAGTATGGAGTCCTTCTCCAATAGTGCCTACAATATCAACTACGGGTCCCAAACCTTGGGTGTAACTTCCTGTTGAACCATCATTAATGACACAATTGCTATTGTATGTTTCTGCTTGAATAGCAGTACACGTTGTGCCATTTAAAGCGAGTTGTTTACTTCGCTGGTAATCATGGTCATGTGCTTGCAAGATAAGATCAACTTTTTTACTGACCAGTAGGTTAAAGAGATCATTTCCTATTTCACACGGCATGATACCCATGCTAATACAGATTTTATGCATGCCGACAATCACCCACTTGATGCCTGCGGCGCGTGCACTATCAATCGTATTTGCCACCCAGTTGTAGTGCGCTGTTCCAGCAGCGTAGCTATATGCTCCGCCATTAGTAAAGGTAAGGTCCGGGGAGATCATAATAAAGCGTGCGATCGGGGAAGAGGCAGGATAATCAAAGTAGTATTCTTTCCCATACGTTCCTACTGCTCCTAACCTGTCAGGAAGACACTGAACAAAATTATCAATCAGTCCATCTTGGTTCTCTCCTCCATCCTCATGGTTACCGGAAACAAGTTCAAATGGAAAGGTGCTACCCACGCGACTTTGCACATAGGAACACCAGTCTGATTCAGGAGTGATCTCTGAGTAACTGAGGTCCCCTATCGCCAAATGGAAGTTACTACCAGACTGTGCAATAAGATCAAGTGCTGTTGAAGTGCTACGATTTCCTCCAATATCCCCCCCCGCTGTAAAGGTAAAACTTGTAGACGAAGCTGCTTTAAGAAGTGGCACTATATATTTTGGAGCAAATAACGGCATGGATAGTATTATTACAAGAATAAAAAAGAAGAAATATTTCCCCATATATTTCGTTCGCAATGGGAAAAATTTCAAATTGCTAGGGAACGATTTCTTATTATTTGTGCTTGTAACATGTAGGTCACTCATATTTTTGCCTTTCTACCAAGTTATATGGCAATAGGCTACACAGTTTGTTTACTGTCAAGTCAGCAAATACGTGAGCAGGCCGCTATCTAAACTATCTGATTTATTATGGAAGAGAAAAGAGAACTGCGGGAGAGTGAACAGGTGATGATCTGGTTGAGATTCGGTTATGATTTTACAATTCATGTTTACGCTATGCTTCTCTATTTGAAGTTGAGATAACTCAATTGTTATTTCGTGTTTCTCATAAACAGTTAGCAGTTTATTTACAGGAAATAGCCAGAGGCATGCTGCTTTGTGATAGGATTCATGGTATATTTTCTATGGATAAAACGTCAGGTGGGGTGCAGGAAGGCGCGACCTGGATTTATGATAATGTCGCACGCCTGGCGGCGTTCGGCGGGATGCCGTATTCATCTGCTTTTGATTGATCTATTGACGAGCCTTTTCGCGCAGTTCACGGCGCAGGAATTTACCGGTAGGGGTCTTGGGCAACTCCTCCAAAATCTCAATGTGACGGGGATACTTGTAGTTCGCCATGCGCTGCTTGCAAAACTCAATCAACTCTTCAGATGTAACTTTGCCCTCGAACCCGCTCTTGAGGGCGATATAGGCGACGACTGTTTCACCGCGATAGGGATCGGGCGTTCCCACCACGCCAGCTTCGCGCACAGCAGGATGCTGGTAAAGAACGTCCTCTACCTCGCGCGGCCACACTTTGTAGCCTGAGGCAATAATCATATCCTTTTTGCGGTCAACCAGGTAAAACCAGCCCTCTTCGTCCATTTTGGCGATGTCACCGGTGTAGAGGTAGCCATCACGAATGGCATAAGCTGTTTCTTCAGGCTTTTCCCAGTAGCCGGCTACAATCTCAGGCCCTTTAGTAATCAACTCGCCGACCTCACCTGGTGGAAGGTCCTGGCCACTAGCTACATCTACTACACGACAGGTGGTGTTCGGTATAGGCAGACCTACCGACAGAGCTCCAGAGTCGGGATCGACAGGGGCACGCGCTTTCAATGGTACTGCGTGCGAAGGCGAGGTTGTTTCTGTCAATCCATAGACGTTGTGGATATAAACTCCGGTGATCTTCTCGAAATTTTCGACAATGACTGGCGATACGGGAGCGCCACCGCTGTAAGCTTTCTTCAGAGACGCAAGGTTGCGCGTTTTGATGTCGGGGTGATTCAGTAGAGCAATGAAGACTGTGATCGCCCCCATGGTAAAGCTACCATGCCACTTCTCGGTCAGCCGCAGCATTTCTGCCGGGTCAAAGCGGTAGAACATAATGATGGGTATGCCTGCCAGCGCTGCCACGGCAAGGTGAGCGATTAGCCCGGTGATGTGGAAGAAAGGCGCCACCCCGATCACGACATCATTGCTGTCAAACTGCATCCACTGTTGATAACAAGTCGCGTTAAATGCGACGTTAGCATGCGTGTTCATCGCCCCCTTGGGCCGTCCAGTTGTGCCGGAAGTGTATGTTAAGAAGGCGATGTCCCTCGGCGCTAGCGTAGCAAATTCAATGCTCGCTCCATCGAACTGTGCAAGCAGTTCGAGCATATCAAGTGTCTCATCGAACAGCTGCTTCCTGGATGCCTCCAGTAGAGCTGGAACCGGCCCATCGCCGATGTAATCCAGTTCGTTGGTGGTGATCACAAACTCGACCTTCGTATTGCCGACAGCGTCACGGACAACCGCTTCGTACAAGGAATCGAGGCAGATGAGACATTTTGCTTTGGAGTCGTTGAGGTGGTACTCAAGCTCACGTTGCTTGAACATTGGGTTGCAAGGCACCACGATAGCTTCAACTTTCCAGGCTCCATAAAGCCCGATCAGAAATTGGGGGATGTTCTGCAGGTACAGCGCTATACGGTCGCCGTACCCAACGCCTCGTGCCTTGAAAGCAGCGGCCAATGCGGTACTTGCACGGTCAAGTTCGTTGTAGCTCATCGGCCAATCGAAGTAGTATATGGCTGGCAGCCCAGGCTTGGTCTTTGCTGTTTCAAGAAATAGCTCAAGTCCGGTGGAAAATCGTGGTGTAATGTCTGGCTGTATGTAGCTGGGATAGTGTTTGAGCCAGGGACGAGCCTCGTAGGCTGCCCGGTAGCCAGATGCTTCGAGCGCCGAATCGTCTATCATCATGATCCTCCTGCTGAGCGAGAAAAGGTCGTCCAGCGTCCTTTAAACAGTGGACGACGCATTTCGTTTCAACTCACCAGTATTCGAAGCTATGCTGGATGACATGCTGAAGTTCTTCGGCGCCGACGTCTCGCGGACAGTTCACAAGCAGTCGCTGTTGCTTGAGCGTGCCATCAATCAGCACGGGCACATCCGCTTCTCCATAGCCCAGTGCTGCCAGGCCATTCGGAATGCCGGTGTCACGCATTAACGAAAGTAACGTACTCGGGAGTACCTCGGGCATCTCGGCTGTTGTGAGTCCATTCACGTTAGCTCCCAGCAGTTGCGCGGCCCGCAAGTGCCGTTCAGAACTGACGGGATACGTCCAGCGGAACGTGGATGGGGCGGTAATGATGACCGAAAGGCCATGGGGAATCATCGGCTCGTCTTGCGGATAGTCCGGCGGCGAGAAGTTTTTCACCATACCTGCAATGGGATAGGCAATCGAGTGTGGCACGTGGACGCCAGCATTGCCAAAGCCAATACCGGCGTAGGTCGCTGCGAGCGCCATGTAGGTTCGTGCCTCCACATCCATGCCATTGAGCACGACACGTCGTAAATAGCGCCCGGTGTATTCCAGCGCTTTCTCGCACCAAAGGTCGCTAATGGGATTACTTCCGACGTAGACCGGGCGATCGTCCGGCTTGTGCCATGGGCGGGCATCATACGGTCGACTTGTATAGGATTCGAGCGCGTGGGTGAGCACATCGAAGCCGGGATACGCCGTTGCCATGGGTGGCAGTGTCACCGTATTCAGTGGGTCGATGATCGCCAGGGATGGACGCAGGTAGCGGTGTGAGATTCCGGTCTTCACCTTCAGGGAGAGTACATCCATGATCGCTGTTGCCGTGGTTTCACTGCCGGTGCCGGCCGTTGTGGGAAGCGCTATCATTGGCTTGAGAGGCCCAGGTACAGGCAGCCCTTTGCCGATGGGCTTGTTGATGTAGTCCATCACCGGGGCCGGATACGTGCTGAGCAGGTTCGCAGCCTTCCCTGAATCGATACTACTGCCACCGCCAATGGCAACGAAGCCATCATAATCGCGACCACGCACGTAAGCGCCAACCGCCTCAAAGGATCGATCCGTCGGCTCGACATGCACCTCATCGAAGATATCAGCACTTATACTGGCTTCCAGGAGCAGTGTGCGTACTCGCTCTGGTAGCCCCAGCTTCATGATCCCACGATCGGTAACGATCAGGGCATGTTGCACCCCCAGACGCTTGAGGTCATATGCCACTTCGTTTGTGGCACCCGGCCCAAACTTTATCGGGGTCATATCCATCGTGAAGACGGTTTCGTTGGGAATATCAAGGCAGCTCATACTCTATTCTTCCTTTAGCTGATGTTATACAGTACAACAAGTCGGTGCTAAGCTCACGAGGAGTGGAGCAGCGATGTGCTGACGACAATATGGAACAGCTTGCTTCTGTGCTGGCAAGCTATAATTTAAAGTGGACGCACTTCGAGAATGCGCTACGTGGAGAAACCGATTGAAATAAATACCTGGATCTCTATGCCCGATGCTTTAGAGCCTGGTAAAGTGCGTGGTAACAAGGTACCAACCTTAAGAATGGTATACCATAAACTAATAGGGGTTGTACAGTAGCTACATTTAGAATAGAAGGAGGAATCATGAGCGAGCTGAGTTTACCAGCGGGACTGGAACGCCGCAAAGAAGATTATGGACTGATTACTGGCCATTCCCGCTTCGTGGACGATCTGAGACCACCTGAAGGGAGACCCGCTGCGTTGTATATGGCTATTGTGCGTAGTCCTTATGCTCATGCGGAGATTAAGCATATCCAGCTTGACGCTGCACGAGCTGTGCCAGGCGTTGTAGCAGCCTTCGAGGGCGAAGAACTGGTGGACGGCATGCGCACTCTTGATATAATGCCGGTTCCAGGTCTCAAAATACCAGAACGGCGACCCCTGGCTGTTGGACGGGTGCGATATGTTGGTGATCCCGTGGCGGTCGTGCTGGCTGAAAGCCTTTATGCTGCTTTGGATGCTCGTGACCAGGTTGAAGTGGACTATACACCATTGCGTGCTGTAGCTGATCCCGAGGCGGCGCTTACTCCTGATGCCCAGCTGCTCTACGATGAATTTGGCTCTAACGTTGCTTTCCTTTCTCAATCGGGTGGAGGTGATATCTCGAACGCTTTGGAGCGTGCCGACCGTATTGTTCGCCTACGGGTGGTCAATCAACGACTCGCACCCAGTTCCATTGAACCGCGTGCCTGTTTGTTCGACTATGATCCGGCTAGTGGGAAACTTTCGGCCTGGATGTCTTCTCAAACTATCTACCGCGTACGGGAGACGCTGGCCGCTTTCCTCAAACTCGATCCTGGTCGAATTCGAGTACATAATGCCGAGGTGGGCGGCGCCTTTGGCGCTAAAAGTGCCCTCTTAGGTGAAGAGATTATTGCCGCTGCTATGGCCATCAGGTTTAATCGGCCAGTCAAATGGATTGAAAGCCGCAGCGAGAATTTGCAGGCTCAGACGCACGGGCGCGGCCAGGTGAACTACATTGAGGCAGCCGTTCAGAATGATGGGCGATTGCTCGGTCTCAAGGTACGCACAATTGCCGACCTGGGCGCATTCCTCGTGGGGACGTCAGCGATGATATCTAATCGCACGCCGTCCTTTCTCAGCGGTCCCTACCAGGTACAGGCAGTGGACAGCCAGGTGGTGGGCGTGTTCACCAACAAGGTTCCGACAGCGTCTTACCGGGGCGCTGGTCGGCCCGAAGCAAGCTACATCCTGGAACGCACCATGGATCGCATTGCCCACGAACTAGAGCTTGATCCTGCCGAGGTCCGCCGCCGAAACTTAATCCCGAAGGAAGTCTTTCCTTACTCGACCGTGACGGGCATCAAGTACGATAGCGGCAATTACGAGGCTGCGCTTGACCGGGCGCTCGAACTGGTTGACTATACAGGCTATCGAGCGGAACAGTGTGAACGCCGTGAGAGGGGTAACCGCAAGTTGCTGGGCATTGGCCTATCCACATTTATCGAACTGACTGGTGATAGCTTCACGATGCCTGGCATGCATCGAGAGTCTTCTACTGTACGTATTCGCCGCGATGGGACCATCCTGGTGCAGAGCGGAGTCTCTCACAACGGCCAGGGGCACTTCACAGCCTTGGCGCAGATTGCAGCGAGGACTTTTGGTCTGCCCGGTTCTCAGGTAGAAGTCCGCATGAACGATACAACTCTGCCAGGCTTTAGCATCGGTACATTTGGCAGCCGCGTCATACAGGTGGCGGGTTCTGCTGTGCTACTTGCCTCCGAAGCTGCCAGCGAGAAAGCTTTGCAGGTTGCGGCGCGTTTCTTAGAAGCTGCTACTGAAGACCTCGTCCTGGAGGGTGGTCGGGTGATGGTAAAAGGTGTCCCGGAGCGGTCAATTGAATTGGGCGAGCTAGCCAGGTTGGTCGAGGAGCAGCCAGACCTGGTTGAACGGGAACCACCCAACCCGGTCAATGGTACACCTATCGAAGGGTTAGCGGCCTGGCGCGATTTTGCCCCGCCAGGTGCGGCCTATGCTTCCGGCACTCACATAGCAGTGGTCGAGGTGGATAGCGAGACCGGCGAGGTGCGGGTGCTCAAATTTGTGGCGGTAGACGATTGCGGACGGGTGCTCAATCACTACCTGGCAGAAGCCCAGATACATGGCGGCCTTGCACAGGGTATCGGGCAGGCTCTCTATGAAGAAGTCATCTATGATCAGGATAGTCAGCTACTCACGGGCACGCTGATGGATTATGCTTTGCCGATAGCCAAACAATTGCCAGATTTTGTCACTGATCTCGTCGAGACTCCTTCCCCGTTCAATCCCCTGGGTTTGAAAGGCGTTGGAGAAGCAGGCACTCTCGGCGCACCGCCCGCGGTTGTCAATGCGGTGCTGGACGCTCTGGCCCCGTTGGGTGTTAAAATGATTGATATGCCACTGAAACCTGAGAAAATCTGGGCGCTGATACAGGCTGCAAAACGGGGGGAACTCGGGCAGACTGAGCCTGGATTACCTGACTTTACCGCGGTGAAGTGAAGCCAAAAAAGATGGGTCTCAAAGAGGAAACGAGAGCATTACCGGTATATCGTTCTCCAGAGATACATACCAAGGTACAGGTGAACAACTGACCTTTAGGACGATGCCGAAGACCCTAGCGCAGACTACTCTATCCATAGATCAGAGTTGCTGCGTACTATTCTCTTGGAGGCAAACCTCATGAACACTTGGATATTGGATACCTGGTTGGTGCATCCTGGACACGAGGATGAATTTATTACACGTTGGACTGACCTCATGCAATGGACCATTCAAGAGGTTCCAGGCATTGCGGGTGCAATTCCACTGTATCGAGATGGACAGCAGATGAATCGCTTTTTCTGCCCTATCGCCTGGGAAAGCGCAGAAGCGATTGCCGCGTGGCGAGCGAGCCAAGGATACCAAAGCCGTATAGAGCAGATACAACGCCTTTGTACTGACCTGGAGGTAAGGACACTAGTGCTGGCTACGAGACTCTCACCGCATACACAGTAAAGGTGACCCAATTGGCAAAGACATGCCATTGTGGCGTCATGAACGTGAAAGACACGCCGTCGACGTAGAGCACTAGCACTCCTGTAGAGAGCGGAAGCCGAACAGAAGAAATTATATCAAATCCTGTCGCTGCCTCCTGGAAATGTAGGAGCGAGGCTTGCCCTCGCCCGGGGCCGCGCCTGCTCACATATCCCCTGTTCAAACGGATTTGATAGTATTTAAGACGCTTGTGCTCCAGCCAGTGCCTCATCCTCAGTGCCATAGATGCTGATCACATCATTTAAGCGGGTTAATTCAAGGATATGCCGGTAGTGCTCGTTCAGCCCATAAGCAAACAGTCGCTGCATTTGGCGGTTGGCAAGGATAAGCAAAGTGATGAGTAGAGCAATTCCCCTACTGTTCAGGTACTTAAGTTCAATAAAGTTCAGGATTAATGTACGGGTGGTTGAGGTACTCGCCTCCTGGTAGGCGCCCATAAGAGCGTTTTCTGCAAAAGCAGAAACTTCGCCCTGGATGTCGATTATGCTGGTAGCCGCATTCACTTGACGAGCATTCATCATGACGGTAGCTTGTAGCATTGTTTCACTCCTTCTCCAGTTGGGAACAACCACCAGGTTGCCCACTTCACCATCCTGTTGTTTCATGTGAACAGTATAATTTCTGCATCGTTTCTCAAACGTTTCGTGAAGCGTTTCATTGCGTGTTTCTGAAGGGTATTGTAACTATTCAGGTTTCTTTGCTCTTGCGCCGCCTGCGGCGGCGGGGTGAGCGAGGAAGGCGGGGACACCCCGCACCCCGCCAAGGGGCCTGCAAGGCCCCTTGGAACCCCCTGCTGAATCGTTACAGGGTATTACATATCAATATGGATTGAGTCTGAGAATTAACTGAAATGAATCTGTGAGTATAGTGTTGATCGTCGAATAACTTTTCCCATCTGACTCATAAAATTTCACTGCATTTCAGCAGTTATCAAAAGTACACTTGGTCAGAGATTGGTATACACCTACTCGCTGTAACCACTGACAGCACCCATCGCTTGTCCTGACAAGATGACATGGTATACAATGAGCGCACCAACGCCATTCTGCGAGGTGTGTCTCATGATCAGGAACAAGCGTCCTCGTCGCGAACAACGCTCTTCCGACTGGAGAATCTATGTCTGCATTGGTTGGCATCGCCCTGTTCGTGATTGGCGTCTTGTTGGCCGTTTGGGCGACGGAGCGACTTTTAGAGGGATTGGTAGGTCTGTCTGTTGCGCTGCGGCTTTCTGCCTTTGCTGTGGGTGCGGTCCTGTCTGGTTTTGAAGTGGAGAATGTCGCTGTGGGGCTGGCAGCCGGTGCGAGAGGTACAGCTCCTATCGCCTTGGGAACCGTGTTTGGCGGTGCCATCTTCCTGGTGTGTGTCGCACTGGGGGTGGGTGCGTTGCTCTTCCCACTCGAAATACACTTGCCTCGCGGTGTGCTGCTGGTCTTCGCGGCAAGTCCGCTGCTCGTCGGCCTCTCCCTCATTGCTCCTGTTACTCCACGCTGGACTGGTCTGGTGCTGCTCGTCGCATTCGTCGTCGCCATGATCTACTTGATCCAGGTCTCCCGTCATCACAACTTCCTGGTGTCTGGAGAGATCAGAGAGGCGCAAGAAAAGCAACGTCCCTTGTGGGTCGCACTCGGGCTGACGTTGCTGGGTATCGTCATCATTAGTATTGGTGGGGAACTGGTCGCACGGGGAGCGGAGCAGATCATTGCCGCGCTCGGCGTGCCTGCACTCTTTATGGGCATGATCGTTTCACCTGCCGCAATCGAACTGGAGGAAGTCATTCGCCAGGCAGTTCCCACGAAGGAAGGGCGTCCTGATGTGAGTGCGGGCAACCTGGTTGGTACACTACTGTACTTTCTGCTCTTCAATCTCGGGCTGATCGCCTTGCTGACCCCTGTCGAGGTTGATCCCCTGGTGCGAGAGCTGGACTGGCCGTTTTTAGTCACCGTGACCTTGATCGCGGCAGCCTTTCTGTGGCGCGGACGGGTTGGCCGCAGTGCTGGTGCGCTCTTGCTGGTTGCCTATGCCAGCTATATTGTCTTGCACATCGTGCTCCGCTAACGCCGAGGCTTCAGCACTCATGCTTCTCATCGAAGTGACTGCCTCGCTCTTCCATCCGCTGTTTCCTTCTCCAGACACCCTCCTGCTCTTCATGGCCGAGGTGCAAGGGAACGTATCTCTTTCCCACCGAACCATTCTTACGAGATCACAGGTGTGATTTGCCTCCAGGTCTGTCCCCCATCCGTGGTCTTCAGGAGGAATGAGGAACTGTCACCTTGATTGCTGATTGCCCAGCCAGTGGTTTCCGACACAAAGTCAAGCAGGGTGACCCGTTTGAAGTTCGCGCTGGGAGTGAGTTTTGCCCAGTGTTGCCCACCATCACTGGTGACGAAGAGGTTGGTTCCGTCAGTCAGCCACCCATGCTGCATATCGAGGAAATGCGACGTACTCATAGCGGCAGATACCGGCATGGTACTGCGCCAGGTCGTTCCGCCATCGTGCGATACATAGATAACCGTCGCAATGCCCCTGCTCGTGGTGAGGTCGGAAAACCTGACGGGAAGCAGGCCATCATTAGCCGAGAAAAACGTCGGTGGCTGAATCAAGAGTTGAGCGGGTGGGACATTTGGCGGCAAGGGAAGTGTTTGTTGGTGCCAGGTTGACCCGCCATCGTGGGTCACGTAGAGCCAGGCGAGATTGGTGAGCATCACGGTTCCTGTGACCCATCCGGTTGATGCATTCACGAAACGAATCCCCGATTTCTGTCCGCCATACGGGAGGTGACCAAGTGGCGTTGTGTCTGCGGGAAGGGCACTGGATATGCCCTGCCAGGTCTTTCCCCCATCGGTTGTACGAAGCACGCTGACGATCTCTGCGGGACCTCCTCCGTTCGCGTATCCAGCAAGAATCCAACCATGCTGGGCGTCGATGAAGGTCAATTGCTTCAGGAAACCTGCCTGGATCGTTGACTGCTGCCAGGACTGACCGCCATTGCTAGTGTGGAAGAGTTGTGTTGTTGCCCCTCCCAGTGGTATCCCTATCCACGCTATGGAAGCGGTGAAGAACTGCGCCACGCTCCTTGGGGCAAGAGGGTGGCCTGGAGGGGTGACATTCCTCCAATGGATTCCTCCATCGGTCGTCCGCAGCACTGCTTTCCCTGCTAAAGCCCATCCTGTCGTCGCGTCGATCATGTGAAGCGATGTGATTGCTCCCGCCTGATTCAATGGGGTTCCTGCTCCGCCAGTGCGGCTCTGATGGGCCAGTTGCAACACCAGGATCAGCGTCCCAACCAGAAGTGCGGCGAAAACGGCTGCTGCGATGGTACCAACGCGACGCTGCCATACCTTTCCTTTCGGGTTCATCGAGCTGGCCCTGGCTTGTTGCGTCCTATTCGGCAATTGCGGTGGCGGAGTGCTCACCTCGTCCTGCTGCATCCCATCATCGCTGTGAAAGAGACTTTGCCGTACCCGTGCCAGCGACTGAGCTACCTGAGCACTCGTGGGGTACATGCGACGCAGATCCTGGATGAGACGCTGGTTCTGCTCATCCACCTCTTCTGGAATCAACTCATTCATATCTGTGTCTGCCATAACACCGTTCCTCTCTCCTCTAGTGCTATTCGTAGACTGTCCGTAAAAGCGCAAGGGTAAGATCTTCCGCGTCCTCCCATGAGGGAGTATGGAGTCTCGCGTAGGCGAAGATGCTCGCGGCATAGCGTTCATAGAGCGCATGAGCCGCGCTCTCGAGCTGTACACGTTCGTCTTGTTGGTGCATACTCTCCTTCTCTGCTTCAATTGCTCTCATATTACAGTCGTAAAAAAGATAAAAACGTGACAAGAATGGGACCTGTTGCTTTGCGATCGTGAGGAGACGATAGATATGGGCTGGAGTTGGATTGCGCTTCTGGCTCTTCGACTCCTGAGCTAGAAGCACTTGTCGGCCTCTTCGGTACATTCCAGAGAGGTCTCACTGGAAATACGGCCAAAAAACGAAAAGATTTGATTGTGTTACCAGAAGATGCACTTACTCTCAAAGCTGTTACAACGGGTGTGGTAAAATGGGCCATGATTACCATCAGAGAGGCAATGCATATTCCATGGCTAAACCTGCGACTTCAGCCGCATCCTATGCCTGCAGTCAGAAGACTTGCCGCGTGGTTATTGGCACTGCCGTTGGTGTTGGCCCTCACCATGGCTTTCTCCCTCTCACCGAGTAGCGCATCAGCATCTACTCGGACACCTGAAGGCGGATTAATCTTCCAGGTCAACGCAGGCTTCGGCACCTACTATCGCAACGGAACCTGGGTTCCCCTCTACATCACTTTAAGTAATAGCGGGCCTGACTTCAGTGGTACCCTTTCAACCACTAATCCTGAAAGTCCTGTCATGCAAGCCACGTTCACGAAGGTTCCAGTCTCAACTTATCAGGAGCCTATCGACGTGTTACATGGTAGACAGAAACAGGTCACTATGTATGTTCCTATCTCTTCCCTTGCCGGTGTTGCTAGTATTCCGGTGCAGTTGCTCGATAGTCATGGGAACGTGGTCCAGTCGCAAAATGTCCCGCTGCGCCAGCTCAATCCAGAGGATGTGTTCGTGGGTGTGCTTTCAAATCAAACGTCCGGTTATGAGCCGCTCCGAACTCTTGCTCTGCCCAACCAAATTGGTTTGGTGGTGGTGCAGTTCCTCAACGCCCAGACTATGCCAGGTATGGCAGCAGTACTGACTAGCTTCAACCTGATCGTCCTGGATGCTTTCACGACTAGCAGCCTCACACGCGAGCAATTACGGGCCTTAGAGACCTGGGAACAGCAAGGTGGAACGCTGATCGAGATTGGTGGGCAGCAATGGCAGCAGACACTGAGCTCCCTGCCTGCTAACCTTCTGCCGATAAAGGTTCATGGTACGAGTGACCTGCCAGCAGGCACACACCTGCTTCCTGGCGGTGGTCCAGCAGCGGATGGTTCCGGAATGCCCGCCTCCACCGATACGATCCAGGCACCCATCACCGTGAGCACAGCAACAGTACTGGCAGGCGCGAGAACGATCCTGTCTGCCGGCACCATACCACTCCTCGTCCAGGCTGAATCCGGGCAAGGTTCCATTTACTACCTCGCCTACGATCCTACCCTTGAGCCCATGGTGGATTGGCCCGGCGCTGCTGCCCTCTGGAAAGGACTGGTTATCCGCTCCCTCGGAGAGCAACTTCTGCCTACCAACTACTCTCCAGGTCCGAGTGCATACCTTCTATTTTATCTGGCGCATTTGCAACGCGTGCTTTTACCCAATCCATCTCCAACCCCCTGGATACTGCTTGTGCTCTTCCTCGGCTACCTCGCCATCCTTGGACCCGTCCGCTGGATCATTGTACATAGGACGAAGCAGCGGACATGGAGCTGGCGCGTCGTCTTGAGCACCATCATCGTCTTCTCCTTGCTCAACTATGCAATAGCCCTCTATCAACAGGGAACCTCTCTGAGAGACAACAGCATCTCCATCATCCAGCTTGCTCATGGAAGTTCGTTGGCCCATAGCACCACCTATCTGGGTGTCTACGTACCCTTTGTGTCCGCTGATGGGAATGTTCAGGTGCATCTTCCTGACGGCACACTGATCCAACCTCTGGCTGACTCCACTCTGCAACAGGAACAAGCCAGTATAACAGCAAACTCGGATGGGATGCTGGTGAAGGTGTCAGGTACCGCTCTCAGGGCGTTAGAAGCGCTCCAGATGGAGCAGGACCTTTCTATGCAGGGAGGCATCGTCTCGCACCTTGTGGTGGGGCAGGGCACTCTCACTGGAACCGTGACTAATACACTGTCCACTGCAATCAGTGATGCCTATGTGCTATTGCCTCATAGTATTGCACGCATTGGCAAATTGGAGCCTGGTGAAACCAGCAATGTCAGGCTCTCGTTGCCTGTGCCAACAGCCAATGGCGGTCTGCCACCATGCGGGTCACTGGTAAAGCAGGTGGTGGGAAACGATAGCGGTATACGTACCGATTACGATCGCCTCTTTTCCAATAGCGTTCCCCTATCACTCAGTGAAAGGCAACGCCATTTGAGTATACAGGCCTTCCTGCTTACTGCCCTAGATTGTAGCAATCCTCCTTTAGGAGCTACAGGCTTATCGGCCACCTTGATCGGTTGGGCGGATCAACCACTGGATGGAGTGAATGCTGTGACGTTCAACGGCATACATCCCAGAGGACTGCACGAGTCAGTGCTGCTCGCACCCCTCGATATCACCTATCCCGCTGGCTCCCTAACCCTGCCACCAGACGTGCTTACGGGGCGATTAGTAGATGCAGAGGCAGTAAATATACGACGCTTGTCGCCTGGCACCTATGCGCTGGCGAAGGGCCAGGTCACCTTTGAGTATAGTGTGCCCACTTCGGAGCGCCTCCATGTCCAGGCGATCAGATTCAACCAACCAGGGGATATCTTGATACCACCTAGCATGAGACCAGAGGGTCCTCTCAGTAGCAGCACTCGCATCACCCTTTACAACTGGCAAACCAGGTCCTGGGACGCGATCAGACTCACCCAATCCGCGTCCTTTACGACGCAGAATGCTCAAGCGTATCTCGGTCCCGAGAGGCGCATCCTTGTGCAATATGTGAACCAGGCGAGTGGGTTAGCCGAGATAGCTTTCACGAAACCCACTCTTACTATTACCGGTATCGCTTCTGGGTCGTGAAAAGGCCACAGAAGCTAATGCAAAATTGTGTATCGGTTCGCAAATCCCTATCAGTCTCAATGCGTTGACTTCCCTCAAAGTGGGCGCGCACCGCAGCAGGATCGCCTGAGCGATAGGCGACGCTGCCCAGCTGGTAGAACGTGAACGCTTCGTTCCAGAGATCTCCCAGGTCCTTGAACAGGGTGCGGCTCTCTTCGAGCAGGGGACGCGCCGCAGCGGTGTTCCCCTGCGTCGTGCGGACAAATCCCAACAGCGATTCCGCCCTGCCGATCAATCGCTTGTCTTGTGCCTCGCGCACCATGGCCAAGGCCTCCTCTGCACGAAGGGAGGCCGCTTCGAAGTCGCCTTCGGCCCAAGCCAGCCATCCCGCGCCAAGCAGGGCCCGGCCTCGTGCAGCGCTCCGCTCGCTGCTCCCGGTCCGCTGCAGCATGCCTTCCAGCCACGTTCGGCCCTCGTGGAGATAACCGAGCAGGAACCAGTAATAGGAGAGTGCCCCCGCCAGGGTCAGCCCGATCTCAACACCGTCCTGGTTGGCCTTGCTCCAAGCCAGGGCGGCGCGCAGGTTGGCATCCTCGCGCGAGAGCCGCTCCAGCCAGCTCTCCCACTCCGGACGGAACAGGTAGGGCTCCACCTCCTCGGCCAGGCTTAGGAAGTAGTGTGCATGCCGCTCTTGCATGGTAGCCTCCTCTCCACTGGCCGCCAATGCATCCAGGGAAGAGGTGCGGAAGTGAGGCCGCCTTCTGCTGCCTGGCGTCAGGGAAGAGGCCGCGTCCTTGCTGGTGATTCCGCAAGGTCACTAGGGAAGCATTGAGCAGAAAACAGTCAAGAAGGAGTGAGCTACTATGAGTTTCTATACCCTTGCGCTTTTTGCGCACATTCTTGGAGTGCTGGGCCTCTTCATCGGGATTGGCCTGGAGTGGACCAGCGCCCTCCACTTCCGCCAGGCGCAGTTCGTCTCATTTTGCCGATGTCCAACTCACCGAGGAGTTTCGCCCGTTACGTGAGGTGGGGAGTAGGCGTACAAGGCACCAGAGTACCATCCCCAAACCGGCACAGAGAGCAGAGAAGGCGGAACGCTCTCAGGAGAACAAAGAGTGGACTGATCTAGAACCACCAGTGCAACTCTCATGGTTGTGAGGCGCGAAGAGGACGACTAGCCTCCCGGTGCGTGGGAGCCCTGCGACATGCCTCTTACGTGACCCCTCGCGATCCTTGCCCTTGACGGGAGCAGACAAATTCCCTATGGTATACCTACAAACCTCTCATCTGAAACGCCAAAGGTCCGCGTGTTCAGAAAAGAGCGACAAAAGATACGCGAGAGAAAGTGAGTATCGTGTGACCACCATCCGCGAACGGATTCAAGAAGCCACGCGCCGCCTGGCGGCACGTCGGCCTGTGCAGGAACTGAACTTTGCCCAGATTGCCAAAGAAGCGGGTGTCAGTTGGGCAACAGTCCGGCGCTATGTCGGCGAGAAAGCTGATCTTCAAGAGTTCCTGGCCCAGCCTCCTGATGAGGCTTCCCTCTCCCGTGGAGAGGAGACGCGCAGCCGCATTCGGGCTGCGGCCCGTCGCGTCTTCGCCGAAAAAGGCTATGCGGGCGCCTCTCTGGATGAGGTAGCCGCCGATGCCGGACTCACCAAAGGCGCCATCTATTGGTATTTTGCCAGCAAGAGTGAGGTGTTGCTGACTCTGATGGAAGAGAGCCGCAAGCGTCAGGCCCACACCTTACCCGCTGCCATCCGCCGGTGGACCTCAGCCTCCGATCCGCTTTCGGCACTGACCACTCTGCTCAAAGACCAGATGGAGGCGTGCCTGCGCCATCAGGAATGGCCCCGCTTGCTGGTCGAGTTTCTGGCCGAGAGCCGCGACCCACAGGTCCGCGAACGCTTCCAGATGCTGACGCGCAAACGCATGGAAATTATCAGCGAGGCGATTGCAGAGGCCCAACAGCACCAGCTCCTGCGAGCGGACATCGATCCTTTTGTGGTGGCGGTCCTGCTCACCAATTTGCTCGATGGACTGCAACAGTGGTCGCTCGTTGACCCTTCTGCCATCGAGCCGACATCTCTGGCCTCAGCCTTCGCCGCGCTCTTGTGGCCTGGGCTGGCTCCTGCTCTTGAGTGAGTGAAAGCGCATCTCTCTGCATCTCTTCTGCCCAATTGCTGTTCAGAAAGAGTCCCTGATAACCAGGGGTCATTTTCGTTTGGCACAGTATCGAACCTATTGCAGCTCCATCTGGTGTAAATTTGGGAATTCCAAGGCTCACCCACATTTTCTGTGATTCTGTGAAAGCATGCTACGAAGCCAGTTCATCTTTGCCAGTTCGTAAGATATGCTAGAGCTTTCACGAAAAGCGCGGAGATGCGCGCATCTCTTTCACCGATGTTGTGAGGTGATCTCATGAGCCATCTCAAGATCTCATTTCCACCCATCATCAGCATAGTGCCATCTCCACCCGGGCCTGCAACTGTCCTGCTTGCATTCCCCATGCGGAGAGGCTATAGTATTCCTATATTGAAATATTCCTATTGCAGAGTAGAGAAGGAGGACGCCATTACGACCTTAGGGTATGCTTTGCTGGCCTTGCTCGCTCACCACGCTTCTTCCGGCTACGATCTCGCACGCCGTCTGAAGCGACCCATCGGCTTTTTCTGGTCGGCTCACCAGAGCCACATCTACAGCGAGCTGACGCGCTTAGAAGACGAAGGGCTGATTGCACATCAGGTCATCGAGCAAAGCAACCGCCCTGCTAAGAAGCTCTTCCAGGTGACCGATGCCGGATTGGCCACCCTTCGCCAGTGGGTCACGACACCTGTTGCGCCTGTTCCACCCCACAACGAGCTCGTGCTCAAAGCCTATGCGATCTGGGTAGCTGATCCGCCTGCTGCCATCGAGCTGTTCCGTCAGCAGCAAGCAGCGCATACCGCCCGGTTAGCCGAGTACGAACAGATGCTGGCCAGCCTGCAACGGGAGGAGGATGCTGTGTGGGTAGTGAACAGGCCAGCCTTTGGCAATTATGCGACGCTGCACGCTGGCATCGAGCACGAACGAGCAGTTGTGGCCTGGTGTGAGTGGATGGTGGCACAATTTGAGCGGCACCAGTCATCCCGGCACCAGTCATGAGATACCCCGGTCTGATACCACAGATCAGGCAGATACTGAGCGAGTCTAACTGATAAGCATGAGGATCAGAGAGTCTCCTAGAGGACCGCATCTTGACCTTCATGCTCACGCCAAGCGAAGAAAGCAGATCAGGCAGCGTATGATCAGCCAGATCCCCATGGGGCGCGTGGCGATCCGCTCGAAGCGGCTGAGGCCATCCTCTGGCTCTGCTCGGATGCGGCTTCCTATGTGACGGATGTCACGCTGCCGGTTGATGGCGGATATGTCGTTCCATAGGAAGGAGGGAGAGAGATGTCAGACGAACGGAGTAGGAGCGCCTCTGGCCCTGCCAGCTCCACACCAATAGTTATCAGGCCAACCTGAACCACACAGCACAACAAGCTTTCTCTTGAAGAGACCATCAACGAGCGAAAGAAAGGAATGAGACGATGAACCGAGAACAGACTGAACAAGAGGTGACTCAGCTTGCAGACACCTGGGCCACTGCCGAATTACAGCGCGATACCGCTTTTCTTGAGAAGATACTGGCGGACGACTTCGTCGGGGTCGGGCCGCTGGGATTCCTGCTGACCAGGCAGGAGTGGCTCGCGCGGCATCAGACCGGCGACTTGAAGTACGACGTTCACACCCTGGATGAAGCCAGGGTGCGCGTGTACAATGAGGCAGCCATCGTGATTGGCCGTCTCACCCAGGAAGCGACCTATCGGGGCAACCCCATCAACGCGCAGTTGCGCACGACGCTGGTGTTTATCCACCAACACGGGCAATGGCAACTGGCCGGTCTGCACTTCTGTAATATCGGTCAGCCCCCGCCTTTCGCGCGATCCTAAGTCGTGCCCGACCGGCGGCTCACGTGGCCGCCGGTCCCGCCGGGGGTGCCCGCGAGACGACAGGAAACCACTGTGTATCAGAAAGGAGTCTATCCATGCCGAGCGCAACCAGGTCAACCCTTCTCGACCCGATCACACCGGAGAACGCTGTACTGCTGCTCGTCGATCAGCAAGAGGGGTTGTTCACCAGAATCTACGAGCCAGAGCAAACGCGGCGCCACCTGCTCGGACTCGCCCGCTCAACCCAACTGTTGGGGGTGCCAGCGGTCCTGACCACTGCTCTGGCTGAAGGCCCCAACGGGCCACAGTTGGACGAGCTGACCACCCTCTACGAAGGCGCCGAAGTCATCGACCGCACGCTCATCAACGCCTGGCAGGACCCCCGTGTCCACCAGGCCATCACGCGCACTGGGCGCAAGAAGGTGATCATCGCAGGCACCGGCTTTGACATCTGCGCCCAACTGCCCGCGCTTTCCAGCGTGGCTTCTGGCTACGACACGTATGTCGTCGTCGATGCCTCTGGCCGCTTTGATCCGTTGCCCTCCCTGGCAACGATCACCCGCCTGGCTCAGGCAGGAGTCGCCCTCGTGAACGCGAGAACCGTTGTCCTGGAGATGATGGCAGACAACGCCCATCCCAAGGCCAACGAGATCTACACCGTCCTGCCTGCTGGACTGGTCACCACGGACAACGCCACTGGAGCATGAGGCGCGTCTCATGCACAGCTCTCTCAGTAATATGAACGCGCGGATCGCGCGCGTTGAGGGCGGAAGTGTAAATCCTAGCATTCTGATGGCGGAAATGGCAGAATTCTCCTGTGGATGAGCTGTCTTGGGAACCCTGAAAGAGTTTTTGAGACCAGGATAGTTCTACAGATTCCGCTATCAGAATGGTGGGATTTCCATCATTGCCTCAGCTTCGAGAGGTCTGTTCTCCTCGCCAAGTTTCGTATGTAAAATCGCCAGCATTTTGCCTGAATGGCAAACTTCGCATGACGCACGCTCATTTCCAAGGAACACAAGGAATGATTTCACGCTCATCTCATGCGAAGTTTGCCATTCAGCCCTTTTTTTTCCGTCAGGGCAAAACTCACGTCGAAGCAGCGG
>WNGD01002136.1_pt1 | contig 20831 bp, 13 predicted proteins | sample 5400671 | NCBI WGS metagenome assembly WNGD01 (sample SAMN13153369, study PRJNA577476) | soil metagenome | isolation source: 40 cm soil or saprolite under grassland replicate 2 | place: USA:California | collected 2016-06-15 | reverse complement strand
CGGAGCCCAGAGGCGGAAGGTGACTTCGCCTCGATGCAGCTCGGCGCCAAAGCGCAAGCTGGCCGTCATGGCGACCCCGAAAATACCAGAATTGAGCGCGGCCGCGCTTGCAACTTCGCGCCGGACGCCAGCTCAGCGCCGAGCCGCGGTTCCGGCGCGGTTTCCAAGAGCACAGTCCAAAGGTTGTATTGCGGGAGGATAGGAAGCGTGAACTCGATCGTCTGCAGCGTGGCGTTGAGCACGACATAGAGCGCCGCGCCTCCTTGCTCGAGCGGGCCGAGGACATATGACAGGAAACGTCCCTCCGGAAAATTCCAGTCCTGCTCCACCATCTCGGTCGCCTGCGGCGTCAGCCACAACGCGCCGAAGGAGCCGTCAGCGCGGCGCCCTTCGACCCAGCGCCGTGCGCGCAACTGGGGAAACCGCCGGCGCACCTCGCTGAGCTCGCTCACCAAGGCGGTCATGTCCTCGTCATTGCGGCCGAGCGCGGACCAATCCACCCATCCGATTGGATTGTCCTGGCAATAGGCGTTGTTGTTGCCGCCCTGGCTATTGCCGACTTCGTCTCCGGCGAGCAGCAACGGCACGCCTTGCGCCAACATCAGACTTGCAAGCAGATTGCGCCGCAGTTGCCGCCTCAGCTGCAGAATCTCGGGATTATCAGTCGGTCCTTCGACGCCGTGATTCGTGCTGTGATTTTCGTCGAATCCGTCTCGATTGTGCTCGCCGTTTGCTTCGTTGTGCTTGCGCTCGTAGCTGACGAGATCTGCAAGCGTGAACCCATCATGAACCGTAACGTAGTTGATGCTCGCGCACGGGCTGCGACCGTCGTGATGAAACAGATCGGCTGAGCCGGTCATGCGGCGGCCAAGCTCGCCGATAAGATTGCCTTCGCCGGACCAGTAGCGACGCAGCGTGCCGCGAAAACGGTCGTTCCATTCCGACCAGCCCGACGGAAACGCGCCGACCCGATAGCCGCCGGGACCAAGATCCCATGGTTCAGCGATCAGCTTGGTTCCGGCCAAAACAGGGTCCTGCCGGATGGCCGCAAAAAAGGCCGCGCCACCATCGAACCCGTTGGACCCGCGGCCGAGCGTGCTTGCGAGATCGAACCTGAACCCGTCGACGTGACAAACCTGCACCCAATATCGCAGCGAATCCATCACCATCTGCAGCACGCGCGGATGCGTGAGCTTGAGTGCATTCCCGCAGCCCGTGAAGTCGTCGTAGTAGCGGGGCTTGTCGAGGAGAAGCCAGTAATAGGAGGTGTTGTCGATGCCGCGGAAGCTCAGCGTCGGGCCGAGGTGATTGCCTTCGGCGGTATGGTTGTAGACGACATCGAGGATGATTTCGATGCCGGCATCATGCAATCGCGACACGGTCGATCGAAATGCATCGAGCGATCCATCCGCGGCGTAACGGGTCTCGGGTGCGAAAAAGCCCAGCGTATTGTAGCCCCAATAGTTGCTAAGGCCGCGCTCGATCAGATGCCGATCGTCGATGAAGGCGTGGATCGGCAGCAGTTCAAGTGCGGTGACGCCTAGACGCCTGAGATGATCGACTACTGCCGGTGCCGCAAGCCCGCGATATGTACCGCGCCAAGCGGGCGGCACATCCTCGCGAAGTTGCGTCAGTCCCTTGACGTGGGCTTCGTAGATGACCGTGTCTTGCCAGGGAATCGACGGTCGACGTTCTTCGCCCCATGTGAACGCTTCGTCGACGACGACGCTCTTCGGTATTCCACGCGCGTTGTCCCGCCGGTCGAACGAGAGGTCTGCCCGGGCGCTGCCGGCGCGATACCCGAAATGCGCGTCGCTCCAGACGAGGCGCCCGGCGAGCTGCTTGGCATAGGGATCGACGAGGAGCTTGTGCGCATTGAAGCGCAATCCCCGCTCGGGCTGATAAGGGCCATGGACCCGGTAACCGTAGAGCTGTCCCGGCGCGACATCATTGAGGTAGCCGTGCCAGACATCCTCGGTGCGTTCCGGCAACGCGATGCGCTCGATCTCGCGGCGACCGTGACTGTCGAATAGGCAAAGCTCGACCTTTTCGGCATTCGCCGAAAACAGCGCGAAATTCGTTCCGCGCCCGTCCCATGTGGCACCCAACGGATGCGGCGCACCGGCCGAAATCCGCACCCTACCGCTCCGGAACGAGAAAAATTGCCGCAAGGGGCGGAACAACAAGGCTGACCTCGGGAACTGCGCCTTCGTCCAACGTCCTGACCGCGCCCGCGTTCCCGACATTGCTGCCGCCGTAGAGCGCGGAATCGCTGTTGAGGACCTCACGCCAAGTCCCCGAGAACGGAACCTTGATGCGGTAGTCGCGGTAGACCTCGGGGGTGAAGTTCACCACCACCAGGCAACGCTCGTGCGTCTGGCGTCCTTTTCGCAACCACGCGAACACGCTGCGTTCGGCGTCATGCATGACCAGCCACTCGAACCCGGCATCCTCACAATCGAGTTCGTGCAGAGCCGGTATCGCCCGGTAAAGACGATTGAGATCGCGGACCAAAGCCTGCACGCCCGCATGACGGGGATGCTTGAGAAGGTGCCAATCAAGCGAGTGGTCATGGCGCCATTCGCTCTCCTGACCGAACTCGCTGCCCATGAACAGCAGCTTCTTGCCGGGATGGCCGAACATGAAGCCGTAATAGGCGCGCAGATTGGCAAAGCGCTGCCATTTGTCGCCTGGCATGCGGCCGAGAATCGAACGCTTGCCGTGCACGACCTCGTCATGGGAGAGCGGCAGGATGAAGTTCTCGAAGAACGCGTAGTGCAAACCGAAAAGGATTTGGCCGTGATGATGCTTGCGGTAGATTGGATCTTTGCTGATGTATTCGAGCGTATCGTGCATCCATCCCATGTTCCACTTGTACCCGAACCCGAGACCGCCCCAATCCACCGGCCTTGATACCATGGGCCAAGCGGTCGACTCCTCCGCCGCCGTGGTCGCATTGGGATATCGTGAGAACAGCTCCGAATTGAAGCGGCGAAGCAGGTTGATGGCGTCGAGGTTTTCGCGTCCGCCGTATTTATTCGGGATCCAGCCGCCTTCGGGCCGGCTGTAATCGAGATACAGCATGGAAGCGACGGCATCCACGCGCAGCCCGTCGATGCCGTAGCGATCGAGCCAAAACAACCCGCTACCCAGCAGGAAGTTTGCGACCTCGGTGCGGCCGTAATTGTAGACGAGCGTGTTCCAATCGAGGTGACGACCTTGTTGCGGATTTTCATGCTCATATAGTGCCGTCCCGTCGAAACGGCTGAGGCCATGCGGATCGTCGGGGAAGTGTCCTGGCACCCAGTCCAGAATGACGGCGAGTCCCTTTCGGTGGCATGCATCGATCAAGGCGGCAAAGTCGGCTGGACTGCCAAAGCGACTGGTGGGTGCAAAAAGTCCGGTCGGCTGATAGCCCCACGATCCGTCGAATGGATGTTCGCTCACCGGCAGGAATTCGAGATGGGTGAACCCCATGTCGCTGGCGTAAGCTGGCAATTCCTCCGCCAGCTCGCGGTAGCTCAGCCAACGGCCGCCACGTTGCGGCTGCCGCCGCCACGAGCCGAGATGGACTTCATAGATCGATATCGGCGCGCGCAATGCATTGATGCCGGCAGGTGCCGGTTGCGGCTGTTGGATTGTGTCGCGATCGACTACGATCGAAGCCGTCTGCGGCCGCAGCTCGGCAGCGAAAGCGAGTGGATCGGACTTCAACGGCAGCAGATGGCCGTCCGGCCCGACAATCTCATATTTGTATTTGTCGCCGGCGCGGGCTTCGGGCACGAAAATTTCCCAAAAGCCATTGCCGCGCACGCGCATGGCGTGGCGGCGTCCATCCCATAGATTGAAATCGCCAACCACGCTGACCCGCTTGGCCGCCGGCGCGAACACGGCGAAGGCTACGCCCGCCACGCCATCGAGCACCATCGGATGGGCGCCCAGCTTTTCGTAAGGATGCATATGCGTTCCTTCGCCGAGCAGGTAGAGATCGAGATCGGACAAGATCGGCGGGAAGCGGTAGGGATCCTCGATCTCGACCTGCCGTTCGCCGTAACGCGCGCGCAGGCGATAGTGGCGCGGTCCATTGGACAAACGACCCTCGAACAGGCCGGCATCGTGGATGCGTTGAAGATCGCTTTCGTGGCCAAGCTCGTCGATGACGGCAACGCCTTCGGCATCCGGAAGGAAGACGCGAACGACGGACGAGTCATTTTCTACATGCGGGCCGAGATAGCGGAACGGATCGGAATGGCGACCCTCGATGACGGCATAGGCTTCCGGCGTGAGCGAGCTCATTGCGGCGCGCCTTCCGAACGCGAGAGAATGCGCCAGGTGCCGGCCAGCGGCACCCGCAGCCAATCAGGCCGATGCGCGAGCTCATATTCGATTTCATAGAAAGCCTTCTCCAACAGGAAAAAATCGAGAAGAGCATCGGCGGCCTCGGGCGATTGCGGCCAAAGTCTCGTGTCCCTCAATGATGATCGATATGCCGCCATAAAGGCGGCGACGGAGTGTTCGCGCCAATCTTCGAGCGCGCGGGCGAGCTTGCCGTGTTCATCGGGCGCAGACTTGAGCGCACGCTCGAGCGCAGCCGTTGCGGAATAGTCGATCGAGCGGATGAGACCGGCTACATCGCGGGCAGCGGGGGCCTTGCGCCGGCGATCCTCGATGCTGCGGCGCGGCTCGCCTTCGAAATCGATGATGGAGATGTCGTCCTTGACGATCAGAATCTGCCCGAGATGAAAATCACCGTGATGACGGATCTTCATTGCGTCGACGGTTTCCGGAAGCAATTCGCCCAATCGCGCGGGAAGCGAGTCTCGGTAGGACAAGAGCGCGTCGAGCAGCTGGCGATCATTCTCCGCCAACTCCGATCGGCGACGTGCCAAGTCACCGAGGGCGCGGCCGGCACGCTGCAGGATGCCTTCCGTCCAATTCCCGACATCGTCGGCCGCAATCGGTTCCGGAGCGAATGCGGCGATATCATCACGGCTTGCAAGCGCGAGCTGCAACTCGGCGACCCGCCGCCCGATCTGGTCCATCCGCCGCAGATAGGCGGCTTGCTCATCGCTGTGCCCGGCGGCCTCGGCCGTCAGGAGGCGCTGTTCCTCGACGAAACGGTCCAGATAGGCGCTCGTCACCGTCCAGGCGTCACCCTGGTTTTGCACGAAGCCGTGCACGACGGCGACGGCGCTGCGAGCCCCGTTCTCCTCCAGCTCGACCGTTCCGAGCAGGGGCGGGGCATGCGAGAACGCGACTGTTTCCGTGAGAAAATGGCCGACCTCGATTTCCGGGTTGAGCCCCGGCTCGAGGCGGCGAAAGAGCTTGACGACATAGTCTGTTCCGACAAGGACCGTCGTATTCGACTGCTCCGTATCGATCGCACGCACGTCTTGGATCGCGAGCGGGCCGTCTTTCGCAAAGGCCGCCGTCGGCGCGAACTCGATTCGACGACGGTCGGCTTCGGTGGTGTGCCCTGCGCGCAGGTTTTCGAGCAGAAGAGAGATAAAGCTCGGATCTGCGGTGGCGTCGAGCAGGGTGCCTTCGCGTGGCCCCTGGCGCACGGCGGCGAGCGCGCTTGGATCTTGTCGCTCGGGGTCAAAACGGGTCCATTTGATGGTCAAGGGCAGGAGATAATGCGCGGTTTCGCGCTTGTCTTTGGTTTCGAGCAACGCAACTCCCAGATCGGGATCGGCCGCCACGATTGGAACGGCGCCGACGATATGGGTCGTCGCCAGCCTGCCTCGATTCGCATACCAGCGCCGGCTCGCAAGAAATGCCGGAAGGACATCGCGTTCGAGTATCGATTTGGAACGGTCGCGCAGCAGAGATTTCCAGCCGTCGGTGACGACGAGCGTCTCGAATTCCTCCCAGATCCTCGGGCCCTCGATCGTCGACGCATCCGGTTCGCGGAGCAGGAACCAAAAGAATCCGTAGGGCCCGAGCGTCACAAGGTAGGCACCATCGCCAATCGGCGGAAAGTTCGTTCGGCCCAGCAATTCAAACGGCACGCGGCCACGCCAGGGGGCGAGGTCGATCTCGGCAGCCTGCGCCGAGCGCGACAGATTGGCGACACAAAGCACGACTTCGTTTTCGTGTTGCCGCACGTAGACGAGCACGGAGCGATTTGCCGGGCGGATAAATGTCAGCGATCCGCGGCCAAACACCTTGCTCGACTTGCGAACCGAAATCAGGCGTTTGGTCCAACTCAGCAGCGACGCCAGACTGCGCGATTGCGCTTCGACGTTGACCGCCTCGTACCCATAGACCGGGTCCATGATCATTGGCAGGTAGAGCTGCGCCGGGTCGCAACGGGAGAACCCGCCATTGCGATCCGGCGTCCACTGCATCGGCGTGCGCACGCCATTACGATCGCCGAGATATATATTGTCGCCCATCCCGATCTCGTCGCCGTAATAGATGATCGGCGTGCCGGGAAACGACATCAGCAGCGAGTTCATCAGCTCGATCTTGCGCCGGTCATTGTCCATCAACGACGCCAATCGCCGTCTGATCCCCAGATTGATGCGGGCGCGAGGGTCGGTCGCATAGGTTGACCAGAGGTAATCGCGCTCGACATCGGTTACCATTTCGAGCGTGAGTTCGTCGTGGTTGCGCAGGAACAGCGCCCACTGGCAGTTGGCCGGGATGTCCGGAGTCTGTCGGAGAATGTCAGTGATGGGAAAGCGGTCTTCCTGAGCGATTGCCATGTAAATCCGCGGCATCAGCGGAAAGTGATACGCCATGTGGCACTCGTCGCCGTCGCCGAAATAGGCGTTGACGTCTTCCGGCCACTGATTGGCCTCAGCGAGAAGGACTTTGCCAGGCATGTAGGAGTCGAGCGCACACCTGATTTTTTTGATGATCGCGTGGGTTTCCGGAAGGTTCTCGTTGTTGGTCCCTTCGCGCTCGCACAGATATGGAATGGCGTCCAAACGGAAGCCATCGATGCCGAGATCGATCCAGCGGCGCATGATCTGAATCATGGCCGCAAGCACGCGCGGATTGTCGTAATTGAGATCCGGCTGGTGCGAAAAGAAGCGGTGCCAGTAATACGCACCAGCAAGCGAGTCCCAGGCCCAATTTGATTTCTCGGTGTCGCTGAAGATGATGCGCGTCCCTGCATAGGCATGATCGTGATCGCTCCACACATACCAGTTGCGGGCATCGGACGTCGGTTTGCTTTGGCGCGCGCGCACGAACCAGGGATGTTGGTCGGACGTATGATTGATGACGAGCTCGGTGAGCACTCGCAGCCTTCGCCGCTTGGCCTCCTGCATGAAGCGACGGAAATCCGACATCGTGCCGAAATCGGCATTGATGGTGCGGTAGTCGGAAATGTCGTAGCCGTCGTCACGGCCGGGCGAGGGATAGAATGGCAGCAGCCAAAGCGCCGTGACGCCGAGATCCTCCAGGTAGTCGAGCTTTTCGGTCAGCCCTGCGAAATCGCCGATGCCGTCGTTATTGCTGTCGGCGAAAGCCTTGACATGAAGCTGATAGATGATCGCGTCCTTGAACCAAAGCTCGTCGCTTTCGAGCCTCGGCGCCGCCCTGATGTCAGCGACCACATCCATGGCACAGCCTTCACGCGAAGCAGCGGAACAGCAGGGCGGGGTCCTGCTGCTCATCGATGCGCAAACGGACTCCGCCCCACTCGAGGACGTGCCGTTTGCCCGTGATCAGATTTTCAATGGATTTGACCCGCCGGCGTGAGGTCGACGGACCAATTTCGATATCGCCGAAATGAAACCAGAACTCCCGCGGTCCGGCCTTTGTCAACGCCACGGCGACGGCCACCGCATTGTCGCGCGCTACCGATTCCTTGATGAAGCCGATGACGTCGTTGTTGTCGATCCGCGCAAAGCGCAAATTGCTGGTTTGCAAGAGCGCCGCATTGTCCCGCCGTATCCGGTTGAGGCATGCGATGTAGTCTTTGATATTGCCGGGCCGATCCCAGTCGCGAACCTTCAATTCATACTTCTCGGAGTTAAGGTATTCCTCCTTTCCGGGTATCGCTTCGTGCTCCAGCAATTCGAAACCGTTGTAGATGCCGTAACTGCCCGACAGCGTGGCGGCAAGCGCCACCCTCGCCTTGAAGACCCAGGGCTCGCCGCTCTGCAGATGGAACGGCAGGATGTCGGGCGTATTGACGAAGAAATTGGGCCGGAAATATTCGCGTTCGGGATAGCGGGTGATCTCGCTCACGTAGGCCTGCAATTCCTCCTTGCCCGTGCGCCAGGTGAAGTAGGTGTAGGACTGGCTGAAGCCGAGCTTGGCGAGCGCCTTCATGACCTTGGGTCGGGTGAAGGCCTCGGACAAGAAGATGACGGCCGCATCGACGCACTGGACTTCTCGGATCAACCATTCCCAGAACGCAAACGCCTTGGTATGCGGATTGTCGACGCGAAAGATCCGCACCCCTTGCGCGACCCAGAACAGCACGACGTCGCGCAGGGCTTTCCAAAGCCCTTCGTTGTCGGCCCCGTAGAGGTCGGGATTGACGATATCTTCGTATTTTTTTGGCGGATTTTCCGAATATTGGATCGAGCCGTCGGGTCTGCGTCTGAACCATTGCGGATGCTGCGCGAGCCAGGGATGGTCGGGCGAGCACTGGACGGCAAAGTCGAGTGCGACTTCCAATCCGTGCTCGGCGCAGGCGCGCACCAAGCGCCGAAAATCGTCGAGCGTCCCGAGCTCGGGATGCACGGCATCGTGGCCGCCCTCGGCGGAGCCGATGGCATAGGGACTGCCCGGATCGCCGGCTTCGCAACGGAGCGAATTGTTGCGGCCCTTGCGGTTCACGCGGCCGATCGGATGGATGGGCGTCAAATACAGCACATCGAAGCCGAGCGCGGCGATGTCGGGCAATCGATTGATGCAATCGTCAAAGGTACCGTGCCTACCGGGAACGGACGATTGACTGCGCGGCATCATCTCGTACCAGGCGCCTGCCCGCGCGATCGCGCGGTCGGCCACCAACGGGTAATTGGTGCTGCGGGTAAGATCGGACTGCTGGCCTTTGCTGGCTGCTGCCGCAAGCTCCTCGGACAAAAGCGGGGCTGGATTTTCGGCGATGCCCGGTTTCCGGCAGACATCCCGAATGAGCCGAGCATGTTCGCCGTACCTGAGCCTGAGATCCGCCAACAGGTTGCGGCCTTCCTCGATTTCGAGGCTGATATCCATCCCGGCCGCCCTTTTGGCCAGGAAATCGCGACGCCAGCTCGCAAATACGTCCGTCCAAGCCTCGATGGCGTAGACGTAGCGGCCGGCCTTGGGAGGGGTGAAGCTTGCCCGCCAGCGGTCGTTGTCGTGCAGCACCATGGGAACGCGGAGCCATTTGTCGGTTCCTTCGCGCCGCCACAAGAGTTCGGCTGCGAGCACGACATGGCCGTCGCGGAAGATATCGGCCCAGACGTCGACCTCCTCGCCGACGATGCGCTTGACTGGAAAACGGCCTCCATCGACGACGGGGTAAACGTCTTCGATGTAGATGCGATGTTTAGAAAGGTCGCCGACGGATCGGATGCTGGCGTTGGCTGTCACGGCTCGATTGTGCTTTGCCGCCCTGTCAAGCCGCCCGGGCGGCGGAAGGGCATTGATGGAACCTGGACCCTCCCGCTTTGGTTCCAGGCCGCGTTTCAGGTCGCGTTACGCCGAAAAATATGAAATCGTATTGCGCAATCCGCGGGTTCTGAGCGGAACAAACCCGGATCGTCCTTGTTGTCGGTCCATCGATCCAGACGAAATCTTTTGCACCGCACGCAAGGTCGGGTCTGTCATAGAGCGCCGCGACCATGGACCGCGTGTTTGAACGAGCAGCTCTTTGCGGTTTGGAAACCGAATACCGGGACGCGTTCGGAAATCTTCGGACGGTCGAACCGGAGGTTCTTACTCGAATCCTCAAGGCTCTGGCCTCCGGTCGTGATGCGGCCGATCGCATGCTGCCGCGGAGCATCGTGATCCGTGGCGAGGCGGATCCACCCCTGCGCTTAGCCGCTGTCGAGGGGCTGCCGCTGCGCTGGCAGATCTTTTCGGAGCACAGGATCGCCGCGGGCGAGGGGACATCACCTCTGCTGACGCTGCCAAGCGCGCTACAAAACGGGATCTTTCGACTGCGTGTCACAGTCGCAAGCCCGTCACGTCCCCTATCCGAGGACGCCTGCTTAATCGTCTGCCGCGACCGGGCGTACCAAGGAGAGCAAACGGCGCCACGGCGGATGTGGGCGCTCGGGGTACAGCTCTACGGGGTGAGGTCGCTACGCAACTGGGGGCATGGCGACTTTACCGATCTTGCCGCGCTCGTCGACCTTGCCGCCGATCTGGGCGCAGCGGGCATCGGGCTCAACCCGCTGCATGCTTTATTCGATGGGGCGTCGGACGCCAGCCCCTACGCCCCGAACAGCCGCCTCTTTCTCAATCCGCTCTACGTCGATGTGGATGCAGTTCCGGAATTTCCCGGCCTACAAGCCGCCGGGCTGGAAGAAGAGGTCGAACGCCTTCGAACGCGCGAGATCGTCGATTACGACGGCGTTGCAAATGCCAAGATGCGCGCGCTCGAGCTTGCATACGAAGTCTTTCGCGATGAAGGCACTGTGGAAAGGCGTCGCGCCTTCGATCGGTTTCGACAAGCGCAGGGACCCACGCTGGCTCGCTTTGCGTGTTTCGAGTGGCTGCGCCAGAAATTCGGACATCCGTGGTGGGAATGGCCGCAAGAGTGGCGAAGGGTCGAAGACCAAACGCTCGCTGTGCTTCGACATACCGAGGCGGTATCGACCGGTCTCTTCGAATTCGTGCAGTGGGTGGCCCACGAGCAGCTCGACCGCTGTCGTGCGAAAGGCTGCGAGCGGGGCCTGCCGCTCGGGCTCTATCTCGATATCGCGGTCGGAGTTCGCAGCGACGGCTTCGACGCTTGGTGCGATCAGGATGCGGTCTTGGCGGGGATGGCAGTTGGTGCGCCGCCGGATGTCCTCAACACCGCGGGACAGAACTGGGGTTTGGCCGGGTTCAATCCCGCCGGCCTTGAAGATCGGCAGTTCGAACCGTTTCGCCGCATGCTGCAGGCGTCCATGCGCTACGCGGGGGCGATTCGGCTGGATCACGTCTTGGGCTTGAAGCGCCTCTACCTCATTCCCCACGGCGTGCAAGCGAGCCAGGGGGCCTACATTCGCTTTCCCTTCGAGGCGATGTTGGCAGTCACCGCCCTATCCAGCATGGAACACGGGTGCATTGTTGTGGGGGAAGACCTTGGGACCATTCCCGAAAATTTTCGCGAGACGCTCGCGGATTGGGGCATCTGGACGTATCAAGTCATGTTGTTCGAGCGCTCGGCGAACGGCGCTTTTTTCCCGCCCGAAAGCTACCGAGAGAATGCACTGGTGTCATTCGGAACGCATGACGTTGCAACCTTCGCGGGGTGGAGGGATCAACATGATTTGGCTGTCAAGCGAGCGCTGGGCATGGATCCCGGCGAGACGAGCGAGGAGCGTCACGGTGCCCTCGATGCCCTGCGCCACGCGTTGCAGGAGCGCGGGCTCGAGAGCGCCGACTTTGCGTCGGTGGCAAGGTATCTCGCGGACGCTCCGTCACGGCTTTTGGTCGTATCGATGGAGGACATCCTGGGAATAAGGAATCAGGTCAATCTACCTGGGACGACCAATGAACATCCGAATTGGCGCCATCGCTTGCCCATATCCTTGGAAGACTTGAAAAATCAGGCAGCTCTAAGATCAACGGCGGATATCATGAGGTCAGCGGCCCGGGGTTCTCCTGCTTAGAACAACGGGGAAGGCCCAGCCCGGCCCCCCAAGGCCAAACGGTGGGTAGTGTCCTAATTCCGAGGCATCTGTCCTGATTGGTGTGCTTTCCGACTGACTCCGCCCAGACTGTTGTGTTACATTCATGCATCACCGATAGCGGCCCTGGGTCAGGCGCCGGTGGCTGAGAGACCGATCGCGCTCCCGCCTGGAGAGAGGAGCGCGGAGAAATGCGTGGGTTTCTCGCGGAGCATTTAGGGGTGTTTGACCCCGATGAGATTCGCATTCTAGCCGCCGCATTCGATAAAGCATGGGAGGCCGTTCAAGCCAGCGGAGTGACATACCCGAAGGCTCAGGCTGAATTGGCGCGGGCGATACTCGCAAAACATATTATTGCCGCTGCTAAGGACGGCGAATTTGACCAGGGTCGGCTACACGATGGCGCTCTAGTGGCCTTGGCTCAATCAAATTTGCGACGCGCACCGCGTCCGCCGCGGTAAGGCCGCCTGAGGAGAAAGGCGGTCCCGATGTCGGCAACCAAACTGAGGCGCAGGCGCGGCCCTAAGCCCGACCGCCGCCGCGCGCTCGAGCTGCTCGCCTCCTGCCGGGACGGCCGCACCGAGGCAATGATGCTCGCGCATGGCTTCACGGTCGAGCAGATTGTCGAGCTAGTGCGTGCCGGACTCGCAACCGCACAGCCCGAGCGCATGCGCGCTGGCGGCCATGAAATCGAGGTCACCAGAGTACATATCACTGACGCCGGCCAACGGATGCTTTTGGGCGAGCCTGGTGGCCGGTTTTGAACCCGGTCGGCGGGCGTAGCCGTTGGGGGCCGCCTCAATTGGCGGCCTCGTCATCTGAGGAATGATCGGGGTGGCCCGGCGGGGCGTGCTCTCTGTTCCAAAAAAAGCCCCGCTAGGGCGGGGCTGAAAACAGGGACGTGGGGGATCAGCCATGACACCCCACGTGTCCTAATGTGCAGACGAGAGTTTCCTAATTAGGGAACAGTACCAAACGGTGTACACAATCTCGCCTCGGTTGCACCTATAACTAAGGTGTTGTTGATGCGTAGTCGGGAGGCAATGATGGGCGGTAAATACTCGGCGGAATGGTGGGAAAAAATCGCAGATATCAACCGTGAAATTTCGGCACGGCATAATCCCTCAAGCGTCGTTGACGATCTCATACAGGCAACGGCCAGTGGCCAGTCGTCTCCCATCAGGAAATCTGAAACACCTCTGAGAGGGGCTGGTTTCAAGGCGGCGAAACCGCGCCGGGATGGTCTCAGTTCGAATTTTGTCGATCTAGTCGAACAGTCGTAGTCGAGGGGGCGTATTGGCCCCAGGGGGCTGCCGCCCCCTGGGGTTGGACAGATCCGGGCGCTAAGGGGCCACCCTCAAACTCCCAAACCGCCCCTATACTATGTCAGATGCCCTACATATCGTTCCCTGCGAAAATTCGTATTCCCCGAACGTAGGTTCTGCGCGAATCACCGAATAGCATTCGCAGGCGCAGTCCTCGAGACCATCACGGTTGAGGATTTTGATGAAGGGCGACTTGGGGGATTGGATCGTCGCAATTTGGACACGCTCATCTATGAACTTGGAAACGTGGGTTTGACAATCCCACATTCGTCTCTGAACTCAGCCCCGCGTGCTAGCGGGGCTCTTTACCTTACAGGGCCTCTCGATTGACCGCCCGAAGTTGGTGTTTCGATATTTTGCCATGATTGCCGGCCTACATGTGCCGACCACGTAACGGGGGATCGCGGCATGGGCGTCGATGTCTTGCGGAACAAGGCGGAAGAGTACTTGGAGAAGGCACGTACGATCGGCGATCGCCAACGTGCTCGGCTTCTTCTCGTGCAGGCGCACAATTATCTCAAGTGTGCTGAGGAGACAGAAGCCCAACAGTTGAGCGCTCGGCAGTAGCGACAGGAACCATCCGCTACCTAAACGTATCCGGCGCACCTTTTTTGGTTCCAGCGGCAAGGCCTTTTGCCAACTAAGCCGGCCCTATTTTGCTGGCCTAGGTTTTGATCTGCTGGGGAGTGTCGAATCGTCAATCAGTGCCCAGCTACGTTCGAGCTGCAGTGCCGCTTCCATCCAGGTCCTGGCCATTTCCAGCAATACTTGGCGGTGCCGTTCCGATTTTGTCTCGTCCGCCCAACGCAAACACTCTTGCGCGAACTCACGGAATTCTTTGGGGGATGACGGCACACTGCGCGCTCCACCCAGGCGGGAGCGCGACCGGTCTCTCAGCCACCGACGCCTGGCGCAGGGGCCACTATCGGTGATGGTAAGAATGTAGCGCAAAGTTCCACGCAGTCTGTCTGAAAGCACACAGAAAGCCATGATCCGCACGATCCTGGCGAAGCGCATCATCAAGATGGAAGATGGCCCATCGGGACGACATGAACCAAGTAGAACAATTACGTGACGATGCTCTGGCTCATCTTAAAAACAATCCACTCTTTAACTGAATAGGCCACCTCATTGGCGAGCGTGTCATTTGCCTGATCGTTCGTGCGCACATGCCCGCACAGACGAGTATCAAAGAGGATTGTGATGGTCGATCGATGGTTCATGGAGGGTTCTGCTCAGCCGTTATGCCATATAGACTGGCTATGGACGCAGCCCAGTTAAACTTCCTTGCTCGCAGGAACGGGCGAGTGGTCCCCCGTCTTGTCGCCTTCCCCACCCCGCAGTCCCGTCGTTGCACATGCAGTCGTGGGCGGATTACATCGGTACGCACGAATCTAGTTTTTGGAAGCGACAGGGAACCCGGTCTCAGCACGCGGTCGGCCAAGCGCCGATGGCGGCATAAGAGGCATGAAGCATGGATAAGCCGAGCTTCGCCCGCAAGTCGCCGCCAGCGAAGACGAACCATACTGATGGCGGTGATCTCTCGACTCGTCCTGCTATCGCGCCAGCAGAGAATGACGACCTTGACGAAATCAAGAGCGCCGTGCTCGCCAAACTGGCGCTGGAACTGGGCAAGGATGCGTCTGTGGCCACGGACCGAGACTGGTTCGTCGCGGCCGCGCTGACTATTCGAGATCGCGTTGTCCATCGATGGCTCACAGTGAATCGCACCAGCCATGCACAAGGCCGCAAGCGCGTCTACTATCTGTCGCTGGAGTTCCTCATCGGGCGACTTTTTGCCGATGTGCTCTGCAACCTTGGTTGCACCGAGATCTTTCGCGCGGCGCTCGGGGATCTGGGTGTCGATCTAAACCGGCTGCGAGCCGTTGAGCCGGACTCGGCACTCGGCCATGGCGGCCTTGGTCGGCTCGCCGCCTGTTTCATGGAGAGCATGGCGACGCTGGGAATTCCTGCCTACGGCTACGGCATTCGCTACGATCACGGCCTGTTTCGCCAAGTCATCAGGGACGGTTGGCAGCAGGAATACCCCGAGGAATGGCTGTCCTTCGGCAATCCGTGGGAGTTCGCTCGGCCGGAAGTGATCTACGATATCCACTTCGGCGGCAGGGTCGAGACGACAATTTCGCCGACCGGCGTCAAACGCTCGGTCTGGCATCCGGCCGAGAGTCTCGAGGCGGTCGCCTATGATATTCCGATCGTGGGGTGGCGCGGCCGACACGTAAATCCCTTGCGCTTGTGGTCTGCGCGAGCCGTCGATCCCCTGCGCCTCGATGCGTTCAACATGGGCGATCACGTCGGCGCGTTGTCGGAGCAGACTCGCGCCGAGGCAATCTCCAAGATCCTCTATCCCAGCGATGCGACCCCAGCCGGCTTAGAGCTTCGCCTGCGCCAGGAATATTTCTTTGTTTCAGCCTCGCTGCAGGACCTGGTGCAGCGGCATCTGCGGACCGATGGAAACCTCTGCTTCCTGCCGCTTCGATCGGCAATCCAGCTCAATGACACGCATCCGAGTGTCGCAGTTCCGGAACTCATGCGCATCCTCGTCGACCTTCACGGCCTGCCGTGGGACGAGGCGTGGCGCATCACGGTCGGCACATTCTCCTACACCAACCATACGCTGCTGCCTGAAGCGCTCGAATCCTGGCCGGTCGATCTGTTCGGGCGCGTTCTGCCGCGGCACCTGGAGATCATCTATCGCATCAATACGGAGCATCTTGCGGCAGCGAAGCTGAAAAATCCGTCCGCTTCGGACTCGCTCGGGTCGATTTCGCTGATCGATGAGCGTAATGGTCGAAGGTTGAGAATGGGGCACCTTGCGTTTGTCGGGTCCCATTGCATCAACGGCGTGTCGGCGCTTCACACCAACCTGATGCGCAAAACCGTGTTCCGCGACCTGCACGCGATGTATCCGGACCGGATCGTCAACAAAACCAACGGAATCACGTTCCGGCGCTGGCTGCTGCAGGCCAATCCCGATCTCACCAGGATCCTCCGTGAGGTGTGCGGCGATGACGTTCTGGATGATCCCACCCAAATGGTCGGTCTTGCCGACCACGCCGACGACCGTGGACTCCAGGAACGGATAGGAGCGGCCAAGCGCGCCAACAAGGTGGCCCTCGCGCGTCTGATCGTCGAACGCCTTGATCTGCGTGTGGACCCGGATGCGCTATTCGATGTGCAGATCAAACGTATCCACGAATACAAGCGCCAATTGCTGAATCTACTTGAAACAGTCGCGCTCTATCACGCCATCAGGGCAGAGCCTACTCGGAATTGGGTACCGCGAGTGAAAATATTCGCTGGAAAGGCGGCAGCGAACTACGCGCAGGCAAAGTTAATCATCAAGCTCATCAATGATGTGGCTAAGGTCATCAACGGGGACCCAGTCGCTCGCGATCTCTTGCGGGTCGTCTTCCTGCCCGATTACAACGTCAGTTTGGCAGAGAGGATTATTCCCGCTGCCGACCTATCAGAGCAGATTTCGACGGCGGGAATGGAAGCTTCCGGCACTGGCAACATGAAGCTTGCCTTGAACGGGGCGCTTACGATTGGCACGCTGGACGGAGCGAATATCGAGATTCGCGATCACGTTGGCGCAGAGAACATCTTCATCTTCGGCTTGCGGGCAGAGGAAGTCGAGGAGCGTCGGCGCGCAGCCGTGCAACCAAGTTCGGCGATTGCAGCGTCTCCCAAGCTCGCCGAGGCCATCGAGGCGATCGAGACTGGTGTCTTTTCACCCGACGATGCTGGCCGATTCGCTGCGCTTATGAATGCGCTGCGGCACTCCGACTATTACATGGTCACAGTGGATTTCGATGCCTATTGCGCAACGCAGAGAAGCGTCGAAAGGCTGTGGCTGTCGACATTCGATTGGAGGCGCGCGAGCATGCTCAACATCGCACGAATGGCGTGGTTCTCCTCCGACCGGACCATCGGCGAGTACGCCCAAGACATTTGGAAAGTACCGTTTGAACTTCCCAGCAATCTTCTCGGCCGAGAGCAGGAATCGTAGATGGGAGGTGCACATCCTCGCCGGAAATCCTCGGGCGGAAGGCGGCAGGCGCGTACTGTTCTATTCGGGCCATGATCCCATGTTGCTTGCCATCAGCATTTTGGCGGCCCTCTACCGGCGCCGCGACACCGGGCAGGGCGCGAGCGCATCGAGATCGCCATGCAGGACGCCTGATGATCGGCCCGATCCCCGCACGCTCATCAAGCGCTCACAGCCGGCATCCCGGCGCGCAAGAACCTTCGAACACGTCCACGTTTATCCCGGTGGGCAGGCGATCGTCGGCAATGTCACCCATACCGGGAGGGGGCACCGGATAAAAATGAGGGGCAAGCCCATGCAACGGAGGACAAACGAGCCATTGCCTTTGCGCCAGGCACCGAGATGCGGAGCCCGGACGAGAAGCGGGAACCCTGCCAGTCGCCAGCGGTGAGCGGCAAGAGGCGTTGCCGAATGCACGAGGGAGCGCACGGCTCGGGAGCGCCGAAGGGGGAGCGCAACGGGAATTACCGACACGGCTTCTACACCGCCGAGGCAATCGCCGAGCGCCGAGCGGTAACAGCTCTCATTCGTAAGCTTGCGGGATAGGGCTGAGGGCCGCTGCTATGTCGCTTTGCCCCCGAAAGCGGACAAAATAGCAGGCGTCTCGGTTTGTCCGCTTTGTGCCAAAAGCGGACTCATGCACCGCAGCAAAAAGGCATCTCTATTCGATCAGCTCGTCGGCGGTCGCGAGCAGCGAAGGAGGCACGATGAGGCCGAGCATCCTCGCCGTTTCCGCGTTGATCACCAGCTCGAACTTGGTCGCCTGCACGACCGGCAGGTCCGCGGGCTTGGCACCCTTGAGGATGCGGCCGCTATAGACGCCCGTCTGACGATAGGCATCGGTAATGCTCGCTCCGTAGCTCATCAGCCCGCCGATTTCAGCACAGTCGCGGTTCGAAAATGTCGCGGGGAGCGCGTGGCGCGACGCCAAGTTGACCAATTGGGCACGCCGGCTGTTTAAAAACGGGTCGAGACCGACGAAAAGCGCATCGGGCCGCTCACGCACAAACGTTGCAAATGCCGCATTGATCTCCCTGCTGGTGCTAGCGTTGAGCACCTGGACTTGCAGTCCCATGGCGCGGGCAGGCGCTGCCACGTCTTTCAACGTGGTCTCCGTGGTTAAAGCATTGGCTGGATTGACGAGCACGGCCACACGAGTGGCCGCGGGCACCAGCTCATGCAGAAGCTCCAGCCGCTTCGCCGTCAACTCTCCACTGTAAAAATTCATACCGGTCGCGTTGCCGCTCGGCCGAGCAAGGCTGGCGACAAGACCAAGCTTGACCGGGTCTTCGGTGGCTTGGAAGACGATGGGGATCGTCGTGGTTGCCGCCTTGGCCGCCACCGCCGCCGCATTGCCGATGGCGGCGATCACGGCGACCTGCCGGCGAACCAATTCGGTTGCCAGCGCCGGCAGTCGATCGAATTGATCCTCCGCCCAGCGGTATACGATCGTTACGCCCTCGCCCTCGACATAGCCGCTGTCCTTCAGGCCCTGGCGAAATCCGCGCAGACGGTCCGCGCTTGCGTCAGGCGATGTGGGGTTGAGGAACCCGATCACCGGCATCGCCGGCTGCTGCGCCCGCGCCGCAAGCGGCCACGCGGCCGCGCCGCCAAGAAGCGTGATGAATTCGCGTCGTTTCATCGGATCACCTCGTGGCAGGCCAAGAGGTCCTGAATCGAGGTGGGCGCAGTCGTCGCCTCCGACCAAAAGGATAGCACAAGCAACAATACGGTAGAGGCCCGCCGCACTGCGGGATTTCGATCATGCCTACGACCGCTATGGGTCGTGTGTCACGAGCGCCGACGTGAGTATCGGCGGTGCGCAACTGTACGAAAGATGAAGGAGGGCCCTTCGGGTTCGGCAATCAGGTGCTGATCTCAAGCCACCGCAAGCCGCTGCGGTCAAAAGCCGTGGTGGCGAGCGTTGCGGAAACGCCGGGACAGGATTCCGGCAGGCACGGTTGAGAGAGGCGAGCGCAAGCGAACCGCCGCAGAAGTGTCGAAAGCGGTTTAGGCGATGCCAAAACCGGGGGATGACCCTTCCTCCGGGATGAGCTCGGGGGATACCTGAGACTGTCCGAGCGGCATCCGGCATGTAGGCGGCGCGAAGCTCGACCAGGCTTTCGTACGGAACGTGAGAACCTGTGCTCTGTCACGCCGAAAGCGTGAAGGGAGAAGCCGCAAGCGGCTCCAACCGCGAGGGCGAGAGTACCGACGCGGAGCGCAGGGGCGGAGCAGCCCGTAGTAGCGAGGAAGGTCCTGTAATGGGGCTGGAGCGAAGGGGCTGCGTTGTTCGGCCTTGGCCATTGGCCAACTGGAAACGGGAGGAGCCCGTGGACGAGGCAAAGCCGTTCAAGATTCCGAAACGGGAAGTCTGGGAGGCCTTCAAGCATGTGAAGGCCAACCAGGGAGCGGCTGGCGTGGATGGACAGTCGATTGCGGAGTTCGAGGCCAACCTTTCGGGCAACCTCTACAAACTCTGGAACCGGCTGTCGTCAGGGAGCTACTTTCCTCCGCCGGTGCGGCGAGTCGATATCCCGAAGGCGAATGGGGGGACGCGACCGTTGGGCGTACCGACGGTGGCTGACCGCATCGCTCAGGAGGTCGCCCGACGCTACCTGGAGCCGATCGTGGAGCCGGTGTTTCACCCCGACTCCTACGGCTACCGACCCGGCAAATCTGCGATCGATGCCGTGCGCACGGCTCGCGAGCGCTGCTGGCGCCGCGACTGGGTGCTCGATCTCGACATCGAGGGCTTCTTCGACAGCATCGATTGGGAGCTTTTGCTCAAGGCCGCCCGTCATCACACGGACTGTCCGTGGGTGCTGCTCTACGTCGAACGCTGGTTGAAGGCGCCAGTGCAGATGGAGGATGGTAGCGTCGTTCCGCGCACGGCGGGAACGCCACAGGGTGGGGTGATCTCGCCCCTGCTGGCAAATCTATTCCTGCATTACGGGTTCGACGTGTGGATGGCGCGAACGTTCGCGCACATTCCGTTCGAACGGTACGCGGACGACATCATCTGTCACTGCAAGAGCGCCGAGGAGGCGCGGGCACTCTGGGGCGCGATTGCCGACCGCTTCGCGGCCTGCAAGCTGGTACTGCATCCTGAGAAGACGAAGATCGTCTACTGCAAGGATGTGAACCGGCGGGGCGACTTCCCCGACATCCACTTCGACTTTCTCGGCTTCCAGTTTCGAGCCCGAAAGGTCATGTGGGTGAAGGCGGATCGGCGCATCTTCGCGCACAGTTTCCAGCCCGCCGCCAGCCCGAAGGCGTTGACGCGCATCAGCCGGGAAATCCGGAGCTGGGCGTTGCATCACCGCAGCGACAAGTCCTTGACTGAACTGGCCCAGATGTACAACCCGTGCATCCGGGGCTGGATTATCTACTACAGCCACTTCTACAAGACGCAGTTGCGTCCGACCCTGAAGCGGATCGATGCCTATGTCATCCGGTGGGCACGTCGCAAGTTCAAGCGAATGCGCCACCAGACCAAAGGTGCGAGAGATTGGTTTGACCGGCTACGCCGTGTCAACCCGACGCTCTTTGCTCATTGGACGTTATGTCATGGCAACGGCCGAACATCGGGAGCCGTGTGACTCGAGAGGGTCATGCACGGTTCTGGGAGCGCCCGGCGGT
>WNGD01002131.1_pt1 | contig 20840 bp, 15 predicted proteins | sample 5400671 | NCBI WGS metagenome assembly WNGD01 (sample SAMN13153369, study PRJNA577476) | soil metagenome | isolation source: 40 cm soil or saprolite under grassland replicate 2 | place: USA:California | collected 2016-06-15 | reverse complement strand
CCAGATACGCCGTATGGAAACTTCACCCAGTTACCGCCGCCTGCGTGAGATGGCAAAAGGTTCAATAGAGAGATTACCTGTGGTAGGCGATAAGGCGCGTGAGGCTGCTGGCCGCGCAGAGATGAGCTTCAAGAATTTTATGATGCATAGTAAAAGCGGGGTAATCTTCGAAGAGCTGGGCATCAAGTTCTTTGGGCCGTTTGATGGGCACGATTTGCCGCTGTTATTGGATGTCTTTGAGAATATCAAGCAAATTGAAGGCCCCGCGATGGTGCAGGTACTGACGAAAAAAGGTAAGGGTTGGGAGTTCGCGGAGAACGATTCAACGAAGTGGCATGGTCCGGGCGCCTTTGATTATAATACGGGTACGATCAAAAAAAATCCAGGTGATCCACCGACCTATACTGAAGTCTTTGCCAATACGTTGGTGGAACTGGCTGAGAAGGATAAGACCGTCGTTGGTATTACGGCGGCTATGGCTGAAGGTACTGGCTTGAAGAAGTTACACCAGCGTTTTCCCGAACGTTACTTTGATGTGGGTATCGCAGAGCAACATGCTGTTACATTTGCAGGAGGGCTTGCCGTATCTGGCATGCGCCCAGTGGTTGCTATTTATTCGACATTCTTGCAGCGAGCTTTTGACCAGTTTATTCACGACATCTGCGTGCAGGATTTACATGTCGTGTTTGCCATGGATCGCGCTGGCGTAGTCGGTGAAGACGGCCCTACACAGCATGGAATCTTCGATATTGCGTTTATGCGATCTATCCCAAATATGAAGCTTATGGCTCCCAAAGATGAAAATGAACTGCGCCATATGCTCTACACGGCGGTGTATATGGATGGCCCTGTAGGTTTGCGTTATCCGCGAGGGAAGGCTATCGGTGTCTCCCTGGATAGCGAACTGCGCAAATTGGAGATTGGCAAATCTGAACTCCTCAGCCCAGCTACACTTGAGGAGGCCGAGCTGCAGGATTGTGTCGTCCTCGCTTACGGGTCCACAGTTGCTCAGGCGGAACAGGCGGCCAAAGAGTTAGCTGAAGATGGCATACACGCTGCTGTAGTCAATGCACGTTGGGCTAAGCCGCTCGACGAAGAATTGATCGTACGCTTGGCGACAGGAACGCGCCATGTTGTTACCGTCGAAGATCACATGGTTGCTGGCGGCTTTGGCAGCGCAGTACTTGAACTCTTCGAGTCACTTGGCCTGCTGCGTAATATCGAAGTGCGGCTGATAGGGTACCCAGATCGACTGATTGAGCATGGTGCGCCTTCGATCCTCAAAGAATTATATGGGCTGACTTCTGCACATATCAAGGACGTGGTGCGCGAGTTGGTGAGCTCTGAAAGCAAGGGGTACGAGCTGGCGCGTTGAGGGTCATAATTACCCCTGTCAGGACTCTTAAGAGTCCTGGCAGGGTAAAGAGACCCCATAATTTTGCCTCCTGCATATAGAAAAGAGATTGATGTTGTATGGGAAATGACAATGGATCAGTGAATCCTCGCAGTAAAGATTCTTCCAAAGTAGAGCTTGATGCTCCTCAGCCGGTGATCGATCCCATCCTGTTGAACTCCCTTGAATGGCGCTTGATCGGCCCATTTCGCGGGGGAAGAGTTGTGGCAGTGGCTGGGGATCCTAAGCATTCACAGGTATTCTATTTTGGCTCGACGGGTGGTGGCGTCTGGAAAACGACCGATGGCGGTATCCTCTGGGAAAATGTGTCTGACGGCTTCTTCAAACGTGCATCGGTTGGCGCGATTGCCGTCTCACCCTCTGATAGCAGCGTTATCTATGTTGGCATGGGTGAGACAACTATCAGGAGCAACGTCTCCCACGGCGATGGTGTATACAGATCTACCGATGGTGGCAAGACCTGGGCACATCTTGGATTGGCGAATACCAGAAATATCGCCAAGGTGCGAATTCATCCTCAAAATCCTGACCTCGTGTATGTTGCAGCTCTAGGACATGCGCATGGGCCGAACCCTGAACGAGGAGTGTATCGTTCACGCGATGGTGGTAAAACCTGGGAGCAGATCCTTTTCCGTAGCGATAAAGCAGGTGCAATTGATCTTGCGATGGACCCAAATAACCCTCGCATTTTATATGCCTCCTTCTGGGAAGCTCAACGCAAGCCCTATGCGCTTATCAGCGGAGGTGAGGGTTGTGGCATCTTCAAATCAACGGATGGGGGCGACACCTGGACCGAAATCACCCGTAAGCCCGCTTTGCCTGCAGGGCTTCTGGGTAAGATCGGCCTGACCATCTCACCTGCTAAAGAGGGTCGTGTCTGGGCTATCATTGACGCAGAGGATGGAGCGCTTTTCCGGTCTGATGATGGGGGTGAGACCTGGGAGCGACTGAGCGAGGACCGCAATTTGCGTGCGCGTCCCTGGTACTACCAGCACACTTATGCTGACCCACTGGATCCTGAAACTATCTGGGTGCTGAATGTGCAGGCCTGGAAGTCGGTTGATGGCGGACGAACATTTTTCGAGATGCAGATACCTCATGGGGATCACCACGATCTATGGATCGATCCGCAAAATCCTCAGCGCATGATCGAGGGGAGTGATGGTGGGGCCTGCGTGTCATTCAATGGGGGTGCTAGCTGGTCTAGCATCTACAACCAGCCTACAGGAGAATTCTACCACGTTATAACCGATAACCAGGTTCCTTACAGAGTTTACGGCGCTCAGCAGGACAACAGCACTATCAGCCTGCCCAGCCGTTCAGTCCTCGCAGGTATTACACATTCGGAAATGTTTGAGGTTGGTGGAGGCGAGAGCGGCTATATCGCGGTTCGACCTGATAACCCGAATATTGTCTATGCCGGGAGCTTCCACGGGTATCTTACCCGCTATGACCACCGCACTCGCTACGACCGTAACATCTCTGTCTGGCCTGAGCTTGCGACCGGTTGGGGTGCGAAGGACCAGAAGTACCGATTCCAGTGGACTTTCCCTATCCTGCTCTCACCTCATGATCCAAACATCCTCTATGTTACTGGCAACCATGTGTTCCGCTCAACTGATGAGGGGAACAGCTGGGAAGTTATCGGTCCTGATCTCACCCGCAACGATATCACCAAGTTGGAACCCTCTGGTGGCCCGGTCACTAAAGATAACACAGGCGCTGAGTTCTATGGCACGATCTTCGCTTTTGCCGAGTCACCATTAAAACGCGGACTTTTCTGGGCAGGTTCCGATGATGGTCTGGTACACATTTCACAAGATGGCGGGAAAACCTGGAAGAACATTACACCCGCGGAATTACCGGAATGGGCCCTCATTAGCATCATCGAGCCTTCTCCTCATGATCCCGCGACTGCCTATCTTGCTGCAACCTGCTACAAGCAGGATGACTTCCAGCCTTATCTATACAAGACTAATGACTATGGGGGGACGTGGACGAAGATTACCACGGGCATTCTGGAAAATGACTTCACGCGAGTAATTCGCGAAGATCCCGTTCGAAGAGGAATCTTATATGCTGGAACTGAGACCGGAGTGCATGTTTCGTTTGACGATGGGGAGCATTGGCAATCTCTACGGCTCAAACTGCCAGCCGTGCCCATTCACGACCTCGTAATCAAAGATTCTGATCTTGTCGTGGCAACACACGGGCGCTCATTCTGGATTCTGGATGATCTGACGCCGCTCCGCTACATCAGTGAAGAGGTACAGAATAGCTCAGTCTACCTGTTCAAACCACGTCCGGCTATGCGCTTTCTAAGCAGTTGGAGTTTTTCTCGTGCGTCAGGACCTGGAATTTTTTACCGCATGACTGGCGACATAATGGTTACTGCCCATCGCGAGCAGAAACCTGATGGGAAAATAGTGGATCGCAATTTGGATGCCGGTGATAATCCACCCGATGGGGTAATTGTGTACTTTTACCTCAAAGAGAAACCTGAGGGGGAGGTGAAGCTGACCTTGCTCGATGCGCAGGGCAATGAGATTAAGTCCTTCACGAGCGAACGAGCGCAAAATCAATCACCAGAGTTAGAAGGTTTGGCAGATCCAACTGATGTGGAGGAGGATAAAGAGAAGAAAGATCCTAATGTACCCAAGGAGGCGGGTATGAACCGCTTTATCTGGAACATGCGCTATCCTGATCCAAAGAAGGTAGATGGCTATGTGGCGTCTGAGGCTGTGATGGCTGGGCCATTTGCCCCTCCCGGTAGATATCGGGTGCAATTAACCGTTGGAGATCAGAACTATACAGAAGCTTTCGAAATCCATAAGGACTCACGGCTGCCAGCCACAGAGGAAGACCTGGATGCACAGTTCGAACTGCATCTCAAGATACGAGACAAACTCTCAGAAACTCATGATGCAATCAACACACTCAGGAACATCCGCCAACAATTAGAGGACTGGGAAAAGCGGACGCGTGAACGAAACCATCATGAAGCAGTGTCCAAGGCTGTGAGGTCTCTGAAAGAGAAGCTATCTCCCATTGAGAATGAGCTCATTCAGTCCAAGGCGAAGACCCGGCAGGATACCATGAACTACCCGGTCAAACTCAATGGCAAACTGGCCTGGTTAGGTGGTGTAGTTTCGAGTTCTCTAACTGCGCCAACGCGGCAGGAGTACGAACTCTTTGAAGACCTGTCAAAGCGCATCAATGTACAACTTCAGCGACTGCAAGAGATCATTGATACCGATGTGGCGGCTTTTAATGCACTGATGCGCGAATCTGAGGTGCCAGCGATTATTCCAATTGCAACGCTTCCCAGCAAGCACTGAGAGAGAATTGTGCTTGCGTCTTCCCCCGCTCTGTGGTATACTCTCATGCTAGCGGAGGTAAGTCTCGCACTCATATAATCATGAATCAAAATACACACGCTCTTTGATTGACGCAAGCCCTGGTGTATCTCGATCTTTCACCACTGGCTTACGTATGGAAACCCTTGAGTTGATAAGAAGAGAGCGGAGGATCAAAAAGGGAGGATCCATTTTTTGGCAAACATTATCTCAATGAAGCAGCTTCTCGAAGCTGGCGTGCACTTTGGGCACCAGACACGTCGCTGGAATCCCAAGATGCAGCCATTCATCTATATGGATCGGAACGGCATCCATATCATCGATCTGCAGCAAACGGTGGCACGCCTGAATGAGGCATACAAGTTTGTTGAACAGCTTGCTGCCGAGGGTGGAACCATATTGTTTGTTGGTACTAAGAAGCAGGCCCAGGAGGCTGTAGCTGAAGAGGCCAAGCGGTGTGGCATGTACTTCGTCAACCAGCGCTGGCTTGGTGGTATGCTAACCAACTTCCAGACTATTCAGTCACGCATTCGCTACTTGCGTGATCTGGAAACTCGTCGTGACAGGGGGGAATTCGAGCGCCTGCCCAAAAAAGAGGTGCAACATTTACAAGACGATATAGCGCGCCTTGAGCGCACTCTAGGTGGTATCAAAGATATGCGACGCCTGCCGAATGCCCTCTTCATCATCGATACACGTAAGGAAAGGACTGCCGTGCTCGAGGCACGTCGCCTGGATATTCCCATTATCGCTCTTGCTGACACAAATTGCGATCCCGATGAGATGGATTATCCTATTCCTGCCAATGATGATGCTATTCGCGCGGTTCGCCTGCTGAGTTCTAAAATTGCGGATGCCGTCATTGAGGGCCGTCGCCAACTCGAAGCTCAGCAGAAAGATAGAGAACTGCAAGAAGTTGAAGCGGGCGCACTAGAAGAGCCGTCTCCGGCTAGCAGTGAAGCAGAGAACGTTTCTTTCCCTGTTCCAGCAGAAGAGATGATTGAGGAGAGGCCGGAAACACCTGCTGAACCTGAACTCATTGCGGAAGAGGCAAAGTAGGGACGGTGGCTCTCGCTTGCAAGGCCACCTCCGCCCTACCTAAGATCAAATCCCTAAGGCCTGATCGTCCCCAGGATGCGACAAGGCTAGGATATATCGACAACTCAGAGGCGGGAGATAGGATTGCGTCCCATCTCCCGCTTCATCTTGTATGCGAGATTATCCCTTGTACAGGGAGGAACAGAGTTGTGAGATTTGTTCGGATGGTGATCTCCATCCTATCCTGCACGCGATATCATATTGGAACATTTTTGTCAAGTACTCAGGGACCAAAAAAGATGGACGGAGGCGATTGTGCTTTCATCTATGGCCTGGGTATGATAGAACTTAGAGACTAAGGAGTAAACAGACCATGGACTATACTGCTGCAGATGTCAAGAAGTTACGTGATGAGACAGGTGCAACATTTGCAGATTGTAGGAATGCATTAGCCGAGGCGAAAAGCTGGAACGAAGCTGTCACGTGGCTTGAAGCAAGGACTGATCAAAAGGCTGAGAAAATGAGAGCCGCTGGTCGAGAAACCAAACAAGGAGGCATCTTCTCCTATGTTCATCACAACAATACCTTAGGGGTATTGTTGGAACTGAATTGCAGCACTGACTTTGTTGCTCGCAGTAAGAGTTTCCGCCAGCTTGCAAATGATCTTGCCCTGCAAATCGCCGGTGTTGCCCCCAAGTACATCAATTTTGAAGACGTGCCACTCGAGATTGTTGAAGAGGCTCGTTACGCGTTTCTGGAGGATCCCTCAATTGAGCGGGTTCCAGAAGCAAGGCGTGAGGAAGTGGTTAACAACAAGATCAAGAAGGTGTTCGCCGAGCAGGTTTTGATGATGCAGCCCTGGGTGAAAGATGAGACAATTATAGTAGGCGACCTTGTGAAAAAGGTAATCGCTGAAACGGGTGAGAATATTGTATTGCGGCGGTTCAGTCGCTTTGCACTTGGCGAGGAATAAATAAATGTAGGGGCGGGGGTTGCCCGCCCTTACATTTATTATGGCGCATGGGAGTATCACAAAACATGTCTCAAGAGACTTCATCCCTGGCGTATCAGCGTATACTGCTTAAACTGAGTGGCGAGGCGCTTTGTCCCCTCAAGGGCTATGGAATCGATGCAGAGGCAGTGCAACGTATCGCTAGTGAGATTCAGCGCGTGCATGCTCTTGGTGTACAGGTAGCCATAGTGATCGGAGGTGGTAATATCTGGCGCGGAGCAGATGCTGCTGCCACGGGTATCGATCGCGCTACGGCTGATTACATGGGTATGCTGGCGACAGTTATGAATGCACTGGCATTACAAGACGCTATGGAAAAACTGGGTATGGTCACACGGGTGCAGACAGCTATTGAGATGCCGCCAGTGGCCGAGCCGTTTATTCGCCGTAGGGCTGTGCGCCATCTGGAAAAGGGGCGCGTGGTGATTCTTGCGGCAGGGAGCGGAAACCCGTTTTTCACAACTGATACTGCGGCAGCTCTCCGTGCTGTTGAACTCAACGCTCAAGTTTTGCTCAAGGCAACTAAAGTGGATGGTGTCTATGACGATGATCCCATGCGTAATCCCAATGCCCAGAAGTTAGAAGAGCTTAGCTATATGCGGGCGCTCAATATGGGGCTGAGGGTAATGGACAGCACCGCGCTTTCGCTGTGTAAGGATAACCACCTACCGATTGTGGTCTTCGACCTGAATGAGGTAGGTGTGCTCGAAGCCATTGTGCGCGGCAAGAGGTGTGGAACGCTCGTCCATGATATGGATGATGTAGAGGTCAATTTTATTACGCCCGTCTAGCATTATTGACAACGCAGGGGGCGCGAAACTTCGGCCCCAAAAAAGGGAGCATTGCTATGATAGACGATATTTTCGGGGATGCTGAACGACGTATGCAAAAGGCGGTCGAGATACTGAAACAGGATCTATCGACTATTCGGACTGGTCGTGCCAGTCCAGCGCTTGTGGAACGTATTACAGTTGATTACTATGGTGCACCGACGCCTATTAATCAGGTTGCTACAATTTCCCTTCCTGAAGCGCGTTTGCTCTTAATTCAGCCCTGGGATCGCAAACTTCTGAACGATATCGAGAAAGCCATTCAGAAATCTGACCTGGGCATCAATCCAAATAACGACGGTCAGGTAATTCGTCTTGTGATTCCTCCGCTCAACGAGGAGCGTCGTCGTGAAATGGTCAAAATCCTCCACAAGAAATTAGATGAGCATAAAGTTGCCATACGTAATATTCGTCGTGATGCACACGATAAATTGCGCGATCGTGAGAAAAAGAAGGAAATTTCTGAAGATGAGCTGAAACGTAGCACAGATCGTCTACAGAAGCTCACCGATCGCTTCATTGACGAAATGGAGAAGGTTGGGAAAAGTAAGGAACTGGAGATTCTGGAGGTCTAACCTTGACCAAAATACAAAATCTCTTTCCCTCCTTGAAAGGGAAAGAGGCTGCGCAGTCGCAATCTGAGGGAGCGAATCAGCCAGCATCTGAGCAAACACAATGCATCGTGCGCCACCTTGCTATCATTATGGATGGCAATGGCCGCTGGGCAACCCGGCGCCACCTTCCGCGTCTTGCCGGGCACAAGGCGGGCGTGAATGCACTTCGGCGAGTGGTCGAGCATGCTTCTGATGAACATATCGAGATGCTTAGCGTGTACGCCTTTTCAACCGAGAATTGGAGGCGACCACGCCGTGAAGTGGAGGGGCTGATGCGTCTCTTTTGGGAGACTATCCGCTCGGATTTAGAGAAACTCCATCGCGATGGAGTGCGCCTGCGCCATCTCGGACGGTTGCAAGACCTCTCTCCTGATATTCAACAAGCTGTGCGGGATTCAGTAGAACTGACGCGCAATAATACCCGCATTGCGCTCAATGTCTGTTTTAACTATGGTGGGCGAGCCGAGCTGGTGGATGCTGTTCGTCAGATTATCGCTGACGGTCGTAATCCTGATTCCATCACCGAGGAATTGATTAGCTCCTATTTATACACCCGCGACCTGCCGGATCCGGATATGGTCATTCGCACAGCTGGGGAGATGCGAGTCAGCAACTTCCTGCTCTGGCAATCAGCCTACAGTGAGTATTATTCGACGCCAACCCTCTGGCCTGATTTTGGGCGAGAAGATTTACGCGCCGCATTAGAAAGCTACCGCCAACGGCAGCGGCGTTTTGGAAGTCTCTCTGCTTCAGGGCATATAATAGAAGAGGCAGCGGCACCCGCACACATCAAGAGAAGATAGAGACTGTTTATTGTGGGTGAAATCCCTTTCCCGTAGGGGCGAGGGTGGTGTGGAGTGGCCGGGTGGGCCTTTATGGTCGCCCGCTGTCCCCCGAAAGGATAGAGAACCTAGGGACTGTTTATTGTGGGTGAAAGCTGCTACAAGGAGCCACGTGCAACCCGCAAGTGAGCAAGAAGCACAAACGAATGCATCAGAGAAGGCCAGGAGTCAGTGGAATCGCTCTCTTGGCCAAAGGACTATCACGGCTTTAATTGCCATACCGGTTGTGCTGGCTATTGTGTGGCTTGGTGGCTGGTGGGCATTCGCGGCAGCTTCAATTGTGGTCATCCTGGGGGCCTATGAACTCCATAGAATGATGCTCCACGAGGGGTATCATCCACTCATATTACTCAGCCTTGTGTTGAGCGCACTTTTTCTTGTGGCTGCTATGCTGCCTCAGCTACGCCTGTTGCTGCTTGAGTCAGGACTGGGTATAGCACTCCTCGTTACCTTTCCATTGCTCTTCTTCCGCAAGAAACTCGACGGGGCAATGGTCGATTGGTCGCTTACGCTGGCAATCGCTATTTATTTGGGTTGGCCCTTGAGCCTTTTTCCCTTATTGCGTGGGTTTCAGGTGGGAATCAGCTCTGGTCTTTGGTGGGTACTGACGGTCCTGCTTGGTGTCTGGGGATTCGATACGGGCGCATTCTTCACCGGACATTCCATTGGCCGCCATAAACTTGCACCCAACATCAGCCCTGCTAAGACATGGGAAGGGGTAATTGGTGGCATGGTACTATCCATTATTGCTGCTCTTCTCTTCACCACGTGGTCTCTTGGTATCCCATGGTACCTGGCAATCTTATTAGGTATTTTAATCGGAGTAGCTGCCACACTTGGTGATCTGGCTGAATCTCTTATCAAACGCCAGACGCACGTCAAGGATAGTGGGCAGATTGTGCCAGGTCATGGTGGTATCCTTGACCGCATTGATAGCCTGCTCTTCGCTGTAATCGTCGTCTATATCTTTGCACAGCTCGTCGGAAAACTCTGAATTTAGCCAAGTTGTATGCCTGCATGCTATAATCTTAAGAGGTGGGCGAACGCTTAGTTCGCCCATATATATGAAATGAATAGAAGCTTTGCCTATGATGGTTACAGGTACATGACCAATTTTCCCAGGCGTATTGCCCTACTCGGAAGCACTGGATCGATAGGGAGGCAGACGCTCGACGTGGTGCGGTGTTTTCCAGATCATTTCCGTATCGTGGCCTTGGCTGCGCGTAGCAATGTCTCCCTCCTGGCTCAACAGGTGCAGGAATTTGGGCCAGCGCTGACAGCGTGTTTTGCGGAAACGCCCGAGATAGAACGAGCGGCAAGAGAAGCCCTGCCCAGAGTCGTGCTTGGCGAACAGGGACTACTTGAAGTGGCTACACATAGCGATGTCGATATTGTTGTAGCCGCCACTTCAGGACTGATGGGCCTGAACCCAACGCTTGCAGCTATCGATGCTGGTAAAACTATTGCGCTGGCTAACAAAGAGACACTGGTCATGGCAGGCCACCTTGTTACGCAAGCAGCGCATCGCGCGGGAGTCTCTATACTGCCTATAGATAGCGAACATAGCGCCATCTGGCAGTGCCTGCGCGGTGAAAATACTGCCGAGATCAACCGCCTCATTTTGACAGCTTCGGGTGGGCCGTTCCGTCGTGCTACGCTCGATCAACTGCGCTCAGTGACGGTTGAACAGGCATTGGCTCATCCTACCTGGCGCATGGGACCAAAAATTACCATTGACTCTGCAACGCTAATGAATAAAGGTTTGGAGGTACTCGAAGCTCACTGGCTTTTTGACATTCCTTATGAACGGATTGATGTCGTTGTCCACCCGGAAAGCATCATTCACTCGATGGTCGAGTTTGTTGATGGTTCTTTGAAAATGCAGGCCAGCCTGCCAAGCATGCATTTGCCGATCCAGGATGCCTTAAGCTATCCGGTACGCTTGAATACTAGCGGCACTGGACTCGTACGCGAACTACGCTGGGCTGAAGTGGCGAGCCTTAATTTTGAAATGCTAGATATGACACGCTTTCCCTGCTTTCGACTGGCTCTCGAGGCGGCAAAGCGGGGAGGTACGTACCCATGCGTACTTGTAGGGGCAGACGAGGAAGCAGTCGCCCTCTTCCTAGCGGGAGAGATTGGATTACTGGAAATCGCGGAACTGATAGAAGCTGTCCTGGAGCGTCATCATCCTGTCACACAACCGGATGTACCTGCAATTCTAGAGGTATCTGCCTGGGCACGTAGAGCAACACGAGAAGTATATGAGACGATTTATCAAAGGAATTTCTTATGAATAACTGGTTTTTACTTGCTGCTATCCCGGTCTTTGGATTGTGCGTGCTTGTGCATGAATTTGGTCACTTTATCACTGCAAAGCGGCTAGGTATTCGTGTGGAGGAGTTTGGAGTGGGCTTCCCACCTCGCCTGGTAGGTTTTCGTAAACGTGACGAAGGTGGTTGGGAAGTTATCTGGTTCGGCGGCAAGCGTAATGCAGAAGATACATATGGCAGTCGAAAACAGTCACCTTTTAGCGGCACAAGCGGTGGTGTGAGCTTGACGCCAGTGTCGCCCGCTTTGGATATTGATAGAGCTGGTGGCAGCCCATCGAAGACTCGTGTCAGTGACCATACGATCTATTCGATCAATCTCTTGCCTATCGGCGGCTTTGTGCGTATGCCGGGAGAGAGTGGTGATATCTATGACGCTGACGGCAACTATGACCCGCGGAGCTTTGCTGCAAAATCAGCGGGCAAACGTATTATCGTCCTGGTCGCCGGCGTTACTATGAATGTGATTCTGGCGATGGTGCTCTTTACCATTGCCTATGGGCTTGGTGAGCCAGCTTTTCCTTCTGTGGTTGGTAAAGTCGTTCCAGGCTCGCCTGCTGCTATGGCTGGCCTGCGGCCTGGTGACACTATCGTCTCGGTAAATGGTCGTCCCGTCCAACTGTTTTCTGATTTGCAAGATGTTGTTGGCAAAGCCATTGCTTCGGATAACAATCAACACACGACGGTGCCGATTATGCTGGTAATCCGGCACACTGGAGAAACCCAAACTGTCTCGACAACGGTCAACGTGCGAGTACATCCGCCCGAGGGTCAGGGACCGATGGGCGTCGAGGAGAAGATTGTTTTTGTCAGTTCACCGCTCTGGGAAGCTCCATTCAAGGGCATCCAACACACCTTTACCGTCACTGGAGATTTTATTAACCAGATAGCGCAGATGATTGCTGGCGCGATCAAGCCACAACTGGCAGGACCGGTAGGTATCGTCAAGATTACGGGCGAAGTAGCTTCGACTTTACCTGACCTTGGCTGGTGGCCCATACTCAGTCTCACAGCAATCTTGAGCCTAAACCTGGCCATTATTAACATCCTGCCTTTCCCCGCTTTGGACGGTGGACGCGTCCTCTTAATACTGATTGAAATTTTGCGTGGCGGAAAGCGCCTGAAACCGGAAAGGGAGGGCGTTATCAATTTTATCGGTATGGCGATACTGCTTACCCTGATGGTGATCATTACCGTAAACGATGTTATACATTGGGGTGGCTAACTGAGGTAATTTTTCTTAACGCTCTTCATATGGATGGAGTAATAAACAATATGCGACGGAAAACGCGGCAGATTCTTATTGGCAACCTGGCAATTGGTGGCGATGCGCCCATCGTAGTACAGTCAATGACTACCACGTACACTCGTGACGTAGAAAGTACGGTCGCACAGATTCACCGTTTAGAAGAAGTTGGGTGTGAAATGGTGCGTGTAGCTGTACCAGAGGAGGCAGACGCACTCGCTATCGGCGAAATCAAAAAGCATATCCATATACCATTAGTTGCCGATATTCACTACAAACATGCTCTGGCGCTTGAAGCAATTCGGCAGGGCATTGATTGTGTTCGTATCAATCCTGGCAACCTCATCAATGGCAGAAAATCTCTCGAACAGATTGTAGCAGCCTGTAAAGAGCGAGGTATCGCCATGCGTATCGGTGTCAACTCAGGGTCAATTGATGCGCTCGATCAACGCGCGCAAATGCAGCGCATCCAGGTCAGGCTCCGTGATGATGGCGTGTTGGAGCGCACCGATCCAAATGAGGCCCGTCGCAAGGAGCGTGAAGAACTGGCCGAGCGTATGGTCACAAAAGCCCTGGAGTATATCGGCTGGTGCGAGGAAATGGACTTCCACGAGATCAAAGTTTCGTTGAAATCTTCCTCTCCTCTCACCGCCGTAGAGGCCTATCGACGCTTCTCGCAGCGCTCGGACTACCCTCTTCATCTCGGCATCACCGAGGCGGGCACATTGGTAACAGGCGCGGTCAAGTCTTCTGTAGGCCTTGGCTTGTTGCTTGCCGCGGGCATCGGTGATACGATTCGTGTGAGCCTGAGCGCTGAGCCTGAAGAGGAAGTTCCAGTCGCCTATGAAATTCTACGTTCGCTTGAACTACGCAACCGTGGTATCACATTCGTCTCCTGTCCCTCCTGTGGGCGTGTCGAGATTGACGTGATAAGCGTAGCCAACGAGGTAGAGAAGCGGCTCTCCAGGGTGCAAACCCCCATCCATGTTGCTGTCATGGGCTGCGTCGTCAATGGACCTGGCGAGTCACGCGATGCCGATGTCGGCCTTGCCGGCGGCAAGGGCCGTGGTGTGATCTTCCGCAAAGGTGAAGTCGTGAAGACGGTGCCCGAAGATCAATTCCTGGATGCCGTACTGAAGGAAGTGGCGAGCTTGCTGCCGGAGCACGAGGCGAAACTGGTCTATCCAGAGGGTGGTATTAAAGAAAGCGCTGGTGTTCATCGCACCCGAGGTGAAGGTATTGGCCTGTCGATGTTAAAATCATGAAAGCTAATCGATTGGATTTGGGGAAAAGCAGCCAAGAAAAAGTGGCTTCATTATGAAGCCACTTTTTTAGTGGGCGATACAGAACTCGAATCTGTGACCTCCACGATGTCAACGTGGCGCTCTAACCAACTGAGCTAATCGCCCCTGGACATGCACAATAATAGCATTGCCTTGGATGGTTGTCAAGCGAATGTTAACATGCGAAGCTCAAGCGAATAGATGCACTCCGTTGACACCAAAAAATACACTGGATTACACCTTCCGCTATATTGGAAATCGATGTTATACTTTATCAGGTATTGCAAGAATGGCATGGATCAGCATCCATTACTGACGACATCTAGGAAGGGCGAGCTAACTCATGCTTCACCTTTTTCCGCTCAATTCAGTTCCTCTCGCTGGAGAACTTGCACAAGTGCAACTAGTTAAGGAACCAATGTGAAACTATGGTCGTATGACTATATGGAAGCAAAAATGTCAGACGAGCAAATCACGAAGGAGCTATCCCAATGCGCACTTCTTGGCCTGCTATGCGCGACCTGAAACTACCATATATCCCTCTCCACCAGCGGTATTTAATACATATTTTCGCACTTGTTTTTCTTATCTCAATTGTCTGGGTTGAATTTGGTATAGTGCATGCTAACTCGCTTGACCATACCATGCCAACCCTTGAGAGCAACTGCAATCAAGCATATTTTTCACCTGATGGCAACCCTTTCCCAATCTGTCCTGGTCCCTATCCTATCGGAGGTAATTGTACATGGTGGGCGTGGGAGCAGTGGCACCTGCTTGGCTATGATCTTCCTCTCAACTGGGGCAATGCCGCCGATTGGATCGTCGATGCCGAACGCGTTGGTCTACCCCTGGGAACAACGCCACGACTTGGCTCGATAGCGGTCTTTCCGCGTGGAGATGGTGTCTGGGCTTTTGGTCCGCCCGGACATGTAGCCTTTGTCACCTCGGTCAGTTCTGACGGTGGTACTTTCAACGTCACTTATCAGAACTATGGTGATCCTACTCCTATGTTCATCGGCAGAGGCTATAATGTCTCGATCATCAATCAGCCGCGTTTCCAGAATGGTGAGATGCGCTTTATCTATTTTCCAAGACCCATCGATCCCGTCCGCTTTTCACGCCTTCCTGGTATTAATGGCAACAGCATTAGCCAGGAAGTCAACGTGGTAAATAGACAGTTGATTACGAATAGGCAGTCGAATAGGAGTATCACGCTTGGATTGCCTCCTGGATCACTTGACCAGGGGTTTAACGCTGACTTCACGGGCACAGGGTACACCGATTTGCTGATCTATAACCGGCAGCAGGGACGCCTGGACATACTCACTTTTTCTGACAGGTTCCGGCAGACCCGGTCACATTTTGCACATCTCACTACAGAATACCAGCCAATGGATAATACACCACAACGTGTGAGTTTGAGTGATGCAACCACACCAGTCAATGGTTGGGGTTCATCGCTAGATATTCATATCGGTGATTTCACTGGCAGTGGACGTTCCGAGATCCTGCTGTATGATCGCGTCACAGGAAAATTACAATTGATTAGCCTGACTCCGCAGCTCAAGATTCAGAAGCACTTAACCTTTCCTGGCTGGGGGCCGGGTTGGCAACTGTATGTTGGTCAATTTGATGGGCATCGTAGTGACGTTTTCATGTATAACCCGTTTGCTTTCCCAAATCCAGTAACAACGCCGGCTACAACTTCTAGTTCTTCGCCTTCTAATTCGCCGACAAGCTCAAGCTCGAAGCCGAGTCCACCGCCCAGCCCCACGCCGAGTCCAACACCTAGCCCCACGCCCAGTCCGACACCTAGCCCGACACCCACCACAAAGCCGAGTCCAACACCCAGCCCCACGCCCAGTCCGACACCTAGCCCGATACCCACCATAAAGCCGAGTCCAACGCCCAGCCCCACGCCCAGTCAAACACCTAGCCCCACGCCGAGTCCGACACCCACCATAAAGTCGAATACAACACCCAGCCCAACACCTAGCTCAACGCCAGGCCCAACACCCAGTCCGACGTCGACAGGAACAGCCGGAGCGAAGTTAGATATAGTGCATGCTACGAACAATACAATCCCAAAACCTGGACAGGATCTCAGCGGCATCCGACTACAAGCCTGGGAGACTCAGGGGCGAACGACCAATATCAGAGTATTCAATTTCAAGAATAATTTTAGCATTAACCAGGAGCAGCAATACACGCTCTGGCATGATGCCTGGGAGGTGTATATTGGTCGCTTTGCTAACCCCCACCAGGACGGCATCTTTCTCTACGACCGTATCTTTGGTGAAGCCCGCATCATGGATTTTAATAGCAAGATGGTCGTTTCACACTACCAGAAGATACACAACCTGCCAGGGAACTGGGAGGTACATAGCGGAGATTTTAACGGTTCAGGTCGTGCGCAGGTCTTGCTTTATGATACCAGTCGTGGAGATGCAAAATTCTTGCGCTTCAGTTCAAATTTGTCACTTTTAGAAGAGAAGAGCATATCAGGATGGGGAACCAACCAGGTGTTGTATGTTGGTCATTTTGGTCAACCCACGCTGAGTGTGATGCTGTATAGCTCGAAAGCAGGGCAGAGCACTTTTATAGCTTTTGACTCGTCGCTCAGAGTGGTGCATCACTTTACCATTTCGAGCTGGGGTCAAAATTCGCAGGTACTTGTTGGCGCTTTCCTCGACAGAGTGCGCTGCCTGGCAACTCACACCTGCGCTACTGGTGACGATATCCTGGTGTTGAATCGAAAGACCGGCGTGGTAAAGCAATATATCTTCTCCTTTGGGAATAAATTCAAAGTATTCGATAATCGTGTGCAGGCTTTCTTGCGCCAGGGCGCAGTATCGGTGGCCACCTTATCAACATCAGATGCCACCTCCTTTAGCTTAGCCACCACGCTTGATACAGGTATCCACAATGAGGAATTGTACTAAACAAAGGATGCATGAAATAGGTTTAGGCAAATGAGATTAAGGAAGGCTGTAAGGGCCGATAATGCACATTAACTCAATAATCCGCCCATCAGTAGGGGCCGATTTATCGGCCCTCACTGGCTGTTCCAATATCCCGGTTATTGTGTTAAAGGTCATAATAGGCCTGCATCAGAGGCGCCACCGATCAGGAAAACAGCCTATCCATTCCGCTTTTACCATCCGCTCCCATTCGGTTGATTGCCTCCAAACAATTTGGACACCCACCAATAAGCCCTGATATATGGGCAGATGGCGTAAACTATGGTATCATACAGCATACTGGATGTTTATCCCATATGCCTGGATTCTCGTGAAAGTCAGGCCATGCCATAAATTTGTGTGAAAACCTGGAGAAAGAAATGTATGAGTCAAGATACAATCAGTCAAATTCGTAGATGGATAAGCGAACATGAACTGGACGCCTTTCTCGTTACACAGCCCCAGAATCGATCGTATTTGAGTGGGTGGCTTAACGATGATACCGAGGGCGCTGGTATGTTGCTGATAGGGCTGCAACAGCAAGTAATGCTGACGAATTCTTTGTATAAAGAAGCGGCCGAGAAAGAGGCCATTGGTTGGTCAGTGATGGCTCCTGAAAGCAGAGAATACGCTCCTGCTATTGCTGACTTAGCCAGGAAGTATGGCTGGAAAAAGATTGGGGTTGAATCTACGGCCATCAGCTACGCAGATTTTGAGAAGATTAGTAAGGCTGGTAACGAAATCTACACCCTTCAGCCGTTCGAGCACAGTTTTGTGGATCAGTTACGCCTAGTAAAGCAGCCACATGAACTGGAGCTACTCAAAAGAGCTATTGCCATTACTGATGAGACTTTTGCCCATATTTGCAACTGGATACAACCAGGAATGACAGAAAAAGAAGTGCAGTGGGAAATTTTACGCTATATGGTTGGATTGGGAGCTGACAGTACAGCGTTTGAACCTATCGTAGCTTCTGGCCCGCATAGCTCCATGCCTCATGCTAATGCAGATGAGCGCCGTATTCAGCGTGGCGAATTGATCACAATTGATATGGGCGCTCGCTATAAAGGCTATTGCGCTGATATGACCCGCACTATTTGCCTTGGCGAGCCTGCTGATCCTCGAATGCTTGAAATCTACCAGGCTGTACTTCGCGCTATGAGAACATGTGAGTCCGGTATACATGCAGACATCACAGGCAAAGACGCTGATGCTTTAGCGCGTGATGCCCTCGAAGACTTGGCCGAGTACTATGTTCACAGCACAGGTCACGGTGTAGGCTTGCAGGTCCATGAGGGACCAACACTGTCAGCACGCGCCCCTGAAGATATGCTACTGCCTGCTGGCTCCGTTGTCACCGTTGAACCTGGCGTCTACATTCCAGGCTGGGGCGGAGTGCGTATTGAAGACTGTGTCCTGGTAACTGAAAAAGGCTCTGAGGTGTTAACACAATCGCCGACGAGACTGGTAATTGCGCACTAGATGAGATATGAGGATCATTTAGTTGGAGAGACAGTAATGGATGGAAGCAGATACAAGCCCTCTTCGGATACCGACGCTTCTGGTATGTCACAGGAAGATAATTCCCTAAATCTCATCAGTATTGAACAGTTGCAGCGCCTTGTACGCGTCCTTGATAGCAGCGAAGTTTCCGAGCTTGAGTTGAGGCGTGTCGACGAAGGAACACGTCTGATACTGCGCAAGGTACAGGCACCTGAGAGCACTGATCATTCAATAGAAGATCAATTGGCCCTTGCTGCCAGCAAGACTACCACCGCCGCAGAACCTGAAGAAACAGAACACAAAGTTGTCGCGCCAATAGTGGGCACTTTCCATGTATGGGCCAAACCCAAAGGCGGAGCCTTAGTTGCAGTGGGTGATCATGTCAAAGCAGGTCAGCTTGTTGGAACCATCCAATCGCTAAATGTATTGAACGAGGTGGAGACGACGGTAGCCGGTCGTGTAGTTGAGATATTTGTGCAGGATGGGCAGCCTGTGGAATATGGGCAAGTACTTATGACTATTAATAGCTCTGTGGAAGAATAGAGGGCAGAATGCTATTTTTAGACGCGCCATCAGTCTTCAGTGTTACGCAACTATCTCACTATTTGAAAGAACTTCTGGAAACAGATGAGATTTTACAGGATGTATGGGTACGGGGTGAAATCTCTGGATATAGAATGTACCCATCCGGCCATTGCTATTTCACACTCAAAGATGCCGAAGCGCAACTGCACTGTGTCTTCTTCAAAAATGCTCGTATGCGTTCAGGGCCTCCAGAGTTGCGTGATGGCATGGCAATTACTGCTAATGGCCGTATCTCATTCTATGAACGTGATGGAAAATTGCAACTGTATGTCGAAAATGTAGAGCTGATCGGTGAAGGTGCCCTGTTTCTACGCTTTGAACAGCTCAAAGCACGATTAGCCGCCGAAGGACTTTTTGATGCCTCCCGAAAACGCCCTATCCCTTCCTGTCCTGCGGTGATCGGTATAGTGACTTCTCCACAAGCTGCTGCCCTGCGTGACATGTTACGCGTTCTGCGTACGCGTTATCCTCTGACCCGGATCATCCTTTCTCCTGCGTTTGTGCAAGGTGTAGAAGCTCCAGCCTCTATTGCCAGAGCTATTGATTTACTCAATGCGCATGGTGAGGCAGAAGTCGTGATTCTTGCACGAGGCGGCGGCTCGATAGAAGAATTATGGGCTTTTAATGAAGAGCTCGTTGCGCGTGCAATAGCACGTTCGCGTATCCCTGTCATCAGCGGCGTTGGGCATGAAACGGATTTCACCATTGCCGATTTAGTGGCAGACTATCGCGCATCGACGCCAACCGCCGCTGCGGCGGCTGCCGTTCCTGATATTGCTGATTGGCGTGCTCAGGTGCTTGAACTCCAGCAGGCATTAACAGAGTTTCTGGAGGCGTTTCTAAGTGACCAGCGTGAGCAACTGGAGCGAAGTAAACGTGATTTACTTCGACTGGATCCGCAATATCAGGTTGAAAGGCTCCAGCAGCGGCTTGACGATACCTCCGCACTATTGCAAGCACGCATGCAACATATCCTTTCACTGCGCAGCGAACGGCTGAGAGGTGTGGCAATGCGTTTACACTCGCTCAGCCCTTTGCTTACGATTGCTCGGGGCTATGCAGTCGTGCGCCGGGATGGTGACCAGACGGTTGTTAGCAGCAGGCAGCAGGTGCAACCTGGCGATGAATTGACGATTCAAGTAACGGATGGGCATATATATGCTACGGTACGACCTGAGGGGTGAAGTATGCAGATACTATCTTTTGAGGAAGCCTTCGCGCAACTTGAAGCCGCGGTAGCAGCATTACAGGATGGGCAGATGCCTCTTGAACGCGCACTGCATTATTATGAAGAAGGTATGAAATTGGCTCAGCACTGTAGCAACCTGCTAGAAAAGGCCGAACTACGTGTGCAGCAGCTTCGTATGAGCGATGAGGCTAAGCCTGTAGTAGAGCCTTTTGAATAAAAGGATTTTCATGACTTCAGCTAATAGACATAAGTACTTTCAGGTGATGTGAGATACTTTCTCGCCCTTTAACCGTGCGATAATATAGAGAAGCTGGAAGATGTTCTTCTATCAAGCCTTGTTTGCTTGAGTTTCTCATGCTATACTTTTTGAGCGTCGAGAAATACCTAGTTATCTGGAAGCAGGGAGCTATTGTCGATGGAGTCTCGAAAGCCCTCTCAGTCGTTCGGTTCGGATCCAGCTCTGAGAGGACAGGCTGATGGCGCGACACAAATGGAGCTGCTCTCAATTAACGAACTGGCTCGTTGCTGCTCCGAAGAAACCAACAAATTTCTCAAACAGAGCGTCTCGAATGATCGCTACTGCTTAGAACTGTTTCGTCGTGCTATTACCCAGCATGATGAAGATGCCTGGGCATGTA
>WNGD01002129.1_pt1 | contig 20849 bp, 16 predicted proteins | sample 5400671 | NCBI WGS metagenome assembly WNGD01 (sample SAMN13153369, study PRJNA577476) | soil metagenome | isolation source: 40 cm soil or saprolite under grassland replicate 2 | place: USA:California | collected 2016-06-15 | reverse complement strand
GGGCCAAATCGACCATGTTGACAGAACCCTCCCGGCGACTTACCTCCTCCTCCCTCGCTCCGGTCCCCTTCGGCCCGGGTGCGTGCGGCCCCACGGTTCGAGGAGACGTTATGAGACGAGTTCGCGGCATCATCACTTCCCTCTTGGCGGTGCTCTGGACGGCGCCGCTCTGCGCGCAACAACCCACTGGCACGATCCGGGGACATGTCACGGACGCCGCGAACCAGCAACCGCTCTCCGGGGTCACGGTCGCAGTCGGGAGCCGCGCCGCGCTGACCCAGGCGGACGGTCGCTACCTCATTACCGGGGTACCCGTGGGCACCGACAGCCTGAGGACGAGAATGATCGGGTACGCGCGAGCGACCCGGCCCGTCACGGTCGTCGGCGGCGAAACGGTCGTGGTCGATCTCGCGCTGACCGCCCAGGCGGTGCACCTGTCGGAGATCGTGGTGACCGGCTACGGGGCGCAGCGAGCCGGCAACATGACCGGCTCAGCGGCAAAGGTGAACGCGGGGCAGTTCAACACGGGCCCCATCGTGAGCCCGCAGCTGCTCATCGAAAACAAGGTCGCGGGCCTCCAGGTCGTGGACAACAACGAGCCGGGGGGCGGGCTCTCAATCCGCATCCGCGGTCAAGCGTCGGTCAACGCCGGCAGCGAACCGCTCTACGTCGTCGACGGCGTACCGCTCGGCACGGGCTCGGGCGGCGGCCTTTCCGCCGGTCGCGACCCGCTCAACTTCCTGAATCCCGGGGACATCGAGAGCTTCACGGTGCTCAAGGACGCCGCCACCGCGGCGATCTACGGGGCGAACGCCTCCAACGGCGTGGTGCTCATCACCACGAAATCGGGGCAGGGGCGGCCGCGGGTCGAGTACAGCGGCAGCGTGTCCGCCGCATCCGTCACGAGGCTGCCCTCGATGCTGAACGCGGCGCAGTTCCGCACCGCGGTGCAGACATACTTCCCGAAGAACGACAGCCTGTTGCTCAACGCGAACACGAACTGGTTCGACCTGGTGGACCGCACCGCGATGGGCCAGCAGCACGACGTGGCTCTGTCCGGCGCGGGCAGCAACAACAGCTACCGTCTGTCGCTCGGCTATTCGAACCAGGACGGCATCCTCAAGGGCACCACGGCGCAGCGGATCTCGCTGGGCGTGGGCTACGACCAGCAGCTCTACGATGGCCGTCTGGACTTGCGCGCCAACCTGAAGGGCTCGCGCACCTTGGACCAGTTCACGCCCGGCGGTGTGCTCTACAACGCCGCCCAGATGGGGCCGACGCAGCCGGTGTATGACTCGACGAGCGCCACGGGCTACGCCAACTGGGCGGCGGGGAACCCCCTCACGTCCGCGGACAACCCGGTGGAGGTCTTGAATCTCGCCAAGGATCACGGCACGACGTACCGCAGCGTGGGCAACGTGCAGGCGAAGTACGACTTCTCTTCCTTCCAGCCCCTCCGGGGATTGACGGGCACGGTCAATCTCGGCTACGACATCACCGACGTGAATCGGGTAACCTTCTACCCGAATAACATCCACCTCGAAACGAAGAACGGCACCGACGGCAGTTATTATCGCACGGCGCCGAGCCAGACGAATACGGTGCTCGAGACGTACCTCGACTATCGGCCGCCGGCGAACTTCGGGCCCGGCAACCTCGGCCTGACGGGCGGCTATTCGTACGCGCGATCACATGCACAGTATTCGTCGATCTCCGCCGTTCAGCTCCAGAGCAACCTCCTGGGCGACAACGGCATTCCCCCGACGGGCATCGCACCCGTACCCGTTGACACCGTCACCGAGAGCAAGCTGATCTCCTTCTTCGGGAGGGCCGAGTACAACATCGGCGACCGCTACCTGGCGACGGTCTCGGTCCGGCGGGACGGCTCTTCGCGCTTTGGGCCGGGGAATCAGTGGGGGAACTTCCCCGCGGCGTCGATCGGCTGGCGGATCTCGCGCGAGCCGTTCATGAGCGGCATCCCGGCGATCTCGGACCTGAAGCTGCGGGCGTCGTGGGGGAAGACCGGGAACCAGGCGTTCGGGGACTACCTGCAGTTCTCGACCTACCAGGGGTGCAATCCGAAGGCGCAAGTGCAGTTCGGGAGCCAATTCATCTGCCCGTTCCGCCCCAGCGCGGTGGATACGACCATCAAGTGGGAGTCCACTGGGACCTGGGACGTCGGCCTCGACTACGGCATCATGAGCGGGCGGTTCAGCGGCGCCATTGACTGGTACAGCAAGCACACCGACAACCTGATCTTCACGGTGCCCGTCGCGGCCGGCTCGAACCTGTCGAACTACGTGACCACGAACATCGGCAGCATGAGGAATTGGGGCTTCGAGCTGGACCTGAACGCGCGGCTCCTGGATGGGGGCCCGGGCGGCCTCTCGTGGATCGCCGACTTCAACGCTACCCACAACGCCAACGAGCTCTTGCGCATCAACCCGAACGCCGTCGGCGCAAGCCAGATCCTGGTCGGCGACGTGGCAGGCGGCGTCGGGACCAAGATCCAGGTCCTCGAGCCGGGGCAGCCGATCAACTCTTTCTTCGTGTGTCAGCAGCAGTACCAGAACGGGAAGCCCGTCGAGGCCAAGTACATCAGCCTGGCCGACACCGTCGCCTCGAGCTGCGACGCGGCCAGCCTCCGGGCCTACCACGACCCCGCGCCGCATTGGATGTTGGGCTTCGGCTCGTCCATGGCCTACCACCACCTCGACCTGAGCTTCACGTTGCGGGCCTGGCTGGGCAACTACGTCTACAACAACGTCGCGTCCAATCTCGGGGATTATCAGGAACTGACACGCAGCGCGCCGTACAACCTGAGCACGTCTGTCCTGCAGACCGGGTTTCTGGCACCGCACTACCTGTCGGACTACTATGTCGAGAAAGGGTCGTTCCTGCGGATGGACAACATCACGGTCGGCTACACGTTCCCCTGGGAAGGCCGGCAGCTGCGCTTCTTCGCCAACGTGCAGAACGCCTTCACGGTCACCGGATACAGCGGTGTGGATCCGACGGCCGGGTTGAACGGCATCGACAACAACATCTATCCGCGCTCGCGCATACTCACGAGCGGGTTGAACGTCCAGTTCTAAGGGCCCCGACTATGGATACGACTCGCGAACGGAGCGCAGGCATGAACACCAGCCAGTGGAAGGCCCTCGGAATCGCCGCCGCGCTTCTGGTCCTCGGGACGGCCGGCTGCACCGACCCCACCGTCGCCCCGAAGAGCACGGTCACCGGCGCCAATTTCTTCGATGACCCCGGCTCCTACCAAGCGTTCCTCGCGAAGATCTACGCGGGCTTGGCGCTGAGCGGACAGTCGGGGCCGGCTGGACAACCCGACATCTCAGGGATCGACGAGGGTTTCTCGCAATATCTCCGTCTCTACTGGGAGACGGAGGAGCTGCCAACCGACGAAGCCGTGATCGCCTGGAACGATATCGGCCTCCCGGAGATGAATACGCAGACTTGGACGGCGTCCAGCGCCATGGTAGTGGCGATGTATTACCGGATCTACTTCCAGGTCGGTATGGCGAACGAGTTCCTGCGCCAGACCACGGATGACAAGCTGACGGCGCGGGGCGTGGGCTCCGCCCTGCGGACCCAGATCCAACAATACCGCGCCGAGGCCCGGTTCCTTCGCGCCCTCTCGTACTGGCACGGGATCGATCTCTTCGGAAACATCCCGCTCGTGACCGAGAAGGACGCCATCGGCACCACGGCGCCAAAGCAGAGCACGCGCGTGGATATCTACAACTACGTCGTGACCGAGCTGAACGCCATCAAGACCCAGCTGCCCGCCCCCGGCGCGGCGACGTACGGCCGCGCGACAGGTCCAGCGGCCGACATGCTGCTGGCCGAGCTCTACCTGAACGACAGCGTCTACACCGGTACCGCAAACTGGGCCGGCGCGCTGACCGAGGCCCAGGCTGTCATCGGCTCGGTGTACACCCTGGATCCCAATTATCACCATCTGTTCATGGCCGACAACAACACGTCGCCCGAGATCATTTTTGCCATCACGCAAGACGGGGTCCGCACGCAGACATATGGCGGTGTGACGTTCCTGGTTCACGCCTCGGTGGGCGGATCCATGAACGCGCGGAACTACGGCATTGACGGCGGCTGGTACGGGCTGCGCCTGAAACCCGAGGCGTACGCTCTCTTCGGGAGCGGGGACGGGCGGACGTCCACCTTCTACACCACCGGTCAGTCGGTCGTCGTCGACACGATCGCCAGCTTCAACCGTGGGATCGCCTCGCCGAAGTTCACGAACCGGACCTCGCTCGGAGATTCGGGATCGAATCCGACCTTCGTCGACACCGACTTTCCGGTGTTCCGGCTCGGCGAGGCGTACCTTATCTACGCCGAGGCGCAGCTGCGCGGCGGCGGCGGCAGCCGCGCGCAGGCCCTGACCTATGTGAACGCGCTGCGGGAGCGTGCCTACGGGGGAACGGCGGGCGACATCACGGACCCCACCCTCACGCTGCCCTTCATCCTAGCCGAGCGGGGCCGCGAGCTTCTCTGGGAAGCCCATCGCCGGACGGACCTGATCCGCTATGGCCTGTTCACAGGGAGCGGGTACCTGTGGGCGTGGAAGGGCGAAGACCCGCACGGCACGAACCCGGCCGGTGTGGCGACCGCCGCCACGCGGGATCTCTATCCGCTGCCGGCGAACGAGCTGATCGCGAACCCGAACCTGAAGCAGAATCCGGGTTACTGAGCCGCGGAGGCCTGCGCTGCCGTTGCGACGTCGCCTTGCCGTCGCCATGGTGCTGCTGACCGGAGCGGCGTGCGGCGACACGCTTCCCGGACCCACCGGGAATCCTCCGCCGGATCGGCCGACGTTGCCGCCCACCTACCGCCCCAGCGGCCACATGGCGGCGGGCGACGTGTTCGTGCAGCTGTTCGAATGGAAGTGGCCCGACATCGCCGCCGAGTGCGAGAACGTGCTCGGCCCCGCTGGGTTCAAGGCGGTGCAGATCTCGCCGCCTCAAGAGCACAGCGTCCAGCCCCCCAACTATCCCTGGAGCGAGCGCTACCAGCCCGTGAGTTACAGCATCGCGCGCAGCCGCTCGGGAACCGGCACCGAGTTCGCGGACATGGTGCAGCGCTGTAAAGCCGTGGGGGTCGACATCTATGTGGACGCCGTCATCAACCACATGACCAACTATCCCAGTCCCGGCGTCGGGAGCAACGGCACGTCGTATACGAAGTACAACTACCCGGGCCTGTACGCGCCGAGCGACTTCCACACGCCGTGCGCCGTGAACGACTACTCCAACGCCGCCAACGTGCAGGACTGCGAGCTGTTTTCGCTGCCCGACCTGAATACGGGGCTGGCGTCGGTACGGCAGAAGATCGCTAGCTACCTGATCATGCTGGCCCGGCTGGGCGTGGCCGGGTTCCGCATCGACGCCGCCAAGCACATCCAGCAGGTGGAGCTGGACGGCATTCTCGCGACCGCGGATTCGACGGCGACCGCCGAGGGGCGCGCCGTTCCGTACTACTTCCTCGAGGTGATCGGCGGGGCGGGCGAGGCGCTGTCGCCGCACGATTATTTCGGCGAGGGCTACAGCTCGGGCGGCGCGGCCGACATCACGGAATTCACGTTCGTAGGCGTAGGCGACAAGTTTCGGGGGGTCGGTGGCCAGCACATCTCCCAGCTCAACCCCACTGGGCCCCCCGGGAACCAGTTTTCGCCCGCCGCGTGGGGGCTCATGCCCTCCGACAAAGCCGTCGTGTTCCTTCAGAACCACGACACGCAGCACGACTGCGGCATCAGCTATCGCGACGGCAGCGTGTTCCGAGTCGCAAACGTGTGGATGCTGGCGCAGCCCTACGGCTATCCCTCGATTCTCTCGAGCTACGCGTTCGACTGTCCAGCGGGGAACATGATGGGGCCCCCGTCCGATGCCGCCGGGAACACCAATACCGTGACGTGTGCAGCGAGCTTCGAAACGGCGACGGTGGGCCAGTGGGTGTGCGAGCACCGCGACCTGTACATCCGGGGCATGGTTGCCTTCCGGAAGCTGGTCGCGGGCAGCGACATCAATCACTGGTGGGACGACGGCGCCAACGCCATCGCCTTCTCGCGCGGCACCAAGGGCTTCGTGGCCATCAGCCGGGAGGCCGCCGCGGTGGACATTACGATTACGACAGGAGTCCCGTCCGGCACCTACTGCGACATCCTCAGCGGCGGGCTTACCGGCGCCGCATGCACGGGAACGCCCGTCGTCGTGGACGCCGCCGGCGCCGTCCACCTGAGCCTCGCGCCCAACTCCGCCGTGGCGATCGACGCGGCGACCCGGCTGCCGTAAGCCTAATGCATCATGCCGCGCGTGTGGCCGCAGCGGGCGCGGGTCCCGCGTCGATGAGCTGCTTCGAGACCGGGTCAATACGCAGATTCAGGCCTTCCAACGAGTGTGCGCCCAGCAGGATCAGGTCTCCCGACTCCGCAAACACCGCCTCATCCCAGGTTTGGATCCCGACGACCCAGAGGATCACACCGCCGGTCCATCGAGCCAGGACGGTGCCGTCCGCCTCGCGGAAATGCCGCTGGTTGACGCGCTCGATGCCAAGCGACTCGAGCAGCGCCGCAGGGAACCAGGACAACTCCGCCCCCGTGTCGACCAAGACGGATTCCAGCGTTCGCCGTTCACCCGAGCGCGCAGGGTTCTCGATCTCCACCGTCACGCGAACCGTGCCCATCTCGTCGGCCATATTACCTCCTCGCTCCTTGCCGAGTAGTACCACGGGAATGCGAGCGGTGTCAATCGCACGCGCCGCCCTGCTCGGCGCCGCCCTCGCGGTCTGCGTTGTACCCAGTGCAGCGAGCCAAGGCGGAGCGCCTGCTTGGACCCGCGGCGCCGTCTGCTACGAAGTGTTCGTCCGCTCGTTCTACGACTCGAACGGCGACGGCATCGGAGACTTGAACGGCCTGATCGAGAAGCTCGACTACATCGCCCAGCTCGGCGCCTCATGCATCTGGCTGATGCCCGTGGCCGCGTCACCGAGCTATCACGGCTACGATGTGAGTGACTACTACAAGGTCGAGCCTGCCTACGGCACCAACGACGATTTCAAGCGCCTCGTGAAGCAGGCGCACCGCCGCGGCATCGTGGTGCTGGTGGACATGGTGCTGAACCACAGCTCGAGCGAGCATCCGTATTTCCAGGCGGCCCTGCACGACACCACATCGCGCTATCGCGCGTGGTACCGGTTCGCGCCTCAGCCGCTGGGGAAGGGGCCGTGGGGCGGGGAAGCGTGGCACCGCTCCCCGGTGCGGGACGAGTACTACTACGGCGTCTTCTGGAGCGGGATGCCGGACCTGAACTACGAGACCCCCCCCGTGCGGGAGGAAGCGAAAAAGATCGCCACTTTCTGGCTGCGCGAGATGGACGTGGACGGCTTCCGGCTCGACGCCGTGCCCTACGTCGTGGAGGAAGGAACCTGCCTCGCCGGGTGTCCCGGCACCCACACCTTCCTGCGCCAGTACGCCGCGCATCTCCGCAGCGTCAAGCCCAACGCGTACACGGTCGGCGAGGTGTGGGCCGGCATCGACGCGATGCTGCCGTATTACCCCGACCAGCTCACGTCGTACTTCGGCTTCGAGCTGTCCGATTCGCTCCTGTCGACGGTCCGGACCGGTACGGCGGCAGGGCTGCTCACCGGCTTCCTCAGGCTTCAGGATACGCTGCCGGCGTACCGCTGGTCGCCGTTCCTGACCAACCACGATCAGACCCGCACACTGACCGCGCTGGGCGGCGACGTCGCCCGCGCGAGGCTCGCGGCCACGCTGCTGCTGACGTTGCCGGGTCTCCCCTTCATCTATTACGGCGAAGAGATCGGGATGACGGGGGACAAGCCCGATCCGCGACTGCGGACCCCCATGCAGTGGAGCCCGCGTCCCGGCGCAGGCTTCACGTCGGGCAAGCCGTGGGAGGCGCCGCAACCGGACTCGCTGACGACCAACGTCGCCGCCCAAGATCGCGATCCCAAGTCGCTGCTCAACCTGTATCGGCAGTTACTCCACCTGCGCAGGCAGAACCAGGCGCTGGCGACGGGCAAGCTGATAGCGCTGTCAACCAACAGCGCCCAGGTCGCCGGCTACCTGCGCCGAGCCGGCGAGCACGCGGTGCTGGTGGTGGCGAATCTGGGAGGCGCGCCCGCCTCCGGTTTCTCGCTCGGATCCCGGGACAGCGTGCTCCCGCCCGGGCGGTACGCGCCGCGTAATCTGCTTGGCGGACCCAAGGGAAGAACGTTGCACGTCGGCGCTGACGGCCGAATCCGGGAGTATGTCCCGGCTGCGGCGATCGGGCCGCGGGAGAGCCTCGTCCTCGAGCTTCGAGAGTGAACACGCGGCTCGTTCTAGCGGCGCTCGCCACGATCGCGTCATCGGTTCAGGCGCAGCGCGCCGATCGCGCCGTCTTCCTCGACAACCAGGGCGTCGTGCGCTGGCGCGACGACAAGCAGGAGGTCACCCTGTTCGGCGCGAATTACGTGCTGCCCACGGCCTCCGACTACCGCGCCGCCGGTTATCTCCACGCCGATCGCAAGAAAATGATCGACGAGGACATGGCGCAGTTTGCCCGCATGGGCTGGGACGGCCTGCGGCTGACCTTCTGGGGCGACTGGGAGGCGTCCGACTCGGCCGGCAATCTGGTCGCCAACGATCATCTCGACCTGCAGGACTACTTGATCGCGCGGGCGCGTGACCGCGGCATCTACATGCTGTTCAGCCCCATCCAGCTGTACGGCTCGAACTGGCCCGACGCATTGTCTGATACCTCGCCACCCGGCTTCGGCCGTTACTTCGGAAAGGCCCGCATGGGCACCGACCCCGCGGCCCTCGCGGCGCAGGTCAACTACCTGCGCCAAATCCTGAATCACGTGAACCCCTACACCCGGGTCGCGCTCAAGGACGAGCCGGCTATCCTGTTCATCGAGCTGGTGAACGAGCCGTGGCATCATCCGGAGGACCTGCAGGGCTCCATCCGCTATATCAACGCCCTCACCGACGCGGTGCGCAGCACCGGGTGCAACAAGCTGGTGTTCTACAATGTGAGCCAGGACTTCAGGATCGGGGAGGCGATCAGGCGCAGCAAGGCGCAGGGGATCACGTTCGGCTGGTATCCCACGGGCTTGAACTCGGGCCACGAGCTCGTGGGCAACTACCTCCGCGGCACCGACGCGTACCCCGACATGCTGCGCCCCGAGCTCGCCCGCAGCCCGCGGATCGTGTACGAGTTCGACAGCCCCGACCTGCGTACCGGTACGATGTATCCGGCGATGGCGCGGACCTTCCGCGCGGTAGGTGCGCAGTTCGCCGCGATGTTCGCCTACGACATGCTCCAGACCGCCTCGCGCAACCTGGGGTGGCAGACTCACTACTTGAACCTTGTCTACACTCCCCGCAAAGCGATGAGTGCCATTATCGCGGCCGAGACGATGCACCGGCTGCCTCGCATGCGCTCGTACGGCTCCTACCCCGAGAACACGCGGTTCGGCGACTTCCACGTCTCCTACGACGGTGACCTGGGCGAGCTCGTCGCGCGCGACGCATTTCTCTACGCCGGCTCGACGCGCGCGGCGCCACCGGACCCCGTCGCCCTGCGTCGTATTGCCGGCTACGGCTCCTCGCCGGTGGTGACGTACGAAGGGGAGGGGATCTACTTCCTGGACAAGGTCCGCCCGGGATTGTGGCGGCTCGAGGTTTACCCCGATGCCGTACCGGTGCGCGATCCGTTCGAGCCACCCAGCCCCGACAAGCTCGTGACGCGGGCGATAAGCCGCGCCTGGCCTATGACGATCACGCTGCCGGACTTGGGCGCCACGTTCAGCGTGCAACAGATGAACGGCGGCGGTCGGGCGGTCCCTAAAGGACTCCCTGACGGTCGCGGGCGGTCAGAGGCCGGTCGGTTTGCCGTCACTCCCGGTGTGTACGTCCTGAGCGCGAGCGGTCCGGTGGATCCCGGCACGCTCCCCGCCCGCGTGGGCCAGATCGAGTTTACGGAGTACCATGCCCCTCCCGCCGACTCCCTCCCGCCGTCGGTCCTGCCCCTCGCCGCGCCGGAATACCTCGCCGCCCGGGCAGCCGAGCTGCGCGCTCGTGTGATCGATCGAACGCCGCCCGACTCAGCCAAGCTCTTCATCCGGCCCGTGGCGGGAGGCGTCTACCGCGGCTTCGTGATGCACCCCGCGAGCGGGTACGAGTACGCTGCGTCCGTTTCGGGGGAGTCCCTGGCGGAGGGGCCGCACGAGTTCGTGATCACGCTGTTCCGCGGGGACTCGGAGTTCACGTTCCCCGGTGGCCTCCACGTGCAGCCGACGCACTGGGACTACTACGACCGTGGGTCCTGGAAGCTGGATGGCGTCGACGCACGGACGCCGCTGCGGTTATTCGACCCCGGCCGGGACGCCGCCCAACTGGCCTTCACCCGCATCGGCGACGCGGGACGTCGCGGCCTCTTCCGGGTGACCCTGTCCGAGGTCACGGGCCAGCCGGTGTTCCACTTCGAGCTGCCGGTGGATGCGCGGGGCGGGAGCCCGCCCGACTACACGGCGTCGCTGGTGATCGCGGACCGGATCAAGGCCCGTCAGGAGAGCATTGGCGGCGCCGCCGCGCTGCGCGTGCGGCTGCGCGGCCTCGGGGCGCGCCAGCTCCTGCACGTCACGCTGATGGAGGATGATGGCACGAGCTGGAACGCGGCCGTACCCGTGGACTCGAGCTGGAGCGAGCAAGCCGTGCCGTTCACGGACTTCACGATCGGCCGCGGCGTGTTGCTCCCGGAGGGGTTCCCCGGCGAGTGGAACTACTGGGTGGGACCCGCCGCGGGGCGGGGTGGGAGCGGCGACCGCCCGCGGCTCCAGCGGGTGGAGCGGCTGCAGCTCTCGCTGCGGCGCGAGGACGCGGGGGACGTCGCGGTTGCACCGGGCAAGTACGGCGTGGAGGTGGAGTCGATCGTCTTGGGCTTCGGCCGTTTGACAGGCCAGGGCTCACGCCGATAGCATTGCCCGATGCCAATACGCGCGCTGCTCGGACTCACATGAGGAGGCTCGAAGATTGTATGAAGCATTCTTTGACGTTCCCGACCTTCCTGATCGCCGTTGCCCTGGCCTGGCCGCCCGTCGGCCAAGCACAGGCGTTCAAGGTCGCCAGGTTCAACATCGGCGGCGACGGCGGCACCGACTACCTCACCGCCGAGCCCGGCACGGGCCGCGTGTTCGTGTCGCGCGGCACGCACGTGATGGTGGTGGACGGCGCCACGGGCAAGGTGCTGGGCGACATTCCGGACACGCCACGCACGCACGGCATCGCACTCGTCCCGCCGTCGCATCACGGCTTCATCACCAACGGCGGCGATTCCACCGTGACGATGTTCGACCTCACGAGCCTCGCCGTGATCAAGAAGATTGCCGTGCGCACCGGCGGTCTCGACGGCATCATGTACGACGACTTTTCCGATCGCATCATCCTCACCAATCACAGCCGCCCGATCGGCACAGTCGTGGCGATCGACCCCAAGGGCGGCGACATCGTGGGCACGGTCGACCTCGAGGACAATTCGCCGGAAGGCGCGGCGAGTGACGGGAAGGGGAAGATCTTCGTCAACAACGAGGGGAAGAGCACCATCCAGGTGATCGACGACAAGGCGATGAAGGTGCTGGCGTCGTGGCCGCTCGCGCCCTGCGAAGGCCCCACGGGCATCGCGTACGATCGCGCCACGAACCGGATCTTCTCGGGGTGCGGCAAGACCTCCGTCGTCATAGACCCCGCTTCCGGCAAGGTGGTGGCTACGATCGCGAACGGCGACGGCGTCGACGCCTTGGGGTGGGACGCGTCGCAGAAGCTGATGTACATTCCGGCCGGGCGCGACAGCGACGTCACCGTCGTGCACCAGGATTCGCCGGACAAGTACACCGTGGTGGCCACCGTCGCCACGATGCGGGGCGCCAAGACGATCAGCGTGGACCAGGTGAAGCATGTGGCGTACCTGTTCCAGCCCGAGTACGGCCCGGCGCCGGCACCGGCGCCGGGGTCGCCCCCGCCCGCGGCGGGGGGCCGCGGGCCGCGCGGTCCGGTGATCGCCGCCTGGTTCTTCGCGATCAGCCACTGAGGTCAGGGCCCGGTGATGCCGAAGCCCAAGCGGAATCGCTGGGTCGGGTAGGACGAGAGCTGCCACGTGAACGAGACGGCCAGGTCGAACGGGGACAGGAAGGGGGTCAGGTTGCCCAGCGTGAACCCCGCCTCCCCGTACGGCCTCGGCGCCGTGATGAGCATCGTATCGGCAGGTGTCGGCGTCTGGCCGACGAGCGTACACCAGAACACGCCGGCACGGAGACTCAAACTAGGTCCGGCCCCCCGGAAGAGCCGTCGACCGACGTCCTGACGCACCGACAGCATCAAGGCCCGATTCCCGGCGTATTGCGTCCGGGCGAGTGTGCTGAACCCGACTCCCTCTGCCGCCAAGAGCTGTCGCCCGAACCCGACCATGAAATAGCGTTGCGGGGGGGCGCCGTGCCCGGCGACGCCGCCGGCAACTGTGATCGTCGTGGTACCCAGCACACGGGTCTGCTGCTGGTGCTCGAGCTGAAAGGTGTAACGGCGAAACGCGAAGTCGTTCGGGATGAGCTCGGGCGCGGCCATCTGGGCTGCCACCGTGACGCGCGTCCAGTCCGCGCTGCGCAGCCGGTAGTCCACACCGCGATTGCGGATGAGCTGCCGCGAGTCGTACGTGAGACCCAGCGACAGAGAGCGCAGGTGTCCGTCTTCGATGGGCGGGTTGGGGAGCGGCGGCAGGCGCGTTGTATGGAATCCCGCTCCTCCTATGGTGTCCTGACTCGATTGCCGCACGTCGTCGTATCGCAATTCCAATCGAGTGAAGTCGATCAACTTGGCGCCGAGCGACAGGGTGACGCCGCGCTCCCGGTAATAGGCGTTCGGGTCGCCTCGCCCGATGAGAGCGCTCGCCGTCGGGTCGTACCCGCCGGTGGCGAGCGCCGGCCAGGCAACGGTTTCGTCGTGGTAAGCGGCGCCCAGCCAGATCCGGCGTGTGGTCGACACCGCCATCTGGACGCCGACGCGGTACTGCCAGACGTCGCTTCCCAGGGCAAGCCCGAGCTTGGTCGAGACCACGAGCGACGGGCTCGCGGGCCAGCGAGGAGCGACGCCGAGATACGTGCCGTCGACCCGGTTGAAATGAAATGATCCCGGGCCCAGCACCGCGCGCTGGACGGCGTCGAGATCCCGCGCGAGTCGCGGAACCAGTCCGGGGTGATGGTCCGCGGAATCCCGCGAGACCCACACCGCGCGTTCGGCGTCCGTCAGCGGGATCGCGCCGGGCGTCGACCAGGTACCGCTGTCCGCCTGGTCCGCCTCGTCTCGCACCACCGCGCGGTACTCGGCCAAGTCCGGTGGTGGCACGCCCGCGTCGAAGTTGTACCCGGACAGCGACGCCACCTGCTCGAACGACACCTGCCTCGGGAACTCCGGAAGACGGATCCCTGCCAGTGTCTTGGGCAGCCACCGCGCCGAGATCCGGCGGCGCAGCTCGCCGGTCAGCCGGATCTCGTCCGGCATCCACCGACCGTTCCCGACGTCACTGAGGCGCGCTTCGTATCGGAGGCGACTGACGCCGGGGAACCGAACCGCACTCGTCACTCCCAGGTTCATGGCCACGACGTCGAATGTCGAGTCGGCGATCTCCAGGTCGCCCGCGAACAGCGGAGACGCGTCGGATCGAGGGCGGACCGCCACGCGGATAATGCGCCGCCCGTCGACCAGGAGCGTATCCCGCACCGCATACGCGTAGTGGTCCAATGCGTCGGACGCGATCGGTGAGATGATGGAGTAGCGACTCCCGCCGGCGCGATCGCGCCCGAGTCTGGTACGCGAGGGCGCGTCGCCGACGGGCGAGGCAGCGGCGCCCGACTCCAGGTCGATCCGGTCCCAGCCGAGATCAACGATGTCACGCACGGATACCAGCTCGCGGCCGATGCCGGCGTCGGCCGCCCGGTGGTGGGCCTCGATGGTCTCCTGGTAGCGGTCGGGGTGCTCCCAGTACGCGGAGCTGGACACGGTGGCGAGGAGCAGCACTGACCGTGCCGAGTCCTGGGGCTGGCCAAGATCTCGCGCCACGACTTTGACGAACGCCGCGTAGCGGCACTGTCGGATGTCCGCCAGCGTGGCGCGTCGACGCGCGATGGCGTTCGTGACGATGAGACGGGTGCTGGAGGCCGCGCCGGACTGGGCGGCGCCCGCTGTCGCGCTCGCCGCCAGGATGAGTAGGAGGCCGGCTCGGGGGGCAAGGGCGCCGCGCATCGGTGTTGTCATACGCCGGGGTCGCGGGGGCGTTCCTTGACGGGACTTGACGACCGGCGTGCCCTCACGTATATAACCTATCAGTTATGCAAGCGCGGCACCGCCTCGACGCCATCTTCGCCGCCCTGGCGGATCCCACCCGGCGGGCGATTCTCGCCCGCCTGGCGTCGGGTCAGGCATCGGTGACCGAGCTGGCCGAGCCGTTCGCCATGAGCCAGCCCGCGATTTCCAAACATCTCAAGGTGTTGGAGCTCGCCGGCCTGGTCTCGCGCGGCCGAGACGCGCAACGGCGGCCGCGCAAACTCGAGCCCAAGCCGCTCGCCGATGCGACCGATTGGCTGGAACGCTACCGCCGGCTCTGGGAAGGGAACTACCAGCGTCTCGACGCCCTGCTCGATGAGCTACAGACCCGCGCGAAAGAAAGGAAGCGCCGATGAAACACGCAGAGCTGAAGATCACCACATCCGGCGACCGGGAGCTCGTGATGACGCGCGTCTTCGATGCGCCGTGCCGGCTGGTCTTCGATGCCCATACCAAGCCCGAGCTCGTCCAGCGCTGGCTGCTGGGTCCGCCAGGCTGGTCGATGCCGGTGTGTGAGATGGACGTGCGCGTGGGCGGCACGTACCGCTGGGTGTGGCGCAACGACAGCGACGGAACCGAGATGGGGATGGGTGGCACCTACCGCGAAGTCCGTGCGCCGGAGCGCCTCGTCACCACCGAGAAGTTCGACGAAGCCTGGTACCCTGGGGAGGCGCTCAATACCCTCGTCCTCGTCGAGCGGGTCGGCCGGACCACGCTCACGCAAACGATGCGCTACGAGTCGCGCGAGGCGCGCGACCGGGTCTTGAAGTCCGGCATGGAGTCGGGCGTGAAGGCGAGCTACGACCGGCTCGACGAGCTGCTCGCGGCGACCCCAGCGCGGAAATGAACCCTCACTCATAGCGAGGACTCCATGCAAAAGATCGTCCCGTTCCTGTGGTTCGACGGCAACGCCGAAGAGGCGATGAACTTCTATGTGTCGGTCTTCAAGAATTCCAAGGTGCTGAGCGTCACGCGGTACGGCGAGGCGGGACCGGGACCGAAGGGGACCGTCATGTCCTGCACCTTCCAGCTCGAGGGTCAGGACTTCTACGCCCTCAACGGTGGGCCGCAATTCAAATTCACGCCGGCGATATCCCTGTTCGTGAATTGTGAGACGCAACAGGAAATCGATGCGCTCTGGAAGACGCTGTCCGCCGGGGGGAGAGAAGACCAATGTGGCTGGCTCCAGGACAAGTACGGCCTGTCCTGGCAGATCATTCCCACCGCCCTGGGCAGGATGCTGGGCGACAAGGATGCGAAGAAGGCCGCCGCGGCCATGAAGGCGATGCTGCAAATGAAGAAGCTCGACATCAAGGGGCTGCAGCAGGCCTACGACCAAGTCTAGAGGTCGCGCGGCAGCAGCCGGGGCCGCCCGCGGATCTGGACCGCGCCGAAGTGTCGCAGGTCGAGCGTCGCGATCGCCTCCGCCTGGAGCCGCTCGGCGACGCCGATCACGACGCCGTCCACGAGGCCGAGCCGCAACCCGCGATGCCGCGTGCAGAGCGCGTGGGCGCGAATCAGGTCGGTCTCGTCCCCCCACTCCACCGCGTACGCCCCCGCGGCCAGGTCGGCACGGAACGCGTCCTCGGCGCGGGACCCCACGTGTTCGGCCAGGAGATAATCGACCTCGGGCAGGATAGCCCAGGGCAGCACCCAGGCATCCGGATCGCGCTCGTAGTGTGTGCGCAGGGGCCGATGGTAGCGGTCATCGGCGTCGACCAGGGCGACGACGGCGCCCGTGTCGGCGACGATCACCGCCGGCGGCCGAGGCCCCGCAGCAGCTGTTCCGCGCGCTCGGCGACGTCGCCCCGCCTGCTGCGGCCGGCGCCAAGGCTCTTAGGGCGCGCGCCGGGCGCGTGGCGCCGGGCGTACTCGGCGACGGCCTCGCGCACCAGCGCGGCCGTGGTGCGGTCCGTGGCGCGGGCGAGCGCCTTGAGGCGGCGGTAGTCGGCTGCGGTCAGGTAGACGGTGGTCTTTGTGGTTGCCATATATGGCAACCATACACCGGGCGCGGACCCGGGTCAAGCGGTGCTGCAGTGGAGGGAAGGACGACGCGCGGTCAGTGCGCCATGGCCGCGGGCTCCTCATCGACGATGCGCGTCCCCAGCACTTGCAGGAACTGAGCGATCCACGCTGGGTGAGCCGGCCAAGCCGGCGCCGTGACGAGGTTGCCGTCCGTAACGGCTTTGTCGATCCCGATGTCGGCGTACACGGCCCCCGCGAGCCGCACCTCGGGTGCGACGGCCGGGTAGGCCGAGACCTTGCGGCCCTTGATCACGCCGGCGGCGGTCAGGATCTGGGGACCGTGACAGATCGCCGCCACCGGTTTGTCCGCGGCAAAGAAGTGGCGCACCGTGTCCAGCAGCGACTCGTTGAGCCGCAGATACTCCGGCGCTCGCCCACCGGCAATCACGAGGGCGTCGTAGCCCTCGGGCCGCACGTCGGCGAACGTGGCATTGACAGTGAAATTATGACCCCGCTTCTCCGTGTACGTCTGATCGCCCTCGAAGTCGTGGATGGCCGTACGAATCGTCTCTCCGGCATTCTTGCCCGGGCAAACGGCGTGTACCGTGTGTCCGACGGCAAGTAGCGCCTGGAACGGGACCATCACCTCGTAGTCTTCCGCGAAATCCCCGACGAGCATCAGGATCTTCTTCGACATGTGGCACCTCGGCGATCGCAGCGGCGGGAGTGAAGCTCAATCACTCAGCTCGAGCACTGCTTGGATACTCCCTCCGCCGGGCGGCGCTTGTCAACTGCCGCGCCGGGCGCTGCGCGACAGCGGCATCGCCGTCACGGCACTCCACAGTCACATGCTGGCCGACAGCCCGCGACCTGTATCGCACGCGCTTGCTGAGTCCCGAACTCTCTGGTCTCAGTTTCGAGGCGAGCGTCAACAACGCGCTACGACCTTAGAATCGTTCTTCGGGGCGTGGCAGTTCTATGGGCCGGCCCGCACACTGCGCTTCGGAGTCGAGGCGCGCTTTTGAGCCTCACCATGGACGATCTGACACGGGGCAGACGCGTCGTGTAAGACCCTTCCGACACGAAGTCCGACGGGCGGCCACGCCGTGGTTTGCAGGAACAGTGATACCGGGCGTTCTGCGACAACGCGACAAGTGACCGGTGCCATTGGTCAGGTGTCAGCCTCCTGCCCAAGTGCCGATGTTTCGGGCGCCGTGGCGGCGGTCGGGCGCACCGGGAGCGCTCGAGGCATGCCCGTTGCAGCTAGAACGCGGCGACACTCTGTGGCCGGGTCTGCGTCCCCCGCCAGGAGGTCAGCAACACTATCGCTGCTCAGAGCAAAGCCGCCGAAAGGCGGTGACGCAGAGTCACGGGGCTACCGCGGGTTCACCCCCGCCATCGCTCGCCGGGCCGCCAGCGAAGCATCGCTGGCGGCCGTTTTGTCTTCGGGACCCCGCCAGCGAGGTCGCAGTCACCGCTCCATCAAGGGGGTCTACATGCGCACCACGTTCTACCTGGCGGCTGTCTTGGGCGCCGTGCTGTGTGGGACCGCCGTCGTCGCCGCGCAGACCGGCAACGGCGCTCCCAGCGGATCGCACTTCAATCTCAACATCATCGGCGTCTCGAACTCCAAGAATCAAAACATGGATGGCAACGGCAACGTCATCTTCGTGGCCCTCGGGTCGAGCGACACCAAGGCGACCACGAAGATTCTCCTGAGCCCCGGCGACTTCGCGGTCCTGGACAAGAACGGGACTGATGGGACGGCGTCTTTCTCTCTCCCGGCCGGCGGCTACACTGTGTGGGTACGCCCGCTCGGCAAGCCGGGTGGCAGCTCCAAGACCGCCCTGTGCGGGACCGTCACGATCACCACCATCGATCCGGTCACCGGCCTCCCCGTGACCACGACCGACGTGCTTTGCTCGCTCGGCCATGTCGCCACTCGCACGAAGGGGAAGCAAAGCTTCACGAACGTAACCCCTGAGCTTACGACGATCACGCTCACGGCGGACATCACCTGCGGCACCAATGTCATTCCAGCGGGGGTGACGCTGAGTCTGTTCGACCCGTGCGTCCAGAATTTCTTTTGGGACTACGATAACAACGGGCTGAAGCTGTTGCAGGTGCGTTTCTATCCCGATGCCACCTAACATCGCCGCAACTTCCTGATGCCGGACGCCCCGCCGTCTCCCTGACGGCGGGGCGTTGGATTTTTCTGGGTCGCCCCGATGGGAGGTCGGCGATCAGAGCCGGTAGCCGACCAGCGTACCCGTCGCGGTCCGCAGGAACAGCATCCCAGCGACGTCGTCCACGGCATAGACCGGCTCGCGCTCCTTGCCCAAATCCACGCGCGAGCGCGGCTGGCCGCTGTCCTTGTCGATCTGCAGCAGCACGTTGCCGTTCCCGTCCGGCGCGCGGGTCAGCATGAAAACCGATCCCGGGACGGCGAGCGAGGCTTTGAAGCGCTTGGTCGCAAGCGCGGCCGCCTGGTGCGAATAGCCCGCGAGCTGGGCGCCGCCCTGTGAGTAGGCCGTCGCCAGCTGTCCGGTGATGCGGCGCGCGGTGGAATCGGTGGCGTTGCGCGACGCCTGGGCGAACGCATCGCCGTACGCCGAGGCGGCGGCGCCGTACAACCCGGCCCGCACCGCGTTGATCCGGTACAGCGCCCGCAACAGTCCCGGAAGCTGCGGCGCAGGGTAGTAGACCTGCTGCTTCACCTGCCCGTCCCGCGCGACCACCACGAGGTTTTGCGGCGCAATGAGGACGATCCCCGCGGGCCGGATCTCCATGTCGACCGGGTCCTCGTCGCCCTGCAGCTTGATCTCGCCGCCCAAGGCGCGGAAGCTGCCGGCGGTGCGGTCCACCGCATACAGCTTGTGGTCGTGGCTCGCGAACACGTAAAGCGTCGTCCCCTCGACGACATGGTGCAGGGAGTACCGCGCGGCATTGTAGTCCCCCGAGCTGAGCGGCTTGCCGCTCTCGATCGCGTCCTTGAACTTGGGCTCCCCCGAGGCGAGATCGATGACGTTCACCTCGGCGTTGGTCGCGGCATCGGGGCGTGAGATATAGAGCAACCCCGCGGGCGTCAGCTCGGCGTAGTCGAGCTGGCCCTTGATCTTCACGTCCTTCTTGAGACGCACGCTGGCCGTCGCTACGTCCAGCACGTTCACGAAGGTGCGCGACTCGGCGTCCACCGCGAGCACGGCCGAGCCACCGGTGATCAGCGCGTCGGTAACCGTGCCGCGCATGCGCAGCGGCTTGTCGGCGATGGTCGTGCCGTCCCCATAGCGCGCCACATTCAACCCGGTCTGCACGACGCCATTCACGATGCGCACGTTACCCGTCGCCTGATTGGCGGGTGGTGATTCCGGGAGGATGATGATCCCGTTGGAGTGCTGCACGATGCCGTGCACCCAGCCGTCGATGGTCGGCGGCTTGGACCACAGGGCCTGACCATCGGCCAGGCGGTAGGCCATGAGCCGGTCGTCGAAGCCCACGTAGATGCGGTCGGTCTTGTCGAGCGACGGGAACAGCCGCACGTGCCGCGCGGGGTTGCCGGCGCGGGCGGTGGGCAGCACGGCGGACCACCGCACCGCGCCCGACCGCGCGTCCAGCGCCCGCAGGCCCATCAGCGTATGGACCACGATCATGTCGGGCCCCGCCTGCAACACCTCGAGCGCGGTGGCCTCGGAGGCCGCGGTCACGAGACGCTGCATCAGGCCACCGAGCCCCTTCTTCTGGGGCTCCGTCTGCTCGAACAGGCCCTCGTTCGCCCAGCGCTGTTCGCCGGTCGCGAGATCGTATAGCGCCACCACGGGAGGCCCGGCGGCACGTCGCCCGTGGACGAGCAGGGTGCCGCTCTGTGGCAGCACGCGGCGAGTCACGATCTGCGCCAGGTTGAGGCGCCGGGAATCGAACACGGTCGCGCCGGTCACCGGATCGAAGATCAACAACAGGCCCGGGCGCGCCGCTTCCGCGAGGAGCGACCCTTCGATCATGCGAACGCTGTCGGCCGGCAACCCGCCGAGCTCGGGCTTCTCCCACACGGTCTGGCCGCGCTCGATATCGACGCCCGCGAGCGCGGCGTCGGTCGAGACGAGGAGCGCGCCCGCCGGGGTGACCTGCTGCCAGTGGATGTCCCCTTTCATCTTAAGGGTCCACGCCGCGGTCGCGCCGGATGGGGCGGGCGCCGCGGTTTGCGCGTGCGCCGCCGTGGCCACGGCGACGAGCAGCGAGACCGAGAGCGAGAGCAGTGCGCGACGAGGGGGAACAGCGGCCATGGCGATCCTCCGGTGGCCCCCTATATCCCCCCAGGGCGAGTCGGCGCGCAAGAGGTGTCACCCGACGCCGCTGGCTTTCCCGCATCGGGTCGACAGATTGGAGCTTCGTGAACGTACCCGAGCGGGACCGCCTCGCCGCCGCCTTGAGCGGTCGCTACACGGTTGAGCAAGAGGTAGGCGAAGGCGGGATGGCAACC
>WNGD01003143.1_pt1 | contig 20865 bp, 16 predicted proteins | sample 5400671 | NCBI WGS metagenome assembly WNGD01 (sample SAMN13153369, study PRJNA577476) | soil metagenome | isolation source: 40 cm soil or saprolite under grassland replicate 2 | place: USA:California | collected 2016-06-15 | reverse complement strand
GGGATCACAACCAGGATCTCTTGCCCTTTATCCTGAAGAGCGACGCCCTCGAATTTAGACTGCAGTGCGTCAATCTTGCTCTTCACTGCGGCCAGTACCGGCCCCCTGTCGGCCGGCGTATTCGGGACAACGTAGAGTTCCGGCCGGTATTTTTCTTCCTTTCCCTGCCGCACTTCGATGCGCGACCTGGAACCCTTGAAGACGGCAAAGTGCGTGTCGCCGCCGCCTGCGGGGGTCTCATAATTCCACAAAACATTCAGCTTCACGTGGACGCCGCGCAGGCTGTAGGAAACCATCGTGTTGCAGTAGTAATCCAACTTCTCTCCCTTGACGGTCGGGCCAAGGTAACCGGGGAATTCAGAAGACCCGGTGACTTTCTGGAAGTCCGCCCTGGTCAGAACGGTCGGCCACCGTTTTGCAGCGACGACCTGGACGTCCTTTTTGTAATCGATCGCCTGCTCCGGATAGAGCATCCACGGTACGAGATCGACCAGGTGCGTGCCGACGTCAGTCAGCCCCTCTCCCTGCTGGCTGACGTCGAAAAACCAGGCCGGGCGCCGCAGCGTCATGCCTGCCACTGTCTTGTAAAGATAATGCACGCTCTCCATGAACACGCCCGGTTCCTGCTCCGTCCCCGGCGTCTGCGCTCCGAAACTGCTCGGATCGTTCACGAGCTCTCGCTGAAGCATCGAGGTAATCTCGTAGCGCTCCGTCATGATGTCGTAGGCGATCAAACCGTTCTGGCCGGCGGTATCGAGGGCCTGCTCCAGCTTGGGGAAGTCTGCGGGCTCGATGATCCACGGCTTGTCCGAAAGCACGTTCAGGCCCGCTTCCAGTGACGCTTTGATGCGGTCGACCTTCCCGCGGTTCCGGCCCGATATCACCACGACGTTTCCCGGTTTCTCCCGCAGCATACGTTCCATGAAATCCGGGCCCGTGTGAACCTCGAGCTCCCAGGAGGTCGGGTTTTCCTGTCGGGTATTGAACGCCACGATCCGGTTCAGGTGCTCCAGGAAATCGGGTCCCAGGGGCGCGTAAACGTGCACGGTCTTGGAGGCGCCCTGGTACATTTCCTTCTGAACCAGCGAGGCGTGAAAGTGTCCGGGATCCAGTGTGATGAATCGAACTTCGCTCATAGCGGAAGGCGCATAAACGTAATCGGTGTGGCGAGCCGGCGCAGGACTGGGTTCTCGCCGGCACGAGAACGCCGTCGTGAGTGCCAGCGCGATGAGAACACGCCTTGTACACCTCACGGTTCACCTGAAGCAAAAACGTGGTCACTCTTTGTGTCTTCGCGTCTTTGTGGTAAGAACTACGCCCAATCCACCACGAAGATACAAAGGCGCGAAGAGCTCAGTACATGTTGAGCTGGAGCTTCGCGGCTTCGGACATCATGCTCGGGTTCCAGGGCGGATCCCAGACCAGGTCGACTTTACCCGATGTCACGCCGGGGATAGCGCGCACCTTTTGCTCCACCTCGGGCGGCAGTGAACCCGCCACGGGGCACATTGGCGACGTGAGCGTCATCTGTACGACAACGGCCGCGTCCGCGTCCACCCGGATGTCATACACCAGGCCCAGTTCCCACACGTTGACCGGGATTTCGGGATCAAACACGGTCTTCATGACCTCGATGACCTTCTCTTTGAGGCTTTGCTCCCCGGCTTGGCCTGGCTGGGATTCTTGCGCAGTCACTTGCGCCTGATTGATCGTGTCCTGCATGGCTTTCAAGGGATCATCCATCGTCTTGGCATCTCCTTCGACAATCCGTTAGTTACGCGGTACGCCAGCGCGCAACGTCCCGCACGTCGGGACATTTGTTTCTATTTTTTCGCGCCCACTTGCCGGCGATACGCCGGCGCTGCTCTTTCTTAGCTCCTTCACTCCGTGGCTACCGGTTCCTTGTCGTTCCCCTCCAACGCCGCGCGCAGTGTGTGCCAGGCAAGCGTCGCGCACTTCACCCTGACAGGGTAGTCGCGTACGCCGGAGAATACGGTGAGCTTGCCGAGCCCGGGAGCCGCCGCCCCCGGCGCGGACTTTCCGGTGACAAGATCGTGAAAGCGCTCGAAGAGAGCTTTCGCTTCCGCCTCGGTCTTCCCTTTGACGCTTTCCGTCATCATGGAGGCCGAAGCCGTGGAAATGGCGCAGCCCGAACCTTGAAAGCCCACGTTGCGGACAACTCCGTCCTGCACGTCGAGGTACACGTTGACCCGGTCGCCACACAGGGGGTTATAGCCTTCGGCCGCCCGGTTTGCCTCCTCCAGCCGTCGAAAATTGCGGGGCCTTTTCTGATGGTCCAGGATCACTTCCTGATAAAGCTCGCGTAGATCGGGCATCAGCCAAACACCTCGATGACCTTGCGAAGACCAAGAACCAGTTGGTCGATTTCTTCTTTGGTGTTGTAAAAAGCCAGGGAAGCCCTGGCTGTAGCCGGAATCCCGAAGCGGTCCATCAGCGGCTGCGCGCAGTGGTGCCCGGTCCGTATTGCTATTCCTTCCTGGTCCAGGATCGTGCCGATGTCGTGGGGGTGGATTCCGTCGAGGGTGAAGGAGAGAACGCCCGCCTTTTCCTTCGCGGTGCCGATGATCTCCAGACCCGGAATGCCGGAGACGGCCCGCGTGGCGTACTCCAGGAGCCCATGCTCGTACTCGCCGATCGCTTCCATGCCTATCGCATCGAGGTAGTCAATCGCCGCGGCCAACCCGTAGCCCCCCGCGATGTAGGGAGTCCCCGCCTCGAACTTGTAGGGTATCTTATTGTACGTGGTTTTCTCAAACGTGACGGAGCTGATCATGTCCCCGCCCCCCTGATAAGGCGGCATCTTCTCCAGATGTTGCGCCTTTCCGTACAGGACGCCGACGCCGGTCGGTCCGAACATCTTGTGTCCTGAAAAGGTGAAGAAGTCGCAATCGAGATCCTGAACGTCCACCTTCCTGTGCGGAACCGCCTGAGCGCCATCAATCAGCACGGGAATGTTCCGGCTGTGCGCGAGCGCGACGATCTCGCGGACGGGATTGACGGTGCCCAGAGCGTTGGAAACATGTGCGACCGCGACGATACGGGTTCGCGGACCAAGGAGTTTTTCGTACTCCTCCATGAGGAGCTCTCCCCTGTCGTTGATCGGCGCGACGCGGAGGCGGGCGCCCTTCTCTTCGCAAAGGATCTGCCACGGAACAATATTGGAATGGTGTTCCATCTCGGAAATGAGGATCTCATCACCCGCCCCGACATGCTCGCGCCCAAAGCTGCCGGCTACCAGATTGATGCCCTCCGTGGTGCCCCGCACGAAGATAATCTCCCGAGCCTCAGGCGCATTGACGAACTGCTGTACCTTGATCCGCGCATCCTCGTAAGCCCTCGTGGCTCTTTCACTGAGAGCGTGCACTCCGCGGTGGATATTGGAACAATCCTGCGTGTAGAAGCGCTCCATGGCCTCGATCACCGGCCGCGGCTTCTGGCTGGTGGCTGCGTTGTCCAGGTACACGAGCCGCTTGCCGTAAACCTTCTGGCTCAGAATCGGGAAATCCTTTCTGAGAGCCGGAACGTCGAGAACCTCGCGGGCGGTCTTCATATACGAACTCCTTAAGCCTTCAGTTATTCGGGGCGCTCAGACCTCACCACGGAGACACAGGTCGTGAGAAAAAATCGTAGCGCCGGCGTCTCGCCGGCATCTGAGCCTCGACAACTCCTTTTGGGTCAACACGACCTTTGCCGGCTGGAAGCCGGCGATACATTTTTTCTCACGACCACAGAGGGCGCGGAGGCGCACGGAGACCTCTCGTTTCCTCAGTGAATCTCCGTGTCTCCGTGGTGAAAAGAAGACGCGTGTGGCAATTGGTCCTCGCGTTGATTTTTTCATAGCGTCTCGTGCCCTTTCGAGAGGCTCCTTGAGAGGAGGAGGTCGAGCCGACACTGGATCGGCTGGATCCTTATCCGGCCGATGATCTCGCTCGCGAACGCGTAGGTCAGCAGGCTGCGGGCGGCCGCATCGCCGATGCCGCGGGTCCGCAAGTAAAAAAGAGCTTCCTCATCCAGCTGGCCGATGGTTGCGCCATGGGTGCACTTCACGTCGTCGGCGAGTATTTCGAGCTGAGGTTTGGTATTGATCAGGGACTCTTCTGAGAGCAGGAGGTTATTGTTGGTCTGCCGGGCGTCAGTCTTTTGCGCGTCCTTGCGCACGATAATTTTGCCGTTAAAGACACCGGTGGACTTCCCGTCGAGAATGCCTTTGTACAATTCCCTGCTGCTACAGTGGGGTTTTGCGTGATCGATCGTCGTGTGGTTGTCCACGTGTTGCTCGCCACCAGCCAGGTAGAGACCGTCGAGCATACAGTCGCACCCTTCGGCACTGAGGAGGACGTTGAGATCGTTACGGACCAGCTTCCCTCCAATCGAAATCGAACGCGAAGCAAAGGCGCTGTCGCGGTGCTGGCTCACCTCCATTGTTGCGACGTGGAACGCTCTTTCGCTCTCCCGCTGCAGCCTGGTATGGTCGATGCGCGACTGCTCCCCAGCGACGATTTCCGTGACCGCGTTGGTGAAATAGACCCCGCTTTCGAGCCCCGCGTAGCTTTCAATGACGGTAGCCTGGGCCGAGCTTCCTGCGACGATCAGGTTCCTGGGATGACAGACGGCTGGGTCTTTGGACGCAGTCGAAAGGAACAGCAGGTGGATCGGCTCCTTGACAACCGCGTCTTTCGGGAGATAGACGAATGCGCCGTCCTCCACGAACGCCGTGTTCAGGGCCGTGAAAGCGTTCCGCCGATAGCTCGCGTATCGGGCCAGGTGCTCTTCCAGCAGGCCCCCGTCAGAATCGAGGGCCGACGCCAGGCTGCCGGCCTTTACACCCTCAGGCAACTTCCCGGGCGACGAGAGCTCCTGCGAAAAATGCCCATTGAGAAAGACGAGCTGCGTGCAGGCGACTTCCCCGAGTGTGACGTCCGCCAGCCTGCTCGGAGACCAGCCGTTGACCTGGTACACGGCCGGCTTGAAAGCAGTCCTTGCTATGGGCGCCACGCTGGTATAGCGCCAATCTTCGTCCCGTGTAGTCGGAAAGCCGAGCTCAGTGAAGCACGAAATCGCATCCTTACAGAACGCGCGCAGCCACGCGGGACGCTTTTCCTTCAGGCGCTTCTCCAGGGAAGCGAAGTTTGACAGATAGACGTTCCTTTCTTCCTTCAGTTCGATCACGCCGCGTTCCCCTCGAGCCAGCCGTAGCCTTTTTCCTCGAGCTCCAACGCCAGTTCTTTGCCTCCCGACTTGACGATGCGGCCATCCAGCAGGACGTGGACCCTGTCCGGCGTGATGTAGCTGAGCAGTCGCTGGTAGTGCGTCACCAGCAGGATCGCGCGGTCCTCCCTGCGGAAGGAGTTCACGCCGTTGGCCACAATCTTCAGAGCATCGATGTCCAGCCCGGAATCGGTCTCGTCCAGAATCGCGAGCTTCGGCTCGAGAACGAGCATCTGGAAAATTTCGTTGCGCTTCTTCTCACCGCCCGAAAATCCTTCGTTGACGGAGCGGTTGGCCAGGCTCTCGTCTATGTTCACCATCTTCATCTTTTCTTTGACCATCGCCAGGAAGTCCATGGCATCCAGCTCTTCCAGCCCGCGGTGCTTCCGGATCTCGTTCAGCGCGGTTTTCAGGAAATACATATTGCTGACGCCGGGGATTTCGACAGGGTATTGAAAGCCCAGGAAGATCCCTTCACGCGCCCGTTCCTCCGGAGACAGCGAAAGCAGGTCTCTGCCCTGCAAGAGCACTTCTCCCTTCGTCACCTCGTAACCCTGATGACCCGCCAGGACTTTCGCCAGCGTGCTCTTGCCGGAGCCGTTGGGCCCCATGACGGCGTGAATCTCCCCTCGATTTATCTTGAGGGTGACTCCGTGCAAGATCTCGCTTCCATCAACACTGGCATGCAGATTCTTGATTTCCAGCATCCTCATTTCCCTTCTGATAATTTCGCCGCCGAGCGTAACGCCAATTGCGATTTCGGATTGTGGATTGTTTTTCAATCCGCAATCCGAAATCCGCAATCGAATCAGCCGACGCTGCCTTCCAGGCTCACGCCCAGGAGCTTCTGAGCTTCAACCGCAAATTCCATGGGCAGTTCGCGGAAGACCTCCTTGCAGAAACCGTTCACGATCATGGAAACAGCGGCCTCCGCGGAAATCCCGCGCTGCTGGCAATAGAAGATCTGGTCTTCCCCTATTTTCGAAATGGAGGCCTCATGCTCCATGCGCGCGGTGGAATTCTTGACCTCGATGTAGGGGAAAGTATGAGCACCGCACTTATCGCCCAGGAGGAGCGAATCGCACTGCGAGTAATTCCGCGCTCCCGTAGCTCCCTTCAGGATCTTGACCATCCCTCGGTAAGTATTCTGGCCGTGGCCCGCAGAGATGCCCTTAGAGACGATCGTGCTTCGGGTGTTTTTCCCGATGTGGATCATCTTCGTCCCGGTGTCGGCCTGCTGGTAATTGTTGGTCACCGCGACGGAATAGAATTCCCCAACGGAGTTGTCTCCCTGCAGGATGCAGCTCGGATACTTCCAGGTAATGGCCGAACCCGTCTCCACCTGGGTCCAGGAGATCTTGGAGCGGACGCCCAGGCACTTTCCGCGCTTGGTGACGAAATTGTAGATGCCTCCCTTTCCTTCCTTGTCTCCCGGATACCAGTTCTGCACCGTCGAATACTTGATCGTAGCGTTGTCGTGCGCGATCAACTCGACTACGGCCGCATGCAGCTGGTTTTCGTCGCGCATCGGAGCCGTACACCCTTCAAGATAGCTGACGTAGCTGCCTTCGTCCGCGATGATGAGGGTGCGCTCGAACTGGCCTGTCTTCTCCGCGTTGATGCGGAAGTAGGTCGACAGCTCCATGGGGCAGCGCACCCCTTTAGGGACGTAGACGAACGAACCATCGGAGAAGACCGCCGAGTTCAGAGTGGCGAAGAAGTTGTCCGTATAAGGGACCACGCTGCCAAGGTACTTCCGAATCAGATCTGCATGGTTCAGAACGGCCTCGGAAAAGGAGCAGAAAATAATTCCCAGCTGCCCCAGCTTCTCCTTGAAGGTGGTCGCAACAGAGACGCTGTCGAAGACGGCATCCACGGCTACGCCCGCGAGCATTGCCTGTTCTCTCAAGGGAATGCCCAGTTTCTCGTAAGTCTTCAGCAGTTCCGGATCGACTTCGTCCAGGCTCATCGGCCCCTTGTTCGATTTGGGAGCCGAATAGTAGTGAGCAGCCTGGTAATCGATCGCCGGATAGTGGATGTTGGCCCACTTGGGCTCCTCCATGGTAAGCCAGTGACGAAAGGCCTTCAGGCGCCACTCGAGCATGAACTCCGGCTCGTTTTTCTTGGACGAAATCAGCCGGACGATGTCTTCGTTCAGCCCCGCAGGAGCCAAGTCGGACTCGATCTGCGTCACAAACCCGTACTTGTATTCCCTGGTTGCGAGCTCTTCGATATTCGTTGTCGATGTTTCCATAATCTCTCAATCCACCGGCGCTCAGGCGTGGAACGTCCGCACCGAGCGCGGATCGGTCAGTTTGACAAGACCCGGCGGGAACGGCCGGCGCATCTCCGCCAGGGTTATCTTTTCCAGAGCTTCCCGGATAGCCTCGTTGATGCGATGCCAGTTGCTCCGCACGGGACACACACGCTCCAGGTCGCAATCGCCGTTCACCTTGTCGGTACATTCCGTCACAGCGATGGGGCCTTCCAAGGCCCGGATGATATCTGCTACCGTAATCCCGTCCGCCGCCCGCGCCAGGCTGTAGCCACCCCTTGTACCTCGGTGTGACACCAGCAGACCTTCACGAGCGAGCACTTTCAGGATCTTGCTGACCATGGGCAAGGGCAACCGGACCTCCGCCGCCAGGTCCCGGGCATTATGCATCTGACTCTCGCGATAGCTCGCAAACTGTGTCATCAGCACAATCCCGTAATCCGCAAGTTTGGTCACCCTCAGCATCGCTATTGGTCTCGCCTAATTAGTACTGATTCGGTCTTCAATGCAAAATGCCAAGATAACAGCCACCGTATACTTTTGTCAACTCAGTTATCAGGGCCTCAAGGCCAAGTCCGGTCAGGGGGAAAATCCTAGGAATCCAAGAATTCAAGAATCCAAGAATCCAAGAATGGATTATCCGCGACTTCCCCCCCTTCTTGAATTCTTGAATTCTTGAATTCTTGAATTCCTTATTTCGATTCATTCCAGTAAATCTTCACATTCGCCGTCGCCCTCCCTACGGCAACGATCTCGGGCCGGCTGTCCCCATTCAGATCGCACACTGCCAGGTCCTCCGCAGCCATTCCCCCGTCATCGGCCAGTAAGGCCCTTTCCCAGCCCACGTTTCGAACCCGCTTATACACTGCGACCCCGAATTTGCCCTGGCGCCAGCCTACGGCCAGCTCGTCATCGCCGTCTCCGTCGAAATCGCCCCAGCCCAGTGCGTGCGCGCCTGAAAGCTTGTCCTCGATCACCTGCCTGGACCACAAACCACTTCTTTCTTCGTAAACCACGACGGAGTTTCCATGCCAGGGTTCTACTGTCGCCGCGTATCTCTTTCCCCCGACGCGGCCTATCTTGATTTCCCCCGGGGAGCCCTCTCCCAGCAGGGTCTTCTCCCACTTTCCGCCCGCGCGCCGCTTGAGCGCAAACAATCCTTCCCGGCTCGCGGTAATGATCTCGCTCTGCGGGTCTCGATCCAGGTTCGTTACAATGAAATTGTGGACAATGTGGAGAGAATCATCGGCTACTTCCACCGGCCACGGATCGCGCGCAGGATCTTTGGGAACCCGATAGACCAGGATGCGCGCTCCCGCGCCTTCCCATTTGGGGCTTTGAGTGCCGCGCCCATGTAACGGCACGACCACCAGCTCGTTCCTGCCATCGCCGTCTACATCACCCCAACGGATCCGGTGCAGCGTCGGCTCCTCCCCGATGGGGGTCAGTCTCCAGAAGCCGTCCGGCCCGCTCCCTTTCCTGCCGGTCCACTGAAGAGTACCCCCGCCCATGGTGTTCGTGGGTTGCCAATCGGCGCCGAGAGCCAGGTCCAACATGCCGTCGCCATCGATGTCCTGGGCGGCAATGCAGACATTGTCCTTCTTGGTCGCACCATCCAAAACGACGTGTTTCTCCCAAGAGGGGTTTTCGAACCAGACGACCTGGGTGGGGTTGATCGCGACGATATCGGGCTTGCGATCGCCGTTGATGTCTTCGATCAACACAGCGTACACCACGCCAAAGTCTCGTTGGATTTCCTGGGCGCGGAAACGGATTTCCGTCGTTGCGGCAGTCAAAAGCAACAAAAAAAATGGAGCAAGCATTCGCATGACTTTTCCTCGGATAGACTTTTTTCTGGCATTTCTCAAATTCAATTTTTAGCCACAGAGCCACGGAGACAGGATTTTCTCCGTGTCTCCTATACTTATGAAGCCGAAAATCCTTCGCAACCTGGCAAGGATTTTTCCAACATTCTCGGGGCGTCCTCTTTGGAGTGCGCAAGCTTGCTTAGCAAGCTGCCGCACTCCAAAGAGCACACTGGACCATAGTTTTGGTTGCGGCGGTGCTGCACTGTGAAGCATTAATTTCTCCCCAGGCTGGAAAGAATTTTTGCCGCGCCGTTTTTTCTGCGCGGTCTTGAGAGAAAATGTAGCGTCCCGCAGGGCTCCGATCATCATTAGTTTGTGTGATGCGTTCACCCTATTTGATTCTAAGCTTCTGTCAATGGTTTTCGGGAGATCCGGGTAAACATCGGTGAGGATGTGATTACCCAATCGAGGCTCCTTTCCCTAGCCCTTTCCTTGGCGTACTTCGCGCCCTGGCGGTGAAGGTCCAGCGTAAGATTTCACCACGAAGACACGAAGGCGCGAAGAGAGGGAAGAAAGATAAGAAAGCAATAATATTGTTTCCGGAGTGTTGTATTTCTTGGTTGAACCTTCTACTCTGAGAATTGTGCGGGGGAAGGGACCTACGAACCAAGGAACGCCGGGCGCGACTGCGTATATCCTCATCGTCGACGACGACCCTATCATCCGGGAGGCGATCCGGATGTGCGTGGAGCACTTTGGATACCGGGTGCGTGAAGCAGACTCCGGCGAGGAGGCCCTGGCGCTCTTAACCGATGAAGTTCCCGATCTGATCCTGCTCGATGTGCGCATGCCTGGTATCAACGGGATCGCCCTGTGCGCACATCTCAAGGCAGATACGAAAACCCGCTTCATTCCCATTGTGCTCCTGACCACAGAAGGGGACCTGGATGCGCGCGTAGCGGGGCTGGAAGCGGGGGCCGACGACTACTTTACCAAGCCGGTGCATCCGAGAGAGCTCGCGGCCCGTCTCCGATCCCTTCTTCGACTGAAGCGAGTAACAGAAGCGCTGGAGCACGCGGAGAATCTTATCGGAAGCCTTGCGCTTACGATTGAAGCGCGCGACACGTACACGGCAGGGCACTGCGTCCGCCTCGCTACTTATGCGGTACAGCTGGGAGAGCGCCTGAGACTGAGCACCGAGGAGCTCGAAGCGCTCCAGTTGGGGGGCTTCCTGCATGACCTGGGAAAGATTGCCGTGCCGGATCAGGTGCTGATGAAGCCCGGACCCCTGAGCCGCGACCAGTGGCGCATCATGCGAGAGCATGCGATCGTGGGAGACCGGCTCGCAGGTCACATTCGGACTCTGACTCTGGTGCGACCGATCATCAGGCACCACCACGAGCGCATGGATGGCCGCGGCTACCCGGACAAGCTGGCCGGTGAAGAGATCCCCATCCTGGCGCGGATCATGGCGATCGTGGATGTTTACGACGCCCTGCGCACCCGCCGTGCTTATAAGCCTCCCCTGGAGGAGAGAGAGGCGATCCGCTTGCTTCGGGAAGCGTCCGCGACCGGGCATCTGGATGCCGCCCTGGTTCGCCTGTTCATCGATTTGCGATCCAAAACATTCACCGCCACACAGTGACGCCTCTTTTTGCGATACGCCACTCGTGTAGTTTGTTCCACTGCACAAAATGAAACCACAATGAACACAGAGCGGCATAGCCGCAACCAAACTCAAGTCCTTCGCGGCTTTTCCCGCTCCATGTTCATCTGTGTTCGTCCGTGTTCATCTGTGGTTTCATTCAGACTCTTGCTTGCGGCTGCTTCCAACGCTCTCGCACCGGGCATGGCACATTGGTGCCATTTCTTCGCGGCACGTCCGGGCCATTGTCAATCTTAAGCATTTCTAATAAAACCTCTCTTACCTTTAAAGCGATTTTCAAATGAGTTGCCCGGGCTGGTCCTTGCGCGGGCTAGCGTTCTTAATCCGGTCCAACACTGGAGGTCTCGATGCTCCCCCTCACGAACCTGCGATACCTTGTGTCTGACACGTCATCGGAGAACCCGCCGGGCTCCTCTCATCAAGAGGGTCTGGCATTACTTATCGCGGTCATCGCACTCTCCGTGTTCTCCCTTCTCGGACTCTATGTGAGCCTCAATGCCACAACCGAAGTCCGCATCAGCGAAAATTATGAAAGCCGTCAACAGGCCCGCCTTGCGGCCAGGGCGGGCCTCAATCACGCCCGCGAACTGATCCGGGGATTGGAGCTCAATGACCTCTTGCGAGGCCCGGATGGACTCAAGCCAGATCCTTCGACGTATCCCTCGACACTCTCCGGGCAGTATGCTTTTCGCAACTGGGTGGGCAGGTCCACGGCGCGCTCGTTGAACATTCTCGATCCTGCCAGCGCCGTCAGCGGTCTGCCTGACGACGGCCTTTTCAATAGCGGTGGCACCATCTTGATCCCGGCTACGGGGGTCGCGTTGACGGCACCCAACCCCTACGGTACCGGCACGGTCACCACCGCGCGGTACTTTGTTAAGGTGACCGACAACGACGACGGCGATGGCGACCGCTTTACGGATAGCGACGGAATTGTCATCGTGCGCTCCACCGGCGTGGCCCAAACGATCCGAGAGACAGCCGCCGGGGTTGTTCGCGCCAATTCTGTGGCCGTCTATGAAGCGAGATTCAAACGGAGTCAAACCTTCGGTATCCATGCGCCGATCATCCTTGAGGGCGATCCGGTGGCGCCGGCCAAGAGCACCAACATGTTTGGCGGAAACTCGTTTAGCATCGACGGGGGCGCGTATCCCTATGGCATCGGCACCATCGACACCAATACCTCCAACACCAGCTATCCGGATGCCCAGGTAAAGGCGAACCTCGATCCTAAGAATCAGTACGACCATGTCACCGGGTCATGCTGCGCGTCAACCGGTGGCGCCGTGGGTGACATTACCGGCACCCTCACCGGCGACCAACTCCTCCTGCTGGACCCGGCCTACCTCTGGAACTTTATTTACAATGTCATACCGAAATTCGCCGACAGTGTGTTTCAAGGAGACCAGCAGTGGTCGGGAAATTCGCAGACAAATCCCCAGCCGTACCTCGGAACGTTGCAGGACCCCAGGCTTACTTACGTGAACGGGGATCTGGCCTTTGGCGGAAACGTCTCCGGCGCCGGCGTTTTGGTCGTTAACGGAGAGCTCAAGGGAAACGGGAAAAATGACTGGACGGGCCTTATTCTGGTAATTGGCAAGGGCGTCGCGAACATGTCGGGAATGAACATCGGTATCGATGGCGGCATCTACGTTGTGAGCCTTCAGGCGGGCAGTCCTCCCACTTTCGGCGCCACGACGCAATTTAGCGTCGGCGGGAACAGCAATATCCGGGCAACCGAAACCGGGCTCCGTCTCGGCATAGAAAGCCTCCCGCCGATAGAGCTCAGCCAGCGCGAAGTCACCAACTCCATGGACCCGTGAGTTCGGAGTTCAGGTTTTAGCCTGCCCGGACAGCGTGCAGCCTGAAGGCTGGACTCCAAACCTGAGCTCCGAACCTGCCGCTGACAACCGCACAGAGCCCGCATGGAGTTCAGGCTTTAGCCTGCCCGGACAGCGTGCAGCCTGAAGGCTGAACTCCAAACCTGACCGCGCATGGCACTTCGGTGCCGTGTTCGTTGCACCTCGCGCGGGCGCCCTATCGTACCCTCGGGCGATTGCCCCAATCCCGGAAAGCCCCGATAATGGCCTCAGATGTTATCACCGGGCCAATCCCCCCTGCCGGGTAGCGTCTTGTGACGAAACCCAACAAATCAACAACCTAGGAGCTCTCGGTGCGGTTCTTTTCGAACAGCCAAAATCGTGTGCCTGATGCGTCCCCGGAGAATTCCGGGAGCTTCTGGCAAGAAGAAGGAATTGCTTTGCTTATCGCGGTCATCGCGTTGTCCGTGTTTTCCCTGCTCGGGCTTTACATCGGCGTCGCCTCGACGACCGAAGTCCGCATCAGCGAAAACTACGAAAGCCATGTACAAGCCGACCTTGCGGCCAGGGCGGGCCTCAATCACGCGCGCGACCTGATTCGAGGATTACGATTCAACGACCTCTTGCAAGGCCCCGATGTCGATGCTCCCCCTCCCGGGACCTATCCCTCGACCCTTTCCGGGCAGTATGCTTTTCGGAATTGGGTGGACTGGTCGACGGCGCGCTCATTGAACATGCTCAATCCCCCCAGCGACGTCGGCGGTCCGCGCCACGAAGGCCTCTTCAATACGGGAAAGGTCGGCACTACCCCTGGCACTCCTCTGATCCCGGCAACGGGGGTCGCGTTCACAGCGCCCAACCCCTACGGTCCAGGCACGGTCATCACTGCCCGGTACTTTGTAAAAGTGACCGACAACGACGACGGCGACGGCGACCCCTTTACGGATAGCGACCGGATCATCATCGTCCGGTCGACGGGCGTTGCTCAAACCATCCGAGAGACAGGTGGACCGGCCCGCGCCAACTCCGTGGCCGTATACGAGGCGATGTACAAGGAGTACAGACTTTTTGACCTTGACGTGCCTTTTGCCATCCAGGGCGACATGGTCTTACCGGCTTCTTCGAACATGTTCAACGGAAACTCGTTCAACATCGACGGGAACCCGAATCGCTACGGCATCGGCACCATCGACACCAATCCCTCCAACAACATCTATCCGGCAGACGAGATAAAAAAAGGTCTCAGCTCCAATCAAACGGACCAGATCAAAGGGTCATGCTGCCCCAAAACCGAGGCCGCCATCGGCGAAATCACTGCCAGTCTCAACGATGATCAACGCCTCCTGCTGGATCCAAAGTTCCTTTGGAACGTTGCCTACAATCTGATGCCCCAGTTTGCCGATAATGTCTACAAGGGGGACCAAAAGTGGACTGGTGCGTTCACTGACGATCTCGGACACTACGACTCCTCGAAGCCGGTGGACGACCCCTCACAAAGCTTCAAGGTCACTTACGTCAACGGGGATCTGGACATCACCGGAGATGTTACCGGCGCCGGCATCTTGTTCGTCACCGGAAAGCTCTCGATAAGAGGTTCCCTTAAATGGGCGGGCATGGCTCTGGTGGTTGGGGGCTCAGTGGATCTGAGTGGACATGGGGCCGCCGTTGAGGGGAACCTTTACCTGGCAAATCTTCAGCCCGGGAATCCGCCCACCTTCGGGAACCCTGCAGTGACCGTCGGGGGCAGCAGTACCTTCCAGACAAATGCAGCACTGCTCCGCATGGTTCTGAGGCAACTTCCTCCGATGGAGATCAGCAGGCGCGAAATCACCAGCTCCATGGATCCTTAAGCATTCGGATCCATCCGCCCGTAGGGGCGGCCCTACGTGGTCGCCCGCCCGGCCGCTAATAGCGCGGAGTCGCGGGCGGCCACGCAGGGCTGCCGCTAAGTCATCAGGCAGGGCAACCTGAAGGCTGAACTCCAAACCCACTTACTTCTGGGGAGATGGTTTCGGGCAGACCGTCCGGTCGACCCCGTTGGTATGGCTAAGATTCGGTCGAATTTCCGGTGTCGTCAAGCTCGATGCCGGAGATGATATCCCAAGCGATCCGGTAGTCATTGCCTCCTCTCAAGACAACGAGGCACCGCGGATCCGCAGTGTGGATCTCATCGCCGGGATAAAGCGTGAATCTACCCATGGTGGTGATGATAGTGTTCTCCCGAGTCGCGACAAAATGTCGCGGCAGGGTCTGGATCAGATCTTTTCTCATCGATTTTATTTCTCGGCGGCTCGAATGAAATTCTTTAGGAGATAGATCAACTCCACGTTCCACACGGGTCTCGCCTCAGGTCATCCGGTCTCCACAGAGTTTCCGTGGACCTCCGGCTCACCACAGCGAATGAAAATGGCCCGTGCGGTAAGTATGAACGAACCTGGCAACGCGCGCCAGCGCGGCTTTCCCCAAAACTAAGGGATCGCACAGAAATAAATTCACATTTTTGCGCGAGGGCCGGGCCGCGACGCAGGCGATGCCGGACATCGTCGAGGAGCGGCAACAACGCCGATACGCGCCCTTCGCCGCCGCGCCCCTGCGGGCCTGCAGCAAAATGCGAATCTATTTCTGTGCAAGCCCTAACTACGGATCACACTCCTTTGGCTTGTGACCGCAATTAGGCGTCAACCGGCCGTTGTTGTAATTGTCGAGAACGTTCGCGGCCTTGACCATCTTCTTTCCGGTTTTCGAACACGTCTTGACGTTGTACGCCAGCCTGCCACAAAAACCAGCGAGCAAGCTATCCGCGTCCTGGATGGTGTCGGCGACCGGTGTCGAGTCGGAGCCGTTCGCAATGCTGAGCTTGGCCGCAATCAGCTGCTGGGCCAGGATCCAGCTCGCGTCGCAATTGCCCGGAGTTCGCAGGATAGTCAGCAGGTCTTTCTGGGTATAGGACTGGGTTCCCAGCTTCAGGGAAGTGACCGGCCAATCCTTGTGGTGGGTCTTCCAGGAGTCGAGTGTTAACGGGCACTTGGTGGCTGGAGCTACAACCAGCGTGCTGGAGCACAGCGTTTGGAGCCCGGCCTGCAACCCGCTGTTATCCGTGGCGGTGAAGGTGATCACGTGCGTGCCCACGTCAGCCGCTGTGGGCGTCCACGAGAAGACGCTGGTCACGTGATTGCCGCTGGCCGGTAAAGGAGGTGTCATGGTCGCCCCTGCCGGCAGACCCGCTACGTTCAAGGTCACGGTTTGACCGGAATCGGGATCCGATGCTTGGACTGTGAAGCTCAGTGTGCCCCCGGCATTAACGGTTGTGGTCGATCCGCACACAGGGTTGTCGAAGACCGGCGGATTACAGTCTTCATCGATTTGTCCGTCACCATTGTTGTCAATGCCGTCGCCGCATACCTCGACCGACACGAGCTGAATGAGGAAGTCAACGGCAACCTTGCTCTTCACGTTCCCCGCGGCGTCCAGGTCTTCGATAGTTACCTGAGTCGAGTAAAGGGTGTTGGAACCGGCCGGGCCCAAGGTCGCGCCGGTCGTGTCCCAGGTATAAACGCCCGCGCTGCTTATGCTGGCAGCATTCCCAAAGGGCGGAAAAGGCGGCCCGGGCTGACAGAACGTGGACGGACATGCAGGAGACTCATCCGGAGGAATACTGCTCGCCTCGGCCGCGGTTGAGAGGCGGAAGTGCAGCGGGTCCCCATCCGGGTCCGCACCGGGGACGGTGAACGAGCACACCCCATTTACGGGGCACAGGACAATGGGTGGCAAGGCGCTCACAGGGGAACTGTTCCCCGTGCCGGCATTGACCAACGTCTCTACGCGATAACCCCCACCCGCGTTGTTGATATGAAAATTCGGTGACGCGTTCCTGATGCGGTCGCCGGAGTCAATAGCCGCGGTAAAGTTACCGGCCGAAGGGTATGTATGAGTGATGGTGGTGTCAATGGCGGGGAGGCTCGCGGGGTCTAAAGCGAAAAGGCGAAGAGCCATTGATTGACGGGATCGATAGAAGTGACCACGTAGAGAAGCCCGTTTTCATTCCCTATGTCACCTATGCCCGTTGTGCATGGCTCGGTGGACCCTGTGCATAGCCGGGTGAACCCTATGTATTCCTGGAACACATCGCCTGGCCCGGGCAGGCCGTCTGCCGCCGAGCAGGAGACCGTAGCCAGTGTGGCCGGATCGATGCACCTATAGGCATCAAGATCGGGGTCCCCGGGTTGGAAAGATCGCCTGAAAGAGTTCTGGATCGTGAATTGGACGGTGTTGCCGGTTACCGGCGCCCAATTGATATGCCCATACCTGAAGTGAGTGGCGTACGCAGGCTGTCCGCCACCAAGGACTGCCCACAACGCCATTATCCCGGTCGTTCCGCTGAAAACCCTTGCCGCAAATGACGCCCTGCGCAGAGTTCCTTTCATTTTGCGCTCCCTTCATATCGAGTGATTGGCTCCCGACTTCCTTATACCTCATCCTGAAAACACTTACACCAATTTCTAAACTAATCCGCGTTCATCCGTGTCCCATAGAGCGCCAAGACTGAGGATTTCACCGCTCCTCGACTGTGGAAATACGTTGCGAACAAGCGTACTTAGCCGCGAACTGAATGTTAAAATCTCCGGTCGTTTATCCTCCTCCGGGGCATTGTATGGCACGGGTCTCATCTCTCATTACACCTTCAGGTAGTTACGTTAATCTGCGAAACTGCCGATAATGCTAACGTTTTAAGGAACGTTACTGCACCGGGCTAATCCTCCTGTCGGGCAGTCAGTAGCGCCTTCCGGCGAAAGTACGCCTTCCGGCGAATGCAAGCAAAACCAAACAGGAGGCCCAGGTGCGCATCATTTCAAAATGTGTCTAAAAGACGAGATTGACCCCCCTGTCGGGAAGTCAGTAGCGCCTTGCGACAAAACCCAGACAGGAGGTCTAGGTGCGCTTTATTTCCCTCACCCGATTTCACAAGCCGAACACGTCACAGGAGCATGCTTCGAATTTCTGGCGTCAACAAGAAGGCATTGCGGCGCTCATCGCGATCACCGCACTCTCCGTATTTTCCCTTCTTGGACTGTACCTCAGCCTAAACGCCACCACCGAGGTCCGCATCAGCGAAAATTATGAAAGCCATCAACAGGCCGACCTTGCGGCCAGGGCAGGCCTCAATCATGCGCGCGAGCTGATTCGAGGATTGCAGCTCAACGACCTCTTGCAGGGTCCGAAGGCGATCGACGATCCATCGAAGTATCCCTCTACCCGCTCCTTGCAGTATGCCTTTCGCAACTGGATGGACTGGTCCACGGCTCGCTCGTTGAACATCCTCGATCCTGCCAGCGACCTCACTGGTCTGTCCAGTGATGATCTCGGCCTGATCAATACCGGAAAGTACGGCGGCGCCGATGGTACGCCCCTCGTCCCGCGTACGGGGATCGCGCTCACAGCCCCTGACCCCGACGGTTCCGGCACGGTCACCACCGCTCGATATTTTCTGAAGGTGACCGATAACCCCGAGGACTGCGATACCGACCCCTTTACCGATTGCGACGGGATCGTTATCGTGCGCTCGACGGGTGTTGCTCGAACCATCCGGGAGACGGGTGGACCGGTTCGCGCCAACTCTGTAGCCGTCTACGAAGCGAAATTCAAGGAGTTGCGAACTTTTGACCTTGATGCGCCTGTTGTGGTTGAGGGCGATGGGGTTCTGCCGGCCGCTACGACCATGTTTACCGGGAGCTCGTTCAACATCGACGGCAGCCCAAATCCCTACAGCATTGGCACTCTCTACGGCATTGGCACCATCGACACCAATACTTCCAACACCATCCATCCGGCGGATCAGATAAAGGCACGCCTGAGCCCTGAGCGATTCCGCAACATCAAAGGGAAATGCTGCGGCCCGACCCAGCCCGCCATCGGCGACATCACTACGACCGTCGGCCTCAACCCTGATAAACGCCTCCTGCTGGATCCAAACTTCCTCGGGAACATCGCCTACAATCTGATGCCCAAATTTGCCGATAATGTCTATCAGGGCAACCAATCGTGGTCCGCGGGAACCGCTGTGGACCTTGGATACTACGATCCCTCGGAACCACTGGATGCCCCATCACAACGCTTCAAGATCACCTACGTCAACGGGGATCTGTCTGTCAGCGGAAATTTTTCCGGCGCCGGCGTGTTGCTCGTCACAGGAAAGCTCTCGATAAGCGGTTCCCTTCGTTGGTCGGGTCTCATTCTGGTGATTGGGCAGGGCTACGTGGACACGACTGGAGGTATGGCTGCCGTTGAGGGCGGCCTTTACGTGGTGAATCTCCAGTCCGGGAATCCTCCCTTCGGGACCCCTAAAATTACTGTCTCGGGAAGCAGCAGCTTCAAGTTGGACGACAAGGCACTCCTCATGGCTATCAGATCCTTGCCTCAGGTGGAACTGAGCCGGCGCGAAGTTACCAGTTTGATCGATCCTTAAGAATTCTGCGATCTGTTTGGAGTTCAGGCTTTTGCCTGCTCAGAGAGCTCTGAAGCATCCTGAAGGCTGAACTCCAAACCTGCCACGGGGGAGGGCGCGGCTTCAGTCGTGCCGTCGGAAGATGCACGTTACATTCAAGAGGCTCTAGCCTCTGGAGGCCAGCTAGCGGCTTTAAGCAATGTTCCGAGGAAATCCTCAGGGGCTAAAGCCGACTAAAGGACGCTCCCTGACGGCACGACTGAAGTCGTGCACCTCCCAGGTCGCCAAAAGCAGATTCTGCTGCCGGGGAAACATTTGAAATGATCTGAAATTACAAATTTGAAGTTTGAGATTATTTGAGATTTCAAATGGCAGTCCCGCCCTCACGGGCGGGGCCGGACCCGGCAAAAACTTTCCAGAAGAGACCGCTATTCTGTATCGCAGATCTGTATCGCAGAGATTTTCACAGGCGTCAAAAAGCGTCGCTTTCCGTGGCGACTCCCAGGAAAGCTTTCACCCATCGCCCGGACATCTCAAAGAGAAACGGCGCCATTTCAAACGCGACTCCGCTGAATACGACGGATCAACTTCACCAATCTAGAAACTGTTGGGTGCAGGGGAGCGGAGGGGCAGGGGAGCGGAGGGGCATGGGTGCAGAGGGGAAAGTCTCCTCCCCTCTGCACCCCTGCTCCTCCGCCCGTCTGCTCCCCCAGCCGCTGTGTCGGTGTCTCTGTGGCTAAATCGGGTTAAGATACAATGCGGCGTCACAATTCTCTCGGTATGCCGCGAAATGAATCTCTGGATCTTCGCCGTGAAACTGGCCGCCGGTTTTTTCATTGGAGCGATTCCTTTCGCTGTGGTGGCCATGTGGGGAACCGGCATCGACATCCGGAAAGCCGGTTCGCGGAACCCCGGTTTCAATAATGTGCTCCGCGTCGGTTCCAAGTGGCGCGCCGCTGTCACTCTGGCCGGCGATGTCTGCAAAGGAGCGCTCGCGATTTTCTTTCTCTCTGCGCCTGGCGATCCCGAGTGGCTTCGTTGGGCCCTGGGCCTGGCGGCGGTGATGGGACACTGCTGGAGCCCCTTCCTGAAATTCAACGGTGGCAAGGGGGTCGCGACGATGGTAGGCGTACTTCTGCGTCTCGAACCCTTGATCACGATCGCTTGCCTCGTGCTCTATCCCTCGCTTCGGATGCTCGGCCGAAAACGGGGCTGGACGCAGGAGGGAGCCATCGCTTCGCTCTCGACCATGTTTGTCATTTCCATACTTATATTTGTCCGGAGAGACCTGCAGTCCGGGCTTTTCGCCTGCGGTGCCTTGGGCATCATCATTCTCCGCCACAGCCCTAACTTGCGCCAAATCTTCGCCAAATAAGCCTTCACCACGAAGACGCGAAGGCGCAAAGGACCACAAAGAAAAGACCTCCCTGGATCGAAATGATCAATGACAAATGACCAATGATAAATGACAAATAGACCGGGACCGCGTAGCCCCTCTGGAGATTTGTCATCTGTCATTGGTCATTTATCATTTGTCATTTTCAATAAATCAAAATTACTGAAGCTGCCGAGATCCTGACCTACAGGCCCAGGACCCTGATGGCCTTCGGGATCACTTCAATCTC
>WNGD01002127.1_pt1 | contig 20870 bp, 24 predicted proteins | sample 5400671 | NCBI WGS metagenome assembly WNGD01 (sample SAMN13153369, study PRJNA577476) | soil metagenome | isolation source: 40 cm soil or saprolite under grassland replicate 2 | place: USA:California | collected 2016-06-15 | reverse complement strand
GCCGATAGATGCTGGCGGGCCAGTGCTTGGATGCCGGCGGTGCGGCGGTGGCGGTCACAACTGTAGTATCGGGACGTCGCACCCCTCAGGCAAGCGCGCGCACGTGGGCGCGCGCGCCGGCGGCGAGCAGGTCGAGCCGGTAGCCGCCTTCGAGCAGCCCGACGACCGGCGCCGGCGCGACGCGCGCGCGCAGCGCGCTCGTCCAATGCGCCATGTCTTCCGGCTCGAGCGTAAACCCGCCCAGCGGATCGCCCGCCAGAGAATCGAAACCGGCCGAGACCAGGAGCAGGTCCGGCCGCCATCCGGCCACGGCCGCGTCCACGGCGCCGAGGAGGTCCCGCACATACACCTCGCGCGGGAGACCCGGAGGGCGGGGCACGTTGAACACGTTTCCGACGCCACGCTCGTCCGCGGCGCCCGTCCCCGGATACCAGGGATATTGGTGCATCGACACGTAGCGAATCGATGGATCGCGCTCGACCAGCGCCTGCGTGCCGTTCCCGTGATGGACGTCCCAGTCCACGATCAGCACCCGCCGCTTCCCCAGCCGCTGAGCATGGCGCGCCGCGACCACGACGTTGTTGATCAGGCAGAACCCCATGGCACGGCCGGCGAGCGCGTGGTGCCCCGGAGGGCGCGTGGCACCGAACCCCGAGCCCCGCTCGATACCCTGCTCCACGGCGCCGATCGCCGCGCCCGCGGCGGCCAACGCCGCATCCCAGCTGTCCCGGCTCACCACGGTGTCGGCGTCCAGCGCGCCTCCGCCGCCGCGCGCGAGACTCTCGAGCGCGTCGAGATAGCCCGGCGCATGCACCCGCTCCAGCTCGTCGCGGGTCGCGGGCCGGCCGTCGACCCAGGCGACCGTCGCCGTCAGGTCGGGCGCGCGCAGCGCGGCGAGGACCGCCTCGATCCGCTCGGGGCGCTCGGGATGGCCGGGCCCAGGGTTGTGCAGGCGGGTGGCAGGATGGAAGACGACGGGGACGGACACTACATCAGTTGTCCAGGTGCTTACCGTGCAGCAGCTGCCGGATCGACTCCACCTCCGCCCGCATCTCCCGCCGGGCATGCTCCAGGTCGGACATCACGCGACGATATCGCCGCCACCCGAGGACCACCAACACCGCGGCGACGAGACACACCGCGCCCCAGAAGACCAACCACCGACGACCAAGGGCAAACCCGCTATACCCAAGCAGCAGCGCGTCCAGCAGCAAGAAGCCGACGGTGAAGGTCGTCAGCGTGCGGGAGACCATCAGCGCACCGGTTGGCGCCGGGCCGGGAGGACTATGAACGGCGAGTTAGGCACGGCGCCGAGCGCGGCGAGCGTCGTGGTCTCGTCCAGCACCTGGGCGCCCCGGAACTTCACCACGTAGTCGGCGAGCCGCACCTGTGCCCGTTTCAGCGCCTGGGCGAGCGCCTGGCGCTTCAGCTCCGCCACTGTGGTCGTGGGCTCGACCGCGAGAAACACCTGATCCCACACATCTGTCACCATGACCCGGACGGCGAACCGCTCGCCCACCACGGTCACGCGACGGCCACGGGGGTTTCGAGGGGGAGCGTGCAGAGAAAGCGGTCGAGCGGTTGATCGAAGAACAGAGTGGACGCACGCACCTGGGTCTTCCCGGCCGCGTCCACCCATGCGTGTAGCGCGATCTCTTCCCCGCCCTGGCCGCGCAGCACCAGGAATCCCGGCCCTTCTTTTTCTGCGAACGCCGCGGCGTGCGGCACCCGCTCCGAGAAGAAGCGCTTCGCGCGCTCGAGCACGTCCGAGGGTGGCAGCGCGACGGTCGTGGAATGCGTCATGGCCCGGAAAGATAGGCGCGGCCCGGGACTCCGCAAAGCTGACAGACTGTTGACCGTGACGCTTCCGAAGGTGGAGAAGGCGAAGCCGCGGCAGATCGAGCTGCAGGTCGCGTCGAAGTGAGGGACGCAGCGTGGTGCGTCCCTACCTATTGAGGAGATCCCGCAGGCGCGCCTCGATCTGCGAATTGGGTACGGCTGTCGCCCCCGCCTGCCGCGCCGCGTGCAGCAGCTCCGCGTGGACGTGCGAGCCGTAGGCGAGCACGGGGATCCCGCGCCGTACGAGCTGGTCGATTCGCTCGGTCGCCCCCGGCCCCCCCAGCTCCAGGACCGCGAGGTCGCAGGCCGCCTCGTCGCGGGACACTTCCCCGCCGCCGGCGGCCACCACGGCCCCCAGCTTCGAGCGGAACAGCAGGTCCCGCGTCGCGAGCAGGACTCGCTTAGCCAATCCGCTCCGCGACGTATGCCGCGAGCCGATCGGCGGCGATGCGCACCTGTTGGAGCGTGTCGCGGTCGCGTACCGTCACGGTCCCATCCTGGGTGGACTGCCCGTCGATGGTGACGCCGAAGGGCGTGCCGGCCTCGTCCTGGCGGCGGTAGCGGCGACCGATCGACCCGCCGTCGTCGTAGAAGGCGTTGTAGCGCTTGCGGAGATCGTCGAAGATGCGGCGCGCCAGCTCGGGCATTCCATCCTTGTTGACCAAGGGGAACACTGCAGCCTTCAGGGGCGCAATCGCGGGATGCAGCCGCAGGACCACGCGCTTTTCCCCTTCCACCTCTTCCTCATGGTACGCGTCCGCCATCACGACGAGGGTCGTGCGGTCGGCGCCCGCCGACGTTTCGACCACGTACGGAATGAATCGCTCGTTCGTCGCGACATCCAGATACTCGAGCTTCTTCCCCGAGAATTCCTGGTGCCGCGACAGGTCGAAGTTCGTCCGGTTGTGAATCCCTTCGAATTCCTGCCAGCCAAAGGGAAACTCGTACTGGATGTCGTAGGCGTCCTTGGCGTAGTGCGCCAGCTCGTCTTTCGTGTGCTGGTGGAACCGCAGCTTGTCGGGCCGCACGCCCAATCCGGACAGCCACTTCATCCGCTCGTGGCGCCAGAACTCGAACCACTCGAGGTCCGTGCCCGGCTTCACGAAGTACTGCATCTCCATCTGCTCGAACTCGCGGGTCCGAAAGATGAAGTTGCCGGGAGTGATCTCGTTCCGGAATGCCTTGCCGATCTGCGCGATCCCGAAGGGGATCTTCTGGCGTGACGACTGCAGCACGTTGAGGTAATTGACGTAAATCCCCTGCGCCGTCTCGGGACGCAGATAGACCAGCGCCGCGGCCTCTTCCACCGGGCCCATGAACGTCTTGAACATGAGATTGAACATCCGCGGCGCGGTGAGCGTCCCCTTGCTGCCGCACACCGGGCACTGCGCTGTGGGCTCGCCGGGCGTGCCCTTGATGCGGGGGTCGTCCGCCCGGAACCGGTTCTTGCAATGCTTGCAGTCCACCAGCGGATCGGTGAATCCCGATACATGACCCGACGCTTCCCACACCTTGGGGTGCATCAGGATCGCCGCGTCCAACCCCTCGATGTCCTCGCGGTCGTGCACCATGGAGCGCCACCAGCGCTCCTTGATGTTCTTCTTGAGCTCCACGCCCAGCGGCCCGTAATCCCACACCGAGCCAAGGCCGCCGTAGATCTCCGAGGACTGGAACACGAAGCCGCGCCGCTTGGCCAGCGACACGAGCTTGTCCATGACGTTGTCGGTTGGCGACATAGGGGCCGGAAGATAGGCGGGCCCCTAGGCGCCGGGCAACCCGAACGCTTCGCGTACGACCCGCTCGGCGAGGGCCGAGATACCTGCGGCGTCGAGTACCCGCCCTTCGCCGTCGAGCGCGTGCAGGCCGACGAGCCCATCGACCTTGCCCGCCACCACCGCGACTCGCGTCTTGGCGGCCTGGGCGCGGCGCACCACTTCCCCCACCGCCTTGCCGACGAGCGAGGTCTTGTCGAACGAGCCCTCACCGGTGATCACGAGCTGCGCCTTGGCGAGCGCGGCGTCGAAGCCGATCCGCCCGAGCACCCATTCCGCGCCGCCCGTGAGCTGGGCTTTGGCGAAGCACACGAGACCGGCGCCCAGACCTCCCGCGGCACCACCCCCAGGGAGGGTCGCCAGGTCGCCGCGGCCGTGCCGGGCCATCAGCGCCGCCAGGCGCTCCAGCCCCCGAGAGAGGAGCTTCACACCCTCCGGCCCCGCGCCCTTCTGGGGCCCGAACACGGGGGCTGCGCCCTTCGACCCGACCAGCGGCGTGGTGACATCGGCGAGCGCGATGACGCGAGCCGCGAGACTCCACCCCCCGTCGAACTCCGCCAGCTGCGCCAGCGACCCGCCTCCCTCGGGAAGCGACGCACCCGTCGCATCGAGGAACGCCCAGCCCAGCCCACGTGCCGCGCCGGTGCCGCCATCCACCGTGGCCGTGCCGCCCAACCCCACGACCACGGTCTTGGCGCCCCGCTCCACCGCTTCCCAGATCAGCTCGCCTACGCCACGCGTCGTGGCGCGCAACGGGTCGAGCTGCTCGGGCTTGAGGAGCGCGATGCCGCACGCGGTCGCGCTCTCGAAGATCGCCGTCTCCGGATCCACCCAGCCGAGCTCACCTGACACTGGCTCACCCAGGGGTCCGGTGACGCTGATACGCTCGCGCAACGCGGCGGGGCCGAGCAGGGCATCGAGCAACCCGTCGCCGCCGTCCGAAACGGGGCACTGCAATACGGCGGCGTCCGGCAGAGCGCGCCGGGCGCCCGCTGCCAGGGCGTCGGCGACCTGCCGGGGTCCAAGTGTGCCCTTAAAGGCCGCAGGGGCGATCAGTATGAGCTGCGACATATTGCATTATGCGACTAAACGTGCAGTATGCGATGTACACAGCTTCAGCGCTATTCGCTATGTGCCGTAGTAATCGTCATTACGCGGCAGGCACCTTTCTTGCTCGACAAGCCTACGGCTTATCAAGCGCTTCGTCTCGCTCGCATCGGGTTCTAGGGCGCACGATGTCGAGCAGGCGATCACCCCCCAGGGGCAACTCTGGGGGGTTTGCTTTTGATGTGGTCGCAGATCCGCGCACCGTGCTCGCGCCCGTTCTCGATGAAGATCTTGTTGGCGTCGAAGCCCGAGGCGAGCACGCCGGCGATGTACGCGCCCGGCACATTCGTCTCCATCGTTTCGGGCGCGTGCCGCGGGACGCCGCTGGTCTCATCCACCGCCACCCCGACCGAGCGGAGGAGCGAGAGATCCGCCGTGTAGCCGGTCAGGGCCAGGACGAAATCGGCCGGAATCGTTTCCCGTTCCCCGTCCGGATCGCGACGCACCACGACCTCGGACCGCCTGATCTCGACCACGCGGCTGCACCAGCGAACGGCGACCCGGCCCTCTTTCACGCGGTTGGTGATGTCGGGCAAGATCCACGGCTTCACGCCCCGGTCGAACTCGCTCAGAAAGTGCACCATGGTGACGCGTGCGCCGACCCGGCACAGCTCCAGCGCCGCCTCGACCGCGCTGTTGCCCCCGCCCACCACGACCACGCGCTGCTGCCAGTAGGGATGCGGCTCCACAAAGAAGTGCGATACGTGCGGTAGATCCTCCCCGGGGACACGCAGTGGATTGGGCGACTCGAAATAGCCGGTGGCGAACACGAGGTGGCGGCTCCGGATGGTCTCCGGCTCGGCGCTACCGGGGTGCTGCGCCACCAGCTCGAATCCATCCCGCACCTGCGTCACGCGAAACACCGAGTGATACTGGCGCACGTCCAGCTCGAAATGCTCCGCCACCTTGCGGTAATAGGTCAGGGCTTCCCGTCGGGTGGGCTTGTCGCCCGCGGTCACGAACGGCACGCCGATCTCGAGCTTGTCGGGCGTCGAGAAGAACGTCATGTACAAAGGGTAGCGCATGAGACTCGACGCGACGGGCCCCTTGTCGAACAGCGAGCACGTCAGGCGGGCGCGCTTCGCCGCCACGCCCACTGCGAGCCCGCAGGGCCCGGCTCCGATCACCGAGAGGTCGAGCATCAACGAGACACTGTCACGTCACTTCGATGATCTGATCACGATGGCTGCCGACGCTCACGTATTGGATGGGCGCGTGCGCCAGGTCCTGGAGCCGGTCCAGATAGGCGCGGGCCGGGGGTGGCAAATCCGCCAGCCGGCGCACCTGGCTGAGGGATTTCTGCCAGCCGGGGAGCGATTCGTACAGCGGCTCCACGCGGGCGAGACGCTCCACTTCGGCGGGCATCGAGTCGAGCGACTCGCCCTCGCAGCGGTACCCCACGCATACGGGAATCTCCGAGAACGAGTCGAGCACGTCGAGCTTGGTGACCGCGAGGCCGGTGAGGCCGTTGACGCGTACCGCATAGCGCACCACGACAGCGTCGAACCAGCCGCAGCGACGCGGCCGACCGGTGGTCGCCCCGTACTCGTCTCCCAGCTCGCGAATGCGCTCGGCTAGCGCCGGCGTAGCCTCGGTGGGAAGCGGCCCGTTGCCCACACGGGTCGTGTACGCCTTGACGACCCCGAGCACCGCATCGACCGCCGTGGGGCCGATTCCCGCCCCGACCGCCGCGCCGCCAGCCGTCGTGTTGGACGAGGTCACGTATGGGTAGGTTCCGTGGTCCACGTCCAGCAGCGCACCCTGCGCGCCTTCGAGCAGCACCGACTCCCCGCGCTCGAGCGCCTCCCATACCACGCGTCCGGCATCCACGGCGAGCGGCAGCAGCCGCGGGGCCAGCCTCTCGAGCAGGCCGACGTGCGCTCCCGGATCGGCGCGCTCGGCCGAGCCGAGCAGCCCGAGAAACTCGTTGGCCGCCTGGACGCGCCCGCACACCAGCTCCCTCGCCCTGCCCAGGTTCCGCAGGTCGCCTACGCGGATGCCCCGTCGCCCGTACTTGTCCTCATAGGTGGGCCCGATGCCCCGGCCGGTGGTCCCGATCTTCTCTCGAGCCTCACGCGCCCGGTCGAGCAGCTTGTGCAATGGGAGGGTCAGGTGCGCCCGGTCCGATACGTAAAGCTTGTGCTCGGTGCGGATGCCGCGCTCGCTGAGGGCATCGAGCTCGGTGAAGAGGGTCTCGGGATCGAGCACGACGCCGTTGCCGACCAGGCACACCGCGCCCTGGATGATCCCCGAGGGAATCTGGTGCAGTACGAACTCCCCGGCGGCCGTGTGGACAGTGTGGCCCGCGTTGGCGCCGCCCTGATAGCGCACCACGAGATCGGCGCGCTCGGCGAGCACGTCGACGATTTTCCCCTTGCCCTCGTCGCCCCATTGGGCGCCGACGACCACGACGCAATGCGTCTTCGGTCCGAACATGGCTCCCCAGCAAAAAACGCCCCGGAACCGGGGCGTTGGAGTATCCTCCGACGGAAGCTAGACCCATGGGCATCGGGCGTCAACGCAGCCGTATTCCCACTCTGACGAATGGGCCCGGTGTCTCACCGGGCCCAGGCTTCAGCCTGGGAAGAGGGCGGCCGCGACTCCCGCGGCCACCCGGCGCACGCCCTCCAGCGTCAGGCGCTCCGCCGAGTCCCGCGGCGTATGGACGATCCGTGCCGTCCTCCAGTCGCCCCGCATGATCGTCATGCCCTCGCGTGCCGCCGCGCTCAGGACGAGGCCGTCCACCAGCACGGGCAGCCAGCGCGCCCGCCGCGCGCTGAGCGCCGCGGCCACCCGGACGGTGGTGGGCCCGGCGCGATGGACCAAGGCGATCGTAGAGCCCCGGTCGTCGACACCGTCGAAGTTGACGAGGCACGTGTCGCCGAGCAGGTTGGCCCGTTCCCGCACCAGCGCCCGCGCCCCGAGCAAGCCGTACTCCTCGGCGTCGGGAAAGAGCACGCCGACTGGCGCGTCTGGCGGCAAGGCATCCAGGGTGGCGAGGACGGCCACCACACCCGCCGCGTTGTCGACCGCGCCCGTCGAGCGATCGGTCACTCGGTTGGCTGCGAGCAGCAGGACGCCCGTCAGGCCGGCGGCGCCGGCGAGGACGTCAGGCACGTCCGCGCGGAGCGTACCGAGCAGCGCGCGCACGACCAGGGCGACGAGCTCGAGCGCGCCGATCGCGGCCAGCGCGGCGGCCACGAGGCGCGCCGCCATCGACAGGGGTTGGCCTTTCGAGTCGTAATGCGCGGCGAGCCACACCGAGACGCGGGCCCTGGGGCGGACCGCGATCAGGTTGACGCCTTCGAGCGACGTCCGCCCGAGGCGGTGCAGCAGCGATCGCCCCGTGAACCGATGCTCCATCACGACGAGTCCGCGCGCCGCGAGCTCGCGCTTCAGCACTTCCCGAATCTGCTGGTTCGCCGCCGTGCCGGTGAGCCGTGGGACCGCGATGGCCGCGAGCAGCGCGGGGTAGTCCCTCACGCGGCGACGAGTTTCACCACCCGCTCCCGCTCCGACGCGGCCACGGGTGCCAGCGGCGGCCGCACCGGCCCGCCGTATAGCCCCCCCCCAACGGCGTCCATCGCGGCCTTCACGCCCGCGGGCCCCAGCTTCGCCACGACCTCCCGGTCGAGCGGTGCGAGTCGCTCCTGGAGCTTCCCTGCGCCCTCCCGATCGCCGGCCCGGAAGGCGGCCAGTACCTGAGCGCAAAGCGCGGCCGCGAAGCAGGCCACGGCCAGGATGCCCCCCTCGCAGCCCAGCTCTAGGGCGGCATACAGGAGCGACCCCGACCCGACAAAGACCGACCACTGCGGCGCCGCGTCCCGGTATGCCGCGAGGTTCTTCGCGTCGCCGGAGGAGTCCTTGACGCCGACGATGTTGCCATGGGCCGCCAGCTGCCGCAGCAGGCCGGCGGCGATGGGGAGGTGCGTGTACTTGGGGATGTTGTACACGAGCACCGGCACCGGGCTCGCGTCCGCCACGGCACGATAGTAATCCGCCAGGCTCGCGGGAGAAACGGCGGCGGAAAAGTAGGCGGGAGGCCGCACCAGCACGGCATCCGCGCCCTCGGTCGCCGCCGCACGGCTCAACGCCACCGCCTGGCGGGTGGACTCCCCACCCGTCCCCACGATGAGCCAGCGTTTGTCCGGCAAGACCTCGCGCACCCACGCGACCATACGGCCCTGCTCCTCGGGGTCGAGCAGGGCCGATTCGCCCGTGGAGCCCGCCACGACCACGCCGTCGAGCCCCGCGGCGACGAGCCGGGTCACGTTGTGGCGCAGGTGGACGGGGGCGACCTCTCCTGTCGCGCTGTCGAACGGCGTGGTAATGGGGGCGAGCACCCCCGCGAGCTGCCGCTCCGTCACTGGCTGCGGGCGGCCTCGGCGGGCGTGGGGATGCGCGGGCGGCGGCGCACGGCCCGCATCAGCTTCTCGAAGGCCCCAGGATCGGTGGTCGCGGCGAGGGCAGCCTCGTACGTCACCGCCTCGTCCGCCACCAGGTCCATGAGGTGCTGGTCGAAGGTCTGCATGCCGTATTCATCGCGGCCCTCCTGGATGTACTCGTGCAGCTCGGCGGTGCGGCTCGCATCCTTGATCAGGGCGCGCACCTCCGCGGTCGAGATCAGGACTTCCACGGCCGCGACGCGTCCGTGGCCGTCGGCGCGCGGGAGCAGCCGCTGTGAGACGACCGCCTGCAACGCCTCGCACAACCGGAGCCGGGCGACCTCCTGATCTTCGGGGGGGAACATGGAGACGAGGCGGCTCACCGTCGTCACGGCGTCAGGCGTGTGCAGCGTCGAGATCACGAGATGCCCCGTTTCCGCCGCCTTCAGCGCCGTGTCGATGATCTCCGCATCGCGCATCTCGCCGATCAGGACCACGTCCGGATCCTGGCGCATCGCGGCGCGGAGCCCCGCGCGGAAATCGTCCGTATCGACGCCGATCTCGCGCTGCGTCACCGAGCAGTTGATGTCGCGGTGCAGGAACTCGATCGGATTCTCGAGGGTGACGATGTGCTTGCTCTGCGTCTGGTTGATATAGTTCACCATGGCCGCCATGGTCGAGCTCTTCCCCGAGCCCGTCACACCGGTCACGAGAATCAGCCCGCGCTCGGCCGCGGCGACGCTCGCGAGGATCGGCGGCAGCTTGAGCGTATCGAACGTCGGGACGTCGAATGGGATCACGCGCATCACGATCATGAACGAGGAGCGCTGCCGCAGGATGTTCACGCGGAACCGCCCCACGCCGGGCATGCCCCAGGAGCAGTCGTAATCGCGCAGCCGGTCGAGGCGGGCGCGGTCCTCGTCGCTGGGGATCAGGTGCTGCGCGATCGCCTTGGTCTGCTCCGGCGTCAGGCGGTGCTTCGTCAGAGGCACCAGCTTGCCGTCGATGCGGGCGCGGAACACGTCTCCGGCCTTGACGTGGAGGTCGGACGCCCCGCGGTCGATCGCCGCCTTGATGATCTGCTCGATGCCGCGCGGCTGCCCGGCGGCGCCCGCACGAGGGCTCCTGCCTTTTTCCTCAGTCACTCAGTATCCGGCCTCCAGGTCGACCGTATTGGCAAGCGGGGACCCTGCAAGATAGCGCCGGATGTTCTCCACGATCAGCCCCGTCTCGCGCTCCCAGAAGCGGGTCGTCACGGCCGCCACATGGGGGCTCACGAGCACGCGCGGGTGACGCCAGAAGGGGTGGCCCGCAGGGAGCGGCTCCGCCGCGAAGACATCGAGCGCGGCACCTCGCAGCCGAGCGGCGTCGAGCGCGTCGAGCAAAGCCGTCTCGTCCAGGAGCGTTCCGCGAGACACGTTCACGACGATGGCATCGTGCGGCAGCCGCTCCAGCACCGCCCGGCTCACCGCGCCGCGGGTCTCCGCCGTGTGAGGCGCGGCGATCACGAGGCAGTCGCTTTCGGCGGCGAGACGCGGCAGGTCGCCCAGCCCGCCCACCCAACGGACGCCCGGCGGCCCGCCGCGCGCCGGCCGCCGCCGCACGCCCGCCACGCTCATCCCCAGCGCCGCCCCACGCCGCGCAATCGCCCCCCCGATCCCGCCCAACCCGAACACGCCGAGCCGCAGCTCGGCGAGCTCACGCACTTGGACGGGGACCTCCGTGAGCTCCCCGGTCGCCCAGTGCTCCACAGCCTGGAACGCGACGCTCCGGTCCAGCCCCCGGGCGAAATAGGCGAGGGCCGCGATCGTCCAGTCGGCAATGGGGTCGGCATGCACGGAGGCGCTGTTGGTGAGCACGATGCTCGTGCCCGCGAGATGCGGCAGGCTCGCCCCGACGCCCGCCGTAGCTGTGTGTGCCCAGCGCAACGTTCCTTGTCCTGCCGACACCACGCCGGCGGGCACGGCGTAGCCGAAGTAGATCTCGGCGCCGCGGGCGGCCGCCACCGCGTCGGGACTCCCGGAACCGCCGTCGCCCCCCGGCACCGGGACCTGGACGACTTCCCAGCCCGGGCCGAGCGCGCCGCCCACCGCCAACACGGCGGCGGCCGGGATGCGCCACGCTGCTAACGGCGACGCGAGGTCGACCACGAGGCGCCGGCTCACTCTCCCGTCGATACCGTCCGCACGCCGGGTTGATGGAGCAGCGCCACCATCACCTCGTCGTGGAGCCGCTTCGGGCCGATCAGGGTGAAGTCGATGACCAGATCCACGTTTTCGCGACGGCTCGCCTGGCGCTCGATCTCGAGTCCGGTGCGGCGCACGACCGCCTCGAGCTCGTCCAGCACCGTGGGGTCGGGATGGGCGTGCACCGACAACGTGCTCCGGGTGGATTGCCGGGCCACCAGCCGTTCGACGCGCCCGAGTCCTCGCAGCACCACCAGGACGAGCAGCGTGGTGCCCCCGGCCTCCCAATAAAACGTCGCGCCGAGGGCGACGCCGATGGCCGCGACGACCCAGATCGTGGCCGCGCTCGTGAGACCGACCACCGCGCCGCGCGCATGCAGAATCGTGCCCGCGCCGATGAACCCCACGCCGGTCACGATCTGTGCCGCGATCCGTGTCGGGTCGGCAGTCCCGACGGCCATGGTGATCGACAGCTTCGTGTACAGCATCGAGCCGATGCAGATCAGGATGTTGGTCCGCAGACCGGCCGGCTTCCCGCCCAGCTCGCGCTCGAGGCCGATGGCGCCGCCGAACAGCGTCGCCAGACACAACTGGAGGAAGAGCTCCAGCCGGAACATCTGGACCATCTGCTCCAGGAAGTGTTGCATCAGGCTCCCTTCCCCTCCTCCTCGAGGAACCCCATGCGCCGGCGGACGTGGACCATCGTGCGACGCGCGATGGCGCGCGCCCTGGCCGCGCCGGCCCGCAGCAGCTCCGTCACCTTGCGCGGCTCGGCCTGGAGCGCCTGCGCCCGCTCGCGGATGGGGGTGAGCCCGGCTATCATATTGTCCGCCAGCACCCGCTTGCAGTCGAGGCAACCCCATCCTGCAGTGCGGCAGTTGTGCGCCACCAGCTTGAGCGTGTCCGGCGGCGAGAAGCCCTGGTGAATGGTGAAGATGTTGCAGATGTCGGGGTTGCCCGGGTCCTTCCGCGTCACGCGCGCCGGGTCGGTGGCCGCGGGCTTGAGCTTCTCCCAGATGGTCTCGGGCGTGTCGAAGAGGGCAATGGTGTTGCCGAGGCTCTTCGACATCTTGGCCTGGCCGTCGAGTCCGAGGACGCGCTTCGCGGTCGACAGCAGTGCCTGCGGCTCGGGGAACGTGAAGCCATTCGCGAACCGCGTGTTCCAGCGGCGCGCGATCTCCCGCATCAGCTCGAGATGCTGGAGCTGGTCTTCACCCACCGGCACGAGCGTTGCCTCGTACAGCAGCACGTCGGCGGCCTGGAGCACGGGATAGTTCAGGAGGCCCGCCGGCACGCTCTCCTGGCGCTGCGCCTTGTCTTTGAACTGCGTTTGCCGCTCCAGCTCGCCCAGGGGCGTGACGGTGTTGAGGAGCCAGTACAGCTCCGTGTGCTCGGTGACGTGCGATTGCACGAAGACGATCGCCCGCGCCGGATCGATGCCGGAGGCGAACAGCCCGATCGCCATGTCGATCGTGCGCTGGGCCAGCGTGGCCGCGTCGTAGGCTTGAGTCACGGCGTGCAGGTCTACCACGCAGAACAGGCAGTCGTGTTGGTGCTGTAGCTTGACCCAGTTCTGGACGGCGCCGAGGTAATTACCGATGTGCAGCTCGCCCGAGGGCTGGATGCCGGAGAAGACGCGCGCCATGGGCTCACAACCTACGACGCCGGAGGTCGGGGCCGCAAGGTGCGAAAACTCAAAGACTTAGTCGATGTCGCGACACAGGCCGCGGAGCGTGCCGCGCGCTTCCTCCGAAGCACCACGCCCGCGAGCAGCCGCCACTGGATCGAAAAAAGTCGCCACGACTTCGTGACCGAGGCGGACCGGCAGGCCGAGGCGCTGATCGCGGACGCCTTGCTGCAGGCGGTGCCGGAGTCGCGTGTGGTGGGCGAAGAGTTGTCGCCGAGTGCGGCGCCGGTGGGGGACGTCGTGTGGATCGTGGACCCGCTCGACGGCACGACGAACTTTCTGCACGGCTATTTGCAGTACGCGGTTTCGATCGGGGTAATCGTGGAGGGGGCGCTGAGCGCCGGCGTCGTGCACGATGTGGCGCGAGATCGCGTGTATTGGGGCGCGAGCGGACTCGGCGCCTGGGAGGGCGACCGCCGGCTCCACGTCTCGGGGCTGACCGAGCCGCGGCAGGCCCTCGTCGGGACCGGATTCCCGTTCAAGAATCTCCCGCTGTTGCGACGCTACCTCGATCAGTTCGCCGCCATCATGGGGGCGACGAGCGGCATCCGGCGGGCAGGCGCGGCGGCGCTCGATCTCGTTGACGTGGCCGCCGGCCGCCTCGATTGCTTCTGGGAGCTGACGCTCGCTCCGTGGGACGTGGCCGCCGGCGTTGTGCTCGTCCGCGAGGCGGGCGGCGTGGTGACCACGCTCGACGGCTCGACCGATGTGTTGCAGCACGGCTCCGTTGTCGCCGGCAATCCGGGGCTGCACAAATGGCTCATGGATCTCCTGAGGAGTGCTTGAGAATGCGGAATGCGGAATGTGGAATGCGGAATGGAAGCGCGACCTTCGGGCTCGACGTGCGTCCATCAATTCCGCATTCCGAATTCCGCAATCCACATTGAGGATTACCGATGCCGTCTCCCCTCGTTGAGTGTGTGCCCAATTTTTCAGAGGGCCGCAACGCCGCCACCATCGACGCCCTTCGCAGGGCGCTCTCGAGCGTCCCCGGCGTCAGGCTGCTCGACGTCCAGGCCGATGCGGCCCACAACCGCTCGGTGTTCACGTTCGTGGCGCCTCCCGATGCGAGCGTCGAAGCGGTGCTTGCCTCCATGCGCGTCGCGACCGAGCGGATCGACGTCTCGCGGCACAGTGGCGAGCATCCCCGAATGGGCGCGACCGACGTCGTGCCGTTCGTGCCGGTGCGCGACGCCACGATGGACGACTGCGTCGCCCTCGCCCGCCGGCTCGCCGAGCGCGCGGGCGCCGAGCTCCGGATCCCGATTTATCTCTACGCCAAGGCGGCCACCCGCCCCGAGCGTGAGCGCCTCCCGGACATCCGGAAGGGCGAGTTCGAGGGTTTGCGCGAACGCCTCGGGAAGGATCCGGCCGCCGATCCCGATTTCGGCCCCAAGCGGATCCACCCCACCGCGGGTGCGACGGCGATCGGGGCACGTCCCTTTCTCGTTGCGTTCAACATCTATCTCGATACGAGGGACGTCGCGATCGCCAAGGAGATCGCGAAGCAGATCCGCACCTCGAGCGGCGGGCTCCCGGCCCTGCAAGCCTCAGGGTTCGAGGTGGGTGGGAAGGCCCAGGTGTCGATGAATCTGCTCGACATCGACGTGACGTCTCCGGCGGCGGTATTCACGGCCGTCGAATCGGCGGCTCGGCAGCGCGGCGTGGGAATCCTGACGAGCGAGGTGGTGGGGCTGATCCCGGAGCGCGCGGTCCTCGGCGCGGGAGCGGCCTCCCTGAAGCTCCCCGATGTCGAGGCGCACCTGCTCGAACCGAAGATCAGGGCCGCCGAGGGGCCCACGCTGGACGGCTGGCTCGACGACCTGGCCGGCGGGGCGCCGGTGCCCGGCGGCGGCAGTGCCGCGGCGCTGGCGGGCGCGCTCGCCGCCGCCCTGGTCGCCATGGTGGCGCGGCTCACGGTGGGGCGGAAGTCCTATGCCGGCGTGCAGCAGCGCGTGGCGGAGATCCTGGCCGAAGCCGACGCCCTCCGGGCTCAACTACGCCGTCTCGTGGACGATGACGCGGCCGCCTACGCGAAGGTCAGCGCGGCCTACCGGCTGTCGAAGGACGATCCCCGCCGGGCGCAGGCCGCGGACGAGGCGCTCGTCGGCGCGGCTCAGACGCCGCTTGCGATGGCCCGTGGTGCCGCGCGGTTGCTCGCGCTCGCGCAGGAAATCGGGACGATCGGCAACCGGAACGCACGCTCCGATGCGAAGGTCGGCGAGGTCCTGGCCCGCGCCGCGCTGTCGGGCGCCGTGGAGAACGTCAGGGTGAACGTGGGGTCGCTGTCGGAGCCGGGCCTCGGGAAGTCGTTGCTGGAAGAGGCGGAAAGACTGGCGAGGGACCACCCGTAAGGTGTCAGGTGTCAGGTGTCAGGTGTCGGGTGCCAGGTGTCCGGGGCTCCCCGACACCCGGCACCTGACACCTGACACCGCTAGTCCGCTGTCGTGAGCACGCGCGGCGGCCCGCCGTTGTCGAGAATGGCCACCGTATGCTCGAAGTGCGCGGACAGGGACCCATCTTCGGTCACCACCGTCCATTTGTCCTCCAGCGTGCGGATGTCCGCGCCGCCGGCGTTCACCATGGGCTCGATGGCGAGCGTCATGCCGGGCACGAGCCGGGGCCCGCGCTTCGGCTTCCCGTAGTTCGGCACCTGCGGGTCCTCGTGGAACGCCGACCCGATCCCGTGCCCGACCAGCTCCCGCACCACGGAGTAACCCGCGCCTTCCGCCACCTCCTGCACCGCGTGGCCGATGTCTCCCACGTGGTTGCCGGCCCGCGCCTGAGCGACCCCCGCCGCCAGCGCCTCCTGGGTCACCGTGAGCAAGCGCTCCACCTGCGCGGTCACCTTGCCCACGGGGAAGGTCGCGGCCGAGTCCGCGTGCAGGCCGTCGAGCCACACCCCGACGTCCACGCTCAGGAGGTCGCCGGCTTTGAGGACGCGACGCGACGACGGGATGCCGTGCACGACCTCCTGGTTGATCGACGTGCACAGCGTGGCGGGGAAGTCGTACAATCCCTTGAACGACGGGCGGGCGCCGGGGTGTGAGCGGATGAAGTCCTCCGCGGCACGGTCGAGCTGCTCGGTGGAAACGCCGGGTCGCACCTGACTCGCGACCAGGGCCAGCGTCTCCGCCACGATGCGGCCGGCGGCGGCCATCGTCTCGATCTCGCGCGGCGACTTGATGGTGATCATCGCCCGAGGATGCGCCGGATCTCGGTGGCGATCTCGTCCACGGTGCCCGTGCCGGGCACGCGGTGCACGATGCCGCGTTGGGCGAAGTGGGCGATGAGCGGAGCCGTGTCGCGCTGGTAGACCTGGAGTCGGGTCTTGATGGCCTCCGCCGTGTCGTCGGACCGGCCTTCCTGCGCCGCCCGGCTCCCCATACGGCGGATCAGCTCTTCCTCGGGCACGTCGAGCAGCAGGATGTGGTTCAAGCGCTGGCTACGCTCCGCCAGCGTGCGATCCACCAGCTCGGCCTGGGCGGCGGTGCGGGGAAACCCGTCAAGCACGGCGCCTTGATGCGCCTCGGGCTTCGCGAGCTCTTCCTTGATCAAGGAGAGAATGACGCTATCCGGGACGAGCTTGCCCTCGTCCATGAACTTCTTGGCCTCGAGGCCGAGCGGCGTCCGCGCCTGCACCGCCGCCCGCAGAATGTCGCCTGTGGTGATCTTCGGCAGCCCGAGCCGCTGTGCGAGGACCTTGCCCTGCGTACCCTTCCCCGAGCCCGGCGCGCCTAAGAGGAGGATGAACACGGCACGCCTACATGTACCGCTGGCGGCCGCGGAACTTGACGCGCCCTTCCTTCATAAACCCGTCGTAATGTCGCAGCAGCAGGTGCTGCTGCACCTGCGTGACGGTGTCGAGCGCGACACCCACCACGATGAGCAGGGCGGTGCCACCGAAACCGAACGGCATGTTGAAGGTGTTCGACACCACGATCGGGAGCATGGCCACGACCGTGAGAAAGATCGCCCCGGGGAACGTGATGCGGGACAGCACGTCGTCGATGTAATCCGCCGTAGCGGCGCCGGGCTTCACGCCCGGAATGAAGCCGCCCTGCTTCTTCAGGTTTTCGGCCAGGTCCACAGGGTTGAAGATGATCGACGTGTAGAAGTACGCGAAAAAGATGATCAGCAACGCGCTGGTGATCAGGTACACGGGCGACGTCACGCTGAAGTATTCGGCGAGATGCTTCAAGGTCTGGTTCCCACTGAAGGCCGCGATCGTCCCGGGGACGATGATGAGCGACTGGGCGAAGATGATGGGCATCACGTTCGCCGTATTGAGGCGCAGCGGAATGAACGTCTTCTGGCCCTCGCGGATGCGGCCTCGACCCATCACCTTGCGCGGAATTTGAATGGGGATGCGCCGCGCCGCCACCGTGACCGCGACCGTGCCGGCGACCACGAGCACCATGACGGCGAGCACGATGATGAGCTTGGGAAACGTGAGGCTGCGCGCCTGGAGCGCATCGATGGTGCGGATCGTCTCGGGCCAGATGCGTTCCACGATCGAGAAGAAGATCAGGAGGCTCGCCCCGTTGCCGATGCCGCGCTCGGTGATCTGCTCGCCCAGCCACATCACGAACACACCGCCGGTCGTGAGGGTGAGCACCGTCGTCAGGCGGAAGAAGAATCCGGGATTGGCCACGGCGCCCGGGATCTGCTCCGTGAAGAGCCCGTACCCGTAGGCCTGGAACAGACACAGCACGACGGTGAGGTAGCGCGTCCACTGCGTGAGCTTTTTCCGGCCCTCCTCGTCGCGCTGCATCTTCTCGACGACCGGGAATACGGGCGCGGCCAGCTGGAAGACGATGCTCGCCGAGATGTACGGCATGATACCGAGCGCGAACACCGTCGCGCGGCCGAAGCTCCCGCCCGCGAACAGGTCGTACAGGCTGAACAGCGTGCCCTGACCCTGGTTCCGCAGGAAGTCGGCGAGGGCCTGGACGTTCACGCCGGGGGTCGCGATGTGCGCCCCCACGCGGTACACGACCAGGCACAGGAGCGTGAAGAGGATCTTCTCCTTCAGCTCCGGGACCTTGAACAGGTTGGGCAGTCGCGGTGCGGTCATCGGGGCGGTCAGCTCGCGATGGTGCCGCCCGCCTGCTCGATCTTCGAGCGGGCCGAGGCCGACACCGTCACGCCCTTCACGCTGAACTTACGCTGCACGTCCCCCATGCCGAGCAGCTTGATCGGGCGGTCCGGCCGGCGCACCAGCCCGGCGCCGAACAGCGTCTCCGGAGTGACCTCGGCGCCCTCGGCGAGCTGGCCCAGATGGCGGACGTTGACCACTTGCGCGGCCTGCTTGAACGGATTCGTGAAGCCGCGCTTTGGGATGCGACGAATGAGCGGCATTTGCCCGCCTTCGAACCCGGGCCGCGTCTGCCCGCCGGTGCGCGCGGTCTGACCCTTGCCGCCCCGCCCCGCCGTCTTGCCGATCCCCGAGCCCGGCCCGCGCCCCTTGCGGATGCGCGCGCGATGCGAGCCGGGTGGCCTCCGCAGGCTCGACAGCGTGATGCGCGGAAGCTCGGAGCTCGGCGCCTTCGCCCGTGCCTTCGCCCGCGGCTTCGCCTTGGGCCTCGCCCTCGTCTTGGTCTTCGCCTTCGGCTTCGCCATCGCCTATTCCCCTGCCTTTGCCTTGGCGGGCGTCACCTCGACCAGGTGGCGCACCTGATACAGCATACCTCGGAGCGACGGCCGATCCTGTTTCACCACGACCGCCTGGTGGTGCTTCAAACCCAGCGCTTCGAGCGTCCGCCGCTCGAACGCGGGCCGCCCGATTCCGGACCGGACCTGCAGGATGCGCAGCTCGCCCTTGCCGGGCGGCGGCAGCGGCCGGTCGCGGCCCGGCTTGCGCTTGCGGTACTTCCGGGTGGGGGGCAACCTAGCCATGGACGGCCTCCTGCCGGGCCCTGTAATGGATCGCTTCGAGCTCGACGCCGCGCTCCTTGGCGACACGTCGCGCCGTGGTGAGATGCTGGAGCGCGTCCAGCGTGGCCCGAACCATGTTGTGCGGGTTGGTGGAGCCGAGGCTCTTGGTGAGGATGTCGCGCACGCCGGCGCACTCCAGGACCGCGCGCACCGGGCCGCCGGCAATGACGCCGGTCCCGGACGCGGCGGGCTTCAGGAGCACACGCCCGGCGCCGTGGTGGCCGATGATCTCGTGCGGGATGGTTGTGCCGGCCAGCGGGACCTCGACCAAGCGGCGGCGGGCGGCTTCGACCGCCTTGCGCACCGCCTCACTCACTTCGTTCGCCTTGCCGGTGGCGATCCCAACGCGACCCTGCCCGTCGCCTACCGCGACCAGCGCGTTGAAGCCGAAGCGCCGGCCACCCTTCACGACCTTCGCGACGCGGTTGATGGAGATGACGTTCTCGACGAGCCCGTCGCCCTCGCGCTGGCGGTCGCTCGAGTCGCGCCGCTCCCCGCCCCGCCCCCGACCCCGACCCCCTCGACCTCGACCTCGCCCACCTCCACCGCCTCCCCCACCGCCCGCACCGCCGCCCCCGCCACCACCTCCACCTCCACCACCTGGAGTACCGGCCGGGCGCTCGTCGTGCGCCGCCTCGCCACCCGCGTGCGCCGTCTCCGCCGGCTCGATCGTCCCGGGCCCTGAGGGCCCGAGCGGTTGTTCGTTCGTCATTAGAGCTCCAATCCGCCTTTGCGAGCGCCGTCGGCCACCGCCTTCACGCGCCCGTGATACTGGTAGCCGCCGCGGTCGAACACGACCTTGGTGATCCCCTTCTCCTTGGCCTTGGCGGCGATCAGCCGCCCGAGCGCGAAGCTCCTGGCGGTCTTGCCCTTGCCGTCGACCTGGAGACCCGCGGAGGTGTCCGCAGCCCCGACCAGCGTGACGCGCCGGGCGTCGTCCACCACCTGGGCGTAGATGTGCTTCGAGGAGCGGAACACGACGAGGCGCGGCCGCTCCGCGCTGCCCGCCACCTTGCGGCGTACCCGCAGGTGCCGCCGGTAGCGGCGGCTCTCCCGCGTCCGCACTTTATGAATCGTTCGCATGGTCTATTTCGCCGCCTGGGCGGTCTTGCCGGCCTTGCGCCGGACCTGCTCGCCCGCGTATCGGATCCCCTTGCCTTTGTAGGGCTCGGGCGGCCGGATCGCGCGGATCTCCGCCGCGACCTGGCCCACGAGCTCCTTGTCCACGCCCTCGATCTTCACGACGACGTTGTTGTCCACCGAGATCTTGATCCCCTGCGGCGCGTGATACGGCACCGGATGGGAGAAGCCGACGACGAGCTGCACGCCGAACGGTTTTGGCTCCGCCTTGTAGCCCACCCCCTGGATCTCGAGCGCCTTCGCAAACCCCTTGGTGACGCCGTCTACCATGTTGGCGACGAGCGTGCGGGTGAGCCCGTGGAGCGCCTTGTGCCGGGTCTCGTCGGAGGGCCGCCGCACGACGATCGTCTCGCCTTCCACCGCCACCGCCAGCTCGGCGTGGATCAACCGGCTGATCTCGCCCTTCGGGCCCTTCACGGTAATCCGCGTCCCGTCGAGCTGGGTGGTGACGCCCTTAGGAATGGGGATTGGCTTCCTGCCGATGCGCGACATGGGCCGGCCTCCTACCAGACCAGCGCGAGCAGCTCGCCGCCCACGCGGGCGGTGCGCGCTTCGCGGTCCGTCATGAGCCCCTGCGGCGTTGACAGGATCGCCATCCCGAGGCCGTTCTTGACGCGGGGGATCTCGCGCGCCTTGACGTAGCGGCGCAGGCCCGGCGCGGACACGCGCTGCAGCTCACGGATCACCGGGGCGTCGTTGTGATACTTGAGGTAGAGCCGCAGCAGCCCGTGACGCCCGTCGTCCAGCACCTTGAAGTCCTGGACGTAGTGGTTGTCGCGGAGCAGCCGCGCGATCTCGACCTTCAGCTTCGACACCG
>WNGD01008980.1_pt1 | contig 20872 bp, 17 predicted proteins | sample 5400671 | NCBI WGS metagenome assembly WNGD01 (sample SAMN13153369, study PRJNA577476) | soil metagenome | isolation source: 40 cm soil or saprolite under grassland replicate 2 | place: USA:California | collected 2016-06-15 | reverse complement strand
CATCAGCTTACTCTTCAGCGGATTTCCGGCACGGGCCTATCGCGACTATCGAAAGTGGTATGCCCGTCTTCCTGGTCATGCCTGCAGGCGCCACCTTCGACGACATGCTCGACCTTGCGATAGAACTACAACAGCGAGGAGCTGAGCTACTGATCATTTCAGGAGGCAAGGGCGGGGGCAAGCCCCGCCCCTACTATACTACGAAACGAGCGCTCTCGCTCGCCAGGACAGCCTTTCCAATTTCTCCCGGAATTCCAGAGTGGCTCAGCCCTCTCACCACGATTATTCCGGGACAACTTTTTGCGTTGCACCTGGCACTCACAAAAGGATTGAACCCGGACGTCCCACGTGGACTACATAAGGTAACCAGGACGCTGTAGGAGCAAAAAAGAGATTAGGGCAGATTTTTTTGATGAAACCAAAAACCTAAAAACATTGTCAACTACAGCCTATATCATACAATGCTCATAGCTGATAACCTTTCCCGCCACTCGTCAGTTGCAAATGCGACCGCTCCACGGCAGATTGTGGCTTGAAGTGCCAGTGATTGATCCAAGATAAGCACATCAGCGTCGTAGCCAGCCTTCAAGCGCCCTTTATGATGCGAAACTTGTGCTGCCAGTGCCGGATTGAGTGTCAGCATACCCACAGCTTGCTGGAGTGTGATTCCTGTCATCAGAAGCATATTGCGCAGCGCCTGATCCATGGTTAAGACACTACCAGTTAGCGTGCCATCAGATAGACGAGCAGCGCCACGAATCACCTTCGCGGGCTGACCAGCGAAATCAAAGGTGGATTCAGCAATACCGGCGGCCGCTAGAGCATCTGTAATCACGATGATTCGCTCCGGCCCTAACATCTTCACCAGTGCATTCATTGCCGCAGGGTGAACATGGACACCGTCCGCGATCAGCTCTCCACGCACTTCTTTGGCCTGAGCAATGGCAGCGAGCGGGCCTGGTGCGCGATGAAGCAACGGGCGCATGGCATTGAAGCAATGGGTTGCATGCGTTACGCCCAGTTTTATCGCCTCAAGTGACTGCTCATAGGTTGCATTGGTATGACCCATGCTTACAGTGATACCCGAGTTTACCAGTCGACGAATCATGGCTGAAGCTCCAGGTAGCTCGGGCGCTAATGTAAGCAGGCGCAAATGTCCATCTGTTAACGAAAGCAATTGCTCTGTCTCGGACTCTACAGGCATACGAAGCCATGATGGTAGATGTGCCCCTCGCTTTGCCAGGCTGATATAAGGTCCCTCGAGGTGAATTCCCAGAGGCTGGGCACCCTTTACCTGGTGATCCAGCACTTCGATGGCCGTTCTTAACTGCTGATCTGGTATCGAGCCAGGTACGCCCACCACGACTATAAGAAAAGATGTGATTCCTGTTTCTGGCACCCAGTGTGCATAGGCACGAATTTCGCCGGCATCCGTAGTTTGCAGGTTATATCCGCCCCCTCCATGGGTATGTACGTCGATGAAACCCGGCATTACAATCATGCCTGTAGCGTCAATGATGCTGTCCTGTTGATCGTCTGGGTATTCCGGGTATTCAATAGCCTGGATGTATGTACCATCAATGGTAATAGCACCGCGAGCAATATCTGTTGTGGCATCTATGAGGTGAGCGTCACGTAACGTAAAGCGCATTGATCCTCTTTACCTTCCTTCTCCTTGCACGCAGCCTGAGCGAACAGCGCTAGACACGCAGTGTCGTTGGCCATGTGGCTTAGTGCCGTGGATGAACTATCAAGGACTTTCTGATCTGGAATCCCCGGTTTACCCACCTTTGAACACTTGACAGACATGAAAAAGTATGTGATTATAATAAGCAAGTATAGTGGTATATACAATATACCAATTATACCACCTATTAAACAAGTACCACATTTGAGACAGTAAAGCAAGAGGTGTGTAAGGAAATACATGAGTGCTATTTACAGAAACAGTCCTTTGCCACGCTACTATCAGTTGAAAGAAATCTTGCGGGAAAGAGCTCGTTCTGGAGAATGGAAGCCGGGTGATCTTATTCCTTCTGAGCGAGAATTGAGCGAAAAGTATGGAATCAGTCGCATGACAGCCCGGCAGGCCATCACGGATCTGGTAAATGAGGGGCTATTTTATCGCGAGCAAGGGAAAGGAACCTTCGTAAGCGAGCGTAAAATCACGCAGCAGTTAATTCATCTCACCGGGTTCACCGAAGATATCCGGGCTCGCGGACAACGCCCTGGCACGAAAGTGCTTTCGGCAGAAATTCGTCCGGCCGACGAGGCAACTGCTGAAAAACTGCGCATTGACGCAGGGACGCTCATTTTCCACCTACAACGTTTGCGACTTGCAGATGACGAGCCATTAGCAATTGAATTATCACAGATTAGTTTCAAGGGTTGTGAGAGATTATTAGAAGAGGATCTGGAACAGAATTCACTTTACCGTGTACTTGAAACGAAATATGGTATACCACTCATGGAGGCTGACCAGGAATTAGAGGCAGGCCTAGCTGGCAACGAAAATGCACAACTTTTGAAAATCTCGGTCGGTAGTCCGGTGCTTTTCACGCGCCGTATTACCTATACAGAACGCAACCAGCCCATTGAGTTTGCCAAAGCTGTCTATTGTGGGAACAAATACACCTTCTATACCCACCTGAAACGCGAGCAATTGGTTCCATGATCGACGGGGTACACCGAAAAGCGGGGGACTAAATGGATTGCTCCTGCACAAGGCGACGCAAGCGCCGCTCTCGACTCACGTGCCGATCCTGAGCAATGGCGGCTAAGTGGATTGCTCCTGCACAGGGCGACGCAAGCGTCCCCACCCAACTCCACACCACTCCCGCCCCTACGCGATAAAGGCACCTGACTTCGGGTTTCGGAGGAATAAAATGAATAGAGGGGAGTTAGATGGATACATCTATTGAACACACGTTGGCCGTGCTGGATACTGAAAAGATGAACCCGGCAACGACCGAAATCGACCGGATGAGTACGCTGGAAATAGTGGAGGTAATCAACGCTGAGGACGTGAAAGTCGCTCAGGCTGTCAAGCAAGTACTGCCACAGATCGCCCGGGCGATTGAAGAGATAGCTACAAGGCTGCGTGGTGGCGGACGGCTTGTCTATGTTGGAGCAGGCACCTCTGGTCGTCTCGGAGCTTTAGATGCCTCTGAATGCCCTCCAACCTTCAACATTCCACAAGAAATGGTGATCAGCTGTATTGCAGGTGGTCCGCAAGCAATTGGCCAGGCATACGAGGATCTCGAGGACAGTTGGGAAGCAGGGCAAGCCGACGTGGCAACGCTTGGTATATCGGAAGTGGATGTAGTGATCGGCATTACTGCTAGTGGGAGAACTCCTTACGCGCGTGGCGCTATTGCCTATGCGAAAGAGCGAGGCGCATTAACGATTGGTCTGACCTGTAACGCCAACACTCCACTAGAGAAAGAAGTAGAGATCATGATCGCGCCAGTTGTTGGGCCTGAAGTGATTACCGGTTCAACACGCATGAAAGCGGGTACTGCGCAGAAAATGGTGCTGAACATGCTGAGTACAGGCACGATGATACTGCAGGGGAAAACCTTCGGTAATCTGATGGTAGATGTGCAGGCGATGAACTACAAAGTGCAACAACGCGCCCTGTCAATCGTGCGGCAGGCTACCGGATCGGACGAAGATACTGCGAGAACGCTTCTAGAAACTTCGGGGGGAGAAGTCAAAACGGCCATTCTGGCAGCACAGGCCAATATTCTGCCGGGGCAGGCCAGGGAAAGGCTTGCAGCGCATGGCTATGTTCTCCGAGCTGCACTGGAAACCACCGAGGGCCGATAAATCAGCGGGTGGAACCTGGCGCCCGCTGGCACTTATCCATCTCGCCAACGCTGCTGCGCTGTTCTTGCCCGTTCTGCCAACGCCGCTGCGCGGGCTACTGCTTCGCAGTCAGGCAGAACGAAAGGCAGCTAGTGCTTCGCACTCAGGCGAGATGAAAGGAGAAGGGGCGCCACTACATCTCCAGGTTTCAAATCAAGCTTGACAGTTCACTGCGGTAGATTAGACCTGGCATATAGGTTAGGTGAATTCTTGGACAACTATACTGATGGTATGACACTGGAAGAGCAGATTGGTCAATTATTGATGGTTGGCTTTTGGGGGATTACTCCTTCGCAGGAAATTGTTGACCTGATTCAACGCTACCAAGTTGGGAACATCCTCCTGTTTTCGCGTAATGTTCGCGACGCCCGGCAAGTTCTTGAGCTTACTCAGACTTTGCAGATGATTGCAAAGGAAGCAGGACAGCGCTATCCATTGCTCATTGCAATTGACCAGGAAAACGGCATCGTACAGCGGCTTGGCGAGGTGGTGACTATATTTCCGGGCAACATGGCGTTGGGAGCCATTGGTACAGAGGAGATGGCGTACAATGTAGCGCTGGCGACTGGACACGAACTAAAAGCGCTTGGAATCGATTTGAATCTGGCTCCAGTGGTTGATGTAAACAATAATCCAGCTAACCCGGTTATTGGCGTGCGCTCGTTTGGTGAAGATCCACAGCAGGTTGCTCGTCTCGGAGCAGCTATGGTTAAAGGGTACCATACAGCAGGAATCCTATCCTGCTTAAAGCACTTCCCCGGTCACGGCGATACCACTGTCGACTCACACCTGGCTCTACCCACGATTCCCTATTCACTTGAACGGCTTGCTGCGTTGGAACTTGTACCTTTCAGAGGTGGTATCGAGGCGGGTGCTGAAATTGTGATGTTAGCACATGTCGCCTTTCCTGCTCTAACGGAACGCGATACCTTACCCGCCACACTTGCGCCAACAATCGTACGGGGACTGCTTCGCGAACAGATTGGCTTCAACGGTGTAATTCTCTCTGATTGTATGGAAATGAAGGCTATCTCAGACACGTTCGGTACTGAGCGGGCTACGGTTATGGCCTTACAGGCCGGCGTTGACCTTGTACTGGTGTCTCACCACTATGCCCTACAGCAAGGAAGTGTTGAAGCAATCCAGGCAGCGATACAAACTCACGAACTCTCTTCGCACATACTTCAACAGGCAGCAGAACATGTGCTGAGCCTCAAAGCGCGTTATCTTTCCTGGAATGATTTACCGGCTACAAAAACGGTTCCTGCTATCATTGGTTGCGAGAAGCATGTCCAACTACAGAGCCAGGCTTATGAGCTATCCACAACCATGGTTCGAAATGAAGACGCACTCATACCTTTGCGCCTGAATTCAGACGAGCGGATTATAGTACTCTCACCCCAAAGAAACAGCATGACGATGGTAGAAGATCGATACTACTCTGATGATCTACTGGCGGATATCTTAAAGCAGTATCACACTCCAGTGAAGATCGCGCCTGTTACTCCAGGCCCGGTTGATGACGCTTGCAGGAAGCTATTACAAACAACCAGCGAAACTGATATTTTGATTGTAGCGACGGTGAATGCACACCTGGATGAGCAGCAGGCGGAACTTGTGCGACGCCTCGTATCGTCCAGTCGGCGCATCATTGTGCTGGCTGTGCGTAATCCATATGATCTGCAGGCCTTTCCCCAGCTTTGCACATACCTTGTCACCTACGAATATACTAGACCGGCACTGGACGCTGCGGTGCGCATATTGTTCGGCGAAAAACAGGCGCTGGGGCATTTACCTGTGAACATTCCTGGTCTGTAGGCTCGAGTTCCTCACTAGGGTGCGGTTCATTTCTTCGGAACATGAGGGAGGTGCCTTAAGAGTCACAATGAACCTCCTATTATCTCAGTGTATAATCCAGCGCGGTCGCGAAGAGTTCGGAGGAAGGAAGCGTTGGAACCAACCGTTCGAGCAGCGCCTCATCGATTGTCATACCTGCGGCTTCTAACGCAGAGAAAAGCACCCCGATAATCGGCTCGAAACGGCTGCGCGTTGGGCGTACCTCCGGTGAGGTGAGTTGGACACGTTCGACGATTGTATCCGCCAGCAGCGTAGAAGGATGGCGTAGAACGCCCCCGGCTAAAACCAGTGAAAAGGGCGTACCCTCAAGCCCTACAAAGCGGGCCGCTACCACCGCGTAGTTGCCAAGCGCCCGGCCATGTTCCTGCACAATCTGGCGGGCCACTACATCGCCCGCCTCTGCTTCATCCAGCAGAAAGCGCGTCAGGCCATCGATCCGCTTTGCTGGACGTTGTATTCGTCCTGTGAACAGGTGCAGCATTTCTTCGACGCTATCCAGGCCAAAATAGTCGAGAAAACACTGTTTGAGCGTTGTAGGCGGCTCGATACCCAGTTCCGAACGAATCACCGCGTCGAAAGCTTTACGGCTCATTTCGAAGCTTCCCTGCACCTGGTCCTGCCACATACTGGAATGCCAGGTACGTCCATCTAGTCCCCGCGCCCCGGTGGCCCCTCCCGTGCCGCAGATCACCGAGACCCCGATATTATCAGCCACCCCCGCGTGCAATACACCCATTGCATCGTTCTGTACCGTTAGCCTGCGGCCATAACCACGCACCTTCATCGCCGTTTCGAGCAGGGCAAAATCCTCCTGCCAATCCGCGCCGGCCATATTGAACACTGCTGCAACCCCAGTACATACTGCATGCCCTTCCTCCTGAATCAAACCGCCAGTATCTCGCCCGGTACGCCTTCAGGCCATGATTCAGCATCAGCGATGATGATCACACTTCTCCCTTGCATGGAAGAAGCAGAAACATCCGGTGCAACAGGTCCTTTGAGCGTACATTGTAACGGGTGCACAGATTGCTTAAATCCTTCACTCATTATCGTAGTAGGCGTTCGGGTAGGTACTGGCGGTGCGCCGCTGCCATCTCAGCATAGATTGCCTCTGCTTTGTGCAGCGAGAATACCAGTGGATGGCTTGCCAGGGCGCGAATTGCGTCCCTGCGATTACCACTCCACGCAGCCTCAGCAGTCAATGCCTGGTACTCGCCCAGCATTTTTACCAGCCCAACCACGTGCCGCGGCAAATGTCCGAATACCAGTGGAGTCACCCCGTTACGATCCACGTATCCCTGTGTTTCGACTACAAGGTCGTCGGGAAAATCTGCCAGCGAACCAGAATTCGGCACATTGACATACCATACCTCCTTACGATCGTTGTAGATGGCATCCATCACATCGATCGCCAGTTCCAGCTCGTGAATTCCCCCTCGCGAACGATGCGGGTTCAGTTCTGGCGCCTCGCTGGCCATCTGCTCGCGATAATGCGTCCAGTAATCAGGCACACTGGCCATGATATCCTGCGCCCTGGTCGTCGGTTTCGCCTGCAGCTCGACCAGTATCTCATCCTTGAAATAGTAATACTGGAAGTAATGGCTCGGCAGAGCATCCATCTCGAGGGCCAGTTCCACCAGGCGTGTTTCCCAGCGATCTTCAGGCGTGTCAGGCATACGCCGATGCTCATACGCATCGCGCAAGACCGCGATGAAATCCTGGCCATCGTACAAATGACGGATCGACCACGAGCCATGATTCAGTCCAACAGATACGGCATCCAGTCTATCAGGATCGAGACCGGCGAGCTTCGCGAAGTCCCGATTCCCCACAATCGGCCCCTCACAGAAGGATATAATAGGGATGTACGTATGATGCGTCACTGCTTCGGACACAATATTGATGGGATTAGTATAATTGAACAGGCGAGCGTGGGGACAGACCTGTTCCATATCTTCAATAATGCTTTTCGTGACGTGGATTGACCGCAGCGCCATAAAGAATCCACCGGGCCCCTGAGTCTCTTGTCCAATCACGCCATGCTTGAGCGGTATACTCTCATCCAGATAACGTGCCTCGAAGCCGCCTGGCCGGAAACTCGTCAGGACTGCTTCACAATCCCGCAGCCCCTCTCGCCTGTTCGTAGTCGTCGTAAAGGTGATATCCAGTCCCTTGGCGCGTGCCATCTTCCGGGCGAGTGTTTGCACAATTCGCAGGTGTTCTTCATTTAGATCGATTAATACGACTTCAGAACCGTCAAAATTTTCTCCCTGGTGGACAAACGAGGCCATCGTTCCAGCCGCTCGCGTGCTGCCGCCTCCAATGTACGCCAGTTTGATGCGTGCCATTATTGCTACTCCTTTTGCTTATGGGATGAAACAGTATCTCTCTCGCCATAGAGAAAACAGTGCGTCCAGTGCCCTCCACCTAGATCGGTACGCCCAGGAAAACGCTGCTTGCAGACCTCCATGGCGTGAGGGCAACGTGGATGAAAGCGGCACCCACTCGGCGGGTTAATCAGGCTGGGAATCTCCCCCCGCGCCGGTAGAGGTGGTGCCTTCTGCCCATCCGGACCCATGCGATCAGGGTCAGGCGCGGCGGAGATCAACAACTGGGTATAGGGATGCCTGGGCCGCTGGATCACCTCGTCGGCTGGTCCGCCCTCCACACTCTGCCCAGCATACATCACCAGTGTATCTTCGGCGAAATAACGAGCACTGGCGATATCATGCGTGATAAAGAGCAACGCAAGGTGTTCTTCATCTTTCAGGTGCAGCAACAGGTTCAGCACATCCAGCCGAATCGAGACATCCAGCATGGAAACCGGCTCATCCGCCAGCAGTACCTCTGGGTGAGGTGCCAGAGAACGTGCAATCGCCACACGCTGGCGTTGACCACCACTCAACTGGTGGGGGTACTTGGTAATAAACTGCTCAGCGGGGCTCAGGCTCACACGCCTGAGCAGCGACAGCGCCTGTTCCTTTTCCTGTTCCCCGTTATGAACTTGACCATGTATGCGCAGCGGCCGACTTAAATGGTAGCGTACATCATGCACAGGATTGAGTGATGAGAACGGGTCCTGGAACACCAACTGCACATGATGGCGATACTCTTTGAGCGCGAGCGACCGCTGCACCGGTTTTCCACGAAAGAGAATGCTCCCCGACGTTGGCTCATACAGCCGCGCCAGCAAACGCGCTATCGTCGTTTTGCCACTCCCACTCTCTCCCACCAGCGCCAGCGCGCGACCCGGATAGAGCGCGAGCGAGGTGTCCTCAACAGCATGAACAACATTTTTGGGGCCAAAGAGCTTGATGCCCCGCAGCTGGAAATATTTGCGCAAATGTACCGCCTCCAGGATAGGGGCGATACTTTGCTCCTCATAGACTGTCGCATTGAGCGTGGTTGGAAAATCGAATCTTCCGTTTCCAGTATTCATGCAGCGCTACTCACTCCCTGTAATGCCTCGTAATAGGCCTCGTATTTCGCTGGAAGAAGTTTTTACAAACTCATTGCCCATTATCCCGCCGCCTACCTCTGCTTTTCCGCTTTTGACCTAGATGGCTTTGATGTCTTTGATTCCCTGCGCAGGCGTGGATTGGATATCTCATCAATGCCAAAGTTAACGAAGGTGAGCGCGGCGCCCAATATGGCAATGCACAGACCAGGAGGCAGGAACCACCACCATGCACCGAGCAGGAGAGCGGAGTTATTGGAGGCCGAGTAGAGCATATTGCCCCAGGTCGCGGCAGTGATATCGCCCAGACCAAGATACTCCAGGGCCGTCTCGGCCAGGATCACATAAATCACCGTTCCAAAGAACTGGGCCGCCACAATTGATGTCTGGTTAGGCAGAATCTCATAGAAAATGATGCGCCACGTTGACTCACCAGAAGCACGGGCCGCCTCTACGCAATCCCGATTGCGCAGCGAGAGGGTCTGTGAGCGCAGCACCCTCGCTCCCCAGGACCAGCCTGTGATCACCAGGACAAATCCAATTGCTAACGGCCCCTTATTAGGCAGGAAAGCCGCTAGCAAGATAGCTAGAGGCAGAGTTGGCAAGACCAGGAACACATTGCTCACCAGCGAGAGAGTTTCGTCCACCCATCCGAGAAAGTAGCCAGAAGTCAGTCCCACCATGACTGAAACGATCAAGGTCACCAGGCCAATGCCCAGGCCCATAAAAACCGAGAAACGTGCTCCTACTACCGTTTGGACGAACACGTCCTCCCCAAAACTCGTTGTGCCAAACCAGTAAGCGGCTGATGGTGGCTCCAGGATATCTGCACTAAAGGTATGCGGGTCCTGCGGCAAGATGATTGGCCCAAAGATGGCCAGCAGGATAAAGAAACCCACAATGATCAGGCCTACGCTCGCCTTGCGGTTCCCCGCGACCAGTCGCCATACATCCCTCCAGCGATGCACCTGGGCAGGAACCGCATTGACTTCAGGAGCGGGTAAACTTACCTCTTGAGATTGAATACTCATGTTTGCTAATTTCCTCCCAGGCGCACGCGCGGATCAAGTAGAATATACACAAAGTCGGCCAGGAAGTTCGCGGCCAGCACAGCAAGGCTAATCACCAGGAAAGCCCCCTGCAAGAGCGCGTAATCATGATTATCAACGGCTTGCAAGGTCGCAAGGCCAATGCCAGGATACGAGAAAACGATCTCGGTCAGCAAGGAACCGCTCACCACAAACCCCAGCGAGAGTGCAAACGCGGTAATATTTGGCAAAATGGCATTGCGTGCCGCGTACACATACATAATACGCCCTTGCCTCAGACCCTTCGCCTCAGCCATCAAGACGTAATCCTCCGACAACGTTGTAATCATGGCGTTGCGCATACCAAGCATCCAACCAGAAATAGAGGCAAGGACGATAGTCAGAGCAGGCAAGAAGGCATACTGGGCCGCGCTCCCAATGAAATCCATGCTCCAACCTGGCTCCGTATTGTTGACATCATATCCGCCATGCAGAGGGAACCAGCCGAGCTGTGAGCCCAGGATATAGAGTAATACCAGCGCCAGCCAGAAATAAGAGATAGCAGAAATAAAAGCAAAGAACGGAGTCAAGAGAGCATCATGAAATGAACCACGCCGCCAGACAACGATCACTCCTAAAATCGTCCCGATAATAAAGCTAATGACCAGCGCTGTCCCGACCAGAACAAGGGTCCAGGGGAGATCCTGTCCCAGAATCTGAGTTACAGGGGTAGGCAGATACGTAAGGGAGATGCCGAGGTTACCATGCAAGAGATTATTGAGATACTGCACATACTGGACCCACAATGGGTCATGACTCACCCCCAGCGAGATCTCTAGCGCACGCAGCATCTGTGGCGAGGCATGCCCTCTCATACGGGACATAAATATTTCCGCTGGGTCACCTGGAACCAGACGAGGAATGAGAAAATTAATTGTAACTGCTGCCCAGAGCGCAACAAGATAAAAACCAATTCGACGGAGCAGATAACGCATACCTATCCCCTTCCACAGACAGGGCGACCGCAAAGGTTTGCCCCTACTATACACGAATGGAGCGGCTCCCCTGCCGTGTATAGTAGGGACGGGGATTGCTCCGCCCTGCTACTTTACTGAGCCGGCTGCAGGTTCAAGAGAACAATCTCGATGTCTGGATATTCCGCGGTCCCAGGAGCGGCATAGGGGTGTTGCGCGTCAGGCCAGCCAACGAACTTGGCGGTGCTGTACTCATACCAGTAGGGTTCAGCCGTCAGCGGGATGCTGGGTAACTGCTCCACCATAATCTGTTGTAGCCCATTTAGCGCCTGCCTCTGCACCTGTGGGTCAGTGCTCGAAGCATACTGGTCCAACAGCTTATCGGTGGCCGGATCCATCCAGCGCTCGTAGTTGGAAGGAGCCGATTGCCCGATGGGGGCAGAGTTGGTGCTGCGCAAGAGGCCATCATAGATGTAGTAGGGTGTTGGACCGGGGTTGGTCCACAGGATACCGGCGTCATATTGCCCGTTTTGCAATGCACTCGTAAAGGCGTCATTGGACATTGCATTAACCGTGGCATTGATGCCCGCTGCTCGCAGATCCTTTACCATCACCTGGCAGTCCGCCACATAGTCGGTATAGCCGCTGACCACAATGATGTTAAATGCCAACTGCTTGCCATTCTTGGTGTAGAAACCACCGGCACCCTTGGTCCAACCGTCGCTCTCCAGCGTTTGATCCGCTTGGGCCATATTCTGCGTAAACTGTAGATTGGCAAACTGTGGATCAACGTAACTCTGAATAGCCTCTCCTACCAGCCCGGTCGGATTGGCCGGAGGCTCATAGCCAGCTTCGCCAAGTTTCGAAATGGTCTCGCGATTGAGCGCGAGGCTAATAGCTTTGCGCACCTGCAAATCGTTGAATGGGGCTCTCATCAAGTTGAGGTAGAGCATTACATCGTCGCTGCTAGGAAACCAGTAGTGGTAGTGTTGCTTATCTAGAGCCACATAGGTCCTATCAAGCTCAGGAATAAACAGGTTCGTCCAGTCGATCTCACCCTTTTGCAGAGCCAGTTGCGCGCTATCGTTGGAGGAATAGGCAGGAATCTTGACCTCATCCACCTGCGGCTTGCCGGGCTGCCAGAACTTAGGATTCTTGACCAGATCGACCAGTTGCGGGGTGAATGACTTGACGATATAAGGGCCGGTACCAACAGGTTTGGGATCGGCATACTGTGACGGATCACCCTTGACGCCAGACCAGGTATGTTTGGGGAGGATAAAGACCTGCCCTCCCAGGATCCACACAATGGGATTGAAAGGCTCGCTCAGCGTCACCTTGACCGTACTGGCATCGGTCGCGCTCACATCTTTGACCGCCGCATCAATACCTGTCAGATCAATGGAGGGGTTTTTTAACATCAGGTTGAGCGTAAAGACTACATCATCACTGGTGAAAGGCTGCCCATCCGACCAGGTCACCCCCTGGCGCAAATGGAATGTGATACTTTGCGCATCGCTCGCCAGCTCATAGCTGGAAGCCAGCCACGGTTTGACACTCCCATCCAGACGGTTGACATAGAGCAGCGTCTCATAGATCAAGCCTTGCGTGCCGCTGATCACACCGGGGGAATAAGGATTAAAGTTCTGAGTATACGCATCCTGTTCATTCGCCAACATGGTGAGCGAATTTGGGTGCGCGGGCCTCTTTAGCTGAGTCGTGCTATTACTTCCACCACAGGCGGCCAGCACAATGACAAGGATAGTCAGGAAAGACAGCCAGAATGTTCCCTGCCTGATCTTTCCAGATGGGCGAGAATTGGGAGCCATTAGCAACCTCCTTAAATAACATCATTACCGGGCGATGTTGGAATCGAGATATGATAGTCTACTCCACAGGATGCACGCACTATGAGGCTGGTAGTCAATTGAATGCGAACAGGTTTGTCCTCACGTAGATGCATTCCCCTCTCTGAAGTAGATTTCGTAGAGGGGATGTTACCGCCAGGCGAATGGAGCAGCGACAGGAGCAATTTGAGACCTTGCGCGCCCATCTCATAATAGGGCTGCCGGACTGTAGTCAGCGGTGGCCTAACATGTACGGAAGGCTCGTCATCGTCAAATCCCACCAGCGCTACGTCTTGTGGGATAGCTATCCCGTACTCTTCGGCCGCAGCCAGCACACCATAGGCCATCTGGTCGGTAGCCGCGAAAATAGCTGTGGGCCGCTTCTCCAACGGGAGCTGAAAGAATTTGCTGGCGCAGGCACGTCCTGTGGGTGGCAAAAAGTCACCCTCCAGTACCAGTTCGGGATCAAGGGGAATGCCCACTTCCAGCAATGCCTGGCGGTAGCCATTGTAGCGATCATGCGAGGCCAGGTATTCATGAGGGCCTGCAATATGCGCGATTCGCCGGTGACCAAGCTGAACGAGATGCCGCACAACCATATACGCACCCGTCGTATTATCAACTCCCACCCACGGCGTCGTCTGCTCTACCTGATCATCAACGATTACCACCGGAAAGCCCTGGTGATACAGGCGCGTCAAATCCTGGGAAGCTGGGCCGGGGAAGACCGCCAGCAGGCCCGCTGTCAATTGCGTTGCCAGCACTCGATTGATAACCTCGCTGCGATCCCGCTTGAGGTCGGCATCGTTGATACTGTACAGCACCAGCTCATACGATGTCTGCTCAAGCACCTCGGCCACGCCGCGCATCAGTTCGGGGATAAGAGGCCAGGTAAACGACGGAATCAGCATGCCGATCAGTTGGCGGCGGCCACTCGCCAACCCGGCAGCCGTGATACTTGGAATGAAGCCTTGCTCATCGATAATGCGCAGAATACGTTCCCGAGTGGCCGGGTCTACATCGGGCTTATTGTTCAATACACGGGAGATGGTGGTTTTCGACACCCTAGCCAGGCGCGCAATATCTTGAATGGTAGGCTTTCCCGGCATACATGCCCTCTTTGTTCGCAATCTATGCTGGTCAAATAACAATTGGAACCGATTACGTAACCGATTTCGGTATCGGTTACGAACGAGTATACTGATGAAAGGGTTAGTTGTCAAGGGTGCGAATTGCCTCACTAAATCACATTGTAAGTTATCTTCTCCTCTGCTATACTTTTAGAAAGGGGCGATACACAGATATCTCGGGAGAGGACCTGGGTATGGGTATAACTCCCAAAATACTCTCCTTAGCAACGGGTAACAGAGGTGTACATCAAGGAGCTATACGAAGATGTCAGACCGTATAGGTCAGCAACTTGCTAACTACCGCCTGATCAGTCTCCTTGGACAAGGCGGCTTCGCCGATGTCTACCTCGGTGAGCATGTATATCTCAACACACCGGCTGCAATTAAAGTGCTCCAGATGCGACTGACCGACGAGGATAAACAGAACTTCCTGGAGGAGGCACGTACTATCGCTCGCTTGAAGCATCCCTCGGTTGTGCGCATCCTGGAATACGACGTGGTAGAGAGCATTCCTTTTCTCGTAATGGAGTATGCTCCGAATGGTACCTTGCGCCAATTTCACCCAAAGGGGACGGTTTTACCACCAGCCACTATCGTACCCTATGTTCGACATGTTGCCGCTGCTTTACAATATGCGCATGATCGAAAAATCATCCATAGGGATGTTAAACCAGAAAATATGTTGTTAGGATACAAGAATGCGGTTTTGCTGAGCGATTTTGGACTGGCGGTGATTGTACAGAGTTCCCGCGATCGGCTTCAGACTGTTGCGGGCACAGTAACCTATATGGCACCAGAACAGTTGCAGGGCAAAGCATGCCCGGCCAGTGACCAGTATGCGTTGGCAGCAGTCGTCTATGAATGGTTGAGTGGGGAGCGCCTCTTTTCAGGATCTTTCATAGAAGTGGCTACACAGCATGTCCTTGTTCCTCCACCTTCTCTACGCGCTAAGCTTCCGGCATTTCCATCTGCTATTGACCAGGTAATCCAAAAAGCGCTTGCCAAAAGTCCAGAGCAACGCTTCGCAAGTGTGTTAGAATTTGCCAGGGCTTTCGAACAGGTATGCCAGACGGAGGCGTCAAAACAGTTCACAAGCGCACCATTCCCCTTGGGAAAGCTCTTCAACACATATCGAAAACACTCTTCAGCAGTGCTAAACATTGCATGGTCGCCCGATGGTAAGAAGATTGCCTCGGCCAGTGCTGATAAAACGGTGCATATCTGGAATGCCACCAGCAAAACCCCTACCCTCATCTATCGCAACCATACTAAGCCAGTGAGTGCAGTAGCATGGTCTCCTGACGGATCACGCATCGTCTCTGGCTCCTGGGATACGACAGTACAGGTTTGGAATGTCCAGACCGGGCGTAAGCTTTTGACCTATCGAGGCTTCTCAAAAGAGGTGAGTTGTGTAGCATGGTCACCTGATGGTAAGTATATCGCATGCGGTTCATGGGATAAGCAGGCCTTATACTTTTTCAGGCCATAGCGGTCCTGTCCACGCGGTAGCATGGTCTCCTACCATCCCTTCATCTTCCCTTGAAGACGGCAGGCGTATTGCTTCCGCAAGTGGTGCAGCCCTGAATGCTGATGTGGATAATACTGTGCAAATCTGGAATGCTCTCACTGGAGACGATCTCTTGATCTATCGTGACCACTTCTATTTTGTGACTGCTGTAGCCTGGTCGCCCGACGGCAAGAAGATTGCGTCTGCGAGTGCAGACACCAACGTGCAGGTATGGAATATGGCTTCTGGCAGCAATATCCTGACCTATCGTGGGCATTCCAGCAAAGTGAACACTGTAGTATGGTCTCCCAATGGCTCGCGCATTGCATCGGCAAGCGATGATCGAACAGTACAGATCTGGGATGCTACCACAGCGGAAACTATTTTCACCTATCAGGGTCATACCAAAGAAGTGAGCAGTATAGCATGGTCGCCTAATGGCTCGCGCATTGCGTCGGCTGGCTATGATGCAACGGTGCATGTCTGGAACGTCGAGTAAAGGGAGCGCTTCGATGGAGTACAGGAAACGAAATTTCTCCAGGCCTCGTATTGGCCAGCAGCTTGGAAACTACCGACTGGTCCACTTACTGGGACGAGGCAGCTTTGCTGATGTGTACCTCGGCGAACACATTCACCTAAACACCCAGACGGCGATCAAAGTGCTCGATATGCGACTGACCAACGAAGATATGAGTGATTTTCTCAACGAGGCTCGCACTATTGCTCACTTAAAACATCCCTCTATCATCCAGGTATTGGAATTTGGTGTGGAGAGAAACACACCGTACCTGGTCATGGAATACGCCCCTAATGGTTCATTACGCGGACGTTTCCCCAAAGGTAGTCGTCTGTCGACAGAGGATATTCAGCCCTATGTGATGCAGATTGCTTCCGCTTTGCAACATGCGCATGACGAGAAACTGATCCATCGAGATATCAAACCGGAGAACATGCTTCTCGGAATTAATGATGAGGTTTTGCTCGCCGATTTTGGCATTGCTGTCGTGGCTCATAGCTCACGTACCCAAAGCATGCAAGGGGTAGCTGGAACCGTTGCTTATATGGCCCCTGAGCAACTTCGTGGTATGCCAGTCAAAGCGAGTGACCAGTACGCGCTTGCAGCCGTCATTTACGAATGGCTAAGCGGAAAGAGCCTCTTTCAAGGTTCTTTTGCGGAGGTTGCAAGCCAGCATATACTTGCCCCTCCCTCTCCTTTAAGCGAGCAGCTTCCAACTATCTCGCCAGCAGTTGAGTCAGCGGTGTTACGAGCATTGGCGAAAGACCCCGCTCACCGATTCGCGAGAGTGCAGGAATTTGCCTATGCCTTTGCACAGGGTATCTACAATGAAGAACCATATGCAATTCTATCCTCCAACACTGAACCTCTCCTGCCGATGCAAGAAGTCAATGTACTGCCACTTCAAGAGACAACCATCAGTGTCTATCGTGGGCATGCTGCCCCGGTGAACGCCGTGGCCTGGTCACCAGACAACAGACACGAGGCGGCACACTACCAAAGACTCATTGCGTCTGGAGGTGATGACGGAACAGTACAGGTCTGGGATGCAATGACTGGACGTAAAATCTCTACTTACCGTGGTCATTCAGGTGGAGTAAGTGCGGTGGCCTGGTCACCCGACGGGAAGTGGATCGCCTCTGCGAGTATAGACTGCACAGTACAAGTGTGGGAAGCGGACACCTTGAAGAAGGAGTGTTACATCAGGCATTCTGACAAGGTAACGGCATTAGCGTGGTCGCCCGTGAAACTCACATCGTCCGCAGGATATGGCTACCTCATCGCTTCAGCAAGTGCAGATAGCACAGTACAGATCTGGGAGGCACCAACAGGCCAGAGACAGTTCATCTACCGCAATCATGTGCAACCGGTACATGCTGTAGCATGGTCGCCTGACGGACGATATGTTGCCTCAGCAGGTGAAGATATGGCGATACAGGTGTGGCAGGTGCCTACAAAAGATATTTCTATGGGAAAAGCACTGCTCATCACCCATAACTCCTCTAATACGACACTCACAGTTGCATGGTCCCCGAATGGAAAGTACATCGCATCAGGAGGTGTCGACCAGGCGATTGAGGTATGGGAGGCCGCAACAGGGAACATAATAAACACCTACAGCCGCCATCAGTTCACGGTAAGCGCTGTAGCCTGGTCGCCTGATGGGGCGCGTCTCGCATCGGCAAGTTTTGATAGAACAGTACAAATATGGGATGCCACTTCAGGAGAGAATACTGTAACTTACCCTGGTCATTCTAGCTGGGTATACGCTGTTACGTGGGCACAGTACGGCCAATACATTGCTTCGGCAAGCAGTGATAAAACTGCACAGGTGTGGCTGGCAGTGTAAACTGTCCAATTACATTCTGTGCCTACAGAAACGCATGATCTATTTCATATATTGATAAAATCCAGCGAAAGCATACATGCTATAATTCATTCCAATTTCCTCAATTATTCCACTTATCAATCCTTTTTTCTTGATTTTTGGGACATTCATTCCTGAATAAGGAAACCAATAGACAATTTTATGATTTTTCATCATATACAGATTAATTGCGGTTTCAAGTTGATAGTTCCTTGGGTTCGTTTCTAACACTTCTAACAGATCGCTCTTTTTCAAGATTCTTTCCCCTGAAATCAAAATATCCCCCCTCGTAATTTTAGCGCCCCAGGGATCATGTATTCTTCTTAGAATAACCATATTCATATCAGTTTGCTTTGCCCAGTTTATGGCTGTCTCCAGCTCATTTTTCATGAGATTGCTTAAATCTGCATCGATGAGTAAAATATACTCTCCTTTAGCGCTCCTTATTCCCTTTGCTACTGCCGCAGATTTGCCCTGATTATAAGGATTTTGCACGAGAATAATATTTTCATATTTCTCTTTGATTTTTTCGGCTGCATCATCGGTTGATCCATCATCAACACAAATAATCTCATCAATACTTTGTATAGCTTCTATGACATCTAAGACATAAAATATTCGCTTCTCTTCATTATAAAAAGGCACAATTGCAGAAACTGCTATAGTTTTCATTACATTTATCATTCCCCCATAGATGCATATTGTTGCTTAATAACTACATTCTTTTCCCATAGAAAGCGTAGCATTCTAGTATCACGATGGCTTCACAGATCACATGCGTAAGATCACAAGGAGATAACAACCTTTGATATAGAGATCCACGGCATTGGGTCAGTTTTGTATAGAACGCAATGTATCTCTCATCGATAGTACATTTGCTGCTAGTGAATGGCTCCCAACAGGGATGCTATTACCAGTCGCATACTCATAATACCTCATACCAAGATACTTGTGCTAATGGTAGGGTTAGATAGTTGATATATGCATTCAGAAGAATGCCAGCAACAAATACGTCAAAAGCAAGCGTTCATTTTCTTGAACTTATTTTTTAGTAAGGAGATGTTACGTATGTCAGTTTACTCCCGCCCTCGCCTGATGATCTGCATCGCTCTCATGATAACACTTGTCCTCTCTGTAGCACTGTCATCAGCCGCATTTGCATCTGCAACGGGAAGTTCTCTTTTCCAGATAAGTAGCGATCCCTATACGAACTCGACAAGTCAGCACCAAACGGAAGTCGAGCCAGATAGCTACTCCAACGGCTCAACTATCGTCGCAGCAACACAGGTTGGCCGTTTCAGTGACGGTGGCGCCTCCAATATCGGGTGGGTAACCTCTACCGACAATGGGACGACGTGGCAAGGAGGATTCCTGCCCAACACAACCGTCAATGCGACGCCTGCGGGCACTTATGACCGGGTAAGCGATCCCTCGGTGACCTATGACGCCGCCCATACGCGCTGGATGATCGCCTCCCTTGCTATCTCGAACACATTCAGCTCAGCAGTGGGCATTGCGGTATTAGTTAGTATTTCCTCCGATAGTGGGCTTACATGGAATGCCCCGGTAGAGGTTGCAAACGCCAATGGTGGCTTCTTTGACAAAGACTGGATTGTGTGTGATAACACAGCTACCAGCCCATTTTATGGGCACTGTTATGTTGAATGGGATATCGCATCCAGCGGTGACCAGGTACAAATGAGCATGTCAAGCGATGGAGGAAGCACGTGGAGTGCAGAGCAGGGAACAGCAGATAACGCTTCTGGCCTGGGAGGACAACCCCTTGTACAACCGAATGGCACTGTGATTGTTCCTTTCTTGAGTGCAGGCGGACTGGGTTCAACATCGAGCATTGCGGCTTTCACTTCAACAGATGGAGGAGCAAGTTGGAGCAGCAGTGTGACGATCGCCGCTCAAACCGATCACCAGGTAGCTGGTATACGCACCGAGCCACTTCCATCTGCTGAGATAGATGGCGCTGGGAAGATCTATGTTGCCTGGCAAGACTGTCGTTTTGAAAACGGCTGTAACGCGAACGATATCGTTATGAGCACTTCAACCGATGGCAAAACCTGGTCAGCGGTGCAGCGAATCCCTGCTGATGCAGTTGGTAGCAACGTCGACCACTTCATCCCCGGTCTGGCTATCGATACATCTACATCTGGGAGTACTGCTCACCTCGCGCTGACTTACTACTACTATCCGGATGCAAACTGCACAACATCTACATGCCAGTTGAATGTTGGATTCGTTTCATCGGTTGACGGTGGCAACAGTTGGTCGACAAACACCACTCTCACTCCTTCTGCCATGAACTTGACATGGTTGTCAAACACGAACGATGGGTACATGGTAGGCGACTATATATCAACCTCTTTCTCCGATGGCAAGGCATTCCCTCTATTTATTACAGCCTCTGCACCCAGCGGCAATCAATTCAATGAGGCCTTGTTCACAGTGAAAACCGGGCTGGCTGTTGAAGGAGGCACTAACGCGGCATCCGCCGAACACGTGGTCTTTATGCAGATGAATACCGCACGAACTTTTTTGTATACTGCCTTTTAAGATTTTACTGGCGAATGCGATATCTACGATATTGCCTCAACGTCCTGGCCCCTCCCGCGGGCGACCACAAGGGTCGCTCCTACTATGGACGAGCCTGACAAGCCGCTTCGTACGCATAGTAGGGATGACCCTTGTGGGGTCGCTACCTCAACTTATATTCGACGCTTTTGACCTTGCCAGTATTGCTCGCGCAGTTCCCGTTTTAGAATCTTGCCGTAGGCGTTCTTTGGCAACTGTGGAATGAAGTCAACCGCGC
>WNGD01005202.1_pt1 | contig 20873 bp, 16 predicted proteins | sample 5400671 | NCBI WGS metagenome assembly WNGD01 (sample SAMN13153369, study PRJNA577476) | soil metagenome | isolation source: 40 cm soil or saprolite under grassland replicate 2 | place: USA:California | collected 2016-06-15 | reverse complement strand
CGGCTGACCTTGCTCGACCAGAGCCGGGTGATCAGGCCGCATCCGGCGTTCCGGCTGTTTGCGACCGCGAACACGGTCGGCCTTGGCGATACCTCCGGCCTCTATCACGGCACGCAGCAGATCAACCAGGCGCAGATGGACCGCTGGTCGATCGTCACGACGCTCAATTATCTGCCGCACGACAACGAGGTCGAGATCGTGCTCGCCAAGGCGAAGCATTATCGCACCGACCAGGGTCGCGACATCGTCGGCAAAATGGTGCGCGTCGCCGACCTCACGCGCAACGCCTTCATGAACGGCGACATTTCGACGGTGATGAGCCCGCGCACGGTGATCACCTGGGCGGAGAACGCCGACATCTTCAAGGACATCGGTTTCGCCTTCAGGCTCACATTTCTCAACAAATGCGACGAGCTGGAACGACCGATCGTAGCCGAGTTCTATCAGCGCTGTTTCGGAGTCGAGTTGCCGGAATCGTCCGTCAACGTGGCGCTGAGCTGAGACCCGCCATCCCTGTGACGCTGTGATGTCGTCGAACATCAGGCCCAGAAATCCGTCGAAAGACTCCCCGACCGAGCCGTTCAAGCGCGCGGTCACGGGATGCCTGCGTGCGATCGCCCGCAAGCCCGAACTCGAAGTTGCCTTTGCCGCCGAACGCCCCGGCATCGTCGCCGGCAAGGCGCGTCTGCCCGAGCCGCCGCGAAAGCTCAGTGGGGGGGAGGCCGCAATCGTGCGCGGCCACGCTGACTCCATCGCACTCAAGCTCGCCTGTCACGACCCGAGGGTGCACCGCAAGCTCGTGCCGGGCGGACAGCAGGCGCGCGCGGTATTCGAGGCGGTCGAGCAGGCCCGCGTCGAGGCCATCGGCGCGCGCCGCATGTCCGGCGTGGCCAACAACCTCACAGCGATGCTCGACGACCGTTTCCACCGCGGAAAATTCGACCAAGTCACCGACCGGGCGGATGCGCCCATCGAGGAAGCGGTTGCGCTGATGGTGCGAGAGCGATTGACCGGGCAAGCGCCGCCGGCGGCGGCCAGGAAGCTCGTCGATCTGTGGCGGCCTTTGATCGAGGATCGTGCCGGACGCGATCTCGACCGGCTCGAGCGGCTGATCGAAAACCAGGCACGTTTCGGCGACGCTATTCATGATCTGCTCGACGCGCTCGACATGGGCGAAGACCGCAGCACCGAATCGGACGAGGAGGAAGGCGAGGAAGGCGAACAGGATCGCCGCAAGGAAGAATCCGGCGAGGACGGGGAGGGCGCCGACGCCGAGGATACGCAGACCCGAATCGATGAAGCCGATGTCGCCGGCGAGGATGTGTCCGACTCCACGGCCGAGGCCGCCGAGGCGCTCTCGGCCGAGATGGCGGACGATGCGGAGATGGGCGATTCCGAGGCTCCGGCCGAGCCGCGGCGTCCCCGGCGGCACGGTCAGAACGAGCCGCGCGGGCCGGACTATCGGCCTTTCATCACCAAACATGACGAGACGGTTGCGGCCGAGGACCTGTGCGAGCCGGAGGAACTCGAACGGTTGCGCGGCTATCTCGATAAGCAGCTCTCGCATCTGCAGGGCGTGGTCGCGCGGCTTGCCAACCGGCTGCAGCGGCGCTTGATGGCACAGCAGAACCGCGCCTGGGAATTCGACCTGGAGGAAGGATTGCTCGATCCGGCGCGGCTTTCGCGCGTCATCGTCGATCCGCTGCATCCCCTCTCGTTCAAGCACGAGAAGGAGACCAGCTTCCGCGACACCATTGTCACGCTCTTGCTCGACAATTCGGGCTCAATGCGCGGGCGCCCGATCACGGTCGCAGCCACGTGCGCGGACATCCTCGCGCGCACGCTCGAGCGCTGCGGTGTGAAAGTGGAGATTCTCGGCTTTACCACGCGCGCATGGAAGGGCGGGCAATCGCGCGAGGCGTGGCTCGCTGCCGGCAAGCCTGCCAATCCGGGGCGGCTCAACGATCTGCGGCACATCATCTACAAGTCGGGCGATGCGCCCTGGCGTCGCGCACGCAGGAATCTCGGGCTCATGATGCGCGAGGGACTGCTCAAGGAGAACATCGACGGCGAAGCGCTCGATTGGGCACATAAGCGACTGCTGGGCAGGAGCGAACAGCGCAAGATCTTGATGATGATCTCCGATGGCGCCCCAGTCGATGATTCGACTCTGTCGGTGAACCCCGGCAACTATCTTGAGCGGCATCTGCGCTGGGTGATCGAGGAGATCGAGACGCGCTCCCCCGTTGAATTGATCGCGATCGGCATCGGTCACGACGTTACGCGGTACTATCGCCGCGCCGTCACGATCGTCGACGCCGAGGAACTCGGCGGCGCCATGACCGAGAAGCTTGCCGAACTGTTCGACGAGCAAGCGCTCGGCGAGCTCCTGCGGCGGAGATTCGACGCGTGACCGACCGCACGCTTTGGCGTTGCGGTCTCGTATGGCGAAACCGACGGATCATCACCGCGGTCATTGCAAGCGCATCGCTGTTGGGAGCCATCCCCGGCGCGGCGCAGCTACTGCCGTCGGTCGCGACGCCGCTCGCAATCGAGATTCGCAGCGAGCGTGTCACGGCCTTCGACGTTCGCGACCCCTCCCGTCGGCAGTTCGGCTTGCTGGAATTCCGCGGCGGTCTCGTGCTGCGCTCGCCCCATAGAGGCTTTGGCGGGATATCCGCCATTCGCGTCGCAGCGGATGGCGCGCATTTCATCGCGTTGAGCGACAAGGGCTCATGGTTTCGCGGCCGGCTTCTCTACGAGGGCACGCGGCCGAGCGGCATTGCGGACGCCGAAATGGCGCCAATGCTTGGCGCCAATGGGAAACCGCTGGCGGCGCGCGGTTGGTATGACACAGAATCGATCGCGGTGGATGGTGACACGCTCTATGTGGGAATCGAGCGAGTGCATCAGATCGTCCGCTTCAACTACGGTAAGGAGGGCCTCCTCGCCCGCGGTCGACCGATCGAGTTGCCCTCGGCACTGCGCTCGCTGCCCGCGAACAGGGGTCTCGAAGCGCTGGTGTTTGTTCCAAGGGGCTTGGCGCTCGCCGGCACGCTGATCGCGATTTCGGAGCGCGGCCTGGACGAGGCCGGCAATATCAGCGGGTTCCTCATTGGCGGACCGACGCCCGGCAGTTTCGCCGTCAAGCGCAATTCGAACTACGACATCACCGACGCAGCCCTCCTGCCCGGCGGGGACGTTCTGCTGCTGGAGCGGCGATTTGGCTGGGACAGCGGTTTGGCCGTTCGCCTGCGGCGCATCGCGCTCGGCGACATCAAGCCGGGGGCGCTCGTCGACGGTCCCATTCTGTTCGACGCCGATCTCGGCTACGAAATCGACAATATGGAAGGCTTGAGCGTACACCGCAGCGCCGGCGGCGAAACCGTCCTCACGCTCATTTCGGACGACAATTTCTCGACCGTTCAGCGCACGCTGCTATTGCAGTTCATGCTGGCCGAGCCCTAGCCCCGTCCGTACGCCGTCGTTCGCCGAGAAATGCTGCTGCTTTCGCGAGCATCGGCGCTCACTCCGCTGCCGCCGCCCTTTTCTTCCTGATCTGTCGTTTCAGCTCCAGCGCCTTATCGGACAGCTCGCCGTCCGGCGCCTTCAACAGGAATGCATCGAGCCCGCCGCGATGATCGACCGTTTTCAGCGCGTTTGCAGATACGCGCAATTTGATCGAGCGGCCGAGCGCGTCCGAGATCAGGGTGACATTGAGCAGATTGGGCAGGAAGCGCCGCTTGGTCTTGATGTTGGAGTGGCTCACCTTATGGCCAACCTGCGCACGCTTGCCGGTCAGTTCGCATTGCCGCGACATCGAGAAATCCTATCTTCAAGACAGATGGTCCGATCAAGCACCGCGAACGGGACGGTTCGATCACCTGCGGCGTTTGAGGCCGGCGGAGCTATAGTCAGAGGTCGAGAACGCGTCAACCCGAGTGCCCTTACCGGTATGTTGCCGAAGGTCACCGACACATTTTCGCCAGCGCGACGCAGGTCTGGAAAAGTCCAATCGCCTTGATCGGGCCAAGATGCCGCGCCAAGGCTTGCAGGAAACCGCGCCGGCGGCCGCGGAGGGCGCCGGACTTAATAAACTAGCCATATAGACTAGCCATGCCCCGGCAGGCTCACTAAGAAATGGCGCGATAGCAGGGAGAGTTCGTGAGCTCAAACCGCCTCGCCCGCCGCGCGATTTTTCTTGGCGTGACCGCGCTTGTGGTGACCATAGCGGATGCCCCGCAGAGCCGGGCTTTCGGTCAAGGCAAGCTCGACGCTCGTTACGTCGTCACTTTGAGCGGGTTGCCGATCGGCCGAGGCGCTTGGGTGATCGACATTGGCGATGATTATTTCAGCGCGGCGGCGACCGGTGCGACGGCCGGCTTGATGCAGGTCTTTGCCAGCGGCCAGGGCCAGAGCGCCGCGCGCGGCACCATTTCCGGTGGCCAGCTCGTGCCCTCGACCTATGCCTCGCGGATCGTGACCGGCGACAAGTCCGACGAAGTGCGTATGGTCATCAGTGCCGGCACAGTGAAAGAGCTAGCGGCTAATCCGCCGACCGTGGCGAGCCCCGATCGCGTTCCCGTTACCGAGGCTCACCGGCGCGGCGTATCGGATCCGATGACGGCGTCGTTGATCCGGGTTCCCGGGAACGGCGACACGTTGGCTCCGCAGGCTTGCCAGCGCACGCTCTCGATCTTCGACGGACGCATGCGCTACGATCTTCAGCTCGTTTTCAAACGGCTCGACCGGGTGCGATCGGAGCCGGGCTATCAAGGTTCGGCCGTGGTCTGCGCGGTGTATTTTTCGCCGATCGCGGGGTACGTTCGCGACCGTTACGCGATCAAGTACCTCATGCAGCTGCGCGATATGGAAATGTGGCTAGCTCCCATCGCGGGCACGCGCGTCATGGTCCCCTATCGTGCCTCGGTTCCGACGCCGATCGGACTCGGTGTCCTGCAGGCAACGCAGTTCATGTCGATGCCGCAACCGAGCAAGGCGACGGCGAAGACGCAATGATGCGGCTGGCCCGCCCGTGCCCCGAGGCCCCGAGACCCCGATTTTTGGCGGCCGGCGCTACCACCGGTGATCGATGTCGATCGTGTGTTGCAGCCGTTTGCCGGCATTTTACACGATTTTGTGGTAAGCACGGGCGGTGCCACCAGATATCGCCGTGAACGAACTCCGATAGGAATGAGTCAGCGATTCGGGCTCGATTCGTTCGAGACTCGTTCCCCGGTCTAAGCGCGGAGTTCAGGCGGCAGGCTGTGACAGGTACGTGACAATTCACCCCTCCTGGGTTTTGAATTCGAGGAGCGAGGAGCCATTTCGGACAGGTCTACCACTGCTCGCGAAGGTGTCGGCAACGTCCAAGCTTTGCCGGACATTCCGCCGCTCGCGTGTGTGGATTCCGACCATACGCGCCCTTTTCGCGGACAATACCCCTCGCGGTGCGTGACGCGGCCGTGATCGATGCCGATCTCAACCCAGCGGCGCTGCCGCGCACGCAACGCTTCATCTTGACGATTTGCCTTGCTTGTCAGTTGAGATGCGCTTGGATGGAACTTTGAAACCGCTGATCCCGAGGCATTCCGTCAACAATATTGCTGGTCGTCAGCGTCCGAGCGGCTGTCGTCCCTCTGCAATTGTTCGACGGCCGGTCGCAATGCATGTTTGCTGGACAGGGTGGAAGCGCGGTATCGTGCGTACAGCGAGATGCACGGCTGCGGGCGCTGTTGAGGAATGGCAAGAACGCAGCGCGCGGCGCGATCTCTCATCTGCTACCTTGAAGGCCTGATACAGAAGTGTGATGGATAGCATCACGCGGCAGCAACGTCAGTCATCGCTCAAACGGTCGATGCCCATCTCCTTCTCCTCGCCAGCCAACCGCGATTCCGGCGCCCGCGGCGCCGGCGTCACGGCGGTGCTCGGCCCGACCAACACCGGCAAGACTCATCTGGCCATCGAACGCATGCTCGGCCATTCGTCCGGCATCATCGGGCTGCCGCTGCGACTGTTGGCGCGCGAGGTCTACAACAAGGTCGAGGCGCGTGTGGGCGCGGATGCGGTCGCCCTCGTCACCGGCGAGGAGAAGATCAAGCCGCCAAGCCCGCGCTATTGGGTCTCCACCGTCGAGGCCATGCCGCGCGACCTCGACGTTGCCTTCCTGGCCATTGACGAGGTGCAGCTCGGCGCCGATCTCGAGCGCGGTCACGTCTTCACCGATCGCATGCTCAACCGCCGAGGACGCGAGGAGACGCTGGTACTGGGCGCGCAGACCGTGCGGTCGATGATCGAACGGCTCTTGCCCGGCGCCCATGTCTTGACGCGGCCGCGGCTGTCGCAGCTCTCATTTGCGGGCGAGAAGAAAATCACCCGACTTCCGCGCCGCTCCGCGATCGTCGCGTTCTCGGCCGAGGAAGTCTATTCGATTGCCGAGCTGATCCGTCGCCAGCGTGGCGGCGCTGCCGTGGTGCTGGGGGCGCTCAGTCCGCGCACGCGCAACGCGCAGGTTGCGCTCTATCAATCCGGCGACGTCGAGTATCTGGTTGCCACCGACGCCATCGGGATGGGGCTCAACCTCGACGTCGATCACGTCGCTTTCGCCTCCGACCGCAAATTCGACGGGTACCAGTTCAGACGGCTCAATCCGGCTGAACTGGCGCAGATCGCCGGCCGCGCCGGCCGCGCCATTCGCGACGGCACCTTCGGCACTACCGGCAGGTGCCCGCCGTTCGAAACCGAGCTGGCGCAGGCGCTCGAAAGCCATTCGTTCGAGCCGGTCAAGGTGCTGCAATGGCGCAATACCGAGCTTGACTTCGCATCGGTCGGCGCACTGCAGGCCTCTCTCGCCGAGACGCCGAAACAGAACGGCCTCACCCGCGCGCCCATCGCCGAGGACATCTTGGTTTTGGAACATGCGGCGCGCGACGACGAGATACGCTTGCTCGCGACGACGCGCCAGGCAGTCGAGCGACTGTGGGATGTCTGCCAAGTGCCCGATTATCGCAAAATCTCGCCGGCGACCCATGCCGAGCTCGCCACCACGCTCTACGGTTTCTTGATGCGGGAAGGAACGATCCCGACCGACTGGTTCGCACGCCAAGTCGAACAGGCAGACCGCAACGACGGGGACATCGATACGCTGTCGAACCGCATCGCCCACATCCGGACCTGGACTTTTGCGGCGAACCGTCCCGACTGGCTGGTCGATCCCGAGCACTGGCAGGGCGTCACGCGCGCGGTCGAAGACAAATTGTCCGACGCGCTGCACGAGCGGCTCACCGAGCGTTTCGTCGATCGGCGCACCAGCGTGTTGATGCGTCGGCTGCGCGAGAACGCAACGCTCGAGACCGACATCAGCAAGAGCGGCGAGGTCGTGGTCGAGGGTCACGTCATCGGCCGACTGGACGGATTCATGTTTACGCCCGCAGCTTCGGCGGCGGGCTCGGAAGCGAAGGCGCTCGCCGGCGCCGCACAAAAGGCGCTGGCGGGCGAAATCGACGCGCGGGCGACGCGCCTCGCACACGCGGCCGACGGCCAGGTCGTGCTCGCGACCGATGGCACCATGAGGTGGGTGGGGCAGCCGGTCGGCAAGCTTGTCGCCGCGGAGGAGACGCTCAAACCGCGCGTGCGCATCATCGCCGATGAGCGTCTCACGGGCGCGCCACGCGATGCGGTGCAGGCGCGGCTCGATTTGTGGCTCAAGTCTCACATCGAAAGACTCCTGGAGCCGTTGTTCCGGCTCGCGGCCGCGGAAGACATAACCGGAATAGCGCGCGGCGTGGCGTTCCAGCTCACGGAAGCGCTCGGCGTGCTCGAGCGTCAGAAGGTCGCCGACGAGATCAAAGGTCTCGAGCAGCCCGCGCGCGCCACGTTGCGCAAACATGGCGTGCGTTTCGGTGCTTACCACATCTACCTTCCGGCGCTGCTCAAACCCGCGCCGCGGGTCTTGGCGACGCAGCTCTGGGCACTCAAACATGGCGGCATCGAACGCAAACAGCTCGAAGCCATCGAGCAGCTTGCCGCCAGCGGGCGCACCTCGATTGCGGCCGACCAGGAGATCCCCAAGGCGTTCTATCGCATCGCGGGTTATCGCGTCTGCGGCGCGCGCGCCGTGCGGGTCGATATTTTGGAGCGGCTCGCCGACCTTATTCGCCCAGCGCTCGCATGGCGCTCCGGTGCGACGAGCGTCAAGCCGCCGGGTGCAACCGAGGGCGCCGGGTGCAACCGAGGGCTTCGGCTTCACCGTTACTGGCGGCATGACGTCGCTCACGGGCTGCTCGGGGGAGAACTTCGCCTCGGTGCTGCGCTCGCTCGGTTATCGCATGGAGAAGCGGCCGAAGCCGGCCGCGCCGACGGTTGTGCCCGTGGAAACGGCGGCGCAGTCGGGTCACTCTGTGGAAGCTATATCGGCGCAAACTCCTTTGACCGGTGAAGACGGTGCGCGTCCCCATGGCTTTGGAGGCGAGACAGAACCTTCGGTTAGCCCCGTCGAGGCGGAAACCGCAGACGTGCCGCCCGCCGCACCGGTGACGGTCGAAGCAGCCGTGCCAAACGGGATGCTCCCGCACGCATCGGGGCCGCCCGACGCCGCGGAGGAACTGATCGGCGTCGCCGAGGCGCCGACCCTTGCTTCGCCTGTGCAGCCTGAGCCACTGGCGAGCGAGATCGTAGGCTCTCCGCCATCGCCTGATGTCGCTCCGCAGACGGAACGTGCAGCAGAAGAGTTCATCGAGGTCTGGCGACCCGGTCGCCGGGACGAGCAGACGCGCACCCCGCGCCGTGAGCGTCGTCCGCGTCGCTCGCAGCGAGAGGCGTCGGGAGCGGTAGCCGCAGCTGCTCCCGCCGCAGCGCCAATCCCGGAGAACGGGACGCCGCCCGCAGCCGGGCAGAACACGGCCGACCGTATCAAACGGCCCGAGCGCGAGCGTCATGCGGATCGGTCCGAGCGCCGTCCTCCGCGTACGAAACGACCCCCGCAAGGGGATGGCGGCCGGCCTGTGCGAGGTGATCGCGGCGGCCGAGCGCCGGATCGTCCGGATCGCGATCCCGCGTTGCGCGCGAAATACATCAAGGGTCGGGGCGAGCGCGGGGACCGCCGCGATCCCGACCCGGACTCTCCGTTCGCCAAACTCGCAGCGCTCAAGGAACAGCTCGAGGGCGGCACCAAGGAGCCGCGCTGAGGGCGCCCGGCTTGGACCGCCAACGCATCGACAAGTGGCTTTGGCACGCGCGGGTCGTGCGCACGCGCGCGGATGCGGCGGCACTCGTCGCCGCAGGCCACGTTCGCGTCAATGGCCGGCGCGTTGATGGGCCCGGCCGCCCGGTGCGGGCCGGAGATGTGCTCACCGTCGCGCTCGACCGTACGGTCCGCGTGCTCAGAGTCCTGGCTTTTGCGGAGCGCCGCGGGTCCGCCGATGACGCCCGCGTATTGTCCGAGACGCTCGAGCCTGCTCGTTCACCTGAGCGCGTGCGCGGCGAGAAGGCCTAGGAGGGCTCGCCAGCTCCGCATCGCGACGAGGACGAACGGCCTAGCAAAGCGGCTCGCGTGTTGCCAACTCTTGCTTGCCAGGGGCCCATGCGCTAGTCAGCGCCCGCCCGGAGACTTCGAAAATGACCTATGTCGTTGTCGAAAGTTGCATCAAGTGCAAATACATGGACTGCGTCGAGGTGTGCCCGGTGGATTGCTTCTACGAGGGCGAGAACATGCTCGTGATCCATCCCGACGAATGCATCGATTGTGGCGTGTGCGAACCGGAATGCCCGGTCGAGGCGATCAAGCCCGACACCGAGCCGGGGCTGGAGAACTTGCTGAAGCTCAACGCCGATCTTGCGAAGGTCTGGCCCAATATTACGCAGAAGAAGGAACCTCCGGCCGATGCCAAGGCCTGGGAGGGTGTGCCCAACAAGCTGGAAACTCATTTCTCCCCCAATCCGGGAACCGGGGACTAGCCGCCTCCGTTAACCAGGTGTGACAAAAATGTAATGCTGAAATGCCCGGATTCGGGCGTTTGCAGCGCCGCAAAGCTTTGATTTTTGCGGAAAATGTGCTATATAGTCGAAAAATGAGCAAAACAGCGCACCCGAGCCGCTCCCCCGTGGGGAGCATTATTTTTCGGGTCGTTTCCGAGGAACCTCAACCAGGGACGTGAGACCCACGCAAAAAGCCGTGGCAGGAAAAACGCGCCATCGGTCGAAGAGGACCACTACCGCAAGCCGGCGGACCAAGAAGACATCAGCCGGCGCCCGCAGGAGAGCATCGCAGGCCTCCCGTGCGGCGACGCGTCGCGCGGCCCCCGTGGCCAAGGCACCGGTGCGCCGCAAGCCGGACGAAGGAGCTTCCCCCGGAATGACCAGCAAAAAGGCGACCCAGCGTCAGGGTTTCAGGACCAACGAGTTCATCGTGTATCCGTCCCATGGCGTCGGTCAGATCCTCGCGATCGAGGAGCAGGAGGTCGCCGGCGCCAAGCTCGAACTCTTCGTCATCAGCTTCGTGAAGGACAAGATGACGTTGCGGGTTCCGACCGCGAAGATTGCCTCAGTCGGCATGCGCAAGCTCGCCGAGCCGCCGCTCGTTAAGCGCGCGTTGGAAACGCTGAAGGGGCGCGCCCGCATCAAGCGCACCATGTGGTCGCGGCGCGCCCAGGAATACGAGGCCAAGATCAACTCCGGCGACATTGTTGCGATCGCCGAGGTGGTACGCGACCTTTATCGCTCGGAGACCCAGCCCGAGCAGTCGTATTCCGAGCGCCAGCTCTACGAGGCGGCGCTCGATCGGCTCTCGCGCGAAATCTCGGCCGTGCAACGCATCACCGAGACCGAAGCAATCAAGGAAATCGAGGCGGCCTTGGCCAAGGGCCCCCGTCGCGGTCCCAAGCCGGCCGACGGCGAGGACGACGACGCGGTAGTGGAGGACGAGGCAGCCTAACCGCTCGCCTCTTCTGCCAGGTAGAGCAAAGCCCGGCCAAACGGCCGGGCTTTTATTATGCCCATCGCCGGGCGTCACTAACCCTCTCTTGCACAAGGAGAAACACGCCCGAAGAATGTCCCGGCACAGCCATAATTACGCTCGCTTTGCAAAGAAGATGCAGCCCCACTTGGGGGAGTGAGCGGGTTGGGGGACATGCGGGGGCTATCCAGCAGTATCAGCAGAAGCGTGGTGGCTTGTCTTGCCGTTTTGGGCGGGGCAGGGGTGGGTGGTTTGGCCGCGGGATTCAATGCGCGCGAGGGGCTTTCCCCGCCGCCGCCGCCGTCGTCGTCGACGGTCGTCGCCGCGGTCGCCCGTATGGCGCCGTCCGATACGGTGAATCTGCGTTTCCCGGCGGACTGGGTGGAAGCCCCGGTCGAGCCGGTGTCGCACATGGTGAAATTGGCATCGGCGGATCCCGGAATGGCGTTTTTCAGTCCGCAGCCCACCTATGCTCCCGGCGATGCGGATGCTCCGACCATGGTCGAGGCGAAACCGAAACCGGCTACACCTGCGCCGCCCAAAGTTGCGCTCGCCTCCGCGGTTGCCAAGCCCGCCAAGCCGCCTCGTTCCAACGCGGTGCTCAACGATTCGCAGATCGCCGGCATCAGGAAGCGACTCAACCTCACGCCGGACCAGGAGCGCTATTGGCCTGCGGTCGAGGCCGAATTGCGCAAGATGGAGTACACCAGAAAGCCGGAGGGCGGCAGCCGCACGGCGTCGATCGACATGAGCAAAGTGAATGTCGAAGGGCTCAAATCGGCGGGATTCCCGTTGGTGATGAGCTTCAGCGATGACCAACGGCGGGAGCTTAAATCGCTCGCCCACCTGCTGGGACTCGAGAGCGTGATGGCGGGCCTCTGATCGTTCGCTGCATCGTGAGGGAATCCGGGCCCGGCCGCTGCGCCGGGCTTTTTGTTTGCCGCTCTCCACGATTATCGCGCGTTCCGCTGACGTTGACCGATGTGGCAGCCGCCGGCGGCGCCACATCGTCCCCTCCCCCGCTTGCAGCCGAACTCGGGTTTACCCGAGTTCGGCCGCTTTATGAACTGGCCGAAGTCGGAAACATCCGACTTCGGCTGGAGGGACAGGGAGGGGGAAAGCTAAGTGAGAAAGCATTCAAGTCACCCCCTCCCCAACCCTCCCCCGCAAGCGGGGGAGGGAGCAGACCGAGCTTGTTGCTCGCGCTGATTCCATTTCGCTGAAGCACGGCCTAGATCGCGTGGCCGAGCGGTATCCACCGCGCCTCAAGCCGCGCTAGACTTCGGTTGACCGGCAACTCAACGGGAGACGGATATGGACATGAGCGTCACCGTGGGCGCGGCCCGCGAACCGCAGCCTGCGAAAGCTGAGGCCAAAAGGGTTACGCGCGGAGCGAACTCCAGCGATCTCGATGCTTGGCTCGAAAAAGTCGAGGCGCTCGGCGAACTCAAGCGCATCACCGCCGAAGTCGATCCCAATCTCGAAGCCGCGACGATCACCTACCTCGTCGGCAACGAGAAGTCGCCCGCGCTCCTGTTCGAAAACATCAAGGGTCATCCCGGCCATCGCGCGCTCTACAACATGATTGGATGCAATCTGTCGCGGTTCTGCCTGATGATCGGCGAGCAGCCGGTGGACCATCCCCTCAAGGCGGTGCAGATCCTGCAGCAAAAGCTCGGCCGGAAAATGCCACCGAAGGAGATTTCCGCCGATCAAGCGATCTGCAACCAGAACATCGTCGAGGGGGATGACATCGATATTCGCATCTTCCCGGCGCAACGCATGTGGCCGCTCGATGGCGGCATGTATCTCGGCACTGGAGATGCGGTGGTCACCAAGGATCCGGAAACCGGACGCATCAACGTCGGCACCTACCGGATGATGATCAAAGGGCCGCGCGAGATCGGCCTCTACACCTCGCCGGGCAAGGACGCGACGCTCGACCGCGAGAAATGGTGGAAGTTGGGCAAGCCGATGCCGGTCGCTGCCTGTTACGGCATCGATCCGCTCTTGTTTCTGGTCGCCGCCACCAGCCTTCCGAAGACCGAATGCGAGTACGATTATTATGGCGGCATCAATGGCGCACCGATCGAGCTGTTTACCGGCGATGTCACGGGGCTACCGATTCCCGCGCGCGCCGAAATCGTGCTGGAGGGCTTCGTCTATCCCGATGCCAGCTTTTCCGAAGGGCCGTTCGGCGAGTTCACCGGGTACTATGGCCGGCCGGGCGGCGCGACGCCTTATGTGAAGATCGAGAAGGTGCGCTATCGCAGCAATCCGACAGTGACCTGTGCGCTGATGGCAGATGGGCCTGCCAACGAATGCGGCCTGTTCTGGGCGGCGCTGCGCTCCGCCGGCATCTGGGGCGATTTGCTCAAGCTCGGGGTGCCGGGGATCAAGGGCGTGTGGTCGATCCCCGAGGCGGCGGGTTGGGGCATCACCGTGGTCTCGATCAAGCAGATGTATGCCGGCCATGCACCGCAGGTGATGGCGCTCGCCGCGCAATGCACGGCAGGCGCTTATTTCGGAAAATACGTCATTGTTGTCGACGACGACGTCGATCCGAGCAACGTCAGCCAGGTGCTGTGGGCGATGGCGACGCGTTCACGCCCGGCGCAGTCGATCGACATCCTGCGCGAGACCTGGAGCACCTACCTCGACCCCAGCCTCAACCCGCCGGAGATCAGGCCCTGGGGATCGAAATGCCTGATCAATGCATGCATGGATTATCGCTTCATCAAGACCTTCTCCAAGCGCACCAAATTGTCCAAGGACGCTTACGAGAACGTGGTGGCGCGGTGGCAGGAGCTGGGACTGAGCGGAACGCCGCCGGTCATCTCCGTGTTCGAGGAGGAGAAGTTCCCGGAGAGCGTGAGTTAGCAGTCTCCCAGCTGTGCGGCGATTGCGCGGCCCGGTCGCGCATCCGCTCACAAGTCTTGGTTGCGCGCTCCATTGTTAAAAACAATCGGAAACAATGGATCGCCGAGGCCGGCTCCTTGCTGCGACCAGCGGTTGTCTTCCCGACGGGGTCGGGCTTGAGGGAGCGGGACATTCACATCAGGTTTCATCCCGCCGTTTCCAGCGAACGTGCACAAATGTGTCGTCGGGGCGTGCCCGTCCCGCGGCAATCATGCGATCGCGCTTGGCTTCGATATCGGCGGGTGTGTCGCGGGCGTCCACCCACAGCAGATGCGTGCTCGGCTGGCGGCGGCCACTTTTCGTCAGCTTTGTCAGCCAATTCTCGGGGGGCGGCATGGGCGCATGCCTCAGACGGTCGCGTCGCCGCACGCCGCGGCATCCGGCGAGTCGGCAGGCGCGCCGCTAATCTCCTTCTCGAGCTTGCTCAGGCGCTCGTTGAACCCTCTGCTGTCCAGCGTCCGCACGTAAACATCGACGACCTTTGCCAATAGGGCGGCCTCGGCTGCCGTGAGATCGCCTGCCGCGACGGCAGCCGCAATGCTTGCTACCGCTTCGACACTGTCGGCCGGCTTCTCGATCGGCGGCAGCTCGACGGCGATCGGCTGGTCCTTGATCGCCGGCACAAGCCCGTCCATGCACACGCGAATGGCCCGCATGTCGCCGCCCTCCGCGAGCTCGATCAGCTTGCCGGCGATGCTCTCGACGCGTGCGGACAACAATTCCTGCGCCAGCACGGTTGCCCGATTGAGCGCACCGCGCGGCCGTCCGGCCGGATTCCCGCTTTGTCCTTTCTGAAAGCGCATGGCTGTGTTCTCTCCTGTATTTTCCTGTTTTTTTGCAAACACGAGAAACCCGCCGCGCGCGTCCGCACGCGCGGTCGCGCAACGAAAAACCCGGCGCGGCATGCCGCCCGGGCTCTTGGCGTAGTTTCGGTGAATACGCTCTTCTCGAAGATTCCCGTTACAGGAGTCAAGCGGAAAATTGAGCTGCCATTAAGCCCTTAAATTAGCAAGGAATTGTCGGCTATGCCTTGAGAAGCGGACAAAAACGGCGGGAATCTCGTAGGTCCGCTTTGTGCCAAAAGCAGCCGTGAGCAGCTGCAACAAAATGCGCTACAAAGGCTGACTTCAACTTACTCGATCAGATTTGTGCCCTCGACAAAGCCGGCTTTCATCAAGCCCTCTCGAAAACAAGTCAGCATTGAAGCGATAAGTGTCGGGCGAGGCGCTGTTCAAGAAGGCCTACTAACGGCATCCGTTGCTGTGCAGCACCGTAAGAGGCAGGGCGGTCGCCGCCCCACGCGACCAGCGTGATGGACTCGCGCCGTGTCAATTGATCGAATTGCAGTCGTCACGCAATCCTGGACGCGCGAATGTCTAACGGGAAACCGCGAGTCCCGGGCGTCGTCAACTCGCGGGAACCTCGGGCTTCCGCGTATCTCTGCCGGATGCTAGCGTTTACACCGAACTCTGGTCGCTCCGCGTAATATCCGTGGCAGGTCGCGTGCATCAGCTGAAAGCGCGAGACGAAACCGGCCGAAGGGTCCGCTTCTATGTGGCTCTCGGCCTCGTGACCGCGGCGACGCTGATGCTGCAGATCATCGAAACCAGAATCATTTCCGTGACGTCCTGGTACCACCTGGCGTTCTTCGTCATCAGTATCGCCATGTTCGGCCTGACCGCCGGTGCGGTTTTCGTCTATCTGCGCAAGGAGAGGTTCCGACCGGAGCGGCTGTCCTACGACCTGGCCGTGGCGACGCTGGCCTTCGCCTTGACGACCGATCTCGCCGTCGTCGTGCAATTGACACTGGTCACAGGCGCATCGCCGTCGCTCACCGCCCTCGTGGCCTGGGCGGAATTCGCGCTCTGCCTGGCCTTGCCGTTCTTCTTTTCGGGCATCGTGGTGAGTCTTGCGCTGACGCGCAGCCCCTACTCGATCGGAAAGGTCTACGGCGCGGACCTGATCGGCGCTGCCATCGGGTGCATCGGGGCGCTCGTGCTTCTGAACGTGACGAGCGGACCATCAGCCGTGTTGTGGGTCGGTGCCGTCATCGCGCTTGCCGCGCTCGGTTTCGCCGGCTCCGGACTCGGCGAGCTTCACGAATCCGGCGCGATCGGCGCCAAGCTCTTTCGCTACCGCCGCAGCATCTTCGCGGGGTGCCTGCTGTTTGCGATTGCTAACATGCTCACGATCCATGGCGTCCGGCCGACGATCGTCAAGAATGCCTTGGAAGCGCCGGCCGATTTTGTCTATGATCGCTGGAATTCTTTCTCCCGCATCACCGTCGGTGAAAGCTACGCAGGCCCGCCGGCGATGTGGGGGCCTTCGCCGCGCTGGCAGCCCTCGACGATCGAGCAGCGATGGCTGACGATCGACGGCAGTGCCGGCACCAGCATCTACCGCTTCGATGGAAACCTCGCGAGCCTGGGGTTCCTGCGCCGCGACGTGAGCAACCTCGCCTATGCCATTCCGGACCTGAAGACAGGCGCCATCATCGGCGTGGGCGGCGGCCGGGATGTCCTGTCGCAACGCCTCTTCGGCGTGAGGGATGTGACGGGCATCGAGATCAACCCGATCATCATCGATCTCCTGAAGCGCCGCTTTTCCGATTATACCGCGATCGCGACATTGGATGGAGTGACGCTCGAATTGGACGAGGCACGCAGCTGGTTTGCCCGCACGCCGCGCTTCTTCGACGTCATCCAGATGAGCCTCGTCGATACCTGGGCGGCGACCGGCGCCGGCGCCTTCACGTTCACGGAGAACGGTCTTTACACGGTCGAGGCCTGGCAACGCTTTCTTGGCCGGCTCAACCCGGACGGCCTGTTCACGGTGAGCCGCTGGTACGCGCTTGGCGAAGTGGACGAGACCGGCCGAATGGTCAGCCTTGCCGTCGCGACCCTGCTTGCGAACGGCGCCGCCGAGCCCAGGCGCCACCTGTTCCTGGCGGCGGCGGGAAACGTGGCGACATTGATCGTGACGAAGTCGCCGCTCTCGGCGGCAGCGCTCGCAGAGCTCAAGGACGCCGCCAAAGCCAATGAATTTCCGGTGCTGCTGAGCCCGGACAGTGTGGCGCCCTCCGCCAAGCTCGAGAAGATCGTCAGCGCCACGAACCGCAGTACGCTCGACCAGACCACGGCCGGGTTCCACCTCGATCTCACGCCGCCTACCGATGCGCGCCCCTTCTTCTTCAACCAGTTGAGGTTCCTCTCGCTGTTCGATGCGGACGTGCTCGCGCATCTCGCTCACGACGGAGTGGTCGCGGGCAACCTGATCGCGACGCTGACCCTCGCCATGTTGGTTCTGATATCGCTCGTACTGGTCGGCGCTACGATCGTCGTTCCGTTGCAATCGACGGTCAGAGAAACCGGCTGGCAGTTGGCCGTGGGCGGCACCGTCTATTTCGCCCTGATCGGGATCGGCTTCATGATGGTCGAGATCGGTCTCCTGCAGCGGATGAGCGTCTTCCTCGGTCATCCAACCTATGCCCTCAGCGTCGTTCTGTTCAGCCTGATCCTTTGGACGGGCGTCGGCAGCATGGCATCCGAGCGCGTGCGGCTTGCCGTGGCCGGCAAGCTCGTCGCCTGGAGCGTGGCGAGCGCCTGCTACCTGTTTGCTTTGCCGTTCTGGCTGCCGCCGCTCCTCGCCGACCTCGATGGAGCAGGCCTTTTCGTTCGTGCCGGCCTCTGTGTTCTTGTCCTGGCGCCGGCAGGCTTCCTGATGGGCTTTGGATTTCCAACCGGCATGCGTCTGGTCTCCGCCATCAACACCGGTCCCACGCCCTGGTTCTGGGGGATCAACGGAGCTGCAGGCGTCCTCGCTGCGAGCGTTGCCGTTGTCACCAGCATTGCCTTCAGCATCGACACGACGCTCAGGATCGGAGCCGCCTGCTATCTCCTGATCACCGTTCCGGCCGTGTTGTTGGTATTCGTCGGCGCGCGATCCCACGGCGTCATCATACGATCCCTGCACCCGAGCAAAGCCGCGAATGTGAGCTAAGATCGGCTACCGCACCACACCGACCGGCAGGCGGAGCGTGAACACCGAGCCGTTGCCGGGCGCGAGCACCTCATGGGTTCGGTGTAATCCCTATCTCGGCATCCTCAAGGATGGCCGTGAGCGTGGCGCGGCCGCTGTCCGTGAGGGTATACGCGCCGCTCTCACGATTGTGCGCGATGAACCCTCGGATCGCCATGGACTGCATCGCCCGTGCGGATATGCCGATCGCAGCATGGTCGATGCGGGTCTCGGCGCAGAAATTCCCGCCGTTTCATCCCCACTCTCCAAGATCAGGAGTCAACAATAATACCGTACCTGATCAAATATCCAACGGGGACCGGCCATGGCTGTTTTGGGTCATCAGCAACCGAGGCCCGCGAAGGCACGGGCCAATGCACGTCCGCTTCGCCCCGAAAGCGGACAAACAGCAGATCGTCTCGGTATGTCCGGTTTGTGCCATGAGCAGACATGATCCTGGCGGCTATCCTCAACGCGTATGCAGAGCACCAGCTGAGCATGATGCGGAAGGTTCAACCAATGCGGCCGCCAACTGGGGCGGCCTCGGTAGTGCTCACTTTGGGTTTGGGTTTTTGGCCGCTAGCCGTTTCTCGGCGCGCCTCGCCAGTTCCTCATAGTCATCAGCAATCCGAAGCATCCTGCGCTTTGAGTCAGGATCGGTAAGTTCATCAGCGACGGTGCGCGCCTCTTCGGCGCGGTCACGCCAATGCTTCGGGTCATTAATGGGAACTTTGGCCATGGTCCCACGCTACTGTGCACTTCTCGTGAAGTCCGTGCGGTGGCCGAGGCCGGGCGTAGTAGGCATGAAAGCAACCCCCTTCAGGGCCATCTGATAGCGAGCGCCTGCTATCGGGGCTCATCCTCGTAGCAAGTGGGTTGCCAGAGTTAGCCTTCCCGCCCGGTGATGTATTGTGTGCCGTTTTGAGGAACCTGTCGGTAATGTACATTACCGACAGCGTTTGGGAAGCTCAGCTTCACGCGTATGTTTTGGGAAGATGAAAAGCGAAGCGCGTCCGTAGCAACTGATAACATTCACAAGATGCCTTCATCAGGCCCGGCCGGTTGAGGATTGTGACCTCCTGCCGACCGCGCTTGATCAAACCCTCACGTTCCAGCTCCCGGGCAGCATTCGTGATAGTTGGTCTCTGCACACCCAGCATTTCGGCGAGCAGGTTCTGGGTGATCGGCAATGCGTCCTCGTCGCTGCGGTCACGCATCATCAGAAGCCAGCGCGCCAGTCGCTCCTTGAGGCGGTGCGCGCCGTTGCACGCTCCCGATAGCAGGATCTGCTCGGTAAACGCCTGGACGTAAGCGTATACGAGGCTTCGGAAGGACGGCATCTGCCGCACGGCCCTTGTAAATGCCGCGCGAGATATCTTTGTTGCGCTCCCCGGGATTTGAACCCAATACCGGGCGGAGGATCTGCTGGTGCCGACGACGGCTGGCACACCCGCGCAGCCCTCTCTCCCGATCGTCGCCATCTCAATGGTGCCGCCATCGGCATAAACCGCCATGACTGAGACGACACCGCTATCCGGGAAGAAGACATGGTCGAGCGGACTGTCAACCTCTACCAGGATCTGCTCGCGGCGGCAGGGAACGTGTTTAAGGTGTGACATAAGTTTCCTGAGGTCGCGGGAAGGCAAAGCAAGCAAGAGCCGATTGCGCGGTAATTTGGATAAAACTTTCATACTCTCTACAAGATCCCGGAGCTGCGCTGGTTCCAAACGGGAAGCGAGTTGCAATTGTTTCTCTGTCGGGCCAGAAGCGGCAAAGCTCAGAACGAGCAAATGTTTTCCGATCGGCCCTCGGTCAGGGCTTCATCGATCATCGCTACCGCCACGAGCAGATGCCCCGAATGGACGGCGACCGCTGCGCTGCGGAATTTCGATCCGACCTATGTCCGCTTTGGGTCATTCGCAACCGGCCGATACGCCACCGTCCGTCGCGGCATGTCCGCTTCGCGCCGAAAGCGGACAAATAGGCAGACGTCTGGCTAAGTCCGCTTAGTGCCAAGAGGCGACATATGCGGCGCAGCAAGATTGCTCGTCGAATGGCAGAGATGGGTCATAAGCAGACGCAGATTATTTAGGCTACGTCCGCTTCACCCCTCAAAGCGGACATCGCGCGCGATTTATTTATGGTCGGTCCGCCGGGGCAGTATCTGAAGCGGTCCCGAGAGCCAGCGCATGGCTGCCTTAGCATCCCTGAGTGATCCGAATACCCAGGCCTTCCCGATGTCGATTGACCAAGTGGTCTCCTGCTTACCGAAAGGGTCGAAATCAACCAAATAACCTCTCTCGGCATGCCAAACGACTAGGTTCTGCATACCAATCTCCTGGTGGAATGGATTAGCGGGGCTGCGGCGCTGATTGCTCTTCTGCTTTTTTCTATGCCTATTACGAAACCTCACGCCTTAAGCGTCCCGGAAATTCGTTACCGTCACCTCCGTTTTGACCGAGTTGGCAATGAAACAATTCTCGTGTGCGGCATGGTGCATTTTGTCGAGCTGTTCTGCACTGGGTATTCGATCTCCACGCCACGTAATCTTCGGGTGAAGATCGACACGAGTGATGGCCATTTTGCCTTCGGCATTTTTCTCCATGTGACCAACCGCCTCGTCCTCATACGAGTCGAGCACGAACTTCTGCTTACACGCAATCGCCAAAAACGTAAGCATGTGACAGCTTGAGAGTGAAGCGACGAACGCCTCCTCGGGATCGACATTGGCTGGATTACCGAGATAAGCCGGGGCCGCCGTCGCCGTCATCGTATGACCGCCGTCGAAGGCCCAGGTGTGATCGCGCGGATATTTCTGATAAGAAAATTCGGCGCCGCCGCGCTCCCATTTCAAAGTCACTCTGTGTTCGGACATGTCGTTTATATAGGTCCGCACGAACGTGCCGCAACCGCCGGGCACAGGGATCGCACGGCGGCGCCAAGATCAAAAGGTGCAGCACGAGATGGGCGGAGCGAGATGTCACGG
>WNGD01003480.1_pt1 | contig 20874 bp, 19 predicted proteins | sample 5400671 | NCBI WGS metagenome assembly WNGD01 (sample SAMN13153369, study PRJNA577476) | soil metagenome | isolation source: 40 cm soil or saprolite under grassland replicate 2 | place: USA:California | collected 2016-06-15 | reverse complement strand
GGTTATGTACATAAGGGAGCTGAAAAATGTGTATGGTGCTTATATACACCGCACAATGGCCCTCGTCAAGGGGGGATTAAGTTAGGCGGGACGCAATTTCGTTTGCCAGAATCAAGGCCGAATGGCTGACTGCGGCCACCCCAGCCCCGGGGAAGGTGGTGTCACCGACCATGAAAACGTTCGGCATAAATGTACGGTGGCTGACGGAGTTTGGACCAAAGACATCAAGCGACTGACCCACTCCTCCAACCATACCCAGCTTGCGGCGCGTTAGCTCATAGCAGGTGCGTGGCGTCGCGGTTTCTATCACCTCGACCGAGTCGCCGAGTTCAGGGATCGAGGAGTACAGTCGTCGCCACAGCGAGTCAAGCGCGACCCGGTCCTTTTCCTCGTGCTCAGTCTCATCTTCGTGAAACGTAAACCACTGGTCCACATCTGCAAACGTGTGCACGGTTGCGGCGCGTTTGCCTGCGGGACCGCGAGGATCCCACGCTGGAGCCGAGGCGAGCGTCAGTTGCATGGCCACCGGATCGTAGACTTGTCCCCTTTGCAAATCTGTGATGGCCAAAATGTGGTCCGCTGCGAGCTCTTGAGCCGCTGGTTCATCTATTCCCAGATACAGCAAATAAGCTCCCCAGCCACGGAGGCTCTTAAGACGCTTTCGAATGGCTGAAGGGGTGCGGTTGAAACCAACCAGCTTGCCGTAGGTGTCCCAGACCGTCATGTTGCTGACAATGGCGCGCGAAGCGGTTAGGGTTTCACCGCTTAACAGATCGACTCCGATAGCCTGACCACTCGCGTCGTAAGCCAATCGAAGTGCGGTCGTGTCGAGGCGAACGATTGCCCCGCTTTTCTTGATCGACTGTGTCAGTGTGTCGGCAAGTGCCGCAGCGCCGCCACGAAGCGCGAACAGCCCTTGTCGCGTAAGAGTCAGGGCAACGCATGCGTAAAGGTACGCGCACTCCTCGGCGCCGCATTGCGCAAACATTTGCAACTGAGCATCGATGAAACGGCGAAAGCGAAAGGAAGTACCGTCGAGGTGCTGTCGAGTGGTGTGATCGATCACGCTCCGTATTCGCGTGGCAAGACTCGCATCAGGAAGGAAAGCGCGAATCCGTCTCAATCTACCCGCTGTGCGAAGATCAGGAACGCGGCTGGCGGCGCGGAGCACTGCGCTGCCTATTGCCTCTGCGTCGCGATAGAACGCGATCGCTTCATCGGGACATTCCGGAAAACCCGATCGGAGCTCGTGGTTAAAAGACCCCAAGTCTGACTTGATGGCAATGTCTGATTGGTCGGGCAGCCGAACTATGTAAGAGGGTTCAATCCGCCGAACTTCTGGAGGATCAACCGGGAGCTCGGAAAAGATACGATCGTGGATCTCGCCCGGCTCCCCCAGAGCGTACAAGCCAACGCCGCTCTCGAATGTGTAACCAAACTTTTCAAACGGTGCCGCACAGCCGCCCGGCTGTGACGATTTCTCCAACAAGCACACACTCACGCCGCGAGCGGCGAGCAACGCGGCCGTCGTCAAACCACCAATGCCCGCGCCGACTACGACAACTTCGTAGGACATCTTCTATCTCAGATGTCGGACGACAAGCTCGAGCAAGTAAATGACTGCGGCCTTTTCCTTGTCGGCATGTCGAAGGTTTTCAAGATACGGCTCGAGCACGAGGAACACCGATTGGATGCCATTGAACACGGCATGCATCACGAAACAGGGAAGCAGCCGTCCGCTGAACGCCCGGACGAGAGTGAGCGATATGCTGAGCATCGAAATGACGGCGATGACTCCCAAGTTATTATAGTACTGGTAGAGGTGGACGGCCGCGAACAACATCGAGACCACTATTACTGCACAAACCAGACCGAAAGCGCGTTCCAGCGCTGAATACAAGACGCCGCGATAGATGAGTTCCTCAACGAAAGGCGCCGTCACAGCCGCGAGGAAAGCAGTGGTCACGCGGGCCGCGTACGAACTCTTAATGAACAGATCAAGCTGAGTCTCCTTGCCACCAACGGCGTAAGTGATCATAGAGCCAAGTAGCAACAGCGCAATGGCAAACAGAACACTCTTCCAGGGTCCAAAGTTCTCCGGCCAGCTCCAGCGGATCGTTTCCCAAAATGGCCGCTTGCCCCACGACGTGACAACAGCCCAAACAATGAGAAAGCTGAATACGTGGGCGGGAATGACACCCAGCAACGATAGCAAGATGAGCGTCTTGTCACCGACGAGAGACTCCGGCCGCAGCCCGGATTGAATGCTACTCTTGTAGATCAGATAGGGCGTTGCCACGAGCAAAGGCACAACCAGCAATAGCGCGGCGCTGGCAAACCACGTCCACAACGCCAGGAACAATTGCCGAAGAGCATCACGACGGCCCGCGGTGGTACTTGCTGCACCTCCTGAGGGCGTAGCGGAGTCTTCAAGTGGATTTGTTACCGACTGGGTAGTTGAAGGGAATTGGTTCGTGGACACGGTAGGCTTGAGTGTATGGGAGCAGGTTTACAGCGTCAACGCGTCAAGTTTCACTGATCAGAAATCAACGTGCAGTCGTGAGCTTGTCTGCCCACCGCCACGCGCCCTGAATCACACCGCAGGATACTCAATTTCCAACATCGTTGGACCAACGCGCGGCGCTGCCAACATCAATCCGATGATTGTTTTCGCATCTTCGATCTCACCGGCAGTGATCATTTCTAAGGCGCGGGAGAAGGGAAGTCGTATGACTTCGAGCAGTTCGTCATCTTCCAATCGTTGCTCTGTCCTGGTGAGATCGGTTGCGAGATAGACCCACATCTTTTCTCCGCAGAAACCAGGTGAAACATAGAACTCGCTGAGCAGATCCAATTTGCCAGCCATAAATCCCAGCTCTTCTTCCAGTTCGCGTGCGGCGCCTTCCGCGGGACGCTCGCTTTCATTTAAGGTTCCCGCGGGTGCTTCAAGCAGATAACGAACCGCCGGGTGACGATATTGGCGCACGAGCGCAACCGTGCCGTCTTCAAACACGGGGATGATGACGGCGCTGCCGCGATGATGGACGACTTCGCGGACGTAAGTCGTGTCTCCCTCGCGAATCGTATCGACTCTAACGTCAAACACACGGCCACGAAAGATCTCTTTGCTGTCCAGTACTGCCGGTGCTTCTTTATTGCTTGTCATTTTGCGTACAAGCCAAAGAGATTATGTGCGTTCACGGTTGTTTGGCAACTTCGCTGGCCCCTGTCAGAACAGCTTGAACTTCTCCGATTAGGTATAGCGAGCCCGTCACGCAGATAAGTCCGTCTTCTGTGGTTTGGGCATACGCGGCCCGGAGCGCATCCGCGGTCGAAGGCTTCAATGTGATTCTTTGAGAATCAAACTTGCCCGCGGCCAAACGCTCGAGCATCGCAACAGGTGCTGCTCGCGGGTTGTTCGGCTGCGTAAGGATGACCTTTTGCGCTGCGGGGAAAAGTATCTCCGCCATCTCTTTCAGATTTTTGTCGCGCATCGCGCCGAAGACAAGCGTGATGGGGCCATCGATGAATTCGTCGAGATAATCGCGCAGTGCCTGTGCGCCTGAAGGATTGTGCGCGCCGTCGAACAGCAACCGAGGCCGAGTACCGCGAAGTTCCAGTCGCCCGGGATGGGTAGCCTGTTCGACGCCGAGACTGATCGCCTCGCGAGCAATCCGAAATGCGCGTTCGCGCAAAGACTCCGCCAAGCGAATGGCAACTGAGACGTTTATTACCTGATGCCTGCCGCGCAAGCCGAGCGTTACAGCTTCATATCGGTCTTGACTTGTCTCAAACGTGACACGCAAACGTCCGTCATCAGCGTCCAGAACTATTGCGTCACAGTCGTCGATCTGCGGTATCACGCCGCAACTTTCGCACTGACGGAGAACCACGCCGAGGGCTTCTTCCGGCTGCGGGGCGATAATGGCAACAACACCAGGACGAATGATTGCCGCTTTCTCCGCCGCGATCTCTGCGAGGGTCTCGCCCAGGTACTCCTGATGATCCATGCCGATGGGCGTGATGGCGATTGTTTCAGCCCGAGCCACAGTCGTTGAATCCAAACGGCCGCCGAGTCCGGTTTCCAGAATCGCAAGATCGACGCCGGCTTCTCTGAACGCCAGCAGAGCAATCGCAGTGACGTGCTCGAAAAATGTTGGCAGAGCTTCAATGCGGTTCTCGGCCAGCAACCGTTGCGTTGTGTCTCGCACTTCAGTTGCAAAACGAGCAAAGTCAGCACGCGAGATTTCTCGTCCGCCGATCTTGATGCGCTCAGTAATCGACACGAGATGAGGCGAGGTGAAAAGTCCGGTCTTGATGTCGGCGACGCGGCAGATTGAATCCAGCACGACGGCCGTTGAGCCCTTGCCGTTGGTGCCGGCGATCTGCACCGAAGCGTAGGAGGTTTGGGGATTTCCGAGCGCGTCGAGGAGAAGCTCAGTGTTTCTTAGGCCCAGCTTGATTGCGAGCGTTTCATGGCCAAGACTGAGAAGATAGCGAAGCGCCTCGTCGAATTGCATGGACGGTTTCAGGTTTCAAGTTTCAGGTTTCAATTTTCAGGATTGCGGTTTTCTGACACGTTGAACAAATGAAGCTTGAACGCAAAGCAACAACTCTAGCGAGCTTTGAACTTGAAACCTGAAACCTGAAACAATTCATGCCCTTCCGGCGCGCTGAGCCTTTTCCATTTCCAATTCGCTGCGTATCTCTGGATTCATCATAAAGTTGAGTTGCTTGATGATGAACTCGCGCATCTCGCGCCGGTCGACAATGGCGTCCAGCATGCCGTGCTCTAGTAAAAACTCTGATTTCTGAAAATCCTTCGGCAGTTTCTGTCTGATCGTTTGTTCAATCACTCTAGGCCCAGCGAAACCGATCAGCGCTTTCGGCTCAGCGATGATGACGTCGCCCAGCATTGCATAGCTGGCAGTGACACCGCCCGTGGTTGGATCTGTAAGCACGGAAATGAACGGCAATCGCTTCTCGTCGAGTTGCGCCAACGCCGAAGCAATCTTGGCCATCTGCATCAACGAGAGCGTGCCTTCCTGCATGCGCGCGCCTCCGGAGGCGGCAAACGTCACGACCGCGCCGTGTTCCTCGAGGGCGCGCTCGATCAACCGGGTGACTTTCTCGCCGACGGCCGAGCCCATTGAGCCGCCGATGAAAAGCATGTCCATCGCGCCCGCGAAGACCAGATGGTCGCCAACCTTGCCGCGCGCGTTGACGATCGCTTCCGGCAAACCTGAAACGTCTCGCGCTTGTGTGAGCCGTTCCGTGTATGGCTTGCTGTCGACGAACTCAAGCGGGTCGATCGAAATAACTTCGGCGTCCAGCTCTTCGTATTTCCCTTCGTCAAAGAGCATCGCCAAACGTTCGCGCGCGCCGATGCGAAAATGGTGGCCGCAATGCCGGCATACTTGCAGCGCTTCGTCCAGGTCGCGCTTGTACAAGTGCTCTTCACAACTATCGCACTTGACGAAGACGTTTTCGGTCTTTACGACGCGTTCCTCGGGTGGTACCGATTCGATCCGCTTGCTTTTTTTATTGAACCAGGCCATGCGTTTCGCTTGAATTGAGTTCAATAACCATAGCATACAAAGGATGAAGGATGAAGGATGAGAGAGCAGGTGATGAGAAACGGTGAGAAAAAGCTTTTCGGTGTCCTGGTATCTCCAGGTCACGCTTCGGCGCTTTCATCCTTAGAACTCTATTCCCCGTTGCGCGCGAATGCCGGCGTTGAAGGGATGTTTTACTTCGCGCATTTCAGTGACGAGGTCGGCGGCTTCGATAAGTGTGGCAGGAGCATCGCGGCCGGTGACGACGATGTGCAACGCCGGCTGCGAGGCGCGGACGGAGCGGAATTCTTCGAGGACTTCTTCTAGCGGCAACATTTCGTAGCTCAAGACGTAGACGAGTTCGTCAAAGACCAGTAGATCGTATTCGCGACTGCGGAGCTTCTCGACGCACAAAGCCCACGTATCGCGCGCAGTTTTCCGATCCTGTTCAGGATTCTTTGTGTCCCAGGTGAAGCCGTCACCCATCGTATGGATCTCGATGCCCAGTTTTTCCGCGGCGACGTGTTCGCCATAGCGGTCGTTGCGCGACTTCATGAATTGAATCATGCAGCAATTAAGACCCTGGCCGGCGGCACGCATCATCAGGCCCAGCGCGCACGTCGTCTTGCCTTTGCCGTTTCCGGTGTTGACGATCAGCAGGCCACGCGTATTTTCCTGATAGTCTTCGCGCCGCCATTTATATTTCCTTTCTTTGGTGGACATTTGTCAGAACGGGTGGGTAAACGATCCACGTGTATTGGTGGCCCCAATTCAACCGCCCGCTACCGCAGGCGGTTCTGACTTACTTCAAGGCATCCTCGGTGATGTCTCTCGAACCGTTGGCGCGTTCGACCGCGTCGCGCAGCAAGCGGACGATCCGTTGCTCGGCTTCTTCCCAGGTGCCTTTGAGGGTGCAGCCGGCAGCGTTGCGATGCCCGCCGCCGCCGAACATCTCAGCCACGCGCGCGACGTTGACGTCGCCTTTCGAGCGCAAGCTCGTGCGATAGACGCCGGGCCCGCACTCCTTGAGCAGCGCGACTGCCTGGACTTCACCAACGGTCAATGGATAGTTAACAAAACCGTCAGCGTCTTCATCGGAAGCACCAGCACTCTTCTGCATCTCCACGGTCTGGCGCATGCAGGCGACGCGACCCGAAGCGTCACGCTTCGCGGTCGAGAGGACAGCGCCCATCAACTGAATGCGGCTCCAGGGATAACTGGCGAAAACACACTCGGCGGTCTTTGCGGGCTTCACGCCGGTGCGCACGAGTTCGGAAGCAACTTTGAAAGTTCGCTCAGTGGTGTTCGAGTAATGAAAAGATCCCGTATCGGTAATTAGCGCGGTGTAGACGCATTCGGCCATCTCTTTGGTCACGCGCACTCCGGTGGCCTTGCAGAGGTTGTAAATCATCTCGCCCACGGCCGACGCAGTGGAATCGATCCAGTTGATGGCGCCGAAAAGAGCGGTGGTTGAATGATGATCGATGTTGACGACAAACTGCTTTTCCAGATCGATCAAACCAGGCCGCGTGATGTCGGAACACTCGATGACGAAAACCGCATCATAAGGGCGATCGACTGACTGCGTGACTCGCACATCGGTGGCCCCCGGTAACTGTTGGTAGGAGTGCGGCACCGGATCACGCATGATGACTTCCGCATCTTTTTCCAAAGCCAGCAGAAGCCAGTTGAGACCTAAACTCGAGCCCAGACTGTCACCGTCCGGGCGAACATGTGAAGTGATCGCGAAGCGGCGCTTCGATTCGATCAACTCGACGACTTGACTAAGCATTGTAGGCGGAGATGAAGACGCGGTGACGCGGTGACGCGGCGACACGGGGAATTCTTATCTCCGCGTCTCCGTGTCTCCGTGTCACCGTGTCATTGCTCATCCGTCATCCTTTCTTCGCTTTCCCATTCTTGTTCGATCTCGGCCAGCAACTGGTCAACGCGCTCGCCTTCTTCTTCCACTCGATCCCGCACGAAGTGAAGATCCGGGGTGTGATTAAGATTCAGCAAAAGGCCGAGCTCTTTGCGTATGTATGGGGTTGCGTGGCGCAACGCGGAGAGCGCGAGCTTATGCTCCTCCTCGTCTCCCGCAACGGTCACATATACACGAGCGGCCTTCAGATTCTCAGAGATCCGAACATCAGTAACTGTCACTGTCGTCAGACGCGGATCTTGCAATTCATATCCCACGATCCGAGAAATCTCCTCACGCAGGAGATCAGCAACTCTTTCCGGGCGACGCATGGCTAGAAACAGTTTCGAGTCTAGAGTTTCGAGTTCCGAGTTAAAAATAAACTCGAAACCCGAAACTCGAAACTCGGAACTTCATAGTTCCGTGGCGGCGACCTTTTCGATTATGTAGGCCTCGATCTGATCGCCCACCTTGATATCGTTAAAGTTCTCGAGGCCGATGCCGCATTCATAGCCTTCACGAACCTCCGACGCGTCATCCTTGAAGCGGCGCAAAGACGCGATGTTGCCCTCCCAGGTGACCACGGCGTCGCGAATCAAGCGCGCGCGCGCGGTGCGCCGGATAGTGCCGTCAATCACCATACAGCCAGCGACGACGCCTACCTTGGGGACACGAAAGATTTCACGTATTTCGGCCTTGCCGAGAATCTTTTCTTTTTCGATCTTCTCGAGCATTCCGATCATCGCGGCGCGAATCTCTTCTTCGACCTTGTAGATGATGGAATGCAAACGAATATCGACGGCCTCTTGCTTGGCCAGATCGGCCGCGCGCGATTCCGGCCGCACGTTAAAGCCAATGATCACTACGGCGGTTGACGCCGTACCGGCTTGTGTCGCGGACGCCAACAGGACGTCCGATTCAGTGATCGCGCCCACGCCCGAGCGAATTACTTTGACCTTTACCTGCTCAGTCGAAAGCTTTTGCAAAGTCGACTTCAAGACTTCGACTGAGCCTTGCACATCGGCCTTGATAACCACGAGCAGTTCTTTGACTTCGCTCTCGCCGAGGGCTTCAATGCCGCGCTTAGTAGTTTGCAGCAGAGTGCTCTGACGATTGATCATCTGGCGATGATGTGAAATCTGTTGCGCCCGGATGATGTCGGCAACAACCTGGAAACTTTCTCCAGCCTGTGGGACGCCTTGCAGTCCCAGGACCTCGACCGGGGTTGCGGGCGGCGCCTCCGTGACCGCCTCGCCGCGGTCGTTGAACATCGCGCGGACCTTGCCAAAGATCTGGCCGACGATGAACGGCTCGCCAATATGTAGCGTGCCCTGTTGCACCAAAACCGTGGCGACAGGACCGCGGCCGCGATCGAGTTTGGCCTCGAGCACGACACCGGAAGCGAGCCTTGTCGGGCTGGCGCGGAGATTGAGGATGTCAGAAGTAAGCAGAATAGTATCGAGCAGACCATCGACGTTCTGGCGTTTCTTCGCGGAGACCAGAACCATCTCCGTCTCGCCGCCCCACTCGACGGGCGTCAGGCCCTGGTTGGCGAGTTCTTGCTTGACGCGGTCTGGGTTAGCGTCTGGTTTATCGATTTTGTTAATCGCTACGACGATTCCGACACCAGCGGCGCGCGAATGTTCAATTGCCTCGATCGTTTGCGGCATGACGCCATCGTCGGCCGCGACCACCAGCACGACCACGTCAGTGGCTTTGGCGCCACGAGCCCGCATCATCGTGAAGGCTTCGTGGCCCGGCGTGTCGAGGAAAACGACGCGGCGCATCTCAGCCGGATTATCCGGACTGGGAACCTGGACGCTGTAGGCGCCGATGTGTTGGGTGATTCCGCCAGCTTCGCCGGCGGCCACATCGGTGGTACGAATCGCATCCAGCAGAGATGTCTTGCCGTGGTCAACGTGGCCCATGACAGTGACGACCGGTGCACGCGGCAGTTCGACATCATCCGCGTCTGAGGCAATCAGGTCTTCGAACTCCTCTTCCGCTACCATCTCCTCAAACGGCACGAACGTGACTTCGTAGCCAAAGCGATTTGCAAGGTCGATGGCCACGTCGTCGTTCAGAGGTTGGTTGATCGTCGCAAAGACGCCCCGCTGCAACAACAGCGTCACAACGTCTTTGGGCTTGATGCCGAGCTTCTCGGCAAACTCCTTAACGGTGGAACCCTCGACGAGGCGCACTGTCTTCAATTCACCGGGAACGGTGGGAACTTCAAGTCGGCCTGCGATTCGATCTTCCAGCGAGAGCACTTTCGGCGGTGGAATGAAATCGCCTTTATCAAAGCGGCCGCCTCTTTCGGTCGTTTTTCGGCCACCGCGCGGAGTGCTGCGACGCGAGCGACGTCTGCCTGCATCCGGAGGCGGGATGTAGGTGGTCTGCGGCGTAAGTGTCTCGCCGGGCGTGCCGAGATACTCAGTCCGTTGGTGCGAAGCACGATCGCGACGACGTTCCGCGCGCTCTTCGCGTTCGCGCGGGGTTGGGACTGAAGCTGGCGATGTTGGGGGTGGCACTCGCTCACCGGGACGAATCCCTGCGTTGAGCGCCGCCGCTGTAGGCCGCATCACCCTAATTTGTCTTGAGGGAGCCGGCTGGGTTACTCGGCTCGCGTCATGGCGCGCAGTCCCGGCAGTCTGCGTAGCTTCCGGGCCTGCCGCAGGCGGCGCCGCCGTCGGCTCGGCCTGTCGCACTGCTTCGCTGGGCGCCCCCGGACTCGCTTGCTCCGCCCGTACGGCCGGTGTCAGCTTTTTCACCAGACGAGTGGGGCCGGCGGGTTTCGGAGGCGGCGTGGGAGTGGTCTCCGGCTCGGGTAGGGCTGCTTCAGCCGCAGCAGGAAGTACAGCTTCTTCTACTTCCGGGGCCGGGGCTTCTTCCACCACGGGACGCGCAGCTCGCTCTACGACCTTGATGGTGCGCTTTACGGCCGTCTCTTTTTTGGGGAAGTACTTTGTTCGGATCTTTTCCGCCAACTCTTTCGAGATAGAGTTGGACGGCACACTGACATCAACACCTTCGCGGCGGACCTCTTCGATCAGCCGCTTGGTATCAAGCTTCAGTTCTTTTGCCAGGTCGTAAAGGCGGACCTTATTAGCGGTCGTCATGCACTCCTTCTTGGACTTCGCGACTCTAGTGTCGCGACTCTTCAAAAAGTGATTAAAGAACTCTCGCTCTCAACCACTTTTCGAAGCGTGCCTTCAGAAGTGCAGCCCGAAAAGGCGGGTAAAGGGCGAGAGACGAGACGCGCAGGACCAGCCAGCACGTTCGCCCGATCTACTTTGCCGCGTCAGGTGAAGCATCTTGCTTCTCTTTTTCACCGCTCCCGCCCTCGGCGGCAACTTCAATACTCTCGGGAGCTGATGTTGTGTTCGTCTCGGCCGCGGAAACTTCCGCGGCGGACTCTTCGGCGCTGGCGAATCCTTCATCCGCCACTTCGCGCGCATCTAATTCTGATAAGTGCTCCATCGCTGCGGCGCCGCTCGACGTGACATCAGGAGCGGGCGTGATGGTATCGGGCCGCAAATCCCGTCCAGGCTCCTGCAGCACAATCTCTTCTTCAGAGATTGGCTCAGCCTCGGTCAGCGCCACGGGCTCGGCAGCGTTCTGCGCGAGCACGTCATGTTCGGACGCGAACGGCATTCCGGATTCAACTGCTTCATCGTATCCGTCCGCGGTCATTTCATTCGAAGGCTCCACGTCGCCCGCTTCAACAGATTCATCGAGTTCTATCGAAACAGCGTGAACAGGTTCGATCTCGCCTGCTTCCAACGTTGCTTCAGCCTCAATCGATTCCTCAATTGCCGCACCCTCTTCCTCCGGGTGCAGGCTTCTCTCACGCACGGCGATGACGGCTTTCGCCGCGCTGAGAATCACCTCGGCTTCATCGAGACTAAGATCGAGAAACTCAACCAGGTCGTCAACGGTCGTATGGGCGAGCGCGTCGATATCCATGATCCCATGCTCGCTGAGCGCATCCGCCTGCGGCGCGGTAACTCCCTCGATAGCCGATAAGGGCACTGACTCGCCCGAAAGGATCAGCGCTCCCATCTGTTCCGCAACTTCCTTCTTGATCTCTTCCTCGCTGCGGATGTCTATGTTCCAACCGACGAGCTTGGTTGCCAGGCGCACGTTTTGACCGCGCTTGCCGATTGCCAGGCTGAGCTGATCCTCGTTGACGATGACCTCCATCTGCCGGTTTTCAATATCCGTAATGCGAACTTGATTAACTTTTGCCGGCGACAGCGCGTTCGCAGCGAAAACCGACGGCTCGTCTGACCATTCGATGATGTCGATCTTTTCGCCGCGCAACTCACGAATGATCGCCTGGACGCGCGAGCCTTTCATGCCGACGCAGGCGCCGACTGGATCGACGTCGCGCTCGTTTGACGTTACGGCAATCTTCGCACGCTCTCCAGGTTCGCGCACGCACGACTTGATTACCACGGTGCCGTCGTAAATCTCCGGGACCTCCATTTCAAAGAGCCTTAAGAGCAACTCTGGCGAAGTCCGCGACACTTCGATCTGCGGCCCTTTGGATTCCTTCGATACGTTGTTGATGACGACGCGAATCCGCTCGCCCTGGTTCCACTGCTCGCCGCGCGACTGCTGAGAGCGGGGCAGAATGGCTTCGAGATTGCCGAGGTCAACGATGATGTTGCCGCGCTCGAAGCGCTTGACATAACCGTTTACAAGATCGCCGATCTTGTCGATGTACTGCTCGTAAACGTTGCTGCGGACGGCGTCGCGCACTTTTTGAAACAGAATCTGCTTGGCGGTTTGCGCGGCAATGCGGCCGAGTTCTTCCATTGGCAAAGGCAGTAGCAAAGCGTCGCCAATCTCCACCTCGTCTCCGGCCAATTCGCGAGCCTCATCAATCGACACTTCGGTGGCCGCGTCCGTCACGTCATCAACGACGACTTTCGAAGCGGAAAGCTCGATGCCAGTCTCCGGATTCCAGTCGACCTGAATATCCTCGCCCGACTTAAACTGTTTCTTCGCGGCGGCACGCACGGCCTCTTTCATCGCTTCGACCACAAGGTCGCGCTCGATGCCCTGTTCCTGGCAAAGGGCTTCAATGTTCTGCGCAATGGATGAACTCATTTAGCTTTCTGTCTCCGGGTTGGCTCGACGCTCCGGCAGGTGCGTCGTCTGAGCCTATTCAGTTGTTAGTTGCACAAGTTGTTGACTTGCTTATTCTCTTTCCGCTACTTCAGTTGGGTCCGCCGAAACTCCTCATTGAAATCTATCTCAAGGTTCGCTTTTGCGATGGCGTCCAACGGTACGCGAACTCGCCCGCTGGTTCGATCTTCGAAGAGCACTTCGTCGCCATCGACGCCGATCAATCGCCCTCGAAAATTCCGCTGGCCGCCAATCGGATGACGGGTCTTCAGCTTCGCGCGGCTGCCGGCAAAACGCTCAAAGTCGTCACGTTTGTAAAGACCGCGTTCCAGACCGGGCGACGAGACTTCCAGCGTGTAAGCCGAATGGATGAAATCTTCAACATCGAGGATTGTGCCGAGGTAAAGACTCACTTCCGAGCAATCCTCGTGCGTTACGCCTCCCGGCTTGTCAATAAAAATGCGAACAATCGGTTTGCCGACGGGCCCGGCAACCTCGGCGTGAACCAATTCGAGACCGTGGTCGATTGCGACTCGGTCGGCGATCTCTCGGACTCGCTCTTCAATCGACCTCGCGCCCATGTGGCCTCCGAAAAAGCACTCGCGCAAAAGAAAAAGTGGGCGCTAACCCACCGGACGAGACCGCCGTGCTTCGAGCAAGCTGTGAATTATACGGAAAGGGTTAGCGAGAAGCAACCTGAGAGCGCGTTCATCCCGCCCGCATGTCAATGGTCGCGACTGACCCCCGCTGTGATATTCTCGCAGCCTATTACTGGAGCGTCTCTGGATGTGAGACCGGGTGATTCAAAAGACGAACTCGCAGCCAGGCCGCGATCGAAGTGGCGTCCGATTAGCGCGGTTTCCGATTGCGGGTGTAAGCTTCACGAGACGCTAACCACGGCACATCGATATTAGGAGACAACGATGAACGACTCGAACGAGAGGAGCAAACTCGAACTTATCTACACGCTCTTTTGCGATGATGTGCGTCTTGAGGCAGGCAACAAGCTCTCGTTTATGGGGGTGTTCCAGAACATCATGGTGCAACAGCTGCCCGTCTCGCTCATCAAGTTCGCAGTCGTGAATCACTGGCGCGGCGACGGCGCACACTTGTCGGAGGTGCGCATCCTGACTCCCGATCGTACACAGCCGGTCGTCGTTTCCCAACCGACGCGATTCGAGATCGCGCCCGGCGGATTCGCGGACAACATTAGCTTCTTTGTTAACGTGACCTTTCCCACCGCGGGGCAGTACTGGGTGCAGACTCTGGTTGACTCCAACCTGTTTGACGAGCAAGTGCTGACGGTGAGTGATGGTCGTGAGCAGGCAACCGAAGACCTTTCAGAAGCAGTGAACTGAAATGTCGACAAACTTCAGTTTGTCGCAGCAGTAATAACGAATCGGTTCGTCAGCTACGACAATACATACCGTTTATCGGACACAAAGCCTTAGTACTCGATATTGTAAAGCTTGATTTTTGAATTGAGCGTAGTGGCCCTCAGTCCCAACAACCTGGCCGCCTGAGCTTGGTTACCATCGGCCTCGCCAAGCGCAAGTTTTATGAGGGCAGTCTCGAATCTCTTCACTTCGCCATAGAAATCTACCCCCGCTGCGACATTGAGATTCTGAGGCTTGGCAGATTCATCGGCAAGGACCCTGTCGCGGGCCAGAATCCGGGCTTCTCTCATCACGGATGACGCAAGATCGACGAGTCGCTTTATGCGACTTTCGCTCGAATTGTCGGCTACAGCCAGTCTCAAATTGACTGTTTTGTCCGACGATATTCGTGTTCGCTTGTGGCGCCTTTTATTTATTGTATCGATTAATGCGGCTCGATTGGCACTCATGATCCCCCCTTTTTAAGACTTCGGTTCTAATACGAAAACACCGCGCCCGGAGGTTCCGTGGCAGCTTTTAGTCGCGGCAAACGGGTTTTTGGTTGGCTCGACTAAATGGTATACGAAGAAAAAGCGGGTCTTGTTAACAGACTCGCGTTCAATTTGATTGAGAATTTTTTCGGGTTTAATGAAAAGGTGGTGCGGATGAGAGGACTTGAACCTCCACGATGTCACCATCACAGGCTTCTGAGACCTGCGCGTCTGCCAGTTCCGCCACATCCGCGGGACAGTTGAATATACGAACCAGCGTCGCGGGGTGTCAAGGCAGCTTATCGAGCGCGTTTATGAGCCGGTCAGCCTGGGGTCAGAGAGTCCAGCGCCCCACTTCGGTCAGCGGCGATGAAATCTTCGAGCACGGAACATTTCGTCGTTACTAATGCGATTACGAAAGCTTCGTCCGCGGAAGAAATCGTCGTTGTCGAAGGCGCGATTGCGGTGTCGTAACCTCCGCGAGCGGAATAGAGACTCATCATCGAATTGGCGGATTCCTCTATTGCGTCTCGTTCGAGAAATGAAAATTCCGTTGCGAAAGACGCCGAGGTCTCGTTGTGGCCCGCGCCCATCCCAACGTCCATCGCGCGCGTCGTGGCAGTTCACAAACTTCCCACACTTCTTATCCAAATCAGGTCCCCGTCCTCTTCCATTTCCCCTTCCCTGCCCGAATGCGGTGGCCGGCAGAGCGATGGCAAGAGCGAGGCTGAATAGAATTAGGAACAAAACATTTCGCTTGGCAGTTAAGACTCTCATAAACCCCCCTCGGAATTGGTGTTGAGTAACGAACTCTTCTTTTCGTTCGGTCAGGGCGAAGAATCTCGAATTCTCGCCGTTAGATCAAACAACCAGCGTGCCAGAGCCGATTCTCTATAAACTGCTGCAGAACCTGTTCGAGAGCAGTCTCACCGAGACCGTCTATTATACGATAACGTTACGATGCGAAACCGTATCGTGCCAAATTCGTATCAAATCTGATGATCTGGTACTGTAAATGGCGTGGCTGTTGAACGGGTACGCAATTTCTTGTGGTTGAATTTCAATTAGGTTGCCCAGGAACGTAATGGCCGACCCAGCACTCGCTCTTGCCGGTTTGCGCGAACGCTTTGCCGCCGTGCGCGGTCAGATCGAAGCTAGTGCGCGGCGCGCTAATCGATCACCTGAAGAGATCACTCTGGTCGCCGTGTCGAAGACCCACGGCCTCGAGACGTCGATTCAGACGATTTGGTTCGTCGCCTGAATCGCTTGTGCGCTGAAGAAGGGCGTGCGGAATTGCCCTTACTGATCCAGCTCGATCTTGCCGGGGAAAGGACAAAGTCGGGTATCGGCGAGGATGATTTGGCAGACTTGGCCGCGACGATCGGTGGCTGCGAACACTTGCGGCTGGTTGGATTGATGACGCTGCCGCCCTTTTTTGAGGAGGCCGAGCGCGCGCGGCCATTCTTCAAGCGGCTACGCGAATTGCGCGACGCGCTGCAAGCGAAAGGGTGTTTTGGCGATCGCGCCGGCGAGCTTTCGATGGGTATGACCCACGACTTTGAAATCGCCATCGAGGAAGGCGCGTCGATGGTGCGCATTGGGACAGCCCTATTTGGAGAGCGCAAGCCGAACGAGTGATCGCCTATTTTTAACCCGTTAGTTCGCTAATGTCAGCATGAGCTTTCTGATTGTCGACAGACTCAATCAATTTGTAACCTGGACGGTGACGACCGCGATCGTTTTCGTCGTTGCGCTGGTGATCTTGCGCCTGATCGCGAATCATGCGAATTGGAACTTCTTTGGCTGGCCCGCCGTGACGCTTCGACGTTTGACGGATCCGCTGATTGGACCTGTGCGACGTGCGTTGATGGGTTTTCGAGTGGATCCCAAATACGCGCCGCTGGTGGCAATCCTGATAACAATTCTGCTCGGCTGGTTAGTCGTGCGCGTCACCGACAGCGTGCTGGGCACAATAGCCGGCGTGATGTCTGCTGTTCAGCAGCAGTCTGTAGCACGAGTCATCGGCCATCTGCTGTATGGTCTGCTTGGACTCTACATTCTGGTGATCTTCGTGCGCATCGTTTTTTCATGGATTGCGGTGAGTCATTCGAATCGTGTGATGCGATTCCTGGTCAACACCACCGAACCGCTCCTTGGTCCGCTGCGGCGCATGATCCCACCAGTCGGCATGTTTGATATTTCACCTTTCGTTGCATTCATAATCATCTGGCTGTGCCAGACTGCCGTGGCGGGAACGCTGCTGCGCTAGCAGGTCGCAAACCTGCTCTGCTGATGATCGATTGTTCAGAAAAGGATGGGGGGCTAACTTTCAAAGTTCAGGTTCTCCCGCGTGCTTCGCGCAGCAAGATCGTGGGTGAGCACAACGGCGCTTTGCGGATTCGTGTTGCGGCCCCGCCGGTGGATGGCGCAGCTAATGAAGAGCTGATTCGCACGTTGGCTGGCGCGCTCGGTGTGCGACGAAATGCGATAGAGATCACTTCGGGTCAAACAGCTAGAACCAAACAAGTGCGAGTTACGGGCGCCACTTCAGCCGACTTGCAAAACCTGCTTACCAAAACGATAGCCCAGGATTAGTGTGGACACTCGGAATTCGAGTGCGTTCCTACAACGGAGCGGATAAAACTAGACGAGAATGAGGATCATCAGTTTGACCAGGAAGTAGTGTTCTAAGGTTGTGCTGCCCGGGGCATTAGCCCGACCGTCAGGGAGGGCTCAGATTGAAGGCATGAATAGCGGAGCCCTCCGTGACGGTCGGGCCACTGTCCCGGTCCATGCTTCGAATCCTGTCAACACAACCTTAGAACACTCCTCGTTTTTGAGCGACGGCGGGGTCTGGGTAGTGGCCCCGAGCTCAGCAGCTTTTGATTCAATGCGCCAATTCGATTTATCTTCTCGTCAATCTGAGTTAGATTAGGCTGCGACACCTTCGATGGAAACGACAAGGATTTCCCACTACCGCATTCTGGAGAAGCTGGGCGCCGGCGGAATGGGTGAGGTCTATCTTGCCGAAGACACTAAGCTGGGTCGGAAAGTAGCGCTCAAACTCCTGGGCGAGGAGTTCACGACCAACCGAGATCGGGTCAATCGATTTGAACAGGAAGCCTGTGCGGCTTCAGCGCTGAATCATCCGAACATTCTCACGATTCACGAAGTCGGCGTAGATAACGGCCGGCATTTCATTGCCACCGAATATATCGACGGGGTAACCCTGCGCAAAAAGATGGGAAGAACGCCCATCGAGCTGAACGAAATCCTCGACATTTCGATTCAGGTGACCAGCGCGCTCGCGAAGCTGACCGAGGAGACCATTGATCGCACCCCGAGTAATGCCGAGGCTTCTACCAGAGTGTTGGTGCAAACCGACGCCGGCGTGGTGATGGGAACATCCCACTACATGTCGCCGGAACAAACCCGCACGCACAAGGTTGATGGTCGCAGTGATATCTGGAGCCTGGGCGTTGTCATGTATGAGATGGTCGCAGGCAGAGTTCCCTTCGAAGGTGAAACTCCGACGGACATAATCGTTGCGATCAACCAGAAGGAACCACTGCCACTGGCCCGGTTTGCTCCGCAGGTGCCGGCCGAGCTTGAATGGATTATTCATAAAGCGCTGCGCCGAGACCGAGAAGAGCGTTACCAGACCGCGAAAGAGTTGCTGACCGATCTACGGCGGCTGAAACAGCGGCTGGAGTTCGAGGCGGAGTTGGAACGTTCAGTAGCCCCGGATCGGCTGGGTACGGCAACGACCATCAGTAACGCCGCGCTGGTTTCGACTATCCTCGAGAAAGGTCCGAAGACCTCTCAGATCACGGAAGCGCCGTCGATGTCGAGCGCGGAATACATCGTCAGCGAAATCCGCAGGCACAAGAAAGGCGCAGGAGTGATCGCGGCGGTATTTGTCGTCGCTGTAGTGGCTGCAGTCTTCCTTTACTATTCGCGCAGGACACCGGCGCTGACCGAAAAGGACACGGTTCTCCTGGCCGACTTTGTAAACACGACAGGCGAACCGGTGTTCGATGGTACTTTGAAGCAGGCCTTGACAGTGCAGCTTGGTCAGTCGCCTTTTCTGAACATCTTTCCTGACGAGCGGGTGCGCGAAGCTTTGCGGTTCATGGGGCGCTCATCCGATGAGCGCGTAACGAAAGACGTCGCGCGGGAGATCTGCGAACGTCAGGGCCTGAAGGCGATGCTCGTTGGATCGATCTCGAGTCTGGGTAGTCATTACGTCATAACCCTGGAAGCGCTGAACGCCCACACCAGCGACGCAATCGCGCGGGAGCAGGTCGAGGCGGAGAGCAAGGAAAAAGTACTGTCAGCGCTGGGGCAGGCGGCATCGCAGTTTCGCGAGAAGCTCGGGGAATCGCTGGGCTCGATCAAGAAATATGACGTGCCAGTCGAACAAGCTACAACCTCGTCATTGGAAGCGCTCAAGGCTTTCACGACGGGAACGGAGCAGCTTCACAGCGGCCATCCCGACCAGGCCGTCTCGTTTTACAAGCGCGCGATTGAGCTCGATCCAAACTTCGCGATGGCCTATGCAAGGCTGGCCGTTTATTACGGCAACACCACGCAACTTGAGTTGGCCCAGCAGAACGCGCAAAAGGCGTACGACCTGCGAGACCGCATCAGTGAACGCGAGCGGTTCTATGTGTCTGAGAAATACCATAACTACATCACCGGTGATATAGACAAAGCGATTGAGACTCTGCAAGCGTGGGAACGAACCTATCCCAATGATTTTATCCCCCACAATAATCTAGCTGTTAATTACGTTAACATTGGCCGGTATGAAGAGGCCCTCAAGGAAGCTCAGGAGTCCGCACGGCTTAATCCGAAGAACATAACCAGCATGGCGAACGTAATCGACGGCTTTATCCACTTAAACCGCCTCGACGAAGCCAGGCAGCTTTTCGAACAACTCAAACAACAGAATCCGGACGCAGTCGAGACGCACTTTTACACTTGTAACCTGGCTTTCCTTAACGGCGATCAGCGTGTGCTCGACAACGAGGCGCAGTGGTTCAGGGGCAAGCCTTATGAACCCGATTTTCTTGGCGCACAGAGTGGAGCGGCGGCGTTCGCCGGTCAGTTGCGAAAATCTGCCGACTTCACAAAGCGCGGCGCAGAGCTGCTCAACAACCAGGACCGCAAAGAGAATGCCTCTCAGTACTTGATCGGTTTGGCGACAACCGCGGCCACGTTTGGCAATTGCCAGCAGGCAAAGCAGAGCGTCGCTGAAGGTCTGGCACTCTCTCGGGGCCGGATCAGTATCAGTGGCGCGACGTTGTCTCTCGCTGCCTGTAACGAAGGGGCTCAGACCCAAACGCTCATTGATGAAGCCTCGAAGCGATTTCCCAAAGATACAGCGACGATGGCGATCGTGCTGCCTGTTTCGCGCGCGCAGCTCGAGATGAATCGTGGAAACTATCCGCAGGCGCTCCAGTTGCTCGAGCCGGCGCGCCGTTATGAGCTGGGCGGCATTGCGGGCTTCTTCATTAATTATGTTCGCGGAACGATCTATCTGAAACAGAAAATGGGGCAGGAAGCGGCGACTGAGTTTCAAAAGATCCTGGACCATCGCGGCGTTGATATCTATTCGTCGCTGTATCCGCTGGCTCACCTCGGACTCGCACGCGCTGCCGCATTTACTGGCGACGCCGCGAAGAGCCGCAAAGCGTATCAGGATTTCTTTGCGCTCTGGAAAGATGCTGACGCCGATCTGCCAATCTTGATCGAAGCAAAGAAAGAATACGAGCAGGTGAAGTAGTTTTGGAGAACCCGACTAATCAGCGCTGCAAAGCGACTATCAACGGCCACCAGCACAACTGAAACGCTGCGCGCCAGAACTAACTCTGTAGACAAGTCGCCAGCGCTCCTCTCCTTAATCAGTCCTGGATGCCCGCTTAGAATGATGGCAGAATCGATAGGGCGGTGATAATCTTCGCCCTCATCAGGCGAATTCGCCGTGGCGATTTCACCTAACAAACGTCTTGGTCGTTATGAGATCCGCTCACAGCTTGGCGCCGGCGGCATGGGCGAAGTTTATCTTGCCGAAGACACCCTACTGCGTCGCAAGGTGGCCCTTAAGCTGCTTCCCGAAGACGTGGCCAAAGATCGCGACCGACTCGCTCGCTTTGAGCAGGAGGCCTTCGCTGCCTCAGCGCTCAATCATCCGAACATTCTAACTGTTTTCGAAATCGGCGAAGCAGACTCGCAGCGCTTCATCGCCGCCGAATACGTCGATGGCGAAACGTTACGACGGCGGACGGCGCGCTCGCGCGCGAGTGTTCGGGAAGCGCTCGATGTAGCAATTCAGGTTGCCTCAGCGCTCGCAGCAGCACACAAGACAGGCGTGATCCATCGCGACATTAAACCCG
>WNGD01002126.1_pt1 | contig 20875 bp, 37 predicted proteins | sample 5400671 | NCBI WGS metagenome assembly WNGD01 (sample SAMN13153369, study PRJNA577476) | soil metagenome | isolation source: 40 cm soil or saprolite under grassland replicate 2 | place: USA:California | collected 2016-06-15 | reverse complement strand
GACGGGTCCGGCACCCTCTCCGGGGGCGGCGGCTCGGCGGGCGCTAACCCGAACGGCGCGGGCGGCGCCGGGGCGAACGCGGCCACAGAGTACGTCAGCGGCGCGGGCGGCGGGGGCGGCGGCTCGGGCCTGACGAGCGTCGGATCCGGGGGCGCGGGCGGGGCGCCAGGCGGCGGGGGCGGTGGCGGCGGGGCGATGGTGCGGGCGTCGAGCCCGACGGGCGGGAACGGCGGCGGCGGTGGCTCCGGCCAGGTGATCGTCTACCAGCTCGGATGAACGACGGAGGCCCGGCGATGTCCTGCCGGGCCTTCTTGCGTCATGCGCCGATCAGTGACGCGATCGGCGTGTATACGATCTCGTTCCCGTCGAGGCGGGCAGCGGCGAAGCCCTCGACGTCGTGGCCGGCGAGGACGCCGAGAACGAAGTTGGTCAATGCCTGCTGCGTCTGCTGCTGGTTCAGCTGCAGCTGCGTGTAGATCTTCACCTGTGACTTCGACACCTTGACGCGTTGCTCCTTCATGGGCTCGGGCATATCGGGTGACATACGGTCTCCTCTATGAGTCGGTGGTTCGGATGTTGAGTCGCTGGAACGTCCACGGGTGGTCACCCGTTTGCAGCACGTGATGCAGGTACTCGTGCCGGAGCAGCCATGGCTCGCGCTCCAGGCGCTGCTCGGCGACGATGATGTAGTCCTCCCGGGTCGTCTGGACCCAGACGCCCGAGCAGCGGTCCTCGCCGCAGGCGAACCCGCGGCCGGGCAGCACGTAGACCTTGAGCGTCCGTGCCGGGACCGGGACGTCAGCCTCCGCGGCGGTCCGCCGGAGCAGCGCAGAATCGACCTCGATGGCGTAGGCGCCGTTCACCGCAGCAACGAACTGCCGCGCAGAGAAGCCCTGCGCCCGCGCGACGCACGCGAGGCCGAGGACCAGCGAGAGCACGTGGAGGACGATCAGCTTGATGGTACTCAGGAGCGATCTCATCGTACCTCCCATACAAGATGGTCACCGCAGACGATGACCGCGAGTTTCATCCCGGACGCCAGAAAGCTTACTTCATCAGATGTCGCGAGCACCGTAGTAGGAAAATGGAACCAGCAACGCCGGTTGCCTTCTAGGTCCGGCGGGTGGTTGTGCGCGAGACCGAGCGCGTCGTCCGGGCACCGGACCTCCGTGATCCAGTAGCGACTGGCGCGGCTCCATCGCGTCATGGCGCCGGGCACGACACGAGTGACGACGACGATCCGATTCACGGCGATGCCATACATGCACGCGAAGCGCTCCGTTGAATCGTTATTGAGCGCCGCGAGCGCAGCGCGCGGAGCGGGCATCACCACGAGAGTCGGCCGATATGAGCCGAGGCCGATGGCCGCTAGCACGGCTGCAACAGCGAGTCTCTTGAGAGAGATCATGGCTTCTCCTTGGGTTGTGCGAGACGCAGCGTCTGGCGGCCAGCGCCGATCTCCGTTACGGCGGCGATGCCGTCCTTCGTGCCGATCATCTCCTTCAAGAGTTCGCGAGTCGCGGCGATCTGCCGTATGACCTGCAGGAGGCCCTTCCATAGCTCTGGAGTATACGGCACAACGACCTGGCCCTCCCGGAGGAAGCTTGGGAGAACAAAAGGCTTGTTCCACGACGTCAGCTCAGTGGACTTTGGTCCTTGGCCGAAGCGACGGCTCTGGGCGTAGCGATCATTCTCGGGTATGCTCCCGCTACTCTTGAGGTCTCCCTCCACCCACGTGATCTTGCGCCATTCGCGCTCGTCCTGCGTCAGAGCGATCCAGAAGCGATCGATTTCGACATCGAGCTGCTCCCCGTGCATGTTCTCCTCGCCACGATACCGATAGCCGCTCTTCGAGTCGTTCTTTATCTCGATAACCGGAACCCAATCGAGCCGATCCTTCTGCGTCGTGTGCCCGAGTCGGACACGGAGCCAGGCATGTACCTTAGCCCCATCCTTCGATGCGAAGGGCTCCGCCGTCAGGTCTGAGTCATCTTCGCGAGCAAAAAACGTCATCGATCTTTTGTCTAGGCGCACCACGCCGGCGCGTTTGGTGGTCGGATGCTCGATCTTCTCGACGATCGCTCCCTTGTAGTTCGATCTCATGTAGTCCTTTCACTGTTGGGGCCGGGCTTGCAACCGACCTGCCGCATTACGGGGTGGAGAGACTCCGAGCCCTCCTCCTTATGGCCAGCCCTCCAAGGGCGGCACCCCGTGCTCTGCGAGACTAGAACTGAATGTCGAGCAGCTTACCGGCTGCGCGATCCAGGTCCGTCCTTTCATCGGCATACGGCGTCTGCTGGCTGTACCGCGTGATGCCCTGCACCATGCCCCACTTGGTGCGCGGATCGCCGTCCTCCTCGACCACGACAGCGTCGTAGGAGGCGTCGATGGCCTTGCGGGTGAGTCCGAGGCTCTTCTTCCCGAAGAGGGTGTCGAGGACCTCGTCCTTGGTGGCCCCGATTCGAGTGGTCATCTCCGTGAATGCAGCCTGCTCGAACGATGTGTCGGCGTTCAGGTACTTCCTCACGGCTACTTCGGCATCGTAGAACTTGCCGCGGATCTCGCCGCGGTGCGCGATGCGGATGGTAGCGAGATTCTGCGCCCCCCAAATGATGTGGTTCGCGCAGACGTCGCGGAAGTAGAAGCCCATGACTCCGAGCGAGCAGTCACCGACCTCCGAGTTCGTGACGATGATCCCGCGACGCAGCGTCTGGCCGGCGGGATCGGTGACGTCCTTGGAGCGCGACATCAGGAACGCGAACATGTCGTGATCCGACGCATAGAGGCTCTTCGGCGCGGCATCGATCTCGGCCTGAGTCATCTCGGCGCCCGACCAGTTGAAGGTCTGACGCGCGGGCTCCAGGTCCTGACGCTGGCTGAGGTCGATCAGGCGCGCGATCACCTCGTGGTTCCACACGCGCTCGTACACCTCCGTCGTCACGGCGCGCAAGATGAGTCCGCCATTCTGATGGAAGAGCAGCTGCGCCGTGCCGTCCGACTTCGCCTTCAACCCGTGGTTCAGGTTCTGGGCAGCGAGCGAGGCGGGCAACGCGGCCAGGTACTGCGCCGGCGCCTTGACGCGCGCGGCGATCTGCTTGAAGGCCCAGTTCGTCAGGCGCCCAGGGACGCCCGCTTTCCCCACGAGGTTCAGCTCGTCACCGACGCCCTCGACGCGCAGATCGCTCCACGGGACCTGCTTCGTGGCCGCGGCATCCGCGTAGGATTTCGTGGTGGCGTACATGACGTCCAGCGACGAGAACTTCTCGTCCTCGGGACGCTCGGCCCACTGCTTCGATGCATGATAGAGCTCCATTCTGGTCCACCTTTCCGATCGACTCCCCGAAGGGATCGAATCAGGTACCCGGTTCGGCCGGGCGCCGTCCTGCATGCCCTTAATCTAAGGGCTCTTCTGCCGTTGTCAAGGGCCCAGGCGCCGATGGGGTCGAACCATCCCCGCCCGTCGACGGTACACCCGGCTGGCGCTCCTTGTGGAGCACGTCACCAGCTGTTTGCGCTGGGCACAAGTCCCTGACCTTCAAGAAGTTACCGTTGTCATCCATGGACACGGCTCGGAATGACGTGTGGGGATTACTGGCCGCGAGTGCGTCGAGGCGTGCCAGGGCCTCGGCGCGCGTGAATACGACATCGAATCCGTAGACATTGTACCACGTGTTCGTGAGCTGCTGCACGCGCCAGGTCATCTACCATTCCTCCACTTCATCGAGGTTGAAATCCCGGGTCGCCATGCGATCCTCGACCGCGGACCACGGCTGGGGGCACCAGTGCGTCCGATACACGCCATCGCCAGGATAGGCGGGGACATCCATCGGTCCGCCGCACTTCGGACAAGCTATGACTTTCGACACGAAGCCACCGCCTGCAGATCCTCGATGATGTATCCGACGCTGGTGCTCAGGTATCCGTAGGCACCGGGGTAGTTGTCGAGGCCGTTACGCACGATGGCCTCGGCCGTACGTAGCAGGTGCTCCAGGTGCTCGATCAGGTCGGTCGTGGTCATGCGGGCGGCCTCCATCCCTCATCGATGAGATCCTGCTCGATCTCCCTGCGAAAGAGGACATACAGACGCTCGTATAGTTCCTCCCACGTATCGGACTTTCGGAACTGGTCCTCGCCGTAGTTGCCGGTGATGTATCGGTCCAGATCCTCGCGCTGCCGGGCGTTCATGCTGTTGTAATCGCTCATTGGTCCGTGGTCCTTTCTGAGTGATGTGGACAAACATAGCGACGTTCCGGTGGGTGTCAAGCCCCAGAAAGCCCTGTAGCGGCGGCCTTTTCTGGGTGTCTGGGGCATGGTGTGGGGCTCATACATCCCCAACCGTGACCGTTATCCTTCCAACAGAACGTAACATCCTGTTCCGCCACGTATTCAAGCGTCGCCTTGAAGGGCAAGTAGTCTTCATCGTAGGCGATGAACATCAGTCCCCCGATACGATCTTGAGCTGTCGCTCCAGGTTGTCGGCCCAGGTATCCAGATGGATCGCCCGGAGGCCATCGGCCAGGGCCTTGTCGCTTGCTTGCTGAGCCTGCTCTTGCCATCCCTTGTTCCCCGGTATCACTACGCACGCGTGCGCGTTATTCGTCCTCTTGACCAGGGCCTGCAGCTCCGCGAGTGAGAGGCGGATCATGTCGGTACGCCTTTCGTGGTGCTCCGGCATACAGGGCACGGTCGCCCTGGACCTTCCGGCTTCATCAGCATGAGCCCGTCCATCGCCTCGGCAGCCGTGACGGGTACGCCCTTCATGTTCGGGGTGTCGAATACGCCAAAGCCGAAGCAGCCCGTGCAGTTCTCGTAGTGAATCACTGCGCATCTGTGCGAGCACAGGCGCAGCGACTCCCGCGGATCCCAACCGGCACCAGGGCTCATTTCTTCTCCTTCTTGGCCTTGCCCCAGCTGGGGCCCGAGGCGATTTCGACCTTGATGGGGACGTTCATCTTCGGCGCGCCGTCCTTGTAGTCCGTGGTGGACCAGTCCGTCATGCACGCGTTAAGATTCTTCTGGAACTTGTCGCCGGCTGCGCCCTTCGGCGCGGTGAAGTCCAGCTCATCGTGCACCGTGAGGTGTAGCAGGACGTTCTTCCAGTCCACCAAGTCGTGGACCGCGCGTACCATCTGGTACTTGTTGAAGTCTCCTGCACTGCCCTGGAGCAGATTATTCAGGGACTTGTACGTCCCGACGTGCTTCTCGCTCGGATGGACCTTCCACCCCATCGCGCGCGCCTCGGATGCCGAGAAGTAGTGGCACTTTCGGCCACCCCAGGTGATGATGTATCCTCGCCGCTGCGCCGCGCCTTGAATCTTTTGATTGAGCGCCGCGATAACCCCACCCGTCTTCTCATGATAGATTCGCTTGATGCGCTTCCACTCGTCGATCGTCACGTGCGCGAGCTGCGCCCCCTTCGCAAGTCCAGCACCGTACAGCTCCGCAAAGTTCACGGACTTGATCATCGTCCGGTTCAGGTCGGGGTTATTGATAAGATCCCGGACCATGTTGTGAAAGTCGACGTTCGGATCGGCGTTGTACGCTTCGGCGATCACGCCGCCCGCGTAGTGCGCCAGGAAGCGATACTCGATCTGACTGTTGTCGGCCTTGATCCACTGGCCGTCTTCATAGTAAGGAATGAACAGGGAACGGATCAGCTCGCCGACGGCGGGGTTCCGATCGCCCGGGATCTGATGCACGAGCTTCGCGGAGAAGCGCCCCGAGACCGTGCCGTACTTCTTGCCGGGCACGTATTCTACCATCAGTGGGTGGAACTCCGAGTGGATGATCCCTTCCTCGCCGCCCATGGCGAGGATCGTGTCGACGAATGTGCCTTCGAGTTTCTCGTTCTCTCGGAGTGACAGGAGCACCGAGGCCGCCTCATGCTCCGTGGCATCGAGCGTCACCTTCGTGATCGAGGGCTGGCCCTGCGGGAACCTCGTACTGGGCTTCGTGCGCCCGTATGGGATGCCCAGGTGATCGAAGACGGGTACGACCTGCGATGTCGACGGGAGAATCCACTGCTTCTCGCCGTTCTCTCCATCAGCCGGCATCTCGACGCCTGCCCCGGCGGCGATCTCGGTCCATCGGGCGCGGGCGATCACGAGCTGCTGACCTATCGCGCGCTTCGTGCGCTCCGCGGCGGCGCGATCGACGCGCACGCCGACGAGATTCATTCGCACGACGATGGGGATCAGCGCCGTCTCCAGCTGATAGACGCGTTCGAGATCCTGCTCCCGGATAAGCGCGCGATTGCGATCGTAGAGGTGGAGTGTGCCCTCCGTGTCGCCCATGGCGTACGGCTCGACGATGTTACCGGGCGCGCGCCAGATGTGCTCCTTCCACTTATTGTCCGGCCCGCCGAACTGCGCGAGGATCCATTCTTTGAGGAAGGACTCATCCTTCGATTCGCCCAGATACTTCTGCAGCAGGCGGTCCAAGGTGTAGCTGTTCTCGTGCTCCCAGAGGAGCGCGGCACTGGTGCCGGCGTCCTCGATACTTGGGAACAACTCGGGGCCCACGATGCCGGCGTTGACGAGCATCCGCAAGTCGAACATCGCGTTGAAGAAGACCTTGATCTGCTCCGGCCGGTATAGCTCCACACGCGCCCAGGACGTGAACTCTTCCAAGGAGCAGTTGTTCCCACCGCGTTCGTGTCCCCACCGGAAGTACCAGGACTGCCCATCGGGCGTCGAGAGCGACACGCCTACGGGCCGATCATGCCACCCGACGCCAGTGGTCTCGGTGTCGATGGCGAAGCGGTCGTAGCGCGCGAGATCGGGGAGTATCGTCAAGTTACCGTACCCATTGAATGGTGTAGACTGGTAGCGGAGCATCTTCCTCGAACGGCGGGATCCACTCGCGCCAGGGCTCGTCTGGTCCGTCCTTTACTTCGAAACGAATCCAGTACTCGCCGTCGTTATGCGAGATGAAGTTATCGTATCTGGGCCACGTCATAGATATCTCCTATCTGCACGTGAGCTTCCGGATCATGGTCCCGAACTTCTTGGCCCGGGCCCATTCGGCCGATTGTACCGAGCCCCCGGTCATCTGGACACCAGGATAGCCGGCATAGGCGACGCTGCATTCGAGCACCAGCTCGCGCAGCTCCGCCACCGTCACCTCGTACCGCGTAGTGTCGTTCGGGCCCCACTCGATCAGCTTCATGACGTGCGGACCTTCTTGGCGAGGACGCGACCCGGCCTCCGGAGCAGCTTCTCCGGTGCTCGTGTCACGGCGAAGGTACGAGGCGAACCGGGCCGGCATGTGTACCCAGGCCAGATCACGTCATAATTCATAGCGGCCTCGTATCCGAGGTCCTCGGCGACAACATCGAAGAGCGCATCAAAGGCCTTACGCAGTGCGGCGACCTCTTTGCGCAGGCTTTCGATAGAGGTACGAGCTTCACGGTCCTTCATGGCAACTCCTGTGCTTAGGTGAGATTGACGTTCACTTGTCCACCGAGGGCCGCGGATGACTCCGCGTTGTGCAAACCAATACCCGTCGAGTAGATCGCGTGCTCATCCATGATTAGACGATACGTCCGCACACGAGCGTACGTCGTGAGCGCGAGCTGGGGCTGTCCGAGTCCGTACTGTCCGATCTCCAGCTCGTTCACGACGGCCTGCTCGATTACATCTGGCGAGCACTCTGACCAGGGATGCGACGCGATATACTGCGCGAGCGCCCCGTGGACGAGAGCCTGTATCGTCGTATCCGGTGACTGCATCGTCTGGTATAGCATGCGCATGTCCTCGATCACGTATCCAAAGACGCCGGCGAAAGTGACTGTCTGCCCGTCCTCCGTGGTCACGGTCTGCGGATCGAGAGAGGAGAAGTGTAATCGAACGGACTGCCGGTAGATGACGTCCACGTAGGGGATCCGGAAGTGCAGACCGGGTCCTACCTCGATTATGCGCCGCGCGGTCTCCCCGCCTAGACGCACGCGAAGCGCGCGCTCCCATGGGTCCACGACGAACCACCAGACGAACAGCGCCCAGAACCGCGCTAGGAGCCCGAGGAACGCGTTCATACGTCCTCGACGCTCTCCAACACGAACTCATCTTCCAAGTATCCATCATCGGTCAACTGGGCACGCGCGGAGGCCTCGGTCTCGGCCTCGACCATCGCACCCGTGACGCGTCGGGTGAAGTAGAAGCGCTTCAGGCTAGGCATTTTTCGCTCCCTTCTTGGTGTCCTTCTGGCCGATTCGCGCCATCACGGCGCTCTGCCGGCTCAGCTTGTGGTTGGCGTACTTCTTGGGGTACTTCCGTCGCATGCCGAGCGGCGGCCCGTGGTCGCCCCAGCGAACGCCGGTGCGCGGATCGACATGCACCGTGTGTCCTGTCGCAATTCTGCATTCGAGGTCTGGTGCTCGCATATTGACCTGGATGGCCTGACACTTCTTCTCTTTCTGCCGATTGACTTCGGTCATAGTCCCTCTCCACAATGGGGGCACGTCCACGTCGTAGCATCGACGTCAGCCGCGGGATGGAGCGTTTCCTTAGACTTGGGACAACGATGAATCGTGTCCTCGGGTACGTCCTGCTTGCACAAGCCGCAGAACATGCTCACGTGGTCTCCTTCGGCCGGAAGAGCACGATGGGCTGGTCCTTACCGGCGCGTATACCTGCCATCGACAACAGTTCGCGGCTCGGATCAGAGCCGAGGATCGCTTGCAGCGCAAGCCGTTCGTACACGGAAAGCGCTTGGCGTAGGCCGAGCGTCACGTGGCGATTGCCGCCCTTTGAGCGCCGCACCATCATCGACTCGCCTACGAGAAGATCCATGACCGCGTGCTCGCGGCCGAGGGACATCAGTAGTTCGATGTTCATGAGTGCCTGGTCGTAGGCCTCATCGGAATCTATATCGAGCTGCAGCGTGAAATCGTCCGCAGGCTCAATGACGACGTTGAGCTTCTCGGCTTGCGCGAGCATCCACCCATCGGTCAAGCATCCGGCGGGCGTCTTATAGTACACGGCTTTCGTGGTCACGTGATGGGCCGATCAGCGACTGTCATTGGAGCGAACGCTGCCTTTGCCAGCGCATCCTTGTACCACTGAGGCAATCCCGCCGTGATACCGCGCTTGATCTGGGGCCAGAAGTGCGACCACAGTGCCTCCATGATCTCGGACCGCTCTTCCTTCTCCACGTCGAGCGGCACTTCGCGCATGAGAGGACCAATATCCTGCACGGCTTCCTGTAGCTCGCCGCGCTCACGGAGGTGCTGCACGGCCTTCTGCCACCGTGCTGTCGTCTTGTACCGCGCGATGATCAGCTCCAGGATGTCTGCTCGACCGGGATTACGTTCCTTCCAGTCACCGGCATGGATCTCCTTAAAGGCCTCGGAGACATACTTGGCCATCAGGGTCTTCTTGTCGATGCCGTAGGTGCCGTAGGCCTTGATGACCACGCCCTCGATCTTCGTCCCACCGAGTACCGACACTCGGCCCAAGAACGCGTGCAGCTGATCCAGGGACTCGACGATGCCCTCGTAAAGCGTCGGCACGAACTCCAGGCCCAATAGCGCCGCGGCCGTTTCGGCGCGCAACGGCTCGACGTAGGACTCCTCGCCCATGTCGATATCGAAGAGGATGATGTTGTCCTTGGGCACTCGGGCGTAGGCGAGCGTGTTGTGCTTCGGCTTCGCCAGCACCTCGCCGCGATATGTCCAGCCATTGACGAGCTTGCCTTCGGCCCAGAGACGCATGACAGTATCGACGGCGGGCTTGAAGAGCTTATCGGCCGTTTCGGGTAGGACCAGAGCACCCTTTGACTTCATCACCAACTCTTGGCCATAGTCCGGTCCTTCAGGAGACCCGGCCATGCGAACCATGAAGCTGAACTGACTGCCGTCGATCTTCTCCTGCACGACCACCGGGGCGCGCAGGACATCCTGCGCGGCCCGATGGCCCAGATTGAATATCTGAGGATAGCTGTGCATGGCGTTACTCGACGATCTCTTTCGTGATCCTCACGTGGCCGACGGAGACCTTCTGGTACGTCGCGATGGCCTGGCCGTCCTCCTCCATCTCGCTATCCCGCTCAACGACCTGCAGCCAGGAATCCTCGCCGCTGATTTCACGCTTGACGAGGATCTCGTCAGGGAAGTTGCTCTTCTTGCTCATAGCGCTTTCTCCGGTAGGCCTAGATGCAGACCCTGTTTGCGTAGTCTCTGATGTAGGGACACGGCGTCGATGCCGTACCGTGCCGTGAACGCTTCCAGCTCGCGCGCGAACGATATACCGTCTCTCAACAGCTCGCGCGTCTTCTTCGGCAGATCTTCCATCAGATCGAGCATCATCTCGTGACGCGCTTGAATCATCTGCGCGTACCGGATGAAGCCGACCAGCTCATTGATCGCGTAGTCCAGAATATCGAGATCCGGCCGGCCGGCCGGCAGTAGCGCGTCAGGGCCATACTTCTTCAGGGCCTTAGCGCGCTCCGCCTGCTGGCGAGCCGTGAACTCCGCGATGACTGCAGGGCTACTGGACATCCGGACCGTGGTGATCGCCGTTGCCGACGCTACCACGGGCGTCCGTGACGATGACATTCGGCACGGCGATGTTAGGCAGAGCGTCGCTGTCAATGATGTCTGTTTCAGCGACGATCGACGGTGCGTTCTCAACGGCGGGATGGCCGGCATCGAGCAGCCCATCAAGCGTCGGGCCGCCGATGATCCAGGCCGTCTTGTCGCCGACACTGGCGATGATGAACGGGCCCTGGTAATCGCCCTCTTCGAGGATCGCTCCTGTGCCATCCGGCGTCAAGCCATACGTGTTCTGCAGGTTCGCCGAGGCGCCTGCTGCGATGGCGGCGTCGCGTGTGTCATAGCTACCTACGGAGGGGACGATGTACTCGTTCAGATCGTCCTTCTTGAAGACCGGTGCGTACTTGGTGCTCATGTGTTCTCCTAGTGATATGTGGTCGGGATAGCGGGGCGGCTCTGCCCGCTCTTTCCGGCCCCCTGGCCGGCGCTGCCTAAGCCTTACAGCCATCACCCGTCGACGCTTAGTACTTCGCGTTCTTGTCGTCCGCGGCGTCGTCAGCCGTCGCGGCAGTATCGGACTTTGTCATGTCGGCCTTGACGACCCCGCTCTCGATGAGCGCACGGAACGCTTTGGCCAGCAGATACAGGTCCACCGAGACGGGCCCGCTGTTCTCGATCTTGTAGTTCGCGAACGTACCCTTCTCGTTCGTCTCCGAGGCGGAGCCCAGCGTGTAGATGCACGCGAAGATCGGTGCGGGTCCATTCTTCGAGGCGTACTTGTTCGCGGCGATCGTCGTCAGCGTGCCCCACTTGCGGCTCGCTTTCAGCTTCGTCGAGGTCATCGACAGGATCGCCGGGGCCCACGTGCCGTCCAGGCCTTCCGCGAGCACGTACCAGTTCGCGGTCTCAACGATCTGTACCGGCTGATCGCCGTCGGTGTTTTGATTCGGCGGAACGAAGATCGGGATCTGTAGCTCGGAGTCCATGTAGCTACCGAGGAAGCCGCCGCCGAGATCGCGCGGCACCCAGGCATTGTAGACCTTCTGGAACATCACCGGGATCACGCGGATGGACGTATAGACCTCCCCCGTGACGGTGTTGAAGATGTTGCCGATCCGGGCGCCTTCGATGTACTGCGGCTTGTTCGGATCGATCTGTGGTGAGAGGCCCTGGATCAGACCGAGGAACGGGGTGACCTTGTCGTCCTTGCCCATGTCCTGGCTACCGATCCCGGCGTCTGCCTCGAACAATGCCCGCAGCTCCGGATCGTCGATAGCGACCTGACTCGGATTGACTGGGGCCGTCGCCACGGCAGTGCCGGGCGTTTTCTGCGTCGCTGCGGTCATTCTGTCTCCTTTAGTGAATCTATGAGCGCCATGAGTTCGGCGACCTGTTGTTCGAGCCGCGCCATTCGCGGCACGAGGGTGAAATCATCCGTGAGTATCTGCAGAATCTCCGCAGCCTCTTCATCGTTCAGTAGGCCGCCGCTTGCGAAGTGAAGTGCTCGCCTCGCCAGGGCGGGTACCTCACTCCGCGTTCTTCGGGGATGTGAGGATCGCGACCGTCATCGGAGAGACAGTTACTTCGGGTGGTAGTGGATCGCCGTCTCTCACGCGGTCCTTGGCCCACGCCTTCAGGGTCTGCGAGTTCACGGTCTCGCGGATCAGCCCCCCGTGACCGTTCTCCCTGAGCCACGTGAAGAACTCGTCCTCGTTCTCTTTCCGATAGTGCGCGTACACTTCAAGACGCAGATGGACCCGAGCCCCGGATGCGTGCGTGAAGGCGCCCTTGCCATCTGGAGAGACCATGCCGAGCTGCTGCATCAGATCTGGCAGGCGGCGCTGGCGGATCTCGTCGTACTTGGCCCGAACGCTCTTGAGCAGCGCGTCCAGCTCCTCGGCGTTCGCTTTGAGATCGAGCATCTCGGATACCAGATGATCGAGCGTCGCGGCGGTCGCCGTGTCCAGCTCCTTCGCAGGCACCGCGGCGTCCGCGGCCATCAGCGCCGCGAGTTCCTCGGGGAGTTGCTCGTTCATGTCGTTCCTTTCAGGTTGACGAGATCGACGGGGACCACAAAATACCTACGTTCGAGTCGATCCCATTTGAGGATTTTGAACCTTCCCCGACCAGCTGCTGCGGCGACGGCACCGGCGATCATGATCGCCACTGGATCCCCCGCAGCGACGACGAAGTCCTTGTCGGCATCGTAATCGATCATCTTGGCGACAATGCGCCGCACCGTACTGGCGCTGTTGAACGTGACCTGTTCTCCGGGCTCCAGCAGGACTTCGACGGATCCGAAGTCCAAGAGCTGCAACATGTCGACCGTCTTCCACGAACCGTCTGGCATCTTGAATCGAGGTTCTTGCGGGACTAGCACCCTCGGCGATTTTTCTTGTGCGGGCATCGCCCACCGTTCCTTTCACGCCCGCAGTTGCAGTTATAGCACAACAGGCGGATTGTTTTTGGGTACCCTTGCCGACGCATTCGTCGTACAAGATGATGACCAGAGCGCTCGTGCTTCGGCTCTCGTTTTCCGTCACTTTTGATGTGGTCGAAGGTCAAGAACAACGGTTCTTTTTCTCCACGGCATCGGCACTTCATGCCATAATGCTCTAATGCTTCCAGACGCCACTGCTTCGTACGCTCTGCGCGAACCTTTTTGTACTTCTTGGCGTACGAAAGGCGATATTCTGGGTGTGCCTTCGCCCACTTACGAACCGCGGCTAAGCGCTTAGTTCTGTTCTTTCGATAACTCTTGCGTTGGTCCGCGCGACGTTCTTCAGATGTTTTTGGAATCTATACCGCCCTTCAAGTTAACCGTCCATCCGTCCGGCGAGTACAGATCCAGCGCTTCGAGGGTCGATTGGTCGACCAAGGATTGTCCTTCTTTCATAGCGAACTCGATGTCACTGGCGATCTGGCGACGGGCCTCTACGCTGAGTGCTTTCATTCGTTGGTTTTCTACAAAAGGGGGTATGGTCGACTTGACGGCCGTAATCCGGGCCGCGACGCAGCGTAAAGATCGGTCCATTACAGACCGGACAACGGTCTTTTATAGACCATTCATGGTCAGTGATCTCAGGCACCGTGTGCCGGACCGCGAGGCCGGACCGCGTCATGAGCTGTGCAACCGACGGCAGCGCGGTCATGACGGCGTCCATGTGCAGTCTGGTCCGCAGGAAATGTTCTCTATCGGCTCGCTCGGCATGTAGTCGGCAGGCAGCTCGTCAAGGAAAACGCGCTCTCCATAGAGCCTCGTGAGCCGAACTCCAAGAGCCCGCGACTGTTGTGCGCGGCGCGCAAACACGTCGGGAAAGTCGCGCCGGATCATGTTCCAGTACCGCGCCGAGGTTGCTTTGACGCACCCCAGGCAGTTGTTGTTCTTGTAGCCAAGGCGATACATCACAGGCAGCGCGATGCCGGCGTCGGACACGACTTGCAGACAGTCGGCCTTACTGTACCCGGCGTCTGCGAGCACGAAGTCTAGGTGCAGCTCCGGATTCGCTTCGCGCATGCGCTGAATGCGTTGTGTCTCCTCAGCCGTAAGCCCGAAGACGTGTATGTCCGACGGGTCCTGGAACGCGAAGCGTGGCATCTTCTTCATCTCTACCGTGCACCGCGCGCCGTAGATGCCCGCCATGTATCCCGTGCGCTCGAACACCTCGTCGACTGTCGCGTACTTGTCGGAGCGCAGGCGCATGATCTCTCGTCCGAGCCAGCGCTGAACGTCCTGAAAGAAGCGTTCATTGTCTGGATGCTCTGTTGCCATCGTGTCGCAATACACCACGAGGCAGGCATCGCCGTATTTCTTGATCGCCAAGTGACTCGCAACCGCGGACGCCGCACCACACGAGAACCAAGCGAGCGTACGGCTAGTAGCCATACATCCCCAACCACCACCAGGATGGCAGACGCTCGTCGATCAGGTCTTGCAACGCGTTCATGCCGGCCTCTAGCGTCGTCACGGTAATGCAGGTCTCGCACAGCATGGAGATCGGTCGCGTGTTGTCTACGAAGCGCTCATTGACCAAGATGATCGGCTTCTTGAGCTGATACGCGATCCCCAGCTCAAAGGCCAGGTTAAAGCCGATTGGATTGGTTGCCTCGAAGTAGGCCAACACGAAGTCGCTCTTCGTGATCGCAGCGATGTCCCATGCCGTGTACTCTTTCGGATCAGTTAAGCCGTGCATAGTCGGATCAAGGAATGAGACGTCCTGGACAGTGCGCTTCACGCGCTCGCGCCATTCCGTTCGCATGCCCCCGGCGAGATATACTTTCATGCCTTGCGCCTCCACTGAAGTTCGTTGCCGGCCTGCACCCATAGACGCTGCGCTACTTTGAAGTCGACCGGCTCGTGCATACCGGCGTGCTTCTTCACTTCTGCGAGCCGCGCGGGACGCCAGTCCCACACGCCACTGCCGCCGTCGAAGCCGAACCATCCGAGGATCGGCTCGTAGTCCTTCTGGCCGAGCGAGAGAGCGCCACCGACGAGCCACACCGGTGCAACTACCTTCGATGCCTCGATGCGCTCGCGGTGCGCCATCAATCCTGCCATGGTGATCGCGGGCTTCACCTCGATCAGCAGCCCGCCACCCTGCGTGATCCCGAAATCTGGGATCCATGCGTTCAGATCGAGTTCTGGTTCGTACTGCCAAGGCCACTCACAGAGAGTAAGCCACTGGGCCCAGCGGGCTTCGAGCCGCGAGCGGAAGTTCACGCCGCCAGCACCCGTGGTCGGCTTCGCGGGGATCATGGCGCCACTTTCATAAGGCTCTCGGCAGCGGCGAGGCAGATTTTCTCCGCGTCATGCGCTTCCGACGGCCACTTGTATCGATCCCTGCCGTACAGCGCCTTGGCAAGTGGTTCCACGAGACGCGTGCGTTCGTGGTCAGCGGTGTATTCCGCGTCACGAACACCTTTCTTGTACGCGGCTGCCACGGCGCGAGCGAGGTAAGCGGCTCCTGGTGCCTGCTCGTATGCATTGCGCACCAATGAGCAGACGAATCCACGTGGCCATGATGTTGCTTCCAGCTTGGTCGGCCGGCGCTTCTCCAGTAGCACCCGTTCTCCATCTTCTTCCGATGTCGTGCAAATACCCCATGTCTCTGGGATGCCCTCAAGCAATATCGCTTCATCCCAGACGACGAGGGTCCACGTATCACAGTACCGTGCCAGTGCCTCGTGTTTCTTCGGGTCGGCCAGTTCGCGCTTCAGATCGGCACGCGAGGCCTTGATCTCGTATCCATCGAGCGTTAGGCCTTTGCTCGGCCACACACTCAACGCCAGCACATCCGCCCAACGGTTCACGCCAGACCATCCCGTGCCAGGCGCCACTTCCTCGATGACCACATGCGATAGGCTCATCCTTTGGTCACCGCTCGGATAACACCGCCTTACTAAGTCCGTCATGATAGCCGTGCGCTCGACGTCCGGGATGTGGCGCGGCTTGCTCATGGCTCCCCGATCTCCTCGACTATGCCGAGGGCCTCGGCCGCCGCGAACCATGCGGCGAACCATGCGAACCCGCCCGGCAATCCGAGCACTGGTCCCATACATCCGATGAATCGAAGCACGGACTTCGCGATGCTCCACTTTTTGTGCGAGGTCATGTGATCACGATCTCCACACTGTTGTGGTGCTGGAGCAGCGTGTAACTCTCCCACCACGGAGTCAGATGCTTGCGCATGCCGGGGAATCGATTACCGAACGCCCACGGCAATTCCACGGCGAAGAACATGCAGAGGTCCGTGGACTTGCAAGTGAGAGATGCTTCAATCGCGGTCATGCTTTCTTCTCCTCGTCAACCTCGTATTCCTGCACGAGTAGCACATCGATCTTGCCGACCGTCCCGCTCGACATGACCCCAATCACCGTGGCGTTATCCGGAAGCGCGATTCCCTTCAGCAGAGAATCGGCCATGAACGACGTCGCCTTCAGGACGCGGCGCTTCATACTTACGCCGGCACCACGTTCGAGGCGCTCGGTCCCTTCGGACCGTCCACGATATCGAAGGTCACTGCTTGGCCTTCCTTCAGCGACTTGAAACCGTCGAGCCGGATCGCCGAGAAATGCACAAAGACATCTTTGCCTGTTCCTGCACCATCGGGCGTAATGAAACCGAACCCTTTGGCATCGTTGAACCACTTCGTAATCCCTTTGATACTCATTTGTTCAACTCCCTTTGCTTTGCTCGCCATAGACGAGCAACTTCCGCGATGCGGTCCCGGCGCCGACGGCTCAGATAGGGCCGTAATCTTCTTGCAAGATCGAGTGCTTCTTGCCCTGTTGCAACCCAAAACAGGATAGGCTTCTTTCCGAGTCGGCTGGTATGCCTGTTATGGGCCGTACAAGCTACCGACTTTTGCCCATCGATAAAATCGCCGAACGACATCGTAGTCCGTAGACGCTAGATCTAATCGAGGGCGGCGGTTCTTTCCTCCATCGAAAGACACGCATCCTTCACCGTCGAAGAATCCGGCAGCCCATCGAACATCGATCCTCATAGCCACGCCTTCCATGCGTCCCCGGTAACGAGACGGGCCACATCCTTCTTGTCTCGAAGAGCCTGCACTACTTGCTCATCGACAGTGCCTCGCGCCACAACGTCGACAACCGTCACGGAGTGCTGCTGCTTCGCGCTGCTAGCTCTGTCTTCGGATTGGAGTCGACTTTCGAGGGAGAAGCTGTTGGACAGATACAATATAGTGCGCGCCTGGGATAAGTCAATCCCGAGCCCTCCCGTTTCCGTCTGTCCAACGAGGAAGCGCACCGAGCTGCCTGGGTCCTGGAACGCGGTCCGCGCGGCCACGCGGCCGGCGTCATCGACGCCGCCGTGGAATTCGACCGTCGAATCGTCGCCGTAGGTCTCGCGCAGCGCCGCTGCGGCTGCCGCGACCTCGGCCCGGAATCGCGCCCAGATAATCACCTTGCCCTGCACGTCCCCCACTAGCTCCAGCATCGCCGTGATCTTCGGATTCCCGCCCGGGATAGCTTCGGCGGTCGTGTCGGCGAACGGTGTGCTCACGTTCGGCGGCACGAATCCGCCGGCTATTTGTGCCAATCGTAGCATCTGCGTCAGGACGATCGGGGCGGATAGCTTGCGACCATCCGTCAGCTCGGCGCGCATCCTAGTCGCCATCGCTGTGTAGATGCGCTGCTGCTCGACCGTCATGTCCACGATAAGCTTTTGGTACCCCTTTGGAGGCAAGTCGAAGCACTCATCGCGCGTCACTCGGAACGAGTGCGCGTCCCATAGGCGCTGTAGCTCCTCCAGGTGCGCGTATCCTATCACTTCCTTGTGGTTCCAGCCGCCCATTATGGCGAAGTGGTTCCGGAACGCGTAGAACGAACCGAAGCCCAGGATCTCGGGGTCCAGGAACAGTCCCTGTGCCCACGTGTCGAGGGGCCCTTGCGTCGCCGGCGTACCAGTGAGTATACGCCGCATCACGGCGTGCTTCCCGATGGCGATGATCGCCCGGGTACGCGCGGCGCCAGGAGTCTTGATCCGCGTGCTCTCATCCACGGCCATGAGCGTGGGCGCAGACTTGACGAACTTCGATGCGACGAGCCGGCCTTTCTCGGACGAGAACGCCTCGACGTTCATCACCAGGTACCGCATCCGCGCGTCCTCGATGTTCAGGACCTCATCGAGCCGAGCGCGATCCGCCTTCCGGGCGGATGGAGTCCAGGCCGCGGCGACCCATGGAATGTACTCGGGCATATGCGCCGGCAGCTCATCCGTGACCCAGTTCGTCTTCACAGAGTTCGGTGCGACGATGAGCACCTGGCGTATCTTGCCGTTGATGAAGTTCCAGCAGCTCGTGTCGATGATAACACGGGACTTACCGGTCCGCATCTCCATGAAGAGCGCAAACGCCTTGCGATCCCGGGATAACACGAAGGCTTTCTTCTGGTGGTGCCACGGCTTCAGGGGGCCGAACTTGTAGTCGTCCGCCGCCTCGACCATGTCGTTCGAGAGCGTGCGCTTCGTCGCTGCGAACACGGCGGTCTGCTGCTCGACCTGGACAACGTGCGTCTGATACAGCTCCTCGGCCTCCGCGCTCCAGATCATCTGGTCGAGCTTGAAGGACGATCGCAGGTGCTGCAGGTTCCGGCGCGTGGGCTTCGCGAACCACGCGATCTGCTTGGCGTCCCACATGCGGTAGTCCGGGAGCCGGCGCATCGCCTCCGTGTTCGACGGCGAGTAGGGCAGGCGAATCCGGAGTAGCGCGCGCTGCACGTCCACGGAATATCCTGTGCCCCTCGGCGGCGTGATCCCTCTGAGATTGAAGATCGCTAGGTTCGCTTGCATGGCGTCCCAGTTCTCTCGGATCTTGGGCACGAGCCAGGTCGATGTCGTGGGGTCGAATCGGCGACTCGGCAGCGAGCGCACTGCGGCGAGCACCTCGCCGCTCGGGGCGAACGCTAGCTCTAGAGTTCCGTCCTCTTTCTCGATGATTCGCATTACTTGGAGGCTCTCCCCGCGCGGTAGCCTGCGTACGCGACGCCACCGAGCTTTAAGGCCTCGAAACTCAGCTTGAGCCACTTGGGCGTCGAACCGGCGTGTAGCGCGTTCACCCTGCCAGCGAGCACGACAATGGAGCGGTTCAGATCGAACACGGCGGACTTGAGCGCTCCGTTCTCGACGGTCAACGCCGCAACCTTCGCATCTGCGGCGACGACGGCGTTTTGTAGCTGCTGCTTCTCCTCGGCGTGCGCCGCTTCGAGTGAGTCCAGTGCCGCCAGGGCGACCGTGTTATCCGCGATAGCCTTGTGGAGCGCGTCGTGGAACACGGCGACGCTCTTCGAGGCCTGCGCTGCTTGGTCCTTGGCCGACTGCTCCGCAAGGTTCTTCGCGGCGACTATCTTCTCCATCGAGTCCGCGAACGTCAAGGCACGAGCCGTCGTGGCACTATCTGCGACGCGGATTGAGTCCGCAACGGCCTTCAGGCGAACGATCTGATGGTCCTTCGAGGCGACGCTGCCCCAATAGCCGATCACGAGCCCAAGCGTCACGAGGACTACTCCATGCTTCCAGTTCATTCATCGTCTCCAGTCTTGATCCAGCCAGGCAGCGCACGCAGGAGCGTGAGCAGGAACCCACAGCACCCGATCCACAGCAGCACGATACCAACGATCTCCACTACAGGCGCTTCCCGTTTGCGTAAAGCGAGGCGTCGATTCGTCCGTCCTCGCGCAGCTCTACGACTCCGAGACCTCGTGTGCCGGGCTGGTACTGCATCGCCGCGGCGTACGTGCCGAAGTACTTCAAGTAGGACGGCGAGATCACGACGAGCGCGTTTCGCTCCACCATCCGGCCGGTCTTCTGGTCGTAATCGATACGGGTCACGGGATCGGCCAAGGGGTTGTGCAAGTGTCCCGTCCAGTACAGATCGAAGTTCGCCCACGCGAGCGCCTTACGTGCGGCATTCCGCTGAGCGCCGGCGGTCTGTGCGCCGCCCGAGCCGTGGTGCGCCAGCAGCCGGAAGTTATTTCCGCGCCAGCGGATGGTGCAGAACGCGTAGTCGGGCCAGTAGGGCGCATCGGTGCACATGGCCATGAACGCCCCGAGCGAGATGCCCATCTGGTTCGTGCGCGCCTCGTGGTTCCCGGGCAGCATGAATAGCATCTTGTGCGCGATCGGCGCGACGTCGAGGATCGCCTGGACGACCTGTTGGTGCGGCGTCAAATCCTGTTCGTACACGCCGCCGCCGACGGAGAACTTGCTGGCGTTCTCGATGAGATCGCCACCGTTCCACGTCAGGACGTTCGGTGTATCCAAGATCCACTGCTTGTGCCGAGCGAACTTTGCCGCATCGTGTGCACCGTGACCGATGTGCACGTCGTAGAGCGGAGCGAGCTTGATCGATTCCCAGGAGTCTGGTACGATCACCGTCTGCTCTGGGAACTCAGAGGTCGGGATCTCGATCAGGATCTCTCGGGGCCGCATAGCTTGCTTAACAGCGGCCATCACGTCACGTGCTTGCATCTTCGTTTCGTTGCCTCATGTCGAAGAGAAGTGCTCCGAACGGCTGTCGCTGATTCCACTTTCTACGACGACCTTTTCGCGTATGGTTGTATCGGATGTTTCTCGCGCGTCCACTCTCGCTGCAGTTGTACTTGCGCCGCTGTTCACGGCCCTTCTCGGTGGCCCGGTACCGGCGGTACTTGGCCTTGCGCTTCTCGGGATCAGCGGCCATCAGACGAGCAGATTATGCGTCTGATCGCTGTACTCGACGGCTTGAATGTGCGGCGCGTCCCACGGCTTAATACCAGGCCGATGGAAGTGCACCAGGCCAATCGAGGCTAGCGGACCGTTATCGGTCGTCAGTGCGATGAACTGGTCCCACGGATCGTCCTTCGTCCACGGCTTGCCGTCCGCAC
>WNGD01002125.1_pt1 | contig 20880 bp, 22 predicted proteins | sample 5400671 | NCBI WGS metagenome assembly WNGD01 (sample SAMN13153369, study PRJNA577476) | soil metagenome | isolation source: 40 cm soil or saprolite under grassland replicate 2 | place: USA:California | collected 2016-06-15 | reverse complement strand
ACCGCATGCTCGGGCACGTCGAATCGGCCTTGACCCGGCGGGCCGCCAGCGAGGCACGGCTGCGCGGGTTCGCGGCCGACGCCAGTCACGAGCTGCGGACACCGCTGGCGGCCATCCGTGGCTACGCGGAACTGGCGCGCCGTCATCCTGGCCCGGTCCCCTGCGACATCGCGCACGCACTGGACCGGGTCGAATCTGAGTCGGCACGGATGAGTCTGCTGGTGGACGAGTTGCTGCTGCTCGCCCAGCTAGACGCCGGCCGCCCGCTGGCGAGTGAGCCCGTCGACCTGACCCGGCTGGCGATCGATGCGGCCGGCGACGCCCGGGCGGCCGCCCCCGATCACAAGTGGCAGCTCGAACTCCCCGACGAGCCCGTCCTCGTACGCGGCGACGAGTACCGGCTGCGGCAGGTGCTCGCCAACCTGATGAGCAACGCGGGCAGCCACACCCCGCCCGGGACGACGGTGACTGTGGCGCTCGCCGAGCGGGGCCCGGACGCGTCCAGCGTGGCGCTGAGCGTCACCGACGACGGGCCGGGCATCCCCGTCGACCTTCAGCCGGGCCTGTTCGAGCGGTTCGTCCGAGGCGACTCCTCCCGGTCGCACGCCACGGGCAGCACCGGGCTGGGCCTGGCGATCGTGGACGCGGTTACCGCCGCGCACGGGGGCAAGGTCGGCGTGACCAGCCAGCCGGGCCGGACCAGTTTCGTCATCACGCTGCCCGGAGTGGACGGGCCGTTAAGCGCCCGCTCCGAGCGGCCCGAGCGCCCGGCGCCCCCCGGCGATCCCGGCCGCGGACAGACGGGGCGGCCCCACCGCCCGCTGAGCCGGGTCCGTCAGAGTGGACAGCAGAGCCCGCTATACCTAGTATTACTAGGCATGCAAGCGGAGAAGCTCAAGGGCCACCTCGACCTGCTGCTGCTGTCGGTGCTCAGCCGGGGCCCCGGCCACGGCTATGAGATCATCACCCGGCTGAAGGTGCACAGCGACGGGGCTTTCGAACTGCCGGAGGGGACCGTGTACCCGGCGCTGCACCGGCTGGAGAGCGCGGGCCTGCTCGCGAGCAGATGGGACATCGTGGCCGGCCGACGGCGCCGCATCTACCACCTCACGCTCGCGGGGGAGGCGGCCCTGGCCGACCAGGCGGCGCAGTGGCGGGAGTTCAGCGGCTCAATGAGCCGGGTGCTCGGGGCTTCCGCCATCTGGGCGCTCGCGGCCATGATGACGGCGGTGGCTGCCCGCACGGCGGCCCGGGCCGGGCAGGCGGCCGGTACCGGGCTGGCGGGGACCGAGCTAATAGCCGGTATCGAGCTGGCGGGAGGCACGGCATGACCAACGGCACCGCGGACCCCCCCGGCGACCTGATCGAGGACTACCTGGACCGGCTGCTGCTCTCGCTCAGCGGCAGCCCTCGCCAGGTGCGGCACACCTTGGCCGAGGTCGAGGCACACCTGCGCGACGCCGTGGCCGAGGGCATCGCCGCCGGACTGCCGGAAGATACGGCTCAGGCGCAGGCGCTGGAGCGGATCGGCCCCGTGCATGCGGTGACCGGACGCCCGGCGGCCGGCGGCCGCCCGTCGCGCGCCCTGCTGCGGCGCATCACCCTGACCTGCGGCCTGGTCGGCGGGGCCGGACTGGCCGCCATCGGCGGGGCCGGGCTGGTGGGCCGGCTGCTCCAGGCGGTGAAGGGCAACCTGTTCATGACAACTCCGTTCCCGCCGGGCACCTACACACAGGCGGACTGCGCCCGCTGGCTGGCGGGCAATCCTGGCACCAGGTCCTGTGTCACCGCCATGCTCGCGGACCACGCCTTCGACTACCTGCTCCAGGCCACGGCCTGCGGCCTGCTCGGCCTGCTCGCGCTTACCGCGTACCTGCTCCTGCGCCGCCGCTGGAGCGACCGCGCGACCACGACCGTGCTGCCGGCCGGCGCGGCGGAGTTTCTGGGCGCCACCCTCGCGGGAATCGCCGCGGTGTTCTTCCTCGCCCAGGTGGTCGACCTCGAGACGGTGCAGCACGGCGTCGGAGTAGGCGAGCCGCTGAGTCTGGGCATTGCGGCCACAGTGACGGCGGTGAGCTTTGCGCTCGCGTTCCGGCACTGCCTGCGGGTGGCCCGCCTGCGCACGGCATAACGGCCCGGCCGCCGCGTGGCCCGGTCGGGGACGAAGGCCTTACCGGCTGGAGAAGAGGACCCCACCGGTCGGCGAAGGAGGCTTCCGGTCGCGGAAGCACGCTCATAGGTGGCACAGAAGTTCTGCCAACTGCCCTGAGAATCCCGTTGGACATGCTGACGGTGACCGGCAGGACGGCTGCCGGCGGATGCGAAGGAGGCACTCCCCCATGACTCCCCTGGTCTGGGCAAGTCTCGCTCTCACCGTGCTGTTCTTCGGGGCCTGGTACGGAATCCCCATGTGGATGACGTTCAAGCGCCCAGAGCGGCATCCGGATTTCGCTGAGGCCAGGTCCTACCTCCGGGCCAAGGCGGCCCTGGGCAAGGTCAGAGCGTCATCACCATCCCGGCTGCTGGGACGACGGCCACCCGTCGGCACATGACCGCCACCCGCCCGATTGTGCCGGGCCGCCCCCTCGCGGGGGCCGGGCTGGCCCCCGGGCGCAGCCATCCGGTGGCGCCCCACGACGACACGCGCGTCTCCGCCTGAACAGTGCTCGCCGGGTGGTCAGCTTCACCGGCGCCGGGCGAGCATCGACCTCTTTGCGCCCCGCGCGCCGTCGGGAATGTCGCGGGTGTCGAGGACCTCGAAATCGGCGTGCAGCAGCGAGGCGGGCTCGCCGTCGCCCAGGCACCACTGCGGGCAGAGCCCGGGGCGGGTGCGCCGCACCGTGGCCGTGAACGCTTCCCAGCCGAGCAGGCCGCCCGGCGCCACGGCGGTCATCGCGGTGGCGAAAGCCGCCCGGTCCCAGTAGCCGGTGCACAGCACCAGCGCGTAGTGCGCTGCCGCAGGGCGCCACTCCGGCAGGTCGGCCTGCACGAGCGTGATCCGGTCACGAAGCCCCCGGCGCCCGGCCTCGGCGCCGAGCAAACCCAGGGCGACGTCCGAGATGTCCACGGCCGTGACCCGGCGCCCGGCGCGTGCGGCCAGCAGCGCCGCCCCCGACGGCCCGCTGGCCAGGTCTGCCACCGGCCCGTCCGGCGGCGGAACCGACAGCGCCAGGACGGCGAGCGGATGCGGGACGAACGAGGCGCCGGAACCTTCCGCGTACCGCGCGTTCCAGCGCAGCCGGTCCGGGTGACCGGCCAGCTCCTCAGCCGGCTCTCGCACGCCTGCCCACGCTACCGGCAGGCCAGGCCGGATGCAGTTTGAGGTCTCAGGCCGGGGGCTCCAGCCCCGCCTCCAGCGGCGGTGACGGCGTGGCCGGGCTGGGCTCGGTGACGGCCACGCCGGCCGGCGCGATCGTCTCCGCGATGCGCCTGAGCAGCGACCGCGCGGTGGCGGACGCCACCCGGTGGAGCAGGGCCCGGTCCAGTCTCTCACCGGCAGCGGCGAACGGCGGCCGGTAGGCACCGGCCAGCGCGAGCTGGCACTGGTTCTCGGCGGCCGGGATCAGGATGATGTTCGCGTCCAGCACCGGGAACAGGCGGTCCATGGCTCCGGTGGCCTCCCAGCGCAGGCTCAGCGTCAGGCAGCCGTCGCGCTCCGCCGGTTCCAGCAGCAGTACCCTGACCAGCTTGGACGCACCGGGCATGTCACCGAACGGCCCCACTCTGACCAGGCCGGCCAGTCCTTCGGCGTAGGCCCCGTCGGAGGCGTCACTGAGCCAGCCACCATGGGTCAGGCGCACCAGTCCCGCGCGTGACTCGGGGTACGAGGCACCGAGCAGGATCTCATGGCCAACGAACATGAGTTCTTTGATGCCACCTCGGCGGCCCGGTGGGGAGGGGCCTTGGTCCCTTTCCGGCAGACGATCGTCGTGGCATCACGTCACACCGGGTCACAGCGGGGCCGCGGCTTGCCGCGCCCCGGCCGCGTGATCACGGTTGGCGGGCCTGCTTCCCCCGAAATGCCGCTGGTAGCAGCCTGGCCGCACACGTCCACGGCCCGCTCGGCCGCGCCATGCCACCGGGCGCATAGTGTCCTTATCCACAAAGTGCCGCTGGCCGCGCCGGTTTCGCAGCCAGCCTGGTGCCAGGCGCGGGACAACAGGAGGATTCACATGAGGCAGGAGCGCACGATGACGGCGCCGGGAGCGTTCGCCGATGTGGCCGCGCTGCGTGCGTGCTGGCACCCGGTGGCGTTCGCCGGCAGCCTCGCCAACCGGCCCGCTCACGCCGACCTGCTCGGCGAGCCGCTAGTCCTGTGGCGGGGCCCGGACGGGGAGCCGCGCGCCAACTCGGACCTGTGCGTCCACCGGGGGACGGCGCTCTCGCTGGGCTGGATCAACGGGGACGAGCTTGTCTGCCCCTACCACGGCTGGCGCTACCGGGCCGATGGCCGCTGCGTGGCCATTCCCCAGCTCGAAGACCCGTCGCGGGTGCCGGCCAAGGCGCGGATCGGCGCGTTCGGCTGCCAGGAACGGTATGGCCTGATCTGGGTGGCCCTGGCGGAGCCGCGCTGGCCCCTGCCCGAGGTGCCCGAGCTGGAAGACGGCGGGTGGACGGTGGTGACGGCCGGCCCCTACCGCTGGCGCTGCGACGCCGCCCGCCAGGTGGAGAACTTCACCGACTTCGGGCACTTCCCCGTGGGTGCACCCGGGCCTGCTCGGCGACCCCGACCGGCCGGTGGTCCCCCGGCATGAGGTCCGCGCCGAGGGGAACGTGCTGCACTACACGATCGTTAGGCCGGAGGCGCCGAACACGGACGACTTCCCGGTCTTCGCCAACGAGCAGGCCGGGCCACCGGAACGCCGCAGCCGCTACGAGCTGCACCTGCCCTACACCATCGTGCTCCGCCTCGGCTGGGGCGGTAAGCGCGGCATGGTGTACTTCTTCGCCTCGCAGCCGGTCACGGCGGACAGCTGCGCCGGGTACGTGCTCATCGGGCGCAACTACAACACCGACCAGCCCGGGCGGGTACTGCAGGAGTTCGAGGACACGATCTTCGGCCAGGACCAGGTGGTCGTGGAGTCGCAGCGGCCCGAGCGGGTGCCGTTCGACCTCGCCGCCGAACTGCACCTGAAGTTCGATGCGGTGGCGGTCGCCTACCGCAAGGCGATGCGCCGGCTCGGCCTGGCGACCAGCGACTCCATCGGCCGAGTCACGGGCACACCAGCACGGAGGTGACAGCGCCCCGCTGCCTATCATCGGGCGAGAGGGGAGACACCATGGACAGCGGCCTCATCACCCATGCGGACAAGGTGCTGTTTGCCGAGCGAGGTGAGACCAAGGGCGACCTTGCCGACTACTACCTGCAGGTCGCGGAGCCGCTGATGCGGACGATGGGCGGCCGGCCGGTGCTGCTCCAGCGGTTCCCCGAGGGCGCAACCGGCCCCTCCTTCTTCCAGAAACGGGTGCCCAAGAACATTCCCGGCTGGCTGCAGACCACCACGGTGGCGACACCGAACGGCACCACTTCACAGGCGCTGGTCGCGGCCGACATCGACCACGTGCTGTGGGCGGTGAACCTCGGCTGCCTGGGCTTCCACGTCTGGCCGTACCTGGCCGGCGACCCCGGCCATGCCGACGAGCTGCGCCTCGACCTCGACCCGACACCCGGTGTGGACTTCACTCACATCCGCCAGGCAGCCCACGAGCTGCGGCGCCTGCTTGCCGAGGCCGGCGTCGCCGGCTATCCGAAAACGACCGGCAACCGGGGCCTGCACGTGTACGTGCGGCTGGAGCCGCGCTGGGACTCCTACCAGGTGCGCGCCGCCGCCGTCGCCATCGCCCGTGAGCTGGAACGGCGCAGGCCCGACCTCATCACGGCCGCATGGTGGAAGGAAGAACGCGGCCAGCGGGTGTTCGTGGACTTCAACCAGAACGCGCCGCACAAGACGGTGTTCGGTGCGTGGTCGGTCCGTGCCCGCCCCGGCGCGCAGGTGTCCACCCCGGTCGCGTGGGCCGAAATCGACGACATCCACCCTGACCAGTTCACGATCGCGTCCGTGCCGGCCCGGCTCGCGGCCGTCGGCGACCCGTGGCTGGGCATGAACGACAAGCCCCAGTCGCTGGAGTCGCTGCTGGCGATGAGCGAGCGGGACCGTGCCCAGGGACTGCTCGACGCGCCATGGCCGCCGGTCTACCCGAAGCAGCCGGGCGAGCCGCCGCGCGTCGCGCCGAGCCGCGCGAAGAAGTCCTGACCGGGCGCCGCCGCGCGCCACAGGTCACGAAACGAGACGACAATGCCATAGCATCTGCCCACCGGGGCGGACACGCCAGAGCATCTGCCCATCGAGGCGGATACGAGCGCGGGGTGGCGGTGCCATGAGTAGCGGCTCGACCTTGAGGCTCCCCACTCCAGGCTTCCCGGAACCCCAGCGGCGGCGCCGCCGCTGGCCGTGGATCCTCCTCGCCATCGTGCTCGTGCTGCTGGCACTGCTGGTCGTCCTCGACCGGGTCGCGGTCGCCTACGCCGAGAATCAGGCCGCCGACCAGATGAAGAGCCAGGGGTTCCCCACCAAGCCGAACGTGAGCATCGAAGGGTTTCCCTTCCTGACACAGGTCGCCAGCAGGCGCCTCGACCACGTCCACATCACCGCCAGGCGCGTCAAGGAAGGCCCGGTCACGCTCAGCATGGTGGCCAACGCGACCGACGTCGTGCTGGACCCCGGCTTCCAGAGCGGCACGATCACCCACGTCACCGGCACCGGCCTGATCGGGTTCTCCGACCTGGCCTCGGCGGCGGGGGTGTCGGACGCGCCCGGCCTCAAGATCTCGGCGGCCGGCGGGAACAAGGTGAGGCTCGACGTGAACGTGCTGGGGCTGGACGCATCGGCGACCGCCGCCATCAAGCAGACGGGCCCGGACACCTTCAGGGTCCGCATCATTTCGACCGGCGGCCTCCCGGCGTCGTTGCTCGGATCGCTCCAGAACTTCACCATCCGCATCCCCGACCTCCCGATGAACCTGAAGATTCAGAACGTGCGGGTGACCAGCAAGGGTGTGCTCATCCACGTGACCGGCAGCAACATCAAATTCAGCCAGTAGGGCGCGGGGCGGGTCCGGTGGCCGCGTGCGGGCGGGCGCCTACGCCAGCGAGAGCAGCGAGAGCGCCAGCCGCGCCTGCCGGTGACCGACCAGGGCCTGCCAGGTCGCCTCGCTCCGGCAGAACCTCGTGAAGATGCGCCAGCCCTTCGCGGTGGCCAGGCCGGTGTGGAAGGCGCCGGGATGGCGCCTGAAGGCGGCGAGCAGGCGCCGGCCAGCGGCCATCTCCGGGATCAGTTCCTCTTCCAGCGCGGCCTCGTACCGGCGCAGGGCCTGCTCAGGATGCTCGTGACCGGTGGCTGCCTGCGCTGCCGCCGTCCCTGCCAGCATCCCGGAACGGAGCGCGAAGCTGATGCCCTCGCGCGTCCATGGCTCGAGCAGGCCGGCCGCGTCGCCGACAGCGAGTACCCGCCCCCTGCGGACGGGGGAGCCATCGCTGCGGCAGCGGGTCAGGTGCCCGGAATCCTGGTCCGGCTCGAAGGATGCGAGGCCGAGCCTGGCGGTGAAGTCGCGCAGGTAGCACCTGGTCCGCTCGCCCTGTCCGCGGGATGCGATCACGCCCACGGTGAGCCGGTCTCCCTTGGGGAACACCCAGCCGTAGGACCCGGGAATCGGCCCCCAGTCGAGCAGTATCCGCCCCCGCCACTGGTCGGCCAGCGGCGGCGGGACGGCTATCTCCAGTTCCAGGCCCAGATCTACCTGCTCGTACCGCACGCCCACATGGCGGGCACTGATGCCGGACGAGCCGTCGGCGCCGACCAGGACGCTGGCACGCACGCTGGTCCCGTCGGCGAGCCTGGCGCAGGCGTGATCGCCGTCCTGGGTGATCCCGCGCACCGGGGACCGCTGCCGCACGGCGGCCCCCGCCGCCACGGCCGCCCGGCGGAGCGCGTCGTCGAACTCCTCCCGCGTCACCATGGCGAGCAGGGGGTCGCGGTCCTCCCGGGTGAAGGCGCGCCTGCCGTCGAGGGTGACGGTCACGGCTCGGATCTGGTCGCGCGCGGGCACCGCGATGTGGTCGCCGGCGACGGCGAGCGAGGTGCCGATGAGGCCACCGCCACACGTCTTGTACCGGGGATGTTCCGCCCGCTCCAGCACGATCGTCCGGGCACCGCCCGCGGCGGCGGTGAACGCGGCCGCTAGCCCGGCCGGTCCCGCGCCGATGATCCCTACGTCCCATTCCCGGTCTTCCGGCACAGGCGAAGCGTAGACGACCAGCCGGGGTGCGGATCCCGCCCGCGGACCTCCCGCCGCCACCCGCGGCCGGATGGACGGGATGCGGATGGCGGCTGCGGGGCTCAAGATGCCGATATGCGCGTGATCGGGATTGACGGGTGCCGGAAGGGCTGGGTTGGCATTGTCGTTGACGACGGCCACGTTGAGGCGCTGTTCTCGCGGCAGATCGATGGCCTGGTGGCCGACGCGGGCGCGGTGTCCGCGATTGCCATCGATATCCCGATCGGGCTGCCGGATCAGGGCGTCCGGGAAGCGGACCGGGCCGCGCGGGCAATGCTCGGGCGGCTGGCGAGCTCGGTGTTCGTCACGCCGGTCCGTGCGGCCCTGGCGGCGGCGCCATATAGCGAGGCCGCCGCCGTCGCCGTGCGGCTGACCGGCTCGGGTATCAGCCAGCAGGCCTACCGCCTGCGGGAGAAGATCTTCGAGGTGGAGCGGTGGCTGCCGGGCAGCCCGGCGCCGGTTTGGGAGGTCCATCCGGAGATATCCTTCGCCGTCGCGAACGGCGCACCGCTGGGCTACTCCAAGCACACCTGGGCGGGCGGCCAGGAGCGGCGGCTGATCCTGGCCCGCCACGGCCTCGCCCTCGACGGGCCGCTGCTGCCCGCAGGCGGGCAGGCGGGCGCCGACGATGTGCTGGACGCGGCGATCGCGGCCTGGAGCGCCCGGCGCCTCGCCGGCGGCGGCGGGCAGAGCCTGCCAGCCCGGCCGGAGGTAACGCGCGAAGGGCGGCCGATGGCGATCTGGGCGTGACGCCGCCAGGGAAGGGGAAGCGGCGGGAGGCCCAGGAGCGCGGCGGGAAGCCGTCAGGAACGCGCCTGGAAAAGCGTGATGGATACGGCCCTTCCGAAGAGCGGGTCGGCGAGCGGCAGCAGATACCGGTAACGCGCGGGCAGCTGGCGGCGCAACCCGCCGGGCGGCCGCGTGATCGTGCTCGACTCCACGACCCGCAGGCCGAGCCGCTCCAGCGAGCGTGGGTCGTCGCAGGCCCACGCCCACAGTGCCGGGATGTTCCGCTTGGCGGCCATGCGATGCTGCTGGTCGTAGGTTCGCCGGCTGTAGGTGTCCAGTGCGACAAAGGTGCCGGGGAACCGCTCCACGATGCGGGACAGCACCGCGGTGACCTCGTCTTCGGGCAGGTAGACAAGCACACCCTCCGCCACGAAGAAGTACGGGCCCGGACTTTCCGCCACGATCGGCAGCCACGCCTCGTCCAGCACTGAGGCGGCGGCCATCCGGCGGCGGTTGGTATCCGCGAAGAACGCCCGGCGCAGCTCGATCGTGTCCGGCAGGTCCAGGTCGATCCAGTGGACCGCGCCGTTGTCGACACGTTCGAACCGGGTATTCAGGCCGGTGCCGATTTCCACAACCGTCCCGGCCGGGTGCTCATCCAGGAACGCACGCACCCAGAAGTCGAAGATCACGGTGCGCAGGACGGTGACTGTCCCGCCCGCCCCCCGGCCGTACTTGGCGGCGTCAAAGTCGATGGACGCCATCATCTCGACGGCCTTCGGGTCGCGCAGCACCGGCCGCCTGCCGCGGCTGGCTCGGGCCCGCCCGGCGAGCGGGATGAAGAGCGTCTCCTGGACGGCGCCGAGCCGCGCCTGGTGCCGGTCAGCCATGTCGTCCATGAGACAACACGGCGGCGAGCCGCTGGCTCCCGGATGGCGTTACCGGGCGCGCGGCAGGCTGTAGTAGTCCTCGTAGCGCCGTTCGGCCTGGCTCCGTGCGGATTCCCAGTCCCAGGTCCGGGGCACGAACCGGGCCGGGCTCAGGGACCGAACGTAAGGCGACGGGTCCGGCTGCAAGCTCTCCAGCACGTGCTCGGCGAGGCCGGCCGACCCGGAGACGCCATGGGCGTTGCAGGCGGCGGCCATCACGAAGCCGCGGATGCCGGGCACCGGCCCGACGATGAACCGCCCGTCCGGCGAGAACGCCGGGAACCCGCGGAAGACCTCGCGCACTCCGGTCTCGGCGGCCGCGGGCGCGAAGGCGGCGAAGTCCCGGGCGAACCCGGACAGAACGTCCCAGTCCGGCCGCACCGCCAGCGGCTGCCCGACGGCCACCTGACGCGGGTCGAGGCTCAGCCCGTCGGCCTCCCACCCGCCGCACAAGATCCCGGGCCCTTCGGCCCGGGCGTAGATCCGGATGTCGGGGATGCGCAGGACCGGCAGCCCACCGTGCCAGCCCGCGACCGGTCTGGTGACGAAGTACTCGTGGCGCACCGGCACGACCGGGATCTCCAGCCCGGCGAGCGAGGCCACGGCGGCGGCCCACGGCCCTGCCGCATTGATCAGCAGGCTGGTCGCGGCGGCGCCCCTGTCGGTGCGCACGCCGGTCACGGCGCCCTCGCTGACGCCGACCCCCGTGACGGTGGTGTGCGTCGCGAAGGTCACGCCTCGCTTGCGCGCAGCGGCGGCGTAGGCCATCACCAGGCTGTTGGGCTGAAGGTAGCCGTCCGTGGGGCACCACAGTGCCGCCGTGGCGCGCGTAGTGTCGAGCACCGGGCAGAGCTCGGCCAGCCGGGGGGGTGAGGAACTCGACCTCCAGCCCTGCGGATCGCGCCACAGCGCCAAGCGCCCGGAACTCGGCGGCACGGTCGCTGGTCATGGCGATGCGCACGCTCCCCGTCTGGCGCCAGTCCGCGGTATGGCCGGTCTCCTCCTCGATCCGGGAGTAGGTGGCCACCGAGGCCATCGCCAGCCGGCACCGCTCCCGGGTGGCGCGGACCTGCCCGACCAGCCCGGCCGCCTGTCCCGACGTGGCGCCGGCGAGCTCACCCCGCTCCACCACCTGGATATCGGGATAACCCGCCCGCGCCAGGACACACGCGACGGCGCAGCCGACCGCCCCGCCGCCGACGATCGTGATCTCAGCGTCCCTGAGACCGGCCCCGCCCTGCCCCGCCGCGGCCACCGCTGCCGACCGGTCCACTGAGCTACCCCCCCACGCATGGGGCTTTCCCGGAATGAGCCAACCCTACGTGCGGGGCCCGGATCACCCCAGCCCGAGGGACGTTTGACCCCTCAGCCCCGGGCAGTGCAGAGCCTCCGACGGAGGCGAGCACATGAGCAAGGTTCATATCGGTACGGTCCACGGGGGCGACGGCCGGAACGGCAGCGGTCACTCCGGCACGGTCCAGACCGACGCGGTCCCGGCCTGCCGAGTTGCGCGCGACGGGGCTGGATGGTAACCATGTACGGCGCGGTGAGCTGGACTCCAGCGCCGGCGTGAAGGGTCCGGAGGCGCGGCCCGCCTTTCGAGTGGGGATCGGCGGTGGCGGTCGTGTCGGCAGGACACCTTCCCGTGCTGTGGGTAGACAACGCGGCGGTGGTCTCCGCGCCCGCGGAGATCGATGTGGTTAACGCGGGCGATGTCCTGGGGTGCCTGCTCACAGTCATCCGCGATGGCCCGGCCGTGCTGATCGTGGACCTGACCGCGACCACATTCTGCGATTCCGCAGCGGTGCACGCCCTGGTCCACGCCTTCAAGCAGGCCTGTGCCAGCGGCGTCGAACTGCGCGTCGTGGTAGGCGGGCCGGCGGTCAGCCGGCTGCTCGAGATCACCGGCGTCGACCAGCTGATCGGCACCTACCCGACGGTGCCTGAGTCGCTGATCGGGAGCCCGCCCCCGCGGGAGGCTCAGCCAACCTCGAAGACCGGCGGCTGAGGCGGCTCACCGCTGACACCGGTCACGATCGCCGCCGCGACGTCGCGGAGCTTCACGTTGCGGTTCTGGGACGCCGAGCGCAGCAGCGAGAACGCCCGGGCTTGTCCGCATCGCTCCTGGGCCATGATCACGCCGATAGCCTGATCGATCACCGTCCGGGAGGCCAGCGAGGAGCGCAGCTGGTCGGTCAGGGCGGCGTAGGACGACAGGCGCAGCGCGAGGGCCAGCGCGCCCGAGGCGTTCTCGGCGAATCTCCCGGCGCGCTGGGTCTCCTGGGCTCCGAAGGCGCCCGGGGCCCGCGCATAGAGGTTGAGCGCGCCGACCGGTTTGCCGTCTGCGATCAGCGGCAGCGCCAGGCAGGAGCCGATGCCATGCGAGGCCGCCTTCGACTCGAACCGCGGCCAGCGTGCCCTCCCCGTCGTGTCGTCGATACGCACCAGGATCCCTTGCCGCATGGCGTGCAGGCATGGCCCGTCGTCCAGCCGGTACTGCACCTCGTCAACCTGCGCGGCCAGCGGGTCACTGCAGGCGACCGTCACGGGCCGGCCGTTAGGCCGCATTGTCATGCCGCACGACAGGCCGTTCGCCACCAGGCGGGCGGCCAGCAGCGCAAGCTCCTGGAGGAACTGCTCCACGCTCTCGGTGCCAAGCAGTGCCTGCTGCAGCTCGGTGAAGCCGCCCGCAGCGACCTTGTGAACAACGTCTTCACTCATGTCGGCGCCTATCCGCAGAACCCTTCCCGGCAGATCATCGCCCCCGGGCTCGTCCTGACGGCCCGCAGACGAAGTGGCCGGATCTGTGTGAATCCAGCAGGCATGGGGGGATCCCTACCCACAGCGGGGGATCGAAACTGCCCGCCCGCGGTGCCTGGCATGCCCGGCCCGGAGGCGGGTAGGGCACTGCTACATGGAGCCAGACCAGCAGCAAGAGCTAGGGCAGCAACTCCGGGTGGACTCCGTGCGCGCCGCGGCGGCCGCCGGGTCCGGTCACCCGACATCGTCGATGTCGGCGGCGGATCTCATGGCGGTGCTGCTCGCCGAGCACTTGCGTTACGACTTCACCGACCCGGCGCGGCCAGGCAACGATCACCTCATCTTCTCCAAGGGCCATGCCTCGCCGCTGCTGTACGCCATGTACAAGGCAGCGGGCGCGATCGGCGACGACGAGCTGCTCAGCTTCCGCAGGCTTGGCAGCAGGCTGGAGGGGCATCCCACACCGCGGCTGCCGTGGGTGGAGGTGGCCACCGGCTCGCTGGGCCTGGGGCTGCCGACCGGGGTGGGCGTGGCCTGGGCCGGCCAGCGGCTGGACGGGCGGCCCGACCGGGTCTGGGTGCTGTGCGGCGACAGCGAGCTCGCCGAGGGCTCGATGTGGGAGGCGTTCGAGCAGGCCGGGTACGAGCACCTGGACAACCTCACCGCCGTCATCGACGTCAACCGGCTCGGCCAGCGCGGCGAGACCAGGCACGGCTGGGACCTCGACGCCTATGCCCGGCGCATCGGGGCGTTCGACTGGCACACGATCGAGGTCGACGGCCACGACGTCGCCGCCATCGGCCGCGCATACGCCGAGGCGGTGAACATGCGGGGCCGGCCCACGGCGATCCTTGCCCGGACGATGAAGGGCCGCGGGGTCGCCGTGGTGCAGGACGCCGAGGGCGCCCACGGCAAGCCGCTTCCCGACGCCGAGGAGGCCATCGCCGAACTGGGCGGAGTCCGCGATATCAGGGTGCGGGTGCAGCCGCCGGCCGCTGCCGCGGCTCGCCAGGCAACACCCGCCGAACGCAGCGGCGCGAGCCTGCCTCGTTACGAACTCGGTGCGAAGGTCGCGACCCGGGCGGCCTTCGGCGATGCGCTCGCGGCCGTCGGCGCCGCCCGCGAGGACGTGGTCGTGCTGGACGGCGAAGTCAGCGACTCGACGCGGACGCAGGCATTCGCGGGCAAGTATCCGGACCGGTTCTTCGAGTGCTACATCGCCGAGCAGCAGATGGTGGCCGCGGCCCTGGGCATGCAGGCACGCGGGCTGGTACCTTTCGCCGCCACCTTCGCGGCCTTCTTCACCCGGGCGTTTGACTTCGTCCGGATGGCCGCCATCAGCCGGGCGAACCTCAAGCTCGTCGGCTCGCACGCGGGGGTGTCCATCGGAGAGGACGGCCCCTCCCAGATGGGCCTGGAGGACCTTGCCCTGTTCCGGGCCGTACACGGAAGCGTCGTGCTCTACCCGTGCGACGCGAACCAGACCGCTGCGCTGGTCTCCACGCTGGCGGCCGACCACGGGATCGGCTACCTGCGGACCACCCGCGGCGGCACGCCGGTGATCTACCCACCAGGCGAGGCATTCCCCGTCGGCGGCAGCAAGGTACTGCGCTCGGGCGGCGACGACCGGGTGACCATAATCGCGGCGGGGGTGACCGTCCATGAGGCGCTCATCGCCGCCGACTCGCTCGCGGCCGACGGCATCGCCGCGCGCGTGATCGACCTGTACTCGGTCAAGCCGGTGGACACGCAGACGCTGCGCGCCGCCGCGGAGGCCACGGGCAGCTTCGTCACGGTGGAGGACCACTGGCCGGAAGGCGGCCTCGGTGACGCCGTGCTCGCCGCGTTCGCCGATGGCCACCAGGCGCCGCGGATCACCAAGCTCGCCGTGCACATCATGCCCGGCTCGGCCACACCTGCCGAGCAGCTGCACGCGGCCGGGATCGATGCCAAGGCGATCGAGGGCGCGGTCCGCGCGATGGTGGACGCGGACCAGGCCGCCGCCCGGTAGGACGCGCCCGACGGTGCGCCCGGAGCCGGCACGGTTTCACCGCGCGCGTGCCGCGATCTCCTCCAGGCGCCGGGCGGCGCGGTCCAGGCTGTAGCCGCGCCGGGCCAGCCCCGCCCACGGGTCCGACGTCCCGAGCTGCCCCAGGCGGCTGCCCACGCTGCGCAGCGTGAACCGCTGTGGCGTTAGGTCCCGGTCCGTCAGCTCCTCCCATCGCAGCGGCGTGGCGACGGGCGCGCCGGGGCGGGCGCGAACCGAGTACGGCGCTACCACGGTCTGTGCGTAGGCGTTGCGCATCACGTCGGCATAGATCCGGTCACCGCGGCCCGCACGGCGCTGCTGCGTGGTGAGCAGGTCCGGGTTCCTGGCGGCCAGGACCTCGCTGGCCTGGCGCGCGAACTGCCGCGCCGCGTCGAAGCCGTCACCGGCCCGCAGCGGCACATGCACGTGCAGGCCCTTGCCGCCGGTGGTCTTGACGTAGGCCGTCAGCTTCAGCTCGTCTTCCAGGAGCTCACGCAGCCGCAGTGCCAGCTGCGCCGCGTCGCCGAAACGGTCCTCATTGGGCGGGTCGAGATCGAACACGACCTGGTCCGGCCGGTCCAGGGTGCTGATCTTGCTGAGGAAGGCGTGCAGCTCGATGCACGCCTGGTTGGCCAGGTAGACGAGCGTGGCGGGCTTATCGCAGATCACCTGGCACAGCTCACCGCCGGCCTTCTCGACCTCGACGCGGTTCACCCACGCCGGGAAATAGCCGGGGATGTTCTTCTGGAAGATGCGCTCGCCGCCGATCCCGTCCGGGTAGCGCGCCATCACCAGCGGCCGGTCGCGGAGATACGGCAGGATGCGGCGCGCCAGTTCCCGGTAGTACCCGACCAGGTCACCCTTGGTGATCTCGGAATCGCCTGGGAAAAGCACCTTGCCGGTGTTGGACAGCTTGACGCTGATTCCAGCGACGGTCACGGCCTCGGCCTGCCGGGCTGTCATGCCCCGGGCCCTGTGTCGCTGGGGAATTCCCGCACCACCTCGCGGGGATCCTTATCGTCCCGCAGCCCTTGGAACCGCGGGTGGCGCAGTTCCCCGGCGGGGGTCCATTCGCTGAACCCGACTTCGCCGACCAGCTTGGGCTGGACCCAGTGCACCCCCGACATCGAGCGCGGCACTGGGCCAGCGTCAAACGGGGAGCTTGGCCGCTCGATCGAGGCCAGGCGGTCATGCAGGCTACGCAGCAGCTGGTTGGTGAATCCGGTGCCGACCTTGCCGGCGTAAACCAGCCGTCCGCCGCGGTCGTAGTAGCCGAGCAGCAGCGCACCGAACCCGATCCGTGAGCGCTGCGGGTCGGTGAAGCCGCCGATGACGAACTCCTGGCCGCTTTCGCACTTGAACTTGAGCCAGTCCTTGGTCCGCCCACTGCGGTAGGGTGCGTCGGCGCGCTTGGCGATGAGCCCTTCCCAGCCATTGGCGCACGCCTCGCGGTAATACGCCTCACCCTCGGTGTCCCGGTGCTCGGTGTAGCGCAGCGGGCCGTCGAAGGACAGCCGGCCACGCAGGATCGGCTTGCGCTCCAGCAGCGGCAGCGGGCGGACGTCCCGGCCGCCCGCGTACAGCACGTCGAACATGTAGTAGTAGGCCGGCACCTCAGCGAGCAGGTCCGCGGTGGGCTTGATGACGCCGAAGCGGCGTTGCAAGAGACTGAATTTCGTCTCGTCCTTGTCGAACGCGACGATCTCCCCGTCAACGATGAAGTCGTCTCCGATGCGCTGGGCCGTCAGCGCCCGGGCGACCTCCGGGAATGTGCTGGTGTTGTTGTGCTCGTTGCGGCTCATCAGCCGCACTTCCCCGCCGCCGCCGACGAACGCCAGGCAGCGCTCGCCGTCGAGCTTGCGCTCGAAGATCCAGGCGGGATTGGAGAACCTGTCCCGGGTGAGCGTGGCCAGCTCGGGTTCCAGCCACGCGGGCAGGCCATCGTAGCCGCGGTGTGCCGGCGGCGCAGCATGCGTTGTGTCGCGATGGGTCATTGACGCCTGCCGCGGCGGCGCAGGATCAGCCATCCTCCGAGCAGGCCCAGAGCGGCCGCCGCGGCGCCAAGCGGCATCGGCCCGGCGGTCCGGATCTGGGCCGTCACGCGTTCGCGAAGCCCGGCGATCATCTGCAGGGCGTTCGACTCCGCGTCCGCCACGGCGGCCGGATTCTCCGCCGTCTCCACGCTTTCCCGCCTGGTGTCCATGCGCCGTCCGTACCCAACCGCCATCCCCGGCTAACGGTTCCACGCTCCGGGCGTTCCGCCCGGGCGCCGCTGCCGGAACCCGCCTGTCTGGTCTCGGCCCGTGATCTGCTCTCACGTCAGCGATCGCGCATATCTCCCGCTGGGTGGGTAGCCGACTGTATACACCGACCGGAGGTGACGCATTGTCCTGCTCGGCCCTGGCTGTCAGGTTGGCTCCCAGCACGGTCGCCGCAGGCTCTTTCGTGCCTTACCGGAATGCGATGCCGAAGGAGGCCGCGGCCACAAGGCACGCCCGCGGTCACGGGGACGAGAGAGCCGGACAGACAGGAGTAGCGAGATGAGCCTGCCCGCCTGCCAGGAGCGCATCCTCCGCGGGATCGAAAGCGCACTAGGGAAAGGTGAGCCGCGCCTGGCTTCCAGATTCGCGATCTTTACCCGGCTGACCAGGGAGGAGGAACTCCCCCGCACGGAACAGCTGGTACCGCGGCCATGGCCCTGGCGCTTGCTCGACCGTGCCAGGGCTCGCCATCGCAGGCCGCGGCGGGACGGTGGCACTCCCGCGTGGGCGTCGGGCCGGCCCGCCATAAGGTTGCGGGCGGTGATACTTATCCCCGTCTTGCTGATCATGATGGCGTCTGCGCTGGCTTTCACCAGCACCTCCAGCGCCCGCACCTGCGCGGCGGGGTCCCACCGTGCGGCCATCGCGGCGGCCCACTGGATGACCTGTGCCACGGGCCGAGCGCCAACCCACGCCGCCCGCACCAAGGGCGATGGTGTGCATCACGGGCCATAGCCGGTCAGGGCCGCCCGGATGATGCGGCCCTGACCACCGGGCGGGACAGCTGGCCAGCGAGTGGCCGGCAGCCGGCAGCCCGCCTGGCTCCCCACTCATGATCTCCCCTGGGCCGCCGCCTGATCGGCCGGGAGACCGCACCACTGGGTCAGCGCGCGGCGCAGGGCCGCCTCCCGCTTGTCCGGCTCCTGCTCGTCGCTGGCCCAGGCGACGTAGCCGTCAGGGCGGACCAAGATCATGCGGGCCGGGCTGGGGCCGGGGGTTTCGAGCCGCACCCGGTCAGGCCACATCGCGAGCGCGGGCGGCGGCGCGACCGTCAGCAGAACGAAGCTGCCGCCGCGCAGCGCCTCGTACAAGCGGGAGTGTGCGCCGCCGACAAGCGGGATGTCCGGGGCACGGCGGCCCGCCAGCGGGTGGGCGCCCGGTGGGGCGTGGTAGGCGATACCGATGCCCGAGACGGCCCGGGTGGCCTTGCCGACGAGCGGGCCGATGTGGGTGGCGGCGCTGCCGCCCATGGCGAGGGCTTCCCGCAGCCGGCCCGATTTGAGGAGTGCCAGCCGCAGCAGGCCGTGGGACATGCGCAGCACGAACCGGCCGACCGGGTACCGCTCGGTGTGATAGGTGTCCAGCAGGCCAGGATCCGCCGTGCCCCGCACTACGGCGGCGAGCTTCCAGCCCAGGTTGGCAGCGTCCTGCAGACCGGTGTTCATGCCCTGGCCGCCCGCCGGAGAATGCACGTGCGCCGCGTCGCCGGCCAGGAAGACCCGCCCTGACCGGTAGGACGGGACCCGCCGCTCGTCGTTGTGGAACCTGGACATCCACCGGGGATCGTGCATCCCGAAGTCGCTGCCCAGCGCCTGCCGGGTGATCTCGCGGATCTCCGCCAGGTCGACCGGCTCGGTGTCGGGCACTTCGTGCTGACGGCTCCAGGCGATGGCGCGGTACCAGCCGTCCCCGAAGGGGGCGAGGAACGCGAAGCCGGCCCCGGCCGCACCGATCGTGAGGATGTCCGGCGGATCCCGAGACAGGCGGACGTCGGCGAGCATGACCGACCGCAGGACAGACCGGCCGGGGAACGGCAGGCCCAGCGAGGTGCGGACGGCGCTCCTGGCCCCGTCGGTGCCGACCACGTAGGGGGCACGGAAGGTCGCGGCCGCGCCGTCGGCTCCCCGCGTGTGCACCTGCACTTCACCGGCGTCCTGCCGCAGGCCGGTCACCTCGGTGCCACCGGCGAGCAGCGCGCCCAGCGACCTGGCCCGCCTCTCGAGCAGCCGTTCCGTCTCATACTGCGGGGTGATCAGCACGAACGGGAAGCGGCTGGGCAGCCGGGACAGGTTCACGTTGACCCTTCCGAGCAGGCCGAGCCGGTCCAGCCGGTGCCCGGTGCGGATCAGCTCGTCCGCCAGCCCGCGCGCGTCGAGCTCTTCGAGCGTCCTCGCATGCACGGCGAACGCACGCGACAGGTTGGACTCGCCGTCCCGTCGCTCCAGCACGGTAACCGGTACCCCAGCCTCGGCCAGATCCCCAGCCAGGAGCCGGCCGGTGGGGCCGGCCCCGACGATCAGTACCTCAGCGCGGTCGGAGGTCATTGACGTCTCCTTCGGGTCAGACCTGGGCCGGGCGGGACCGGTCACCTGGCCGGCGGATAGCCCGGCGCCGGGCCTGCCTGCTCGCCGCACCTGCCTCGTCTTTGCCCTACCGCCGCCACCGGCCCGCCAAACTGGCCCGGCCGGATCGGTGAGACGGCACCTCCGGCCGGGTAGTTCATGATGGCCGCTGCGTTGCCGCGACGACGGCGCGGACCGCTTGTCGGACCCGGTGCGTAGCGTGGGACGGTCGGCGGTCGCAGATCGCGGCCCAGTCCCGCCAGATGCCCTGGAGTGATACCCGTGCCCGCCAGGACCGCCGCCCATCGTGACCACATGCACGCCGTTGCGGGCGGCGCACGCCCGCAACGTGCTCGGCTGCTCGCGCTGGCAGCTGTCTGCCTCGGCTTCTTCGTGATTCTGCTCGACGTGACGATCGTCAACGTGGCCCTGCCGACGATCCAGCACGACATCGGCGGGAGCGTGGCCGGGCTGCAATGGGTCGTCGACAGCTACACGCTGGCTCTGGCATCGGTCATGCTCACGGCCGGCTCGATGGCAGACCGCCGTGGCGCCAGGCGGGTGTACCTGATCGGGCTGGCCGGTTTCGCCGCCGGTTCGGCGGCCTGTGCGCTCGCCCCGAGCCTAGGGGTACTGATCGCCGCCCGCGCCGTGCAGGGCCTGGGAGCGTCCGCGCTCCTGCCGTGTTCCCTGGCGCTGATAGTCCACCGGTTCCCCGACGAGCGGGAGCGAGCCCGCGCGCTGGGCGTCTGGGGCGCGATGGGCGCGCTGGGCTTCGCGCTCGGCCCGGTGCTGGGCGGGGCGCTGATCTCCCTCCTCGGCTGGCGCGCGATCTTCCTGGTCAACCTCCCGGTATGCGTCCTGACGAGCGGACTGCTGGCCAGGTACGTGCCCGAGTCGCCGCCTGATCCGGGCCGGCGCACCGACTTTCCCGGGCTGCTGCTCGGCATCGCTGCGCTGGCCGCGATCACCGCCGCCTTCATCGAGGCCGGGCAGCAGGGATGGCTGGCTCCGCTCCCGGTCATACTCGGAGCAACGGGAATCGCCGCCACGGCGTTCTTCCTGGTAACCGAGCGCCGCCGGGCGTCGCCGATGCTGCCTCTGGGCCTCTTCCGGTCCCGGGCGCTGAGCGCCGGCACGGCCGTGGGCCTCCTGTTCAACCTGTCCCTCTACGGGTCCCTGCTCTGCATCTCGCTGTTCCTGCAGCAGTCGCGGCACGAGTCCGCCGCCGCGACCGGGCTGCTCATCCTGCCGATGAGCGTGGTGGTGGGAGTCGGCTCGCTCGCGAGCGGCCGGCTGACCGCCCGCTTCGGCCCGCGGCCACCGATGATCGCCGGGCTCGCCCTGGCGGCGGCCGGCGCCGCGCTGATCGGCACGGTCAATGCGACCACCCCCCTGGCCGTACTGCTGGCGGGTTCGGTGGTCCTCGGCATGTGCTCGCTCGCCATGCCGGCCATGACCGCCGTGGTCGTTGGCGCGGCCGGGCGCCAGCACGC
>WNGD01004082.1_pt1 | contig 20881 bp, 20 predicted proteins | sample 5400671 | NCBI WGS metagenome assembly WNGD01 (sample SAMN13153369, study PRJNA577476) | soil metagenome | isolation source: 40 cm soil or saprolite under grassland replicate 2 | place: USA:California | collected 2016-06-15 | reverse complement strand
GATGGCGGTGTTTTTGAGGAACTGCGTCCGCTGCTGCTGGCGCTTCACCGGGTCGTCGATCTCCCAGAAACGATGCCCGGCAACGGTGGTCGGCACCATCGACACGGCCAGCGCCAGCGCGCCAAGCCGCGACATCACGCCGGCCGCCAGGAGCACCCCGGCTCCTAGATGGACCGCCGCGTTCAGGCGGACGGCGTCCAGTGGATCGCTCGGCGCGAATGGGACAACGGAGGCGACCCGGTCGACCACGGGCTTTGCGACCTTCGCGCGCGGCTCAGGATTCGCCAGCACCTCGAGCCCGGACACGATGAAAATGGCGGCCAGCAGCGGGCGGCCGGCCGTGCGAGCGAGCTTCACTAATCCACTGTATTAGGCGGCGCCGGTCGCCGGCAACCCGCTAGGTGACACTGAGGCGGAGGTTCGCGATACCAAGGGCCGCGGCGCGTTCCTGCCAGCCCTGCTCCGTGAGCTTGCCCCTCGCAAGGTCCTCGACGATCCCGAATGGTTCCACACGGTCGGCGCCGCGATGGAGCACGGGCGCCGCGCCGGGCAGGGATTCGAGCGTCCAGCCGCTGCCGACCAGGGCAACCGCCAGGGCCGAGCCAATCGTGACCAGGCGGGTGCGTCGTGCGTCCGCATTCCAGTCGCTGGGCAGCATCAGCCGCGGGATGTTCGCGACCGTCTGCCCGGCTAGCAGCTGCGCTTCGCGCCGGACGCGAGCCTCCCAGTACGGGACCTGAACCTCGATGCCAACGTCGGGCCACGAGACCGGCCGAAGCGCAGGCGCCCCGGGCTTCAACAGGCTCGCCGCCAGGGGCACCTCCGCGCCGGACGCATTTTCGAGGAGGCTGAGCGCGGGCGGCTCAGTCGCCGGCTCGGGACCGGGTGGAAGGCCTTGCAGCGCTTTGAGTCGATCCGGGAGTGATGGGTGACTGTCGTACGGATCGATCCTGGGCGCCTTCATCTCTTCTTGCGTCGCGCGATTGATGGCGTCCGCCACTCGTGGCTCGCGCAAGAACTGCTCGAAGCCGTCCGCCAGGGGCGGCAGGAAACCCGCGCTCAGGACAGGGACCACCTCCTCGCGCCAATAGCCGTCGTAGGCGAGTGCCGCGCCGAAGATGGTGCGCAGGCCGGTGGTCAGGGGGCGGGCGCCAACCGTGCGCGCCGCGAGCGCGTCCGCCGCAAATTCCTGCCGGCGCGAGATCGCCTGCGTGACGCGCAGGAACATCCGCCCGTACCAGACGAACGGCAGGTGCAGGACGCTGCTACTGCCCGACAGTTGTCGGACGGTCCGGATGATTGCCTCGCGCGTCTTGTAGATCCATGGGGCCAGCCGGGTGTCGCCGCCGTGATAGTGACCGAACTCGTGCGCGATCACGGCGCGCATTTCGGAAATGGTCAGGACCTGGAGGAGCGGCAGGCCGAGCAACATGACGCGCCGGCCGCGGGCACCCATGAAACCGCCGCGCTGGCGAACGCCGGCGTTCACGTCCGGCACCAGGTAGACCTCGTGCGGCATCGGCTCCCCGACACGCGACGCGACGTCGTTCAGTTCTTTGAACAGCCTCGGATTTGAGGCCGCCTCGAGGGCAGGTCCCGGCGGCTGGAACCGCTCCGGTCGCGGAACGATCGACCAGAGGATCACCCCCGCACCGATGACACAGAACGCCGTGACCCGGTTGACGTGGTGGCCGTTGACCCAGAACAGCCACGCGATCGAGAGCAGGCCACCGGCGATCCCCAACGCCAGCCCATAAAAGCCGATGGTGAGCAGCAGCGCCACCGTGACTCGCCCCCGCATCGGCTCAAATTCTGCCACGTGGCTGTGCCGGCCGCGTATTCAGAGTTGATCTCAGACCTACACTAATCGCTACATATCCGCTATCATCTTTGGTGATGTCGCCACGACCAGCAAGGTACGGCCCCGTCTAATGCCGCGCCGCCGTCTCTCCCGCTATGCCTTCCACCGCCGCCTGCGGCTGCTCCGCCGGAGCCAGCGTCGCTCCAAAGGACGGCGCGCTTTTCTTCTGGTGGCCGCTGATCCTGGCCCTGCCGCTGATGGTGATCCCCGCATTCGCCGCCGAGTCGGTCGGCAACTTGCCGGCGGTCGACGGCCTCTCCGCGACCGGCCTCCATCAGGACATGCTGATTTTCGATCGCCATGGCACCCTGATCGACGACATCGGCGACCATGGCGACCATCGGATCGTGGTGCCGTTGAACTCCATGTCTGCCTTCGTCAAGCAGGCGACCATCGCGATCGAGGACAAGACCTTCTACAAGAACAATGGCGTCGACGTCGCGGGTATCGCGCGCGCGGCGGTGGCCGATTACTCGCATCACCACATCGCCCAGGGCGGGAGCACGATCAGCCAGCAGCTGGTCAAGCAGGTGTTCATCGGTCCCAACCCGCCACCGACCATTCAGCGGAAGATCCGCGAGGCGGTGCTCGCCGTCGACCTCAACAGTCGTTACTCGAAGGACCAGATCCTCGAGCTCTATCTCAACACCATTTATTACGGCGCGCAGAGCTATGGCGCGGAGGCGGCGGCCCGCGGATTCTTCCACGCCACGGCGCACGACCTGACCCTGGGCCAGGCCGCCATGCTCGCCGGGTTGCCGCAGGCGCCGACACAAAACAGCCCGCTGATCAACCCGACGCGGGCAAAGGCGCGCCAGGCAGAAGTCCTCGACGCGATGGTAGCCCAGAAAATGATCACGCCCAGCCAGGCGTTGGCGGCAGAGAATGAGAAGCTCCAGTTCTTCTATCCCACCAACCAGCTGCAGGCGCCGCACTTCGTCGACTACGTGCTGCAGGTGCTGGACAAGCAGTTCCACATCCGCCCCAGCGACCGCAAGGGCTACCGCGTCTACACGAGTCTCGATCTGAACGTGCAGCACCTGGCGGAGTCGGTGGTCAAAAACCAGATCGACCGGTTCGGAAACTACTACGACTTCCACGATGGCGCGCTGGTCGCCATGGATCCAAAGACCGGCGAAGTGCTGGCGATGGTGGGCGGCGACAACTACTACCGCCCGGGCGGCCAGATCAACATGGCGACCACCGACACCCGCCAGCCGGGATCCTCCTTCAAGATGTTCACCTACACCGCCGCGATCGAAAGCGGACGGCTGAACATGCTCAGCCCCATCTTGGACCAGCCGATGATCTTCCCGCTGGGCGGCGGCAAAGACGGCCTCAAGCCCTACGCCCCTATCAACTACGACAAGCGATACCACGGCACGCTGCCGCTGAAGATGGCGATGGGCAACTCGCTCAACATCCCGGCGATCAAGGTCGAGCTCACGACTGGAATCCCCGCGGTGCTCGACACGGCGCGCCGGATGGGCGTCACCAGCCTCAACCAGGATGACAGCCACTACGGCATCAGCCTGACGCTGGGCGGGTATGGCGTCTCACCGCTGGACATGGTCACCGGCGCGTCGACGCTGGCGACCATGGGCGTCCGTCACCGGCCGGCGCCGGTGTTGCACATCCAGGACGGACTCGGAAAGACCGTCTTCAACTACGACCCCAACAAGAACCAGTTCCAGGCCATCAGCCCGCAGGTGGCGTTCATCATCGATTCGATCATGTCGGACGATCGCAACCGTTGCATGTCGTTTGGTTGCGGCGGTGACCTGACCCTCCCGGGCCGGCACGTCGGCGCCAAGACCGGGACGACGCAGGACTTCCGCGACAACTGGACGGTCGGCTTTACGCCCACGCTGGCCACGGCCGTCTGGGTGGGGAATCCCGATTACCATCCGCTGGCGCACAATTCCACTGGCATCGTGGGGGCGGCCCCCATCTGGCACCAGTTCATGACGCAAGCGCTCGCATCGCAGCCGGACCAGTGGTATCCGGTCCCCGCCGGCATCAACCAGATCGGTCAGAACTACTTCCTGCCGGGAACCCAGTCGCTGCCCGCAACCCTGGCCGGCCGCTGGCCGGTGTGCCGTTTCCGTTCGTTCAACCCCTACACCGTCACCGACGCGCAGCTCACCGTGAATGGCCTTCCGTGCGTGCTTGGCTACACGCCGCGCAACCTGGACCAGGGGGGCTAAAAACAAAAGCCCGGCGACTACCGCATGGCAGCCGCCGGGTTGTGAAGGGGTCGCTCCACTTATGGCGCTCGACGGCTACCGTAAAAACCGAAGCCGCCGGCGAACAGACCGAGGATGATCAGGATGATCCCGATCAAGGTGTAGCCGAGCACGAGCGCAATAATCCCGAGAACGATCAGCAATCCGCCTCCACCGAAGTACACCCTGCACCTCCTTTTCTGAAATCCGAACCGAACCGTTGCTACGTCAAAACATAGGGCGACCGCAGGTCGTCTGTGAAGGGGCCGTATTGCGAAGCCACTCTCGATGCACGCGGTGACGCCGGCTCTTCGTGCAGTATGATACCCAGTATCAAATGACTCGGATTATCATAGCGCTGCTCGCCGCCACATCTATCATGCTGGCCGCGTGCGGCGCTCCGGCGGACACACGGTCGGGCACGCTGCAGGTGATCGCCGGGGAGAACTTCTGGGGCAGCATCGCCGCGCAGCTCGGCGGCTCGCATGTCCTCGTGACGAGCATCGTGACCAACCCGAGCACGGATCCGCATGAATACGAGAGCAGCGCCACGAATGCCCGCGCCTTTGCGACCGCCGACTACGTGATCTTGAATGGCGCCGGCTACGACGACTGGGGACAGAAGCTGCTCTCGGCCAATCCGAGTCAGAGTCGAAAGGTCGTGACCGTCGCCGAGCTCCTCAACAAGAAGGCCGGCGACAACCCGCATTTCTGGTACAACCCGGATTGGGTTGACAGGGTCGCCGACACGATCACCTCCGACTATCGCGCCCTCGATCCGGCGAATGCGGACTACTTCACGCAGCAACACCAGGCGTTCGAGGCGACACTGAAGCCGTACCACGAGGCGATCGCTCACATCCGATCAAGCGTCAATGGCGTCCCGGTGGGCTCAACGGAAAGCATCTTCGTGTACATGGCGCAAGCCCTGGGCGTGAATCTGATCTCGCCGGCAGAATTCATGCAGGCGATCTCGGAAGGCACGGACCCACCGGCACAAACCGTGGCCGAGTTCCAGGATCAGATCTCCCACCGCCAGATCAAGGTGCTCGTCTACAACACGCAGACCTCGACGCCGATCACTGACAACCTCAAGCAGCTGGCGACCCGAAACGGCATCCCTGTCGTCGGGATCTCGGAAACGGTCCAGCCGCTGACCGCCTCCTTCCAGGACTGGCAGGTGAAGCAGCTGAATTCCCTGCAGGCCGCGCTCAGCCGACAATAGCGGGCAGCATGGCCCGTTCCATCTCCGCTGCCATCGTCGCCGAGGGCGTGTCTGCCGCGTACGGAGACCGGCTGATCTGGCGAAACGCCAGCTTCACGGTGAACACGGGAGAGTTCGTCGCCGTGCTGGGCCCCAATGGCAGTGGAAAATCCACGCTTCTGCGATTGTTGCTCGGGCTTCAGCCTCCCGCGGCGGGCAGCCTCCAGGTTCTCGGCAAACGTCCGCTGCGCGGCAATCCCCAGATCGGCTACGTTCCCCAGCGCCGCGACATCGACCGGGACCTGCCCGTGCGGGGCCGGGATTTCGTTCACCTGGGCATCGACGGCAACCGGTGGGGCCTCGCGCTGGGCAATGCGGCCAGCGACCATCAGCGGGTGGACCAGGCGATCACATCGGTGGAGGCCCAGCCGTACGCGGATCGGCCGATCGGTCGCCTCTCGGGCGGCGAGCAGCAGCGTTTGCTGCTGGCGCAGGCGCTCGCCGGCCGGCCACAGATGCTGCTCCTCGACGAACCGCTCGCCAGCCTCGACCTCCGCAACCAGATCATCATCGCCGAGCTGGTCGCCGAGTTGGCGCGCGCGAACGGGCTCACCGTGCTCTTGATTGCCCACGACATCAACCCGCTGCTGCCCATCGTCGACCGCGTCCTTTATGTGGCGCACGGCGGTCTGGCGATCGGGAAGCCGGCCGAGGTCATCACCACGCAACAGTTGAGCCGGCTGTACGACGCCCCCATCGAGGTGCTGCACGACAGCCACGGCCACATGTTTGTTGTCGGGCTGGAAGCGGAGAGCGCCCATCACGATGCCTGAGCCTTACCTGGCGGTGGCGCCGTACTTCGGCTGGGACGTGGTGCGGGACGTGCAGGAACTCCTTCGCTACGCCTTCATGCAACACGCTTACGAGGCCGGGACGATCGTCGCGCTCTCGGCCGGGGTCATCGGGTACTTCGTGGTCTTACGTGGCCTCTCCTTCGCCGCTCATGCGCTCTCCCATATCGGCTTCGCCGGTGCAACCGGCGCCGTACTCGCGGGAGCGACGCCCATCGCCGGCTTGCTCGTCTTCACCATGACGGCGGGCGCCGTGATGGGTGCCCTCGGCCAGCGGCTGCGGGGCCGCGACGTGACCATCGGCCTCGTGATGGCATGGTCGCTCGGCCTTGGTCTCCTCTTCACCTACCTGTACAAAGGGTCGGCGCAGCTGGCGATCGGCATCCTGTTCGGTCAGATCTTCGGCATCACGTCGGCGGAGGTCGCGGTCACGTTTGTTGCCGGATTCCTCACCGTCCTGGCGGTCGTCGCCGTTTACCGTCCGCTCCTCTTTGCCAGCCTCGACGAAGAGGTCGCGGAAGCCAAGGGCGTGCCGGTTCGTGGTCTGTCGATCGCCTTCATGGTCATCCTGGCGGTCGCCGTTTCGGAGGCGGTGCAGGTCGTCGGCGTGCTTCTGATTTTTGCCCTGATCGTCGCGCCCGCGGCCATCGCGGAGCGCTTCACGACCCGGCCGAGCCGTGGCCTGCTGCTTTCCGCCGCGCTGGCGGTGCTCTTCACCTGGGCGGGCCTGACGGTCGCCTACTACGTGCCCTACCCGGTCGGCTTCTTCATCACGACGATTGCGTTCGGGAGCTATATCCTGGCGCGATTGGCGGCTCCCACCCTGACCCGTCTCCGCATGCGGGGGAGGGAGCTTCGCGCGCGGGAGGAACAGCTCCGGCATTCGCCGTAGAAGTCGAGGGTCGCGTGGTCGACCCGAAAGCCCCGCTGGCGCGCGATCGTCTCCGCCAGGGGCGCGACTGCCTCTTCGTCCAGGTCCTCGACGGTCCTGCAGGTGGTACAGATCAGGTGATGGTGATGACCGGGCTCACACCACACATAGGCGGAGATGTGGCCTGGGCGCTCGAGGCGCTGCGCCAATCCGGCGCTGACGAGCGTCTCGAGCGATCGAAACACCGTGGCCCGGCCGATATAGGCGTGCTTCTTGCGGACGCGCTCGTAGAGTTCCTGCGCCGACGTTTCCTTTCCCGTCTGCGCCAGCACCGCGGCGATGGCGAGCCGTTGCGGCGTCAGGCGAACGCCCGTCTGCTGCAGGGCGGCCTGGGCGGTTGTCTCAACCACGCCCAAATGATACTGCTGAGCGGGGGAGGGTCAGGGTGGAGGCGCGGGGTTTTCTTCGATCGCACCGTTACGTCGATATGGCCACCGCCGCGGTCGTTTCGCGCCCAAGGGTGAAATGGACCACTCCAGCGGCGGCGTTCGGCTCCCTCCTCTTCCCCGCCGGCGTGTTCGCCTGGCTGCTGGCCCATCCCGGCGCCGACCCCAACATCGTCGTGCCGCGCCAGCACTTCTTGATTGTCACGGTCGTCTCATTGCTGGCCTTCGGGCTGGCGGTATTGCTGGCGATCGCCGCGGTGCAGATCGCGCAATATCGCGTGCTCTTCTTCTGCCTCGGGTTCATGGCGATGGGCGGCATCTTCGCCGTCCACGGCATCGACACCCCCGGCATTCTCAAAACGGGAGCTGACGCACGCTACGCCGGGAGCGTGCTCGGCGTGTCCGCCTACCTGAGTCTGTTCGTTCCCGCCCTCTTTTTCGCGGCGTCGTACACGCCGTTGACCGCGGCGTTCGAGCGCCGTCTTCCATTCTCGCCGGCGGGGTGGCTGATCGTCCTGCTCGCCACCGCATTGATCATCTACGGCGCGCTGGCCATCGCCAGTACCGAGGTGATCGCGAAGCTACCCTTTGGCGTCCGGCCATATTCGACGGCGATGGGCCTGACGACCATTGCCCTGCTGCTCTTTTCGGCGTGGCGCCAGGCCGCCGCCTACCTTGTCGCCCGCCTGCCCCTCCAGGGCGTGCTCGTTCTCGCGTTCGTCCTGCTCGCCGAGGCCCAGGGCATCATGATGCTCGGCCAGGTCTGGCGCCTCTCCTGGTGGGAATACCACGGGGTGATGCTGCTCAGCGTCGGCCTCGCGGTCTCCGCGCTCGCCGCGCAGCGGGCGAAGGGCCAGTCCTTCCGCGACGTGATGGAAGCGACGCTCGAGCTCCAGGTCAAGGTCGGCGCGGAGCTCGAACACGCCGAGTCGATTGCCGCTCTGGCCGCGGCCGTCGAGGCCAAGGACGAAAACACCAAGGGGCACAACACCCGCGTCGCCGAGCTCGCCGTCCAGATCGGACGCGCGATGGAGCTACCCACCAACCAGCTGCGCACGCTCGCCCGCGCCGGCTTGCTCCACGATGTGGGCAAGATCGGCATTCCGGATGCCATCCTCAACAAGCCCGGCCCGCTCGACGCCGACGAGTGGACCGCCATCAAGCGTCACCCGAACCTCGGCCACGAGATCCTCCTGCGGGTGCCGAGCCTTCACCACGAAGCCGAGATCGTGGTCGCGCACCACGAGCGGATCGATGGCAGCGGCTATCCCCGTGGACTCCGCGGCGAGCAGATTCCGCTCGAGGCGCGCATCCTGGCGGTGGCCGACACGTATGACGTGCTCATTTCCAACCGGCCATACCGCCAGGCCTTCGACAACGAGCGCGCCGTTCGCATCCTTCGCGAAGAGTCCGGGACGCATCTCTGGGAGCCCGCCGTTCGCGCCCTCCTGCGCAGCCTGGGCGAGCGTGTCGACGGCCGGGCGGCCGCCGCCTGATCAGCAAATCCTAGTCGGTGAAGACGGCCGCGATGTACATCCTTCCGCCGTCGATCGCGGTGCCGATCCCGACCTGGCGGAAGTGCGAGCCGAGGATATTGTCTCGATGTTCGGGTGAGTTCATCCACCAGGCCTCGGCGTCGGAGACGGCGTCGTCGAATGGCGGTCCGCCCGCCCAGAAGATGTTCTCCCCGTTCCAGGTGTAGGTGACGCCATTCTGCTGGAGGAGTTCGGTGGCGGCCATCACCGTGCGACCCGGTCGGATGTGGGTTAGCCCATCCGTCACCATCTGCCGGGCCCGGGTGGACGCGATGGCGTCGAGCACCAGGGACTCCGTCAGAAGTGGCTGCCCGGCTGCGGCTCGGTCACGGTTGAACAGCGCAACCACGGCCGGGGGTGCCGTCGGGCCGGACGGAAGGCTGGCGGCTGGCGGCCCGCTCGAGTTACGAGCCCGAACGGAGATCTCGTCGTTCCATCGCTCCGGTGCCAAGACCGGCGCCGGGAGATGGGCGGCCGTGGCCGCTCCAACTCCGGCCTGCGGGTTCCCGAGCCAGACGGCGATCGCCGCCAGGCTGGCGATCGCGCCAAGCAGGGGCACGGGTGAGGCACGGCGCGCGGCGAACGCTGAGTAGTGGATCATTCGTTACGCCTACGCATAACGTGATATCAATTATATCATTGCGGTATTCGGTTCCCCTTGAGGGGTTTAGCCGCTGGTCGGGCTGTTGGCGGCCGCGGCCTCGAGCTGCGCATGCAGGGACGTCGCCTGTTTCGCGAGGCCGAGGCGCGCAACCCGCAACCGGTCGGAGATCGTCGCCAGGAGCGAGTAGTGGTTCAAGGGCATCGTCAGCTGGCCGCGCAACCCTGGCGCGACGACCAGCAGCGCAACCCGGCCGTCCCCAGCCCCCGACTCGTCCCAGGTGATGAACAGAGCCCCGCCCTGCTTCCAGGCTGTCGAGCTGAGGATCTGGGGAACCGTCTGCGAGAGCCAGCGGTCGGCCCTCGCCACTCCGCAGTCGTGACCGTCGTTGCACAGGCCGGGAGTGATCCACGAGAGGAGCGGCGTGTCGCCGTTCAGGTCCGCGACGAGGTCGGTCATCGGCACGACGTTCGCCGGGCAGGCACCCCCGTAATAGGCGAAGGGATTGTGCTGGAGGGAATAGGGATAGGGGCTGTTGAAGCAGTCGCCGGTAAAGCCCTCCATGTACGCCTTCCACGAGATCCCCGCCGCACTGAGTTGCTTGCCGAGCCCGGTCGCCGGCAGCGTGTGGAACTCGTCGTCGCGAATCCCCCAGGTCGACCCTGACGTCATCGCCAGGTAGTTGGGAAGGCTCGGGTTCGAGATCTCCGAATAGTTGGTGGCGACCGCGTATTGCCTGGCCAGGCCGGCGATGTAGCGCTGCCGGAGAGCGAGCTGGTAGGGCGTGTTCTCGAGCACGATCACGAACACGTGCTTGGGGGGCGCCGCCGGCGTCGGCGATGAGGTCGCCTTACCGCCCGACGCCACGGGCTGACACGCCGTCGCCAGGAGCAGCGCGGCGAATAAGGGCGCGAGGCGGCGGACGAATCGCATATCGCCGATGTCAGAAATCATCCCACACGAATGTAAAACGATCCTGAATTACGCGTGAGAAACACTTAAGAGCTGGGCACGCGGTCAGGGGCGCGCAACAACCCGATCGATTCGATCCCGACCTGCATCCAGTCTGGCGCGTCCAGCCAGTTCTCCACGCCCCACAACAGGTACGCGCTCACGCCGTGACCCCGGTAGGCGAGGGCACTGGCGATCAGGTCGTGGGTCGTAAAGCCGCTGGTGCCGATCCAGGGCGTCGCCTGCATCTCCGTGATCCACAGCGCCCGGCCGTGACGTTCGGCCTGGGCGTGCCAGTAGTCGAGCGTGTCTTCCTTCCAGGCGATGCGAGTGCTCGCCGTGATGACGTCGAGCGGCGTGGACATCGTCACCACATAGAGGTCGAGGCCCAGCGTGTCCCCCATCGTCATCACCTGGGCTGGGTGTCCAGCCGGCTTGGCCCCCGGCAGGTAGGCATAGAGCCACGCCAGCGGGCCCGCTCCCCGGATGTCGAGGGTGACGTGCGAGGAATTGAAGCTGGTCAGGACGACCTCGTGCACCAGGTCGATCGATCGAAGCAGGTCCACCTCCGAGCGGATCATCGATGCGGGCACGACCCCGTTGGTCAGCTGATCGATGCGGGCGTTGTCGAGGGGCTCGTTTTCCACCTGCCAGGCCCGCAGCACCGACAGCGACGCGTAGCGGCGAAACGTGGATTCCAGGTAGCGGCGATAGCTGGGCGCCTTGAGCACGGTGTCGAGTCGACGCACGTCGCGGGTGTCCAGCCAATCCGGCAGGTGCACCTCGGGAGTCACGAGGTTGCGGGCGCCGACCACCAGCACGACCTCGGTATGGCGGGAACCCTTGACGGCGTTATGCGCCTCGATCGCCTCGATCAACTGGTCGACCGCGGCGTAGTCCAGCGTGGTTTCAGTTGGCGCGACGGCACCCCAGTACACCGGCAGCCGCACCAGGTCGGGTTGAAGCGCGATCAACAGTCGCCCCAGGGACTCCTCGGGAATCGCACCGGCGGGCAGCGACTCCGGACTGAACGAGAACCCGACCAGGGGTGGGCTCAGCGGCGGCGGCGCGGGATCGATGACGCGCGTCGGGAAGGCCGCCGCCGGCACGAGGACGGCGAAGAGAAAAGAGGCGATGACGGTCGCCAGCCGCTTCCCCACGGATCTCAATGATCTCGCGGATTCATGAGAGCGCGCTGAGGAGGGCCCCCTCGCTACCCTCCCCCGCAAGCGGGCTCGGCTACGACATCGAGTTCGTAACTGGCTCGGCGGAGCTCGTGAAGGATCAGTTCGGCGTCTTCGGCCGGTCTTCCAGCAATTAGTTGCCAGCGCGCCGGTTCTAGTGACTGTGACCGAGACCGGTTTTGTAAGTGCCAGCCAGTACGTCACCTCGGCAGCCTTCGCTGTGATCGCGGTGCTGACGGTCCGCGACTGGCTCGTCACCCGCGACCGCAGCCGAATGTACCTGGCCCTGGCGATCGGCTCGCTGGCTGCGGTTTCCGTGCTCGGCCAGGCCGGCCGGGCCCTGGGCCCGTCGTTCGCCGCCGCCAGCACCTATGTGACCGTCATCATCTTCCTGGTCTCGGGCCTTGCCCTGCTCTTGTTCAGGCACGCCGTTATTCCTCTCAAGCGCCGCACCCTCCGCGCGGTGGTCGCCATCGTCATCGCGACCGGCGCACTCGAAATCGGGGTCCAGGCGGTCTTCGGGCGCACTGCCCCACGGGCGCTCCAGCTGATTGCCGCCGCCGCCTTCATCGTGGTGTGGAGTGGGTGTGTCGGCGAGCCAAGCGTTCGACTCTGGTTCGCCGCCCGCCGTCGCACCGTGGTGCAACGGGCCCGGATGCGTGCCCTTAGCCTTGGCTACATCGGGATCGTCGCCATTCTCCTCGCCGCGGTCTTGACGAGCTTACTTTCCGCGACCCCCGGCATTCGGCTCGGGCTCGCCCTGTCGATCTTCGCGATCATTCCCTTGCTCTACGCGGGATTCGTCCCACCAGCCTGGCTCCGGCGGGCCTGGCGGCAATGGGAGGAAGCCAAATTCCAACAAGCCACCAGCGACATCGTCATGTTCGCCTCGGACCAGCACTCCCTGGCGAGCCGCTCGCTCGACTGGGCGATTCGACTTACCGGTGCTGACGGCGGTCTCTTCCTGAGCCGACCGCATACCATCCTGGCGTCAATGAACCTGGCGGCTGGTGACGCGGCGACGCTGCAGAGCGCCGCCGCCGAGGCCGGAGGCCGCACCGTCCTTCCGCTCGGAGGGACCCCGCCGCGCAGCGCCATGATCGCCCAGCTGCACGTCAACGATGCCGCCATCGTCCTGCTGGGCGGCCCCTTCACGCCGGTCTTCGGCACCGACGAAGAGGCCTGGCTGCAGCAGTATGCCGCGATGGTCAGCACCGGGCTCGAGCGCGTGCGGCTGGTCGAGGCGCTCGCGCACACCAACAGTCAGCTGGAGGAGAAGGTCCGCGAAGTGACCGAACGAACCCAACAGTTGGAGGCGGCGAACCGCGAGCTCGAGGCCTTTTCCTACACGATCTCGCACGACCTCCGGGCGCCACTGCGGGCGGTCAGCGGCTTTACCGCCATCCTGCTCGAAGACTATGCCGATGCCATACCGGCCGAGGCGAGCGGTTACCTGAAGCGGGTCAAGGAGAGCGGCGAGCACATGGGCCACCTGGTCGACGACCTGCTCGCCTTTTCCCGTTTTGGCCGCCAGGCCCTGCGCACTCAGCGGGTCAGCATCAAGGGGATCGTCGAGCGAGCGGTTGCCCAGCTGACTTCGACGATCGAAGGCCGGCAGGTCGACGTGGTGATCGGTGAGCTGCCCGACGCCGAGTGTGACGCCGCCCTGCTCGAGCAAGTCTTCATCAACCTCCTGAGTAACGCCTACAAATACTCGCGGCGGCGCGAACACGCGCGGGTCGAAGTCGGCGTCCTCGAAGGCAACGCCAGCGAGGGTCCGACGTATTTCGTACGCGACAACGGGGCCGGCTTCGACATGGAGTACGCCGGCAAGCTCTTTGGCGTGTTCCAACGGATGCACCGCAACGAGGATTTCGAGGGAACTGGCGTCGGCCTGGCCATCGCCAACCGGATCGTGGAGCGCCACGGCGGCCGCATCTGGGCTGAGGCAAAGGTTGACGAAGGCGCCACGTTCTACTTCACGTTGAAAGGAGCCCAGCCATGGCGGACATCGATAGCAGCGTAGACATCCTGATGATCGAGGACAACGCCAACGACGAGGCGTTGACCCTCCACGAGCTGCGCAGGTATCACCTGACGAACCGGATCCAGGTCGTGCGCGACGGGCAGGAGGCGCTCGAGTACATCTTCTGCACGGGTCGCTACGCCACGCGCGACATCAAAGACCAGCCTCACGTGATCCTGCTCGACATCAAGCTGCCCTTCGTCGACGGCCTCGAGATTCTGAAGCGGATCAAGCAAGACCAGCGAACCCGCACTATCCCGGTCGTGATGCTGACCTCGTCGCGCGAGGAGAGCGACTTGATCGAGAGCTACCGGCTGGGCGTCAACAGCTACATCGTCAAACCGGTCGACTTCGACCAGTTCAAGGAGTCGGCCCGGACCCTCGGCATGTACTGGCTGCTCCTGAACAAGCCACCGAAAGCGGCCTAGCTGCCGCCGACATCGCGTCGCTGGAAGATCAGCAGGCTCAAGACCATGAACACGACCAGGTAGACCAGCAGCGTGATGACCCCCCGTCCCGCGCTGACGAGCTGCGTCTGTCGGGCGGAATCGCGGATCGTCAGCGGGAAGGCGGCGTTGATGGCGTCGCCGTTGATGCCCGGTAGGAACCTGAGGACGTCCCTTACGATCGGCGTGTTCCGAAGCAGACCGCCCAGAAGCGCCTCGCCGACGAAGAGGTAGGTCAGGCCGCCACCGATTGCCGCGGCGGTGCTGCGGAAGGCGATCCCGAGAAACGCCCCGAAGGCCGCCCAAATGGTCAACTGGAGAAGAAGCGCCCCAAAGCCCTTCAGCATCACCTCCCACGCCGGCCAGGAACTCGAGCTACCGTCGAGTGTCACCGCGGCAAAGGACGCGAGGGCCGCGGCTCCAAAGACGAGGATGCCGATCAGGAGCGTGGCACCGGCGAGTGCCAGGAACTTGCCAAGGAGCACCGCCGCGCGGGTGGGCTTCTGGATCAGGATCGTCTGCACCGTCAGCCAGCCAAACTCGCTCGCTGTGCTGAGCGCACCGAAGATCAGCATGATGGCGGCCCCGATGGTCCCGGCGGCACCGAGCACGGTCGGCACAAAGTTCTCGGGGAAGAGCCGTCGCTTGAGCAGGCTCGCCGGAACTGGACCCTGAATGCTTTTCGGCGAAAGCGTGACCACGAGGAAGAGCGTCAGGTAGGTCAGCAACAGGATCCATACCAGCAGGATGCCGATCAGGATCCAGTTGGCCCACCGCTTTCTGGCCTTGAGGTTCTCGGCTCGGAAGCTTGCGATCATTTCTGAGGCGTTTCCGTTAACTCAAGAAACACGGCTTCGAGCGATTGCTCGGAAACCCGCAGCTCGCTCACGTCGACCCCGTCCGAGACCAGCCGGCGGTTGATCGACGCCGCCTGCGACGGATCGACGGACAGGAGCAGCGCGTCCCCGTCGAGACGGACCTGCTCTGGCTTGACCATGGACTCGACCAATCGTCGCGCCTGGTCCAGCGGGGTCGCCCGGATGAGCAGCGCGCTCCCGCCGCTTCGGGCCCGCAGCTCATCGACGGTGCCCTCGGCGACGAGCTGGCCTTTCGCGATCACGCCGACACGGTCGCAGGTCAGCTCGACCTCGTTCAAGAGGTGACTCGAGAGCAGCACCGTGCGGCCGCCCTGCTTCAATTCCTTGATCAACGCTCGCATCTCGATGGTGCCCTGCGGATCGAGGCCGCTGGTAGGCTCGTCGAGGATCAACAGATCAGGAGCCTTCAGAAGCGCCGCGGCGACACCGAGTCGCTGCTTCATCCCTGTCGAATAGGTTTTGAATTTGTGCCGCGCGCGGTCGGTCAGGTCGACCAGTTTGAGGACCGGCTCGATCCGCGATTTGGGAACACTCGCATAGCGCGCCACCACCCGCAGGTTGTCGCGTCCCGAGAGGTACGGGTAAAAGGCAGGAGTCTCGACCATCGCACCCAGGCGGGCGAGGCTCGCCGGACTCCCTGGGGCGGCGCCCGCGACCACTGCAGTCCCGGAGGTCGGATGAAGCAGCCCGGACAGCAGCCGCAAGGTCGTGGTCTTGCCGGCGCCGTTCGGCCCGAGGAAGCCGTAGACTTCCCCGGCCCTCACCCGAAGATCGAGGTTGTTGACCGCGAGCACGCCGGTCGAATATCGCTTGCTGAGGCCGTGGGTCTCCACGGCGAGGGTCTGCGCCAAAACCATCCCTCCTCGAGGGTCAATGTTATCGGCTGAACCCCAGGTCAGCCAGTCCATACTCATGCTATGAAGTGGATCACTCGCGCGAATGCCAACGTCGATAGAGTCGCGTGTCCGTGGCTGATCAAACGGTTCGTGGATCCGGAGGCAGAATTCCTGTTCGTTCCCGCCGACGAGGTCATGGCGACCGCCAAACGGGAAGACGCGATTCCATACGACGTGCCCAATGTCGAACTCGGTCATGTCGACGGGCGATGCAGCTTCGAGTCGATCGTGCTCAAGTACAACCTGAAAGACCCGGCCCTCGCCGAGCTGGCCCGCATCGTCCACGGAGCCGACGTAAGCTCCGACATCCGTATCACGCCAGAGTCCGCCGGACTGCGCGCCATCGCCCGGGGCTTCGCCCTGCTGCACGGCGAGGCCGACCTGGTGTCAGAGCCACTAGTTCCCTCCCTGATGTCCCGTGATTTCGCGCTCATCCTGGCAGCCCGGCTGTTGCGGGCCTTCGGCTTCGGCCTGGCGGCGGTGCTGGTCGGACTCCATCTCGAGCGTCGTGGCCTGAGCGCCAGCGCGATCGGTCTCGTGCTCACCATCGGCCTGCTGAGTGCGGCCATCGCCGGCGTCATCGCGGCCGCTGTCTCGTCACGGATCGGCCGTCGATACACGCTCGCGGGCGCGGGCGTGCTGATGGCGATCGCGGGCCTCGACCTCGCACTCGCGAACTCGGCTCTGTTGCTCGGCGTCGCGGCGGCCACCGGCATGCTGGGCGCCGCCAGCGTCGACCTGGGCCCGTTCGCCTCGATCGAGCAAGCCGCGCTCGCCGAGTCCGTCGAGCCAGGCCGTCGCAACCTCGCCTTCGCGCGCTATTCGCTGACCGGTGGGCTCGCCGCTGCCGCCGGTGGGTTGCTGGCCGGAACCGCCACCGATCTCAATCGCGGCCGCATCCTCTTCGCCGGGTACGCGCTCGTTGGCCTCGTGACGGCTGTGCTCGCCATCCTCCTCTCCCCTCGCGCCGAGGCGCCGGTTCGAGCGGCGGCGATTTCCGCGACCGAGATTCGCAAACTGGCGCCGCTGTCGGCGCTCTTCGCAATCGACGCGCTGGGCGGTGGCCTGGTAGTCAACGCCGTGATCGCGTACTGGCTGCATGTGCGCTTCGGCGCGCCGGCCAATGTCCTGGGGCCGGCTTTCGCCGCGATCGCGTTGCTGCAGGCCGCGTCGTACGAGGCATCGGGCCGGCTCGCCAACCGTATCGGCCTGATCCGCACGATGGTCTTTACGCACATCCCCAGCAACATCCTGTTGCTGTTGGTGCCGCTCAGTCCCTCATTGCCCTGGGCGATCGGCCTGTTGCTGGGCCGCTTCAGCCTGTCGCAGATGGATGTCCCCGCGCGACAGGCCTACATTGTGTCGATCGTTCCACCCGCTGAACGTGCCGGCGCCGTGGCGTTCACCGGCCTGGTGCGTGGACTTGGCCAGGCCGGCGGCCCGATCCTGTCGGGTGCCGCGATCCAGAGCGCCGCGCTGGGTTTGCCCTTTTTCCTAGCCGGCGCTCTCAAGCTCGTTTACGACCTGAGCCTGTACGCCGCCTTTCGATCGCGCCGCGCCGAACACGAAACGATGCGCTGACCCTCAGGTGACGCCGCTCGCGTTATCAGGTCCCGAGCGGGCCAAGGATGGGCATGAATATAGGTATGAACACCGTGCAGCGCTCCGCCCGGTCCGCCGCGCCGACCGTCGCGATTCGCCGCCTCCCCGCCAGCGGCAATACCGCGCTCGCTGCCTCAGCCCTGATCCAGGCCGCCCTGGGCATCGAGTTTTTTCTTTCGGGGCTCAACAAGTTCGCTGATCCGGACTTCGTCCGGAACTTCAAACTCTTCGTCGATGCCAGCCCGGGGACGCAGACCGGCGTGCTCGCCCCGTTGATTCACAGCCTCGTCCAGCCCAATATCGCGTTCTTCGCGGAGCTGACCAAGTACACAGAACTCGGGCTGGGCATCGTGCTGTTGCTCGGCGCGGTCGAGGTCGGGCGCCGCCGCCTGTCGGGTCGGGCCGGCGCCGAGCACGGCTACGAAGCCGCCGTCGCGCTGATCGCGGCGCTCGCCGGGCTGGCGGCGGCGGGTCTTTCACTCTCGATCGCGCTGCTGATGGGCGAGCAGCTGCCGACCATCACGCCGGGCCGTGCCCTGACGACGGCGATCCCGGTCGAGCTCCTGCTCGTCCCGCTGGGCATCGCCGTCGCCTGGATGGAATTCGGCCGCTTCCGCGTCCTGCACAGAGCGCACTAGTCCGTTCCCTATCAAAACCGTTGCATGAGGCATGCCATATGCAACAGGTTGGGAGATTCCGCGTAAGGCGCGCCCGCCTCGATGATCTTGCCGCAGTGTTCGCAGATCAGGGTCTTCTGCGGCCGTGCCTTCGCCTTCCGGGGTTTCTCACCCGGCGAGTAGAGTGTCCCGTCCTGGGGATCAAAGACGTTGAGCCCGAGCTTGAGCGCCGTCGCCACGCAAAAGTCGACGACGGCGTCAGGGGCCGAGAAGCGCATCGTTAGCAGGACGTGCGCCGGAGAAGTGTCGAAGCCGCCGCTCCAAGGCGAGGCGTCGACCTCCGACTCGCCCAAGCCATCGAGGTCGGGCCATCGCGCGGATAGGGCGGTTATGAACTGGGCCACCCGGTCATCCGCGGCGAGGACGGACGACCACTCGGCACCCTTGCAAAGGCGCTCGTATGCCTCGCCGGCCTGGTCCGGATCGAGACCCGTGGCGCCCGAGAGAATGCCCAGATCAAAACTCATGAGGCGGATTATGGCAGTGCGTCGCGCTCAATAGGAGCTATCCTCGAAGCGCGATGAGCAAAGGGCGCGTCGAGGCCTTCAGCGACGGGGTGTTCGCGGTGGCGGCCACCCTCCTGATCTTCAACGTCCAGATCGACAAGACGGCACCGGGCGAGCTGCTCGGGGCGCTACTGGCGGCGTGGCCCAAGTACGCGGTTTACGTGGCGAGTTTTCTCACGATCGGCGTCATCTGGATGAATCATCATGGGTTGTTCGAGCGGATCTTCCACCTCGATCGGACCCTCGTGTTCCTCAATCTGCTGCTCCTGATGGCGATCGTCTTCCTTCCCTTCTCCACCGCCCAGCTCGGGGCCAACATCCAGGTGCCGCGCGATGCCAATACTGTCGCCAGCCTTTACGCGATCAATGCTTCCGTGATCGCGATCTTCTTTGGCGCGGTCTGGACCTACGCGCTGACGCATCCCCGGTTACTCGTGGCAGACCTCGACCGACTGGCGGCGTTTCGAGCCTGGCCCCGTTTCTCGGTCGGCACCGTCGTCTACCTCGCCTGCATTCCCCTTGCCCAGATCAGCCCGATCGCCGTCGTCGTCGTGTGCGCGGCCCTCGCCATTTACTACATGTTCGAGCGGCTGCCCGACATCTCGCGCCAGCCGGCCGCCGGCACACGCCCGCATTCCTGAGCCTGGTGGTCATCAGATTGAGGACCAGATAAAAGAGCCGGACGTTATTGCATCGGGAAGGGCAGCTGCCACCAGGAGGGCAGCTCGTCGATCGTGATTGTGGTCACCCACTTGACCCACCAGTAGCCACGCAGGTCGGGCGCGACGAGCCGGACGGGAAAGCCGTGCCCGGCATCGAGCGGCATTCCACCGAGCCCCGTGGCGATCAGCAGGCGGCCGGCATCGTTGCTAGCAAATCGGCGGTCATACCCAGTCAACGAACGAACGTGAATACTGGAACCCCCACCCTGCCCTCCCCCGCGGGCGGGGGAGGGAAATAAGGCGAACAATCGGCTCAGCCTGACGCCCGACCAGTCCTGCGTCGAATAGAAGCCGCCCGTGCAATCGAGCGTCGCCCGTAATCGGTCGTCGTACGCGAGCAGCTCCTCATAGGTCCACTGCTTGATCGTCGCTCCGACCCGCACCGTCAGCCGCCAGGTCGCGGGATCGATGGCCGGGACCGCGTCGAACATCCACGAGGTCACCGGCAGCGACGCCGCTTCCAAAGAGCCGACTTCATAGGAGCCGGTAAAGCGCCGTAGCGAACCCGGCAGACGAAGGAGCCGGACCGCAACTTCACCGGCGCCGTAGGCGAGGCCCGCACCCGCGAGCAAGGAACCGGCCCGCAACAAACTCCGGCGCGAGAGATCGACGGCGCGCACCGGAATGCGGCGGGCGATCACATGCCAGATCACGAACGGAACCGCGGCGAGGGCGGCGCCGACGTGAACCTCCATGGCGCTGATCGCTCCGACACCGGTCAGCAGCCCCGTCGAATGCAGGATGCCGGCGGCAATCGATGCCATGACCAGGCCCGTGAAAACCAGCGATGCCCACCAACCCGGGCGGCGGCGCTGGATGCCCCGCGCGGCGATCACCGCCTTCCACGGCGTCAGCGCGATGATCGCGTAGCCGCTCGCCGCGTGGACGATGAGAGACGCGCGAGACGGTGCGGTCCCGTAGAAGAACGCCACCCAGCCGGTGGTAAATGCCAGGCCAAGCAGGGCGAAGAGCGCGAGATTCGTCCAGCGCCTCATCGCCCCCGCGGCTTCCTCACCGGGCTGGCCTCCTTGATGACCTCGCGGAGCGGCATCGCGTCGAGCGACAGCAGGCGCAGATCGGCCTCAGTGAGATCGAGGTCGACCGTCAGGAGGTTGGGCACCACGACGCAAAAGAGCCCTGCCGCCTTTGCTGCATGCACGCCGTTGGTCGAGTCTTCAAAGGCAATCGCCTCGGACGGCGAGACGCCGAGCCGCGCCAGTGCCGTCATGTACAGATCGGGATCCGGCTTGGTTCGCTTTACGTCCTCTCGACAGACGATGGCATCGAAGTGGCTTCCGATCCCGAAGCGGTTGAGGTGGTCCATCACCCACTTGCGCGTGGAGCTCGATGCGACGGCGGTCTTGAGCCCAAGCTCGCGCGCGGCAATCAGGTAATCGAG
>WNGD01004389.1_pt1 | contig 20887 bp, 17 predicted proteins | sample 5400671 | NCBI WGS metagenome assembly WNGD01 (sample SAMN13153369, study PRJNA577476) | soil metagenome | isolation source: 40 cm soil or saprolite under grassland replicate 2 | place: USA:California | collected 2016-06-15 | reverse complement strand
CATTGTCGTGCTCGGAAAACGGCAACCGGGTGTTTGCGCCGTAGACGGAGCTGCTCGACGCGAACACGAGGTGCCCGACTTTCGTGTGGCGGCAGCCCTCGAGCACATGCATGAAGCCGACCAGGTTGGCATCGACATAAGCCGAGGGGTTTTCGATCGAATAGCGCACCCCGGCCTGGGCGGCAAGGTGCACCACCGAGTCGAATTTGCCGGCTGCGAAAAGCTCGCTCATCGGCTTGTGCTCGACGATGTCGAGCTTCTGAAAAAGGAACCCGGCACGCGCGCGCAGGCGCTCCAGGCGCGCCTGCTTGAGCCGGACGTCGTAGTACGCGTTCAGATTGTCGATGCCCACAACCTCGTCGCCGCGATCGAGCAGCTGGTGCGCCAGCGTCGAACCGATGAACCCGGCAGCTCCCGTGACAAGGACCTTCATTTTCGACTTTCCTCCCGGTAGCCTCGAGGATTCGTGCTTTGCCACCTCCATGCATCTCGGCACATGTCGTCAAGGCCGTATTCGGCCTTCCAGCGAAGGGCCCTTTCGGCGAGCGATGGGTCTGCATAGCACTCGGCCACGTCCCCCGCGCGGCGGGCGGCACGCTCGAAGGGAATCGGCCGGCCGCTCGCGCGCTCGAATGCGTGCACCGCCTCGAGCACCGAGATCCCGCGCCCCGTCCCGAGATTCACCGTGAACCCCCGCCGCTCGCGTTGCATGGTTTCCAGCGCCGCAAGATGGCCGCGCGCGAGGTCGACCACATGAATGTAGTCGCGTACCCCGGTACCGTCGCGCGTCGGATAGTCGCAGCCGAATACGCGTACCTTGTCGCGAACGCCCGCGGCGACCTGAGCGATATTAGGCATGAGATTGTTCGGAATCCCTTGAGGATCTTCACCGATCAGTCCGCTCGAGTGAGCACCTGCGGGGTTGAAATACCGCAACAGGGCAATACGCCAGGCCGTGGGATCGGAGGCCGCGAGATCCTCCAAAATCCGCTCGACCATCAGTTTCGAGTGACCGTAGGGGTTGGTGGGAGCGAGCGGCGCGTCTTCGCGGATCGGCACCGAGGAGGGATCGCCATAGACCGTCGCCGAAGAGGAGAACACCAGCATTCCGACTCCGGCCTGCGCCATCGCGCGGCACAGCGTCAGCGCGCCTTGCACGTTGTTGTCGTAGTATTCGATCGGCTTTTCGACTGATTCCCCCACGGCCTTGAGCCCGGCGAAGTGGATCACGGCATCGAATCGGTGCCGCGAGAATACATCCCTCAGTGCGTCCGAGTCGCGCACATCTGCCTGCGCGAACTCGGGCGTCCTGCCGGCGATCCGGGCCAGGCGCCCGATCACTGCGCGATGGCTGTTGCACAGATTGTCGAAAATGACGACCTCGTGCCCCGCCTGCATCAGCTCGACGCAGGTGTGCGATCCAATGTAGCCGGCCCCACCCGTCACCAGCACTTTCATGGCAGCTTGCGCGCGTTCAGATTTTGATGGGGAATGGGCGTTAATCAGACCCGCGGGGCGCTCGGAAACGGGCGTATTGGCGCAATCATGAAGTCGTTGGGCAAGCCGGGTCAAGTGCGACGCCACTGGAGGGCGCCGCGGCCGTCGGACTTCGCTTCGTCAGCTGGTGTAAGTTGTCTAGGGCACGCGTGACGAGGTTTTCGCGCGCTTGTTGCGGCGTCTATAACTCACTACTGAGGGATCGGATCGCTAGTGTCGTCGGGAGCTTGCCCCGCGCTGACGAAACAGCCGAACAGGTAAGCTACCCCCATGCCGATCAAAGGCCACGCAATCAATACCGCCACCCAAGTCATCCAGCTCATAGGGCTGTAGCCCAAAAAAGGGAAAACGAACCGGTTGGTCCCGTCTGAAATCTTGGCGCGACGTTATGACAATATCATGGTGCTGCCGGGGCGGCCGAGTCAAGCGCGGTACCGAGGCGGAAAAAGGGGCCCACTGTTGTCGCGCCCTCAAAGGCAAGGATTTCGGCGAGAATTGCCCCTTCCAAAAGAAAAGGGGGGCAAGGACATATGAGTACAGTTGCCGTCGTCGGACTCGGTTATGTCGGTTTGCCGCTCGCGGTGGCATTCGGCAAGAAGTTACGGACCGTCGGATTTGACCTCAGCGCCGAGAAGGTGGAGAACTACCGCCGCCATGTCGATCCGACGGGAGAGGTCTCCGGCGAGGAGCTGCGTGCCGCAACCGGGCTCACCGTAACGACCGATCCGGCGCAGCTTGCCGACGCCGATATAATCGTGGTTGCCGTTCCGACGCCAATAGACACGGTGCGCCAGCCTGACTTTGGACCGCTGGTTAGAGCGAGCGCCACCGTCGGCAAGCACATGAAAGACGGCGCGATCGTCGTGTATGAGTCCACCGTCTACCCAGGCGCCACTGAAGAAGTCTGCATCCCGGTGCTGGAGAGGAATTCCGGGATGAAATGGCTCACAGACTTTAACGTCGGCTACTCGCCCGAGCGCATCAACCCTGGCGATAAGGAGCACAGGCTTGAGACCATCGTGAAGGTCGTCGCCGGCGACACCCCGGAGACGCTCGAGCGGGTCGCCAAGCTCTACGCCACCATTGTGCCTGCCGGAGTGTACCGCACGTCGAGCATCAAGGTCGCCGAAGCTGCGAAAGTCATCGAGAATACCCAGCGGGACCTGAATATCGCGCTGGTCAATGAGCTGGCGATCATTTTCAACCGCATCGGGATCGATACCCTCGAGGTTCTCCGGGCGGCCGGAACGAAATGGAACTTTCTGCCATTCAGACCCGGCCTGGTCGGCGGCCACTGCATCGGGGTGGACCCCTATTACCTTACGTACAAGGCCGAGATGCTCGGCTACCATCCAGAGGTAATCCTCGCCGGCCGTCGCATCAACGACAACATGGGAAAGTTTATAGCCGAGCAAACGATCAAGCAGATGATCCGCATCGGTAATCCGGTGAAGGACGCCAAGGTCAACGTGCTCGGACTGACGTTCAAGGAAGATGTTCCCGATCTGCGCAACTCGCATGTCATCGATGTGATCAACGAACTGAAAAGCTACGGCGTCCAAGTGTTCGTGCACGACCCGGTACCCCATCCCGAGGAAGCGCGCCATGAGTATGAACTGGAGCTCGTATCCTGGGACGAGCTGCCGAAGGCCGAGGCAATGTTGGTAGCCGTCGCCCATCGCCAATTCCGGAGCATGGGCGCAGAAACGTTCGCGCGCAAAATCGTGGACGGCGGCTGTTTCATTGATGTCAAGTCGCAGTTCGATCGCGAGGCGCTCTCGGCGGCTGGACTCCGTGTATGGCGGCTGTAAGATAGTCCGATAAAACCTAATTGGGAGAACTGGTGGACGAGTCTGCGATGAGCGCGCGCAACGCACTGACCGTTGATGTGGAAGACTACTTTCATGTTGCGGCGTTGGCACCCAACATACATCGTGATAGTTGGGCTTCGCGTGAGTCGCGCGTGGTCGACAACACACAGAAATTGCTCGCCATCTTCGAGCAGTTCGATGTCCGAGGGACTTTCTTCGTGCTGGGATGGGTGGCACAGAGGCATCCTCAACTGGTGAGAGACATTGCCGCGCGCGGCCATGAAATCGCCTGCCACGGCTTTTCCCACCGCCTAGTTTATGAGCAGTCGCCGAAAGAGTTTTACGAGGAAACCCTCCGCGCGAAACACCTGCTCGAAGACATTACCGGGGCTGGGGTAGACGGATATCGCGCGGCGAGCTATTCCATCGTACGCGAGTCTCTTTGGGCCCTCGACATCCTGGTAGAACTCGGATTCGCCTACGATTCGAGTATTTTTCCCGTGCGCCATGATCGCTACGGCATTTCCAACGCCGAACGGGCTCCGCACCGAATGTCTACGCCGAAGGGGAAATCGATCGTGGAGTGGCCGTTGGCAACGGCTAAGATTTTTGGATGCAGGCTGCCAGTAGCGGGAGGTGGATACTTTAGATTGCTGCCATATTGGCTTTCGCGTTGGGGGTTGGCATCAATCAACCGACGCGAACTGCGACCATTCGTCTTCTATTTGCACCCGTGGGAAATCGATCCAGCGCAACCGCGCGTGTCTGCAAGCTGGTTATCGCGGTTTCGTCACTATACGAACCTGGGAAAATGTGAGGAGCGACTACGGCGTTTGCTTGCCGAGTTCCGTTTCGGCACCGCGAGAGACGGTCTTGTGCAGCTCGGCTTGCTTTCTGGAACCGTTAACGCCGGTTGAGCGCAGGCTCGCCCCAATCGTATTCAACCGAAACCTCGCAAGATCGAGCTTTGACCGTGTACCGGGCGCCGCGGTCCGCACCGATAGCGCGGTGTGAGATGAGGTCCGGCCCCAGCAGACCCAGAGGAGAAATTCGGCTTTGCCTCTGGATAAGGCGGCCTGAGTACCGCAATTGGGTCAGGACATCCTCTCCCGCGGGGAAGCCCTTGCCGGATGCCATGAATCGATCGCCAAGGTGGGACGCGAGCTCCAAAGAGACTGCACAGGTCCCGTCAGAAGCGCCAATCGGGTATGGAATGGTTTTCGAGAATATTCTGATGGCACGATCGGACGAGACCAGCGCGACCTCCCAGGCGGCTCCCAAGGGATAGGGTCCGGGCCCGAACGCCATGTCATCCAGCCGGCGCTTGGACCCGGCTTCGCTGGACACGAGGTCTCCGGATTCGTCCAGCCGGAATCCGGGCTCGGCTTCGTGAAACCCGTGGTCGAAGGGTTTCGTGAAAACGCCAAAAACGACGCCTCGCGGCAACCCGGGCCCAACATGCAGCCGGTACCTCTTCCCGGCTTGAACCCCAATCGCGAGCAGCTCGATCAATTCAAGACGAGGCCCCGGGGTCGGCCTGCGGGCGTCCAGGATGAACGGATCGTGGGCCGAGGCCGACGGAACACTGAGAAGGAAAAGCAAGGCGATTCCAGGGCCGCGGAACATGCCTCACTGAAGTCTCAGGATTGATGCCACCGAGGGGACACCGTTGGTATCGACAATGAACAGCATGTAGTAACCCGGCAGCGCGATGTTGGAGTTCGCCGGTGCCTGAACCGTGAGTCCACCTGCGCCGGCCTGGAAGGGCAAGCTCAGGTACCGCTGGTTGGTGTTGAAGTGATGCGTCACCGAGCCCAATGGCAGAAGAGAGACACTGGAGATCCGTGCTGCGTCCGGCGTGGAGACCGGGAAACTTGTGTTGTAGGAAAGCGGATTCGGTGCCGAGGTGATAACCGGCCGCGGCCCCTTGAACAGATACGGCGGCGAGAAGATCTCCGCGTTGAGCATGTCATCCACGGCCCCGCCACCGAAGCGGCCACCGCCGGCAACCAGGACGCGGCCATCGGGGAGCAGAAGCGCGATCGAGTGATAGAACCGCGGGACGCGCAAGGGTGCGAGCGTCGTCCAGGTCTCGGCGCTCGGCGACCAAAGCTCGGCCGGGAACACCGCCTGCGTCTGATCGAAGGGATCGGTCCTTCTCTCACCGCCTGTCGCCAAAACATTCCCGTCAGGAAGTATCGTCAGGTTGAGGAAGCTTCTGGGGAATGCCATAGGCGCGGTCGCACGCCAAGACGGCTGCACCTGATTCATGTCCAGAACGTACGTCGTCGCGGCAGACTGCACGTAAGGAGGGTCTCCGGTACCCGAGGTTCCGGACTTCATGAATTTGTTCGTGGCGTACATGACCGAGCTATGCCCGTCAACAACTACCGGGTCGACGACCGTCCACGTCTGCGCCGAAACGTCGAGGACCTGCGTCGAGATGGCTGATTGGAAGGAGCCGGTCGCGAGAACCCGTCCATCCGGAAGAACGAAGAGATGGGGATACTCAGGAAGAGCATTTGAGGCCTCGGGAAGCTGCGTCCAGGTGTTGGTCGCCGGATCGTAGATCTCCGGAATATCTGCGATGCAAGTCGAGCACCCGTTGTTCCCGCCTACGACGAGAACGCGACGATCGGGAAGCGCAATCGCCGTGGGATACCACCGGCCAAATACCATGGACATGACTTGAGTCCATTTCGACGTTACCGCATCGAAGATATTCGCATCGGGGATTCCGGAGAACGAGGCGATATGGCCTCCCACGACGAGAAGCCTGCCGTCGGGAAGCAGGCAGTGACCGGCGCAGAATATGTTGTCCGGGGGATTCTTACTGGTGAAAGTGTTGGTCGAAGGATGCCAAACAAAGGCCGCTCCGCCTTGAGCGGCTCCGTCCCAGGCCAGCACGTCTCCTGTCGGGAGCAAACTCGCGTGGACCGCGACGAGCGGCCAGTCGGCCGGCGCCTGCCACTGGCCGGCGTCCGCCGGAGTGAGCCCCTGTACCGTCACCGGGACGGGGAGGCTCGTGGCGGTGTTGCCCGCGGCGTCGCGGGCAGTAGCGGTGAGGTTGTGGGTTCCCGGCGCGCTCGTTGTAGTATCCCAGGGGGTGGAGTACGGCGGATCGAGAACCTCGACCCCTATGGGCGCTCCGTCGACGAAGAATTGGACGCCCAAGACACTGACGTTATCCGCCGCAGAGGCAGTCACGGCAATCGTACTCGTCACGGTCGCATTGGCCGCCGGCGAGGTGACAGCGACGGTAGGCGGCGTGGTATCCGCAGGAAGACCGGCCGCCCTGAACGCGGCCATCTGCATGACCCAGGGGCTGCTGGAGGTGAGAGGGGCGGTGGCGCTGAAGCTGCCCGTGGCGCTCACCACCCGATCCTCGGCGATGTCGCCGTCGGGATTGGTGATGATGCGGTTGGTGAAGCTTGCCCCCGCACCCGCGGTGCTGGTCTGAACGACATTGCCCGCCACCAGGAGCACGTTCGCAACCGATGTGGTCAGAGTGCCGCTGCTGCTAGTGGCACTGGTGCCGGTTGAGGCGCTCACCGCGTGCAGCGGGCTCACCGGATCCAGGCCGCTGTACTCCAACACCCGGATGTCCGGATACACCGCAGCGGTGCTGAAGCGCACCGTGACGATGTTGCCCCCGGCGTAATGCCGTCGCGTCGTTCCAGCCGACGATGACGACGTTGAGATTGCCCGCCGTCTGCGCACCCGCATACCCCACCGTTACGGTGGTCTGCGGCGTCTGCGGAACCGCAGCGTTGACCTGAACGAAGCCGATCGGGGCCTGAGTCTGAGCCGCAGCCGGCCCCGACCATGTCAGAAAACCGAAAGCCGCAAAGACACAAGAAACTGCTCTTGCGTATGCTCGGCGCAACATCAACCTCCCTCGGGCAGATGAAACCCCTGCCCGCCGCGAATTTCCTCCGAGCCGGTCGAGCCGGGCACGGCATCCCAGCAAGCACTACCACTACCGACGCTCCGGGTTTGTGCCCGGTTGTGCTAGAGAGCTTCCGGCGCGGCGGTTTCGCCGCGTCTTTCTTTGAAGTTGTTAGCTCTCAGCGATCGGTTCCAGCAATTCTGGCCTACTTTACAGTAACGGCGAGTGAAATGTAAAGGAAAGGCGATCGGAGTGTAAAATGACACCCCGCCGCCGATCCGGTAGCCGGCAATCCCCGCAACCGGAGCCGTCGCCCGAGGCCTTGCACAGGGGAAGGCCGGCGCATCTCGTCATGAGGAGGCATGATGAACACGATCTACTTCGACCGTCGAGTGTCAGATGAAATTCGCAGGCAGGAGCTGTTCGACGGCCAGGTGTTCGTCTACTCGCAGACGCCGGGCGCCCTCAAGCTGATCGAGTTCGCGCGCGGAATGATCAGGGAGGCCTTCGGTTCGCTCGATCCCCTCATGGCTCAACATGATATGCCGGTCGAGCAATACGCCGCCGTGCTCGCAGATCTCAAACCGAAGTTCATTCATCACCCGAACTCCAAAAAATTCATTCCGGAACTGCTCAGCGACCTGGGCTGCGATCTGAGCAAGACGTACTTCGATGTTCCCAGGATGAGGACCGCGACGAGCGACGACTACCTCACCACCGGAATCGCTTATGCGTTTCATCCGCACCGTGACACCTGGTATTCGGCACCGCTTTGTCAGGTCAATTTCTGGATCCCGGTATTCGAGATCGAATCGGGTCAATCGATGGCCTTTCACCCGTACTACTGGTCTCACCCGGTGCGTAACAGTTCGTCGGGCTACAACTACGCCGAATGGAACAAGACGAGCCGTGTCAACGCGGTGCAGCACATCAAGAGCGACACGCGGGTCCAACCCAAGCCTCTGGAACCCGTCGAGCCCGAGCCGCAACTCAGAGTGATCACGAAGGCAGGTGGGATTCTGGTCTTCTCAGGCGCTCATTTGCACTCGACCGTACCCAACTTCTCCGGAAAGACCCGATTCAGCATCGACTTCAGGACCGTTCATATCGACGATGTCGCGGCATTCCGCGGCGCTCATAACGTGGACTCGTCGTGCACCGGAACCTGCATGAACGACTATCTGCGAGGCACCGACCTGTCCCACATACCCGAAGATCTCGTTGCCGCGTACGAACCGGGTCCCAAGGTTCTCGCCGAGCGCCAAACGCATGCCCGGTCTGTGTGACGACGCGCCGAGTCGCGAGTCAGAACCCGGGTCGGCCGATTTCATCGTGCTGACGGCCTGCAACGAGTCGGGCGGGGCTACCGCGCCATTCGGGGCGAAGTAGGCATGACGGCCTTGGCGAACCAGGTGGCGGTAATCACCGGAGCAGGTAGCGGCATCGGAAGGGCAATCGCCGGAGTCCTGGCGGCGCAGGGCGCGACCGCGTGCTTGGTTGGGCGCACGCGGAAAAAACTTGAAGAAACCGCCGCGAACCTCACCGCGCCCAAGCCCGTGGTTCTGCCGGCCGACTTGAGCTCGGATGAACAGGTGGATTCCCTCAAGAGAGAGCTGGAGCGGCGCTTCGGACACGTGGACATGCTGGTGATGTGCGCAGGGGAAATTGCGCACGGCCCAGTGGAATCGACACCGGTGGATGTTTTCGACAAGCTCTACCGTGCCAACGTACGTGCAAACTATCAGTTGACGCAGATGTTGCTGCCGTTGCTGAAGAAGCCACCCGGGCAAATTGTGTTCGTCAACTCCAGTGCCGGACTCTCGGCGCGACCCAATGCCGGTCAGTTTTCGGCGACCCAGCATGCGCTGAGGGCTTTGACCGACGCATTGCGGGCAGAAGTGAATGAATACGGGATCCGGGTGCTGAGCGTGTATCCCGGGCGGGTAGCTACCCCACGGATGGAGGCAATGTACGAGAAGCACGGGCAGGAGTACAAGCCCGAGTTGCTGTTACAAGCTGAGGACGTGGCTTCGGTAGTAATGAATGCGCTGACGCTGCCGCGTACGGCGGAGGTAACCGATATCAGCATCCGACCGATGCTCAAGTCTTACTCGTCTTCCACTTGAACCTATGCGCCCCTCAAGCCTGGGAAACAGGCGTCATGCGGTCTGGTTCGACTGCCTCCCCGTTCGAATTTTCCCGAGGTATCTGCTGATATATACTTCGACAAATCTGTTCAGCGCGATCAAGCCTTTGTTGTGGCGCTGAAATTCAAACGCGTTGACGTGCGTTATTCCTGAGGACAACGGGGCTTCGGTGCAACAACAGCAAATAGTTCCTACACGAGCGGGCTGCCGGTTCTGCGGGGCGAAGCTGCGTCACTCCCTAGTCGACCTCGGTATGTCGCCGCTCTGCGAAAGCTATGTAAGCCCGGAGAAAGCGAATCAGATGGAGGCGTTCTATCCTCTCCACGTCTACGTTTGTGACAACTGTTTTCTGGCGCAGCTGGAGCAATACGTGAGCGCGGCGGAGATTTTCAGCGAGTACGCCTATTTCTCTTCGTATTCCGAGAGCTGGCTCGAGCATGCGAGCCGCTACACTGACATGATCGTCAGCCGGCTGGGACTGCGCAACAGCAGCACGGTCATGGAGCTGGCAAGCAACGACGGTTATCTTCTCCAATATTTCGTTCAGAAAGGAATCAAAGCCATAGGCGTCGAGCCTGCGGCCAATGTCGCGGCGGTCGCGGAGAAGAAGGGAGTGCCGACAGTCGTCAAGTTCTTCGGCCGTGAATCGGCCAAGGAGCTGGTTGCGCAATACGGGCAGGTCGATCTATTGATCGGCAACAACGTATTGGCGCAGGTTCCCGATCTAAACGATTTTGTCGGAGGCATGAAAACCGTGCTCAAGCCGCACGGCGTGATCACCATGGAGTTTCCGCACCTGATGCGACTCATGAACGAGAACCAGTTCGATACGATTTACCACGAGCATTTCTCGTACTTTTCATTTATCGCCGCCGAGAAAATCTTTGCGCGCCACGGCTTCAGACTGTTCGACGTCGAGGAGCTGCCGACGCACGGTGGATCGCTGAGAATCTACGGGCGTCACGACGAAGACGATGCGAAGCCGATTGGCGATCGCGTCGTCGAAATGAGGCAGAGAGAGCATGCGGCCGGGTTCAGCAAGATCGAGACGTATCGCAATTTTGGAGAGCAAGTAAAAGAGACCAAACGGAAGCTTCTGGAATTCCTGATTGGCGCCAGGCGGGAGGGTAAATCGGTGGTTGGGTACGGGGCGCCCGGCAAAGGCAACACGCTCCTGAACTACTGCGGCATCCGCACGGACTTCATTGACTACACCGTCGATCGCAATCCGTACAAGCAGGGCAAGTTCCTGCCGGGGACGCACATCCCCATCCTGCACCCTGACAAGATCAAGGAAACCAAGCCCGACTATTTGTTCATTTTGCCGTGGAATTTCAAAGACGAAATCATGGCGCAGATGTCCGGAATACGGGAATGGGGAGGTAAGTTCGTCGTGCCGATTCCCGAGGTAACGGTCTATCCCTGAGCCGGGCCGAAACCATCGTCGAAATGAAAATATTGATCACCGGCAACACCGGCTATGTCGGCCCCTCCGTCCTCAAGCGGCTCCGGCAGTCCTATCCGCAAGCGACCTTGATCGGCCTGGACAAGGGGTACTTTGCGCACTGCCTGACGAACGCGGACATCCTCCCGGAATGCAGAGCCGACGTCCAGTATTTTGCCGACGTGCGGCGGCTCCGTCCCGAGGCATTGCAGGGCGTGGATGCCGTCGTGCACCTGGCGGCCATATCGAACGACCCCATGGGCAACACTTTCGAGGAAGTCACGTTTGATATCAATTTCCGGGCAAGCGTCGAGCTGGCGAGACAGGCGAAGCTGGCCGGGGCGAAGGCGTTCGTCTTCGCCTCCAGTTGCAGCATGTACGGGCTGGCCGACGATACCCCGAGAAAGGAGACTTCGGCTCTGAATCCGCTGACGGCCTATGCAAAATCCAAGGTCCGCACCGAAGTCGAGCTCCAAAAGCTCGCAGACAGGAACTTCACGGTCACCTGCCTCAGGTTCGCCACCGCCTGCGGGATGAGCGACAGGTTACGCCTCGACCTCGTGGTCAATGATTTCGTCGCGTGTGCGGTGGCCTCCGGCAACATCAGCATCTTGAGCGACGGCACGCCCTGGAGACCGCTCATACACGTCAAGGACATGGCCCGCGCGTTCGATTGGGCCATCGGGAGGGACAAGGCTCATGGGGACTTTCTCGCGGTCAACGTCGGGAGCAACACCTGGAACTACCAGGTAAAGGAGTTGGCGGAGGCGGTCGCAAAAGTCGTTCCGCGCGTAAGCATATCGATAAACAAGAATGCGCCGCCGGATAACCGCTCGTATCGGGTGGATTTTTCCTTGTATGAACGCCTTGCGCCCAGGCACCAACCGCAAGTCGATCTGCTGACGGCCATCGCCGAGCTCAGGGAGGGCCTTGAAGCGATGGGCTTCAGTGACGCGAATTTCCGGAGCTCAAAGTATATGCGGCTCGAGGTGCTCAAGCGACTACGGGAAAAAGGGATGCTCGACGGCAATCTGGAGTGGACGGGCGTGTGACTTGGACGGATCTCCTCAAGGGTGGGCATTGATCTTCGAAGAAACGACTCTGGGCGGCGCCTATATCGTCAACGCCGAGCCGCACAAGGATCGGCGCGGCTTTTTTGCCCGCACATGGTGTCAAAGGGAATTCGAGGAACACGGACTCAACCCGCGCCTGGTCCAGTGCAATATCTCGTTCAACCTCAAGAAAGGCACCTTCCGCGGCGTGCATTACCAGGCGGCGCCCCATGAGGAAGCGAAATTGGTGAGGTGCACCATGGGTGCAATATGCGATGTCATCGTCGACTTGCGCCCGGATTCGCCGACCTTCAAGGAACACCTGGCGGTGACGCTTTCCGCGGAAAACAGGAAAATGCTCTACATCCCGGAGAAATTCGGGCACGGGTTCATCACATTGGAGGACGACACCGAAGTCTTCTATCAGATGTCCGAATTCTATTCGCAGGAAAGCGCGCGCGGGTTTCGATGGAACGACCCGCTCTTCGGCATCCGCTTGCCGCTGGAGGTGACCGTCATTTCCGAGCGAGACCGCGACTATCCCGACTTCAGCCTGCAGACATGACCGCGATTGCCGTATCCGATGTCAAGACGGGCATCAGCCCCGATGACGTGGGCGAGTCGATGTACCAGCTCATCCGGGAGCTGTACCCGATCTGCCGCAGCATCACCGGCAACGGCGTTCGCGAAACCCTGCGCCAGATCGGCAAGCATGTCCCGCTGAAGGTTCGTGAAGTTCCGACGGGAACACGGGTATTCGATTGGACGGTGCCGAAGGAATGGAACATCAGGGACGCCTACGTCAAGAATTCCGATGGAATCAAGGTCATCGATTTCAAGAAATCAAGTTTGCATGTTCTGAACTACAGCACCCCGATCAGCAAACGGATGTCGCTGGCGGAATTGCGTGAGCACCTGTATACGCTTCCCGATCACCCCGACTGGATTCCGTACAAGACATCGTACTATCAGGAGCGCTGGGGATTTTGCCTCAGCCAGAATCAACTCGATAGTCTCGCCGAGGGCCCGTATGAAGTGGTTATCGACTCTTCCCTTGAAGCGGGGAACTTGACCTTTGCAGAGTGTTTCATTCCAGGGGAAAGTTCCGATGAGGTGCTCATTTCCTGTCATATCTGTCATCCTTCGATTTGCAACGACAATCTCTCCGGGATCGCTCTCAGCACTTTCCTCGCAAGATCGCTACAGGACTGCCGGCTCCGTTATTCCTACAGATTCATCTTTATTCCAGGAACGATCGGCGCAATTACCTGGCTGGCATTGAACGAGGGTACGGTAGGCCGGATAAAGCATGGGCTGGTGGTCGCCAACGTCGGCGACTCGGGAAAGATGAACTACAAGAAAAGCCGGCGCGGGGACGCCGAAATCGACAGGGCGGTCGCCCGTGCGCTCAAGGATTCCGGCGCCCCCTACGAAATCACCGATTTTTCACCCTACGGCTACGACGAGCGACAGTTCTGCTCTCCAGGTTTCAATCTCCCGATGGGTTCGCTGACGAGAACGCCGTGGGGCCGCTATCCCGAATATCATACGTCGGCGGACAACCTCAGTCTGGTTCAGCCCAAGTATCTGGCCGATTCATTCAACACCTACCTTTCCGTCCTGAACATACTTGAGAATAACAGTTGCTATGTGAACCAGAATCCGAAGTGCGAGCCCCAGTTGGGCAAGAGAGGGCTCTACCGGCAGATGGGAGGCAATGTAGAGAGCAAGGAAGCCGAGCTCGCCATGCTCTGGGTATTGAATTTGTCGGACGGCAGCTGTTCGCTCCTTGATATTGCCGAGAGAGCAAACGTGAGTTTCGAACGGATTGCCGAAGCTGCCGCGGCGCTATGCAGCCATGGATTGCTCAAGGAGTGCTGACACCTCAACGGTGCATGCGAGAATTCGCGATGTTCGGATCTAAAACGTCGGTCTAGCCAGAGCGGGCACATATGAAGGTCGTCTTATTCTGTGGCGGTTTGGGAACAAGATTGGGAGAGCTAACCGAGAATGTTCCCAAGCCGCTGGTGAAAATCGGATACAGACCGATTTTGTGGCACGTGATGAAGTATTACGCACACTTCGGCCACAAGGACTTTATCCTGTGTCTAGGATACAAGGCCGACGCGATCAAGGACTACTTCTTGAACTACAAGGAATATCTTTCCAACGATTTTACGATGACTCACGGCGGAAAGGATATACAACTTCGGCAAAGCGACATCACCGACTGGAAAATAACCTTCGTCGATACCGGACTCAGAGCGAATATCGGCCAACGCCTCAAGGCAGTCGAGAAATATCTTGAAGAAGAAAAGATGTTTCTAGCCAACTATTCCGACGGGCTGAGCGGGTTTCCGCTCCCCGACTTGATCGACCGCTTCGTCAAGAGCGGGAAGGTCGCCTCCTTCTTATGCGCGAAGCCCTCTCAGAGCTTCCACGTCGTCAAACTTGAGGGGGACAATGTGGTCAACAACATCCAGAGCGTGCGGAAATCCGACATTCTGATCAATGCCGGGTTTTTTGTGTTCAAGAAGGAGATATTCGACTACATGAGACCCGGCGAGGAGCTGGTCGTGGAGCCGTTTCAGAGATTGATCGAAGCGAAGCAGATCATCGGCTACCGGTCAGACCAATTCTGGTGCATGGATACCTTCAAGGAGCATCAGGAATTGACCGATATGTACAATCTGGGCAATGCTCCTTGGGAGGTGTGGAAAACACCAGCGGGCGACGGTCATCGTGAGTGAAAGGTGCAATGGATGTTGAACTTAACCCCTGCTGGGCCAGTTACCAAGATCTTGTGCCTGGGGGCGCACAGCGACGACATCGAAATCGGTTGCGGCGGCACGATCCTGAGGTGGCTGGCCGAATACCCCTCTGCGGAGATTTACTGGATTGTGATGGCGGCATCCGGTGAAAGGAGAGCCGAGGCTGTTCAGAGTGCCAATCTGTTTCTGGCGAACGCACGCCGAAAAGAGATCGTCGTCAATGAATTTAGGGACGGCTATCTCCCTTATAGCGGGGCCGAAATAAAGGATTTCTTCGAAGACCTCAAACGAAAATACCTTCCGGACGTCATCCTGACCCACTACCGCGAGGACCTGCATCAGGACCATCGGTTGGTATCGGAGTTGACTTGGAACACGTTCCGAAACCATTTGATACTGGAATATGAAATCGTCAAGTACGATGGGGATCTTGGGGCACCCAATTTATTCGTTCACTTGAACGAGTCTATCGCTCGCAAGAAAATCCAAATAATCTTAGAGTGCTTCAAGAGCCAAAATGACAAGAACTGGTTCACCGAAGATGTTTTTTCTTCGGTTCTGAGACTGCGCGGCGTCGAATCCAACGCCCCCGATAAATACGCTGAAGCTTACTACTGTCGGAAGATTGCCTGCTGAGCTGACAGGGTGGGCTTGATCAATGAATATCGAAACGGTGGCGTGGGGCACACGCGTCTGCGTTGAGTTTTCCAAGTTCAAAGCCTGAGAGGCGGCGGGACGAAGGGACCCTGTGGAACGCGGAATGATTCGGGAGCTTTGGGCCTACCGGGAGCTTGTCTACTTCCTCGCATGGCGTGACATAAAGGTGCGCTATAAGCAGACCGTTTTGGGCGTGCTCTGGGCCGTCATCCAGCCGTTCTTTACGATGGTGATATTTACACTACTATTCGGTCAGCTGGCGAAAATCCCCACTGACGGGATCCCCGGGCCGATTTTTTACTTCAGCGCACTGGTGCCCTGGATCTATTTCTCCTCAACCGTGACCAATGCGGGGATGAGCCTCGTGGCAAACAGCGGCCTTTTGACCAAGATCTACTTCCCCCGCATCATCCTTCCGGCCGCCGCAGCACTCAGCGGAATGGTCGACTTCCTGATCAGCTCAGTTTTGCTAGTAGGATTTATTTTCTACTACAAAACCCCGCTGGGGTGGAATCTCCTTCTCTGGCCGGTCCTTGTCGTGCAACTGATGCTGTTAGCGCTCGGTTTGGGCGCGTTCTTCTCGGCACTCAACGTCAAATATCGTGACATTAAGTATGCGTTACCCTTTTTCATTCAGCTGTTGCTATTCGCTTCGCCGATTATCTATCCTGCAAGCATGATCCCCGAACGATTCCAGTGGCTGTTGGCCCTCAACCCATTGAGCGCGCTGATCGGGGCTTTTCGCTATGTGGTGGTTCCAACCCGGACTCTTGATTGGAACGTTCTGGGGATATCCGCGGTCATCACCGGAGTGCTTTTCATCGCGAGCGTGGCTTACTTCAAGAGCACCGAGAAGGCCATGGCGGACCTGGTGTGAGATAGGATAAGCACCATGACCCGCAGCCTCGAGATTCAAGGGCTCTCCAAGCTATATCGGCTCGGACGGGCCCAACACGACCAAATGCTCCGGGAACGGCTCGTCGAGATGATCAAACGCCCTTTTGATCGCGCGAAAGAGACAGAGTCCATCTGGGCGCTGCGAGATGTTTCATTCGACGCTGACGAAGGGGAAGTCATTGGTATTGTCGGACGAAACGGAGCGGGCAAGAGTACGCTACTCAAGATTTTGTCGAGGATCACGTACCCGACCTCAGGGGAAGTAAAGGTAAATGGGCGTGTGGCTTCCCTGCTGGAGGTCGGGACCGGTTTTCATGATGAGCTGACCGGCCGGGAAAATATTTATCTTAACGGCTCCATTCTTGGCATGCGGAAGCGCGAGGTCGAGGAACGCTTTGACGCGATCGTCGATTTTTCGGGTGTCGAGCAGTTTATCGATACCCCGATCAAACATTACTCGTCCGGAATGCGCCTGAGATTGGGGTTTGCCGTCGCCGCTCACCTGGAACCGGACGTGCTTATTGTCGACGAGGTATTGGCCGTGGGCGACGCAGGATTTCAGAAGAAGTGCATCCAGGCCATGGAAGGATTGCGTAACACCGGGCGTACAGTGCTCTTCGTCTCTCATAATCTGGCTGCTGTCGAAAACCTATGCTCCCGCGGGATCTGGATTGACTCAGGGAAAATCCGGATGGACGGAAGAGCCAAGGACGTCATCGCGAGCTACATGAGCTCGTTCGTCGGCGAACGGGTTTCAGGTTCTGATCTGTCGGGGACAGAGAACCGAATGGGCAGCGGCGAGATCCGCTATACGAGGCTCGAATACTTGAGTCCCGACGGTACGCCCTGTGCGATAACAAGAAGCGGAGACCCCTTGGTCCTCCGATTCCACTACCGTGCCGAGAAGACCATTCGCGATCCGAGCTTCGGGTTCCGGCTGTTTACACAGATGGGGACGCTGATTACCGAATGCGCCCACTGGATGCACGGGATTCACATCCCCAAAGTGGAACCGGGAGACGGGCATATCGAGCTGGAGATCGACTCGCTCAACCTGGTCTCCGGGCAGTATTCATTCTCACTTTGGATCACCGGACAAGGGGGAAAGCCGGTCTACGATGGGGACGTGCGCGCCTCGCTGGATGTCGAGGTCGCGGACGTTTACGGATCTGGCCGCATGCTCGACAGCAGGCACGGCCTTGTATATTTTCCGCAGCGGTGGAGAGTAATTTTGCCGTAGTTAGAGTTTGAAGCGTGATCTAAAAAGAGGTACACCCATGTTTCGCGCGGGCGATCTGGTCGAAGTTCGAAGTCAAGAAGAAATCCTCGCGATGCTCGGCCCGGATGGTCGCTTGTTTCGCGACCGCCTTCCGTTCATGCCGGAAATGCTCCAGTATTGCGGCCGCCGCTTTCGGATCGCGAACGTTGCGCACAAGACTTGCGACACCGCGACCAGAATCATGGGACGTCGCATGCGAGATGCGGTCTTTCTCGAAGACCTTCGCTGCGACGGATCGGCGCATGGCGGATGCCAGGCTCGCTGCCTGCTTTTTTGGAAGACGCAGTGGCTGAAGGCGGTAGAGCCTTCACACTCGCCCGGCAACGTTCAGCGGCCTTTGCCGAAGAGCGCGCTACATTGCTCCGAGCGTCAACTGCATGATGCCGCCAGCGCCGTCACGCCGAACGGAGAGACCCGCTACTTCTGCCAGGCGACGGAGCACTGGGCGGCCACCGAACCTCTGCGGGCACTGGCAATCTCACATTTTGTCGAAGACATACGCACTCGCAATGCGACGCTCGGTGAGGTTGTCAAAGTCGTCGCTCTGCATGTCGTCTGGCGATTGCGGTATCTCGGACGCGGCTATCGTCTCAGTGTCTGGATCTACGACCGAATCCACAGATTGGTCACAGGAAGACCCGATCCGTTTCGTAGAGGAAAGGTTCCCGACGGCGTACCGACGCCCGACGAGAAGCTCGACCTACATCCCGGAGACTTGGTGGAAGTCAAAAGCCACGATGAGATCCTTCAAACCATCAACAGCGCGATGCAAAATCGCGGAATGGCATATGGCGAGGAACTGACGCCTGTATGTGGACAAAGATTTCGCGTAGCACAGCGCGTAAGTCGGATCATCGACGAAAGCTCCGGCCGAATGATCACGATGAAGAATCCGTGTATCACGCTCGAGGGCGTGTATTGTCGGGCGCAGTATACCCAATACTCCTTGCTCTGCTCCCGCCGGGTGACTCCGTATTTCCGCGAGATCTGGCTCCGACGCGTGCCGCCCGACGGGGACTCCAAGCCCGACGGTTCCACACTCAAGCGCTCCCAGTGAATACGAGCGGAGGAACGCCAGCGCCGATCTCTCCGGCCCCCTCCGCCATGAGTAGGTCATCGCGTGCCATGAATCATCACCTCTGGCGATGAAGAACAGAGCCAATTGTTCCTTGCGATTCATATAGCCCGGGGCCTGAGCTGTGAAGTCAATATCGGTAGTGATCCCAACTGCACGTCAGCCGGACTTCCTCGACTGCGCTCTGCGATCGGTGGCGAGACAGACCGTCGTGCATGAGATTGAAGAGGTGCTCGTGTCCGAGAATTTGAGCGATCTCCGTTCGCGGGCGATCTGCGAGCGATTTCCCCAGCTCCCGATCAGGTACGTGTTGCAGAATCCGCCCCTGACAGCGGTGCAGAACTATCAGTATCTGCTCCGGGAGTCGCGCGCTGAATTCATTGCCTTCCTCTGCGATGACGATTGGTGGGGCGCAGGTCACCTGCAGGCCGCGCTGTCCGCGTTGGAGAAACACGAAGGCGCCATTGCGTGGTTCTCGGCCTGCTTCTACTCCGTCTCAGACGTACCCGCCAACGGCTGGGTATTCCGTTCACCGGGCCTTTGGCTCGCCGCCGGCAAACCGGATGTTGCGGATTTGTGGCCCCTAGAACCGCACCGCGTGCTCGCGGTCAACTGGATCCTAACCCCATTTCATTTTTCGTCCATGGTCCTATGCCGGCAACCCGCCATGAACGCGCTGCCAGCCATGACCGGAACTCACGCATATCAGGCCGACCGGATCTACTTCAGCGAACTGTCAGCCGGTGGAACGACCCTCTATGAACCGCTCCCCGATACCTTCGTCCGCTGGCGACAGGACAACGCAACCCTGCGGGTGATGCGCGCGGAAAGGGACGCGATGTTTCGCAAGACCACGGAAGAGATTTGGCGCACGAGCGTACGCCGTGGAGTCGACCTCGTCGCTGCGTGGCATGCGTATCTCCGGGATACCGATCCCGAAGTCATGAAGGACGTCGGGAAATGCTTTCGCAGAGCGATGGACGATCGGACGCTTTCGAAATACGGCTTCGACGATTTTATTCTGCCAAGCCTCTACATCCGCGTATTGCAGCGGGCCGTGCGGTTCGCGAAGGCCTCGATCTCCAGGGGATTCCATTGGCGGGACGGATAGCCGCGGTGCTTCCTTAGTTGACCTCCAGGACGAGCACCCAATCCTCGTCCCCGCCCGCATTGAGCCCGGGCGTCGCAAAAGTGAGTGAGCCTATGTTTAGGAACGGGGAGCCCACGATGCTCGTGAACGTGCCCGCGGCCGGATCGTACCAGCGCGCGGTCGCAAGCCCGCTCAGTTGACTCATGGCGACCGTGATGGTCCGGGCGGAAGGCACGTAGGCCATCACCAGCTTCCCGCTGGGCGTCCGCGCGGCCGTCACGTAGTCATTGGCGCCGACGCACGGGCCGCTACTGCACGTGTCCGAAAAGGTGCCGTAGCCGGCGGTCACCACGGCGTGGGCCTCATCGGGCACGAGCTCGTGCCAGGCCCGCGGTTCGAACAGCGCCTTCAAATACGCGATCTGCACGGCACCGGGCGTATCGAGCTGGTCCTTCCAGCCGCTCGCGAATTGCCAAGTGTAATAATTTCCATAAAGCTGCCCGGTTGCGCCGCTCAAGGCGGTCCAGTACTCCTGGCGCCGCAGTATCGCCGGCGTGCCTAGGTCCATCCCGGTATTGTTCTCGAATTCGTAATTGGCCTCGACCATGAAGACAGGCATGGGCGGGGACTGGTTGTAGGCGCGGAGCACTTCGGCGTAAGTGGGGTAATAGGTGTACGCCGCATTGAGGGAGATAATCGGCGCCCAGAAGCTGTCATCGAGCGAACTCGAGACGCGGTAATCCAACTGGACTGTGTGGATGTGGTTGGGATCGGTATCCTTGATGCCCAGGGCAACCTCTCGCACCAGCGCATCATAGCTTGGGACGCGCCAGTCCTGGAAGTCATTGCCGCTCATCCAGACGATATTGGGGAAGTCCTTGTAGCGCGCGCCGAGGTACTGGCCGTAGGCACGGGATTTGGCTAGGCCATTGATCTGCAAGACACTCAGCCAACTGCCAGTTTCAGCCGGGTCCAGGATTACAAGGAAGCCGTATTTCGCCGCCAACTGAAGCACGCGGTCAGCGCGGGCAAAGTACGCCTCATTGGGGGCGGACAAATCGTAGGTGGACAAATCGTTTCCAGTAAACGGCGCGATGCCATCGAACGTGGTTCCGTCAGCCTTGCATCCCGTATAGCTTGCACACAGCAAATTGACCCACACGGTGTTGAACCCGTGGGATTTCCGGTTGGCCAGGAACAGTTCGGCCTCCGCTTCAGTCAGATTGCCGATCATCGCCTGCGGCGATTCGCCGAGCATCAGGAAAGGATTGCCCGTAG